>Ga0307990_1000037_pt1 | contig 120190 bp, 98 predicted proteins | sample EllFjometagen129_FD_203168 | JGI IMG/M metagenome (GOLD analysis project Ga0307990, IMG submission 203168) | Marine microbial communities from Ellis Fjord, Antarctic Ocean - #129 | ecosystem: Environmental > Aquatic > Marine > Unclassified | place: Southern Ocean | collected 2014-10-08 | reverse complement strand
AACAATCGCTTAGTTCAACCATAAAAATCATAGAAAACCGTCAATAAGTACATAACTCGTGGTCCGGCGGGTGTAGTTCAACACCGACTCATCGCTGGGTCTTGCAGACCGCTCAGAGTCCTATTTAATAGGGCCAGTTAATTTCCTATTCTAATCTTCTTTTGAGATTACAACAATACCTTCAGGAAGAGGTAAACCATTGAATTTAGCACTATCCCGCCTATTTTTTATATACATTGTTGTGCGTTTGTGCTATATGTTATTTGTATTTTTCAAAACAATTGTCCTACTAAAAAAGACTTTTGGTCTATCCTTAATCTCAAATCCAATCTCTTTAAATCTATCAATCATTGAATCAAAAGATTTTTTTGAAACACGGAATTTGGGTTCAATAATATATAGTTGCCCACTAGGTTTTACTATTGATTTCATTTCCCTAAATAATTTATCTTGATTTGATACCTCATGTATCATGTAAAATGCCAATATAAAATCAACTTTTTCGTTTAGGTCAATACTCTCTTCTTGGCATTTATGAGGTGTAATTCTTTTTTCTAATTCTGTTCTTTTAATCTTTTGCCTAACTTTGTCAAGCATTCCTTCTTGTAGGTCTGCAGCTATGACTTTCCCTGAATCAATAAGCAGTTTTGCAATTTCTATTGAAAAAAAACCAGGACCACATCCTAAATCAAGAACTGTCATTCCTTCATTAATGTATGGTTTTAATATTTTTCGAGGATTATGCAATAATTTTCTAATAGAATTATCAAGTCCCCCAGCCTTTTCTATAGGACAAATTCTCTTGTTTTTTTCTTTATTCATTGTCTTTATCAAATATAAAGATATTTCAACTTCTGTTTCTTAGTATGACGCACAACGGTTGTATATACTTATTGCGTTTATTCCAACATTTTGACCATTTATATCCAATTGTCTTTATTTCACATAGAATCCCTGACTTGTGCCTACCACAACACACCACAAGCCATCTTAAGTAAATTCACAAAGACAGCTAATAGATTGAATACATGGCTTAGATAAAATTACGACAATTTCTGTTTAATTTCCAAAGATATGGGCTAAACAAATTCGTGAGTTTTGAAACCAGGAGTGAACAGCCCAGCACAAATTCAGGGTGGCTGTTTATGTCAATTGTCTGAACCGGGACCGAGGCAAAGCCGCGGTCAGCGAAACTAATTACACAGATGATAAGGATGAGCAGGATGTGGAATGCCACTGACCTCTGTTAAAGCACAAAACCCGCTGATATTTTATTCTTATCACTACCTGGTGATTATGAATTGTTGTAAAGTAATGGTATGAACATTTCTGAATTACATGGAGATTTTCTAACTTTGATCAGGCAATTTACTATTGTATATTCTACAAAGCTGTGTAAACCATCGTGTTTATTGCAATTAGATCTGAGTCTCTTCTATAACAAACAGCTTAGTCTGATTGAATGTATAAACGAGTTGAATATAGTCATATCAAATTGAGCGCTTTGCCAGGATCATCAAGGAATCAAAGTACTAACATAACAGATTTATCATACCAGAACTAAATTGACTTACATTATGAAAACAATCTTATTTGCCGTAATCCTGCTATTCTCAGTTAGTTTGTTTGCACAAGAAACGCTTGTTACCTCAGATGGCCGGACAGTTACTCTAAATGAAGATGGAACCTGGAAGTATGAGAAATCGTCTGTTTCATCTATTTCCCTTTTTACTACCATGAAAGATGCCAGGGATGGGAAGTTATATAAAACCGTAAAGAGCGGAGATCAGGTTTGGATGGCAGAAAATCTAAATTTTGAAAGCGATTCCGGAAGCTGGTGTTATAACAATGAACCGGACAATTGTAAGATCTATGGTAGATTATATGCTTACGACCAGGCAGAAAAGGCATGTCCGGATGGATGGCACCTGCCGAGTATAGATGAGTGGAATGTCCTGATCGATAATTATGGGGGGATGGAAAGTGCTGGTAAGAAGTTGAAATGTTCTAAACTTGGTGCCTGGTATCATTGCGGAGATGGAACCAATGAAAGCGGTTTTTCGGTACTTCCTGCTGGTGGAGGAAATGTCCATGAGAGTTTTCATGCCCTAAAAGCTGCTGCAATATTTTGGGCCACACCCGAAAATATGATCGTAAATATAGGTTGTGATCATGATATAGTTTCTACCTCAAAGTGTACCAATGGTGATTGTGCATTTAGTGTACGCTGTATAAAGGATTGAATTGGGGAGCTTATTGAATGGGTTTAATTATCTAATTTTAAAATCACTCCATCATATCCTACGGCCCAACCCATATTATTTGATGGAAATGACAAAGATTTAAATTTTGAGGATATGTTTGGGTGGGGTGTGATAGGTGGTAATTCCTATAACACCCGCTGTCTTTTAAAAACTGTACTTCAATTTCATGTACGCCATTGAATTATCACCATACTTTCCAAAGCGGCCATTTTCATCCCCAATGAAAATATTTGAACCGAGCAGGATGGAGAAACTATCGTCAAAATCATAGGTAATTTTTGGTCGGATCAAAGCATCTTCATTGGTCAATCCAACATAAGAGAACAGTTCAAGATGCAAGGTTTCACGCAATAGATCATACCGTGCCAGGAATGTCATCGTGTTTTCCCTTTCTTCTTTTTGCATCTGGGAATCATAATCCATGATTGCCTCCTGGATAAATTGAGAGCTGAATTTCACGTTTCCAATATTAAAATCAAGTCCAACAAGATAGTGCAGATAATCTTTCTCTACCAGGGCATCTATGGCCATTGGGTCTTCAGTCTGAAAATATTTTCCATTGTAATAAGCTGCTTCACCCCTTAATACAATTCCTTTTATCTCTGTGCTGAAAGAACCTCCACCCAGGTATAACCTGTGGTGTTCAGGTGTAATATCCAGTCCCGTTAACACCGGGTTGCCTGATGACATATCCAGCTGTTTAGAAACGTGCATGCTTGGTAAATCATCCCAGGTATATCCACCCATTATTTCAAAATCAATGACAGATGTTAGTGCTGCGTACTTTACAAAGAGCTCACTGTTTTCTAATCCCGGGTTCATTTCCGATTTAGACCAATCGAAGACTGGCGCGACAGGAAATTCAGCTTGTTTGTACCATATAGATCCTGAAGCGGGAGTTTCTGTTGCCGTGAAATTTGGCAACCAGATTACTTCAAAAGTGCTGTTCCCCAGGTAGTAATCGAATTTTACTGCATTTACACCCCTGCGTATTTCATCGAAGTCAGGCAGCAAAAATTCTGTAAGGTTCAGGGGTGAAACCACATCAGTTATGAATGCACCATCTGCCTTACCCCATACTACTTGTTGCTTACCAATTCGCAGATCGAAATTTTTAAAATATAAATCCAGGTAGAGCTCTCTTAATTGTAAATTCAAGCTGTCAGCATTATAATGGTAGAGCATCGGATTTGCTTTAAATGCAATCTTGTCGCCCGAGCCCGAGAGGTCTAAATTCAGCGTGTTTTGCAAAATGGAGAAATCTCCCGTTTCAAATACAACACCCGTATAATTTCTTACGTATCCTGAGATATCAGGGTTTTGTGCCACTGTATACTGACCAGCTGTAACTAGTAACACTATAATTAGAATTTTCGTTTTCATTTCATCTGTTTATTAGAATCTTAATTTTTCAATCATCTATAGTCCCCTCATCATCATTCTTTCACTGAATTTTGATTCAGACAAACCTGAATTTATTTGAACATTGTTGAGCTCTATGCTTGTTTTGTGATTCTTCTGTACGTTCTTCATTTCAGATCTTTTAATCACCCAAATACCGGAAATTTTTTCAATATCCTCAATGGATAGAATCTTTAATAAGTCTTCATCTTCGTCATAGAACTCTTTTTTCAAACCGATGAAATTGGATGTATTAACCCATACAATTGTTTTGGAATACATATAATCTTCATCAACAGGAATGCTTTCAACAACATAGTAATCAACTCCATTCAGCGTTTCTTCTCTCAATAATTCATGGGTATCATCCTCAAGCTTGCGATCGCCCAGGTCGTCATAGGTGAAATCGGATCCCATGAAATAGTCACTTTTGCTATCGCTGGAGATACGTTTTGTTTTTTTCAGTGCAGGCAGATAGATCCATTGGTCATCAGTCTGATCTGAATCGTATGCCCAACTCATGAATGAAGTATTTTTTACATCGGAAGGGGAGATGAAGAACATGATGCTCTTGTCAACAGTCCCCAAAACTTTTTTGAACTGTTTAATCGTTCTTATCCTTTGTGCACCATTTTTGTTAGTTAATGTCATGGTCAAATCTGAAGTTTGATCATCACCTGTATCACGGTTATAAACTTTCTCTATAATTTGCTTACCGTTATAATTCTGAGCCAGGGCCTCGGTGTTTAAACCGAAGACAAAGATGAGCGCAAATAGGGCTGTTGTGAATTGTAATTTTCTCATAATCTTTCTTTTATTTTTTGAAATAGATATTTGACATTTTTAACAGGACCAGCATGATAGTTACTGTTCCAATAAAGCTTGTGAACATATTGAGTGATACCAGTGCTCCCAGTTCTCTGTTTGGCGGAAATACTGAAAATACAAGGACCAAAAAGCCCGCAATTACTATAATGGCATTGAAACTGATGGCACGTCCTGCATGGGCCATTGTCTTTTGTGCAACAAGGAGCTTGTCATCTGATTTAGATGCGTTGTACCGGTATTGTTCTATAAAATGAACGGCGTAATCAATCCCAATTCCAATGGCAATACTTGAAAGCAATGCCGTTGTTGTATTAAGGGGGATATTCAAGAAGCCCATGATACCAAAACTTATCAATGCTGTAATAATAATCGGTACTGACCCAATAAGTCCAATTTTAAAGTTTTTGAACATAAGCGAGAGCAGCAATATGACGATTAATAAGGATAGCAGCAGACTCTTTATTTGCCCTTCCAATATTAAATCTCCAAAGATTAGTCCTTTGTAACCGCTTCCGGCATAGTTTAACGTGACACCGTGTTCAGCAAAATCGTCTTCATACGAATCGATGAGTGCCATTGCTGATTTTAGCTCTTTTGAATTATCACTTTTTAGCTGAAAAGTGATGTTCATTTTTGCATACTCATAGTCAACTACTTTGTTCAGGTTTTCCGGATCTCCCGACATTTCATAGAGAAGCAAATATTGGGCAATCATATCCTTGTCATCGGGAATTGTATTAAACTCTTCCATATCAGCATTCATCACTTTATTCATTCGCTTGATATAATCTGCAAGCGAAAATGAATTGCCAACAACATCCAATTCACTAACAAGCTGGTGTTGCATCTGATCTGCCAGTTTCAGGACTTCGGGGCTCTTAAAAACATCTTTTTTCCCCTCTGAATCTAATACAAGGTTGATTGATGTTGTGCCCCCAAAGTGCTCATTTACAAATCTGTCTGTGAGTACAATGTCACTGTCTTTTTCAAATTTATCCAGGAAACTGGAATTGATCCAGATTTTCTGCATACCCACGATTGAAACCATGATTACAGCAGCGGTAATCAAAATGGTGGCTGTTTTTCGTTTTAACAGGGCGGCCACAAAATTATTTGCCAGGCCGGTATCTTTGGCTGGCCTGCTTTTTCTTGATTTTTTAACTTTAGGTAAGCCGAAGACCATAATGCCTGCCGGAATAAGAATAAGAGAGAATAGCATGGCCATTATTACACCAAAAGCTGTAAAAAGTCCGAAATATTTAATGGGATATACTTCAGAAGTAAGCAGTGAAATAAATCCAACAGCTGTTGTAATAGCCGTTGCCCCTACAGGCCTCCACATGTAGTGTAGCATATCGACACTGGCTTCCTTTTTACCAGCATCCGGCTTTTCGCGCAAATAGAGTTGCAGATGACTGTAAAGGTGTATTGCGTAGGCGACCCCGATAGCAATAAGCATGACGGGAATCATTGTTGACACTGCATATATCGGAATTTTCAGAAGCGCCATCAGGCCAAATACCCATATCGTGCTTAGGAGGACCACCAGTAATGTCAGGATTGTACTCTTCACACTGCGCAGCGTAAGCATAAGAACCAGGGTTATTACCAGTAATACGATGGGCACCATTTTTTTCATGTCGGCAGGACCCAGAATTGCCATTGTGCCTTCCACGATAGGCCGGCCGGCAACATGAATTTTAATATCATCTGTTTCATATAAGCTTACCAAACCCAGCAGCTCTTTATAAAATTCCTGGGAGAATACATCATCTTTAATCTCTGCAATGATCACTGTCACAGTCTCATCTGTTGACACGATCCGGCCGTAGATCATCTCATTTTTCCTTACATTATTTTGTATTTCCTTTACTTTTTCTTCTGTCTTTGGCACACGTTTGTAAAATGCTTTGACATCCATTCCATCTTCACTGCCAACAATATTGTCTGCTGTATATAGAGATGTTACATCCGATTTTTCAATTTGATCCATCTTCTGCAATGTCCTGGTAAGCTGCTTCAGCGTGTCCAGCGTCTCGATATTAAAAATCCCCTTCTTGTTTTCGATGGCCAGGATAATCCCGTCGTTAATACCAAACCATTCTTCAGCCTGATCGCTATACATAAAGGCAGGATGATCCTTTGGCATATACTCGTCGAGATCGGTCTCCATCCTTGATTTCTGTTTCATTTGCATAAAAAAGAATGCACTAAAAACAATTACCAGTGCAATGACTACCCAGGGTGCTTTTAAAAATCGGATGAATAATTTTTCCATTATTTTGCTCGTGTTAATTAATACTCACTAACTTAAGGGGACAAAAAAATCCACTTATTTGTTATGAGCGATTTATGATTTTATTCTTTTATGATTATTCGTTGAATTGATTCGATAAGTTTCTTGCCCGCCTGGGGTAAGCTTTCAGAATATTCCAGGAAACTTGCTCTTTTCACAAACAGTCGCAGTGTTCCCATGACTATTGTTGAAAGATGTTGTGCAGGAATATCTGTTCTTATTTCCCCATTTTTTTGTCCTTCACTAATAATGGAGATGAACATAAGATCATTTTTTTCATTGAGCTCGTAAATTTTCTTTACAAGCACGGCCTCGTTTCTAAATATTTCTTCAGAAAAAATTACAGATATCAATGAAGGTTTGGCTGAAAAGGCTGCAAAATGTCTTGTAAACAGGTGTTCTATTTTTTCAATAGCACTGCTGTTATTGTTTAGTTCATTTTCCAGGATATTCTCTGTATTCTCTCTGAAACTATCGATAATGGCAATCAGAATATCAGTTTTGCTATCGTAATGCCTGTAAATTGCGGGCTCAGTAATCCCAATTTTTTTTGACAGGTTTTTAATAGTCATTCCCTGTATCCCTTTTTCGTTAATAAGCTCTAAAGCCATATCAATGATCTCCTGTTGTCTTTCGGTTTTCATCTTTTATTCTTTTTAAGGTTTATTATTTCCTGGCTTTTTTATTAAGAATTGTACCAACAATTGAAAGTACAATAAATATTAATCCAATTATGATATGTACCCAGGTTATCCATTCATGTTGTGGCTTCCCCCTAAAAAAGTGAGCAACTAAAGGGATTGAGGTGAGCACCAGGATGGCTAATACAGCGTGACGTGTAATGTTTAATACCTTCATTCTGACAAATTGTTTATTTATTCCCCGACAAAGTTAGTGTATATTAACTAACATCCAAATTAATTTGGTTTTTGGAGAAAATAGTTTTGCCGGGAGTTCAAGAGTGCTTACCTGGTGGGGAGATCCGGAAGCCCCTATCGTTAGGAAGACCCTTTTCCCATCCCATTAAGGATCGCTATCAGCCCAGTTTTCAGTTACAAACACAAGAAACAATCTAAATTACGTATAAATCAGTAATAAAACGTAAAATGCAGTTGTATAACTGCAAAATAAGTTGTAATCTTGTTTTATGGAAAACTTAACAGCTAAGGAAGAGGAGATAATGCAGCTTATCTGGAACCTCAAAAAGGCTCTGGTAAAAGACATTATTGAAGCACTTCATGTACCCAATCAACCTTATACAACCATATCATCAGTTGTGAGGATATTAGAGAAAAAAGGCTTTGTAAGTCATAAGTCCTACGGTAAAACGCATGAGTATTATCCGCTTATCTCAAAGGCCTCCTACAGGAAAAATAAATTCAAGTATTTCTTATCTGCCTATTTCGACAATTCAATTGAGAGTGTTGTATCCTTTCTGGTAAAGGAGGAGGACTTAAGCCCTGAAGAGATCGAAGATCTGACCAAAATGATAAAGGAGGAATCTGATAAAAATTTAAAAGATGAATAATCTATTTCAATTTGTAGTTGAATCAGCTATATCCATGGCAGTACTCTTTGCTATATATTGGCTGTTTTTCAGAAGGGAAACCTATTTCAAATTTAATCGCTTCTATTTGATGGGATCCGTTTTGATTTCGATCGCCATACCTTTGCTTAGCTTTGAAACAGCTGGCATGAATCCTGTAAGTTATACCTATCATGCCGTTCTTCCTGGTATTACTGTAAATAATAATTCCTTTCACCCCTTTGCGTCTTCTTTCGGATGGCAAACTGTAATACTATTCATTTATGCAGCGGGCTTTGTGCTTCTTTTCAGCAGACTCATGTCGGGCCTCCTAAAAATTCGCAAGCTAAAGATGAATGGAAATATAGTAGAAAAGGGTGATTTTTCCTATGTATTTATCGGAGAAGAATATTCCCCGTTTTCCTTTTTTCGCTACATTTTTATTAACAAATCTCAATTTTCTCAATCCCAGGTAACTCATATAATTGATCATGAATTAATTCACGTCAGACAGAAGCATCATATTGATAATTTAATCTCCGAAATTTTCCTTGTTATTTTTTGGTTCAATCCCTTTATGTGGTTGATTCGAAAGTCAATTAAAGCAAACCACGAATACCTGGCTGATTCAGGGGTAAAAAGAATGAATGGTGCATTCAAAGATTATCAGACTCTTCTTCTCAGGCAAATAAATGGTCAAATGTCAGTCAGCATAGCAAATAATTTTTACTCACTAATTAAAAGCAGAATTATGATGATGTATAAAAGTAAATCGACAGTACTGGCTAAATGTAAGTCATTGCTGGTAGTACCCGTTCTGTTGCTTCTTACCCTGGCTTTTTCTTGTTCAGAGAATGACAGTGAAATGCTACAGGACCCTGAAATAGAACTTATATCGGACGATGTAATTGCAGAAGAAGTGTATTATATAGTTGAGGAGATGCCTATATTCAATGGAGGTGGTGATCCGGCAGTAGAGTTTAGAAAATATATTGCGAAAGAGCTTGAATATCCTACTGTTGCTTCGGATAATGGGATTAGTGGCAGGGTTGTCGTGCAATTTGCTGTAGATAAGCACGGTAATGTTGTTGACGCTAACGTAGTCAGAGGCGTAGATCCTGCCCTGGATGCAGAGGCCGTCAGGGTTGTTTTGTCTTCTCCAAAATGGAAACCGGGAAAGCAGAGTGGAAAGAAGGTGAAAGTGTTATATACTTTCCCAATCAATTATGTATTGAATTAATCATAAGGTTCATTTTACCAAAGAACCCGCAGGAGTTTCCTCCCGCGGGTTCTGAACTAAAACTACTCTATATAAACCCTAAACCTAAACTAAAACTATTCTATATATTTCTTACAAGTCTCACGTAATTGTTGATGCGTACAGCGTCCCCTTGTGGACCATGTCCTTCTGAATATTCTGATGGGTCTCCGGCTTTAGGATCGCTGCGTTGTGCACCCGCTCCGTGAACATCAATCCAATTGATATCTGCACTGGTGCTTTTTTCAAATGACATATTCCCCATGGCACGGCCAAAAGCTACGTAGGCTCCCCAGGCACCTTCGTGTCCTGTCATAAAGTTTCCGTGAGTTGTGCTGCTCCAGTAAAATGGATAATCATCCTGCTCGGCTTCATTTATTATTTGTGTGCAGCTAAACAGCGGATCGATAGCGGCTGAACTTGTGGTTGCAGGCGAACGTGTATAGTCCAAAATACCCTGCAGCTCTTTTGCATCAGGAAGACGCCAGTCAGAATAGCCTGCAAAAACCATGTCTTCAGCATAGCTAAGTGCGTTTTCCCATACTATTCCTTCGCCATTGTCATCCTGCATCCACATCAAACCAGTAGCATCATCTGTGATGGTTCCGTCACCATTGTCTATAAAACTGTTGATTCCATATGTTTCGTTACCTCTAACCATCAGGTAATTGAATGCTTTATCCTGTCCCATCATCTGTGTTCCATATCCTTTGATACGTCCGTCAGCAAAGTTGACGCCGAATACCAATGGCTCAATTTCTGAGCTTACATACATGGTGGTAGAAGCACACTGCACATCGATCAGGCGCTCACCTGCATCAGAGTCTCCATAGGCGTAAGCAAAATACTCAGTATTAATAAACGGGATAAGAGATTCGGTATCTTCACCTTCATATCCGCTAATATCGCGTCCGCTGAACATAATCAGCGAGTACTGTTCCTTTATCGTTGGCACCCTCCAATCGTCATATCCAGCTGTTGATATGGTATCTGCAGCAGCGATAACTTCGTCATAAATGAGTTTATCATCATAATCAATCGATCCGTCGCCGTTGTGGTCAAAAGTATTTTGCCACATCAGTCCTGTTACCATATCTGTAACAGTTCCGTCGCCGTTGTCTTCATACTGGGGAGTATTTCCCGGGTATTGTGCATTCTGACCGTAGAAAGCTTCTCCTGACAGCGGTGCTGACATGGTAGTTGTGTTATCAAAATATGTTGTTTGATTGGTTCCTACGACAGGAAACCCGGTGATATCGGGAAGGTTTTCTTCATCTTCGATTCCCAGTATATTGTCACAGGCTGTGAAGGTGATCAGTATCGCTGAAAGCATGCTCAATATCAGGGCACTTGCTATAAAATTTATTCGTTTCATCTTGTGTATAATTGATTTGATGAAACAAACATAGAGCGATCTGTACTCTTAGAAAAAAGGAATCAACGAATCAGGAGAATCTATCTATGAAAGATGGGATTTTGTCAATTTTCCTCATAAAACTCCAGCGTCCTACTCAACATTTCCGTTCGCTGCTTATCTTTTTCCACAAGCAATTCGTGCTGTGCATCATCGATCAGAAGAGTTTTGCATGTTAGCCCTGCCTTGTTGGCTTTCTTTATGAATTTTGCAGTCGATTTAGGATTCACTACTGTTTCGTTTTGGGCAGAAAAGATGAATATAGGTGTTTCAATTTTTTTAATATTCTTCCTTATGTACTTCATCCCCTTACAGCATTGGTGGAGCCATTGTGCAGATGCTCCTCCCAGCCTGGCTTCCGGAACCTCGCTAAAGGCCCCTATTTTTACGTGATACCTGGTTTCAGAACCCGAAACATCATTACCTTCGAATTTTGTTGAATCATTATTGTATACGGTTTGTCCGGGAGCCCACTTTGGTGTTTTCCCTGATAAAATTGCAGCCAGGGGACAAATATATCCAGCCAGTCCCAGCATGGGTGAAGAAAAGGATGCAGCATCAATATCATCCGGGTATTGCTCAAGGTAAGACATCCCAACAGCACCTCCCAGGGAGTGTGACAACATGTATACTTTCTTATGATCGGCGGGCTTTACAAACTCGTCGTAAAAAGTTTTCATATCATCAATATAATACTGAAAATCATCTACATAACCCATCTCAGGTTCCTCGGTCATTCTACCCGACAGGCCCTGTCCGCGATGGTCGTGGATATATACTGAATATCCGTTTTTACAGAGGTCATAAATAAGCTCCTTAAATTTCAAGGCACCTTCAGTCCTCCCGCTGGAGATCATTATCGCGCCATGTTCTACTTCGGGGTACTTAAATATTTTATAATATATCGGGATCTCATTTTCTCCGGCAAAGGTTCCTTCAAGACCTGCATCGTAGAAATCTTCAATAACTATATACTTGGCAGGATCCTGCAAATCTTGTTCTGAAGTCAGCTTATAGCTGGAAGTTTGAGAAAGCACTGTAGCGCATGAAAACAGCGCTAGCAGGACGGTGAGAATCATATATCTTTTCATAATTAGAGTTTTGTTGGTCAAACATAAAATTAAGATAATTCTCTCGATAAAATCAAAAAAGCATGGATTAATCATTTTTCAGGGTCCTGGCTGGCCTGGTTTGTGCCGCTTTGTATGTTTGGGAACTAATGGTAATCAAACCTATAAAGACCACAAGAAAAACACCAGCCAATATGGTTCCGATCCCGAAATCTACTCTTTTCGAAAGGTACTGAAGCCATAAATTGTTGACCAGGTACGCGATAGCACCACCAATCACAGCAGCAATGATCATCATCCAGAGGTATGATCTTGATACCAGGAGAATGATACTCTTTACATCAGCACCAAGCACTTTCCTGATGCCAATCTCTTTCAACCGGGTTTGTGTGCTGTAAGTAGCTATTCCAAGTAAGCCAAAACTTGCAATCATGATAGCCAGCAGAGTTGCGAAGCCAACGGTGTAGGTAATATCCTCAAAGAAGGTGTAGAAATATTTAATTCTGCCATCGATGAAATCTCCATCAAGTTTATGGTCTGCATCAATCGTGCTCCATGTTTTTTTGAGTTTGTCGACAGTGGAAAGTAAATCAGTAGAACTGATTCGCAGGAAGGCATGGTGATAAGCAGCAGGCTCAAATCTTAGCAGCAAAGGCCTCGGATTGAAAAAAACGGCTCCATATTGGTAATTCTCTATAATCCCGATTATTTCTACCATGCTTGAATCTTCAAGTATTAGTGTGGTGCCCAGCGTCTCCTGTGGGCTTCCTAAATGAAAATGTTCAACAGCCATTTCGCTGGCAATCACAAATTTCTCATTTTCAGCACTCATATTTTCCGGGAAGTTTCTACCGGCAATTAAATGCAATCCCATCGTTTCTATGTACTTCTCATCTGTTGCGAAATAATGGAATTCATACTTTTCATCTTCCATCTCCCGCCTGACATCAACACCCCAAAAAGTCCCTTCGCCAGGAACATGGGATGAAGCAGTGATATTCACTACCTCAGGCAGCTGGCTGTATTCCACTTTTACTTTTTCGAAATCTTTTCCCTGAAGATCTATATCGTACACCACCTCAGAGTCAAAACCCATATCCGCATTCACCATGAAGTTCATCTGCTTGAAAATCAAAAGAATTGATATGATGAAAACAATGGAGAATACGAACTGTGTTACCAGGAGAATCTTCCTGAGTGTCAGCCGACTGAAAAATTTTATATTGGTGATGCCCTTTAAAACAAATACCGGTTTAAAGGCTGAGATTAATGCGGCAGGAAGCGCTCCAGAGAGCAAACCGGTAAACAGGGCGAAAATGAGAAACCAAAGATAGATTGTAATGTTTTGTTCAGGCCGAACCTCTAGCAGGGACATCATTTGCATCCCGGTAAATGCAGGTAGCAAAAACTGTAGCAGAGCGATAGCAAACAACAGCGAGATAACTGAAATCACAAGCGCTTCAAGGAGAAACTGAATGATAAGTTGCGTTCTGTTTGCACCAAATGTTTTTCTAACCCCCACCTCCTTTGCTCTTAACATAGAACGGGCCACTGATAGACTGGTATAGTTGAAGCTGGCTGAAATGATAATCACCAGGGCCAGGCCAGCGAGGAAAATGATGAATACTTTAGGGAGGAAAGAGCCAATTTCATTGCCTAATAAAGGTCCGGGAACAATTTTATCAAGTGGCTGGAGATAGAAAGAGTAATTGTGGTCTTCATCATCTTTGTACTTTTCAATGCTGATCTTGTCCAGTATCTTTTGTATACTTCCCAGGTCAGCTTTTTCATCAAGGAGAAGATAAATCCAGCTTCCCCACCCGGTTTTCCAATTGTCAACAAACCTGGGAATATCTCTCTTTTGATCAAGGATTACAAGGGTAGGAAGGGATATCAATGCTTCGAACTGAATGTGTGATTTTTGCTTTGTTTTGGCAGCTACTCCTTTCACTTCATAGGCTCCCAGTGTATCTATTTCAATGAACTTTCCAATGGGGTTCTCATCTCCAAAAAATTTATCTGCGGTTTCCTTGCTGAGCACCATCGTATAGGGTTCATCCAGGATCCCTTCAATGGATCCTTGTTCAAGTTTAAAATCAAAAACATCAAAAAAATCACTGCTGGTATATATCCCATTCAATGGCAATCGTGTATCGTTGTAGATACCCTCGCCTCTGAAATTATTATTGAGAATAATTACTTTCTCTGCAATGGCATAATTATCCCTTAACTCTGTGCCCAGGGCAAATGGATTTGATGCAATATGCAGTCCCACACTGGCCAGGCTATCTATTTGTTGGACCCTGTATATGCGTTCTTTTTTCGCATGTACATTGTCATACGACAACTGGTCCTGTATGACAATCATGATGAGCATGCAAACCGACATACTTAAGGAAAGTCCGAGAATATTAATCAAAGAGAAACTCTTGTACCTGAGAACGTTTCTAAAGGCTGTGAGTAGGTAATTTTTTATCATTAGAACTGTTGGTCTAGCTATTACAATAGAGGTGTTTTAACTTAAGACGCTCTACTCAGCGATATGTTACAGCTCAGGAAAGATCCATACTCCATGGGAGCTTTGGGAATTATACAAGAAACTTCAGCTACCGGCAAAACTGGCTCACGAAGATTCTCTGCGCAATAAAGGGTTGTTGGAGAAGTGTAGAAAACTCGGACAAGAACTTTCTATATAGATCTTGCATGGAATAAGGGCCGGAATTTTGTAAATTTGGGAAACCGGAAAACTCAATACCTTGCGATTAGCACTCATATCAGATGTTCACGAAGATGTACGGCAGCTCAAACACATCCTGAAAAAGATCGATGTTTTGGGATATGACCAGCTGATTTGCCTGGGTGATATCTCCGGATTCAGTGTTCCGTATTACAGCTATTCGGAGACGAGGAATGCACATGACTGCCTGTCGCTTTTGCGGGAACGGGAGACCATTATTCTTCCCGGAAACCATGACTTCTTTGCAGCACGGACGCTTCCTAAGATATCTGATGTCTTCGATTTCCCAGAAAATTGGTATGAACTTGATGTGGATCAGCAAGCGGTCCTGTCAAACAATGAACTTTGGCTGCATGATGATGAGCTGGATACGAATTATAATTTTGAGGATATTGATTATCTGAGTGCATTGCCGGAATATCATGTAATGGAGACAGGAGGGCAAAACATATTGTTCAGCCATTATGTATTTCCGAATATGGCCGGATTTAAAAAGGAGTTTTATTCCAGGGGATCTGATTTCAAGCCACATTTTGAATTCATGGAAAAGCAGGATTGTCTTCTCAGTTTTACCGGTCACATGCACTGCGATGGTTTTTATACCGTGGAGGGTGGACAATTCAATGAATATCGATACAGAAAACTTCGGCTGAAAAATTTCCCTTGTTGCGTTGGAATTCCCCCGGTGACAACACACAGTAAGCGCAGTGGTTTTTGTATATTTGATACCGAGAAATCCCTGCTGCGAACGATTCGCAGCTAGAAAAATCTATATAATCTGATGGCTGACAACAACCTGAAACGGTTTTTTATTTCCATTGTGTTCCCATCCATTCTGGCCATTGGGTTTTTTATCTTGTTGATATTCACCGTTATACTACCTTCCGTTGAAAAAAATATCATGGAGGGGAAGAAGGAAACCATTTCGGAACTAGCCAATACAGCCTGGAGCTTACTGGATGAATTTCACCAGGAAGAATTGTCGGGACAGATACAGGGAGACAGTGCCAGGATATTAGCTGCTGAACGTATCAAACTGGTAAGGTATGGAAATGAATACAAGGACTATTTTTGGATCATCGATAAGCAGCCAGTGATGATCATGCACCCTTATCGTCCCGAGCTCATCAACACAGATCTTTCGGATTACCAGGATCCAAACGGGATTCGTCTTTTTGTTGAAGCGACAAAAGTTGTAAGCGAAACAGGAGAGGGATTCATCAATTATATGTGGCAGTGGAAGGATGATTCTACCAGGGTGGTGCCGAAGCTATCTTACGTGAGGGAGTTTGAGCCCTGGGAATGGATTGTTGGTACCGGGATCTACCTGGAAGATGTGCAGGAAGAGATCAGAAGCTTAAAAATCAAATTACTACGGATAACACTGTTGTTTACTTTGCTCATTAGTGCCATACTGGCATTTATCATCAGGCAAAGTTTCATTATCGAGAACAAGAGGAAAAATGCGGAGAAGAGACTCATCCTTTCCCGGCAAAAATACAAAGTACTGGTAGAGGCATCCACCGAAGGAACGCTGATGATGCTACATGGTGAATTTATTTACTCAAATGTGAAATTCTCGGTCTTAAGCGGATATGATCCGGAAGAAGTACGGGTTTTATCGTTCGAAGCGATCTTCCAACTGGATTGGGAAAAGGTCCTGGCGCTGTTTGATGATCCCAAAAAATCTGTTTCCCGGGAGCTACTACTAAGCTGTAAGGACGGCAGTATTAAGGAGGTAGTCATTTCTGTTTCCAAAGTTTCTTATGCGGAGGGATCCGGATTTATTATCATCGTAAAAGAAGTCAGCCTACTGGACAGGATGCAAAAAGAAGGGATGTTGCTTACCCAGGATATGCAACAGAGTTTTACGAATTTTCTAATTACTGAAATTGAAAGGGCTGAAGATGTTCAGCAACTGTCAATCATATACAAGCGTTTACCGGTATTGGTGAAAGCGCTCCTTGATAGCGGGAGAAGATCCGAGCCCATTAACAGCATTATTACAGCTGTGGGGGACGCCATTCATAAGCGGGTTCTTAGATTTGGACTACATTCACTTGGGGAACCTCCCTGCGATTTTGCTTTTATGGTATTAGGAAGCCAGGGGAGAGGTGAGCAGACACTGGCTACTGATCAGGACAACGCGATCATCTTTGACAATAAGACAAGTGATGAGGAAAAAAAATATTTTATCAAGCTGGGTAAGCAGGTAAACGAAGACCTGGATACAATCGGTTACAGGTATTGCATTGGAGAGGTGATGGCAGGAAATCCGAAATGGAACCAGTCGCTTCAAACATGGGAGGAGTATTTTACTACCTGGATTAATACCAGTAATCCGCAGGATATTCTTGATGCCGCTATCTTTTTTGATTTTAGATTTTTATTCGGAGAAGAGAAACTCGTAAATACATTGCGGGAGCATGTGAGAAAGGTTTCAGAGAATAAGTCTGTTTTTTTCTATCACATGGCACAGACTGTGTTGAAATTCAAAATCCCGGTAAATATTTTTGGGAGTATAGTAGGGAAAGAACCAGGTGATGAGGAAACCGTGTTGGATATAAAAAAGGTGATGTTACCCCTCGTATGCTTTATCCGGCTTTATGCGATTATGAAGAAGTGTGTCAAAATCAATAGCATGGAGAGATTGGAAGAAATTTTCAGTGTGAAAGCTATTGATACATCCAGTTATGAAGAGCTCGTTTCCGGGCTTGATTTATTGATGCGTATACGGCTTAGATTCCAGGTGAATAGTATTTATAAAAATGAGATTCCCGAAAATTTAGTAGACCTGGACAATCTGACCAGGAATGAGCGCTCCATGCTGAAAGCACTCTTTTCACACATTTCCAATCTTCAGACAAAAGTAAATTTTGATTTTAAAGGATAGAAGGGAACTGCCTTAATCCAATAATTCCATCTTAACCTCTTCAGTTGATGTAAAGGACTCCAGGAGTTTGCTATCTGTTTTTACCAGTTGAACTACATTTAACAAAATATTTTTTGTCTCCGAAAGCATCTCCATATAGGTAACGCTTACTCTTACTCCCTTCTGGCTTTTCTTCAGAATTTTTATTCGACCGAGAATTATATCATTGGCCTGGCTCATCAATTCATCTCGCTTAAGAACTAATTCATCCATCTTATCATAACTCTTGTTTTTCACCAGGTTGATGGCAAAATTGAAAAAGTTACTTACCTCTTCATTGAATTCCTTCATTCTTTCTGTCTGCTCCTTATCGAAAGAATGGTTGTTGTCCACGTGGTTGAAAGCCGGTTGCACTATGTGCGACAGGGAATTGCACATCTCCTTCATATAAGTAACCACCTGCACATAATAGTGGCCACTAACCATATCAGTTTCCTCAAACTTCTTAAGTGTACCTGGGATATCTTCCCGTATCTGATCGATTTCTTTACCCAGGTTCCTGGCATCTTTTTTAAGGTTTTTTAGCTCCTTATGTTTCTCCTTGAAGAAGTTTGTATAGGTAAGGTAGAGAATTTTAGAGGCCTGGAGTATAGAGCTTTTCACCTCATTATCACAGGCCTGGAGTACTTCATATGATGCTGTAATTAGTTCATTATCAATTTTTTTATCATTAGATTTTTTATTGTGAAATGCGTGGGTCCTTAATAGAACGTATGTGGCAAGTCCGATAAGTGCAAGAATTACAGGCATCTTTCCAAAGAAGATGACTGTTGCGATAAGGAATGAGGCCAGGAAAGCGAGGAAAGCAGTAAAGAACCAGCCACCAATTACCGTTAGTACTCCAGTAATTCGATAAACTGCACTATCTCTTCCCCAGGCACCGTCTGCCAGTGAAGTACCCATGGCAACCATAAATGTAACATATGTAGTAGAGAGAGGAAGTTTTAAGGAGGTGCCAATAGCGATCAATATACTGGCAACGACAAGATTAACTGAAGCACGGACCAGGTCAAAAGCAAGATTCTCTTCTTTCTTCACACTCGATTGTTCAGCATCAAATCTTTTTCCAACCATCCGTTTCAGGGCTGGTGGTGTAATTTTTGAAATCCCATGGCTTATCTCAACAGATCGTCTGACTATAAACCTGGCCAGGGAAGAGGAGTCAAAGCGTTCAGCTCCTTCATCCTGCCGGCTAAGATCAATGGATGTCGCAACTACTGATTTGGCTTTTTTCGAGAACCTCAGGGTAAAAACCATAATCAGTCCTGCAGCTAATAGAAAATAGATGGGCGTGTTGACTGGTTCACGCAAAGATTCCATGAGATAGCCACTTGCATCTGTTGCTCCGGAGGCAGTAAAGGCTTTAAAAGATTCAAATCCGGCAAGCGGAACGCCAATAAAATTTACCAGGTCGTTGCCTGCAAAAGCCATGGCCAGGGCGAAAGTCCCGACCAACACAGGTATTTTCAGAATATTTATCCGGGTGAAAACGGCCAGGAGCTGGAAGATTAGGGTCCAGCCGGCAAAGCTTATTAAGAGAATCCTGGTTGTATGGGCTTGTATGTAGGCAAGTAATTCAGGCGTTATCAAGGTTGAGCCCTTAGCTCCTTTGATCAGCAGGAAATAAAGAATGGCTGTAATGGAAAAGCCAGCCCAAATACCTGACCAGTATTTGTTAGTTTTTTTTACGTTAAATGAGAAAGCAATCCTTACGATCCACATAATGATTGTCCCAAAGGTGAATGCAATGACCACGGAGAGGAATATCCCTATAACGATCATCACCGAGCTCTCTATGTTTATGTAAGAACTAAGACTTTGGCTTATGCTTTCATCGCCGGCAATTTTAAATACAGCAACAGCGACAGCTCCCCCAAGTAGTCCAAATACGATGGATACTGTTGTAGAAGTAGGAAGTCCCATGGTATTAAAGAAGTCGAGCAAGAGGATATTTGTAAGCATCACAGACAAGAAGATGACCATGATTTCACTAAAGGCAAAATGTTCCGGATTGAAGATTCCCTTTCTGGCCACTTCCATCATACCGTTGGAAAAAACGGCCCCGATAAGTACACCAACAGCTGCAATCGTAAGTATAACACGGAAAGAAGCAACTTTTGAACCAATGGCAGAATTAAGAAAGTTAACTGCGTCATTACTAACACCCACAATGAGAAGAGAGATGGCTAAGATGAAAAGGAAGCCAACAATTAGAATATAATATGTCTCCATTGATGGTAATTGATTACAATTACCAAATGTAGTAGATAAAGATTTGTTACATTGTTAAGTAAACATTAACTAAAAGTTAACTTAAGGTAAATACGATATTATCTCCTTCTTCTCTTCGGTTGGCTTCTCTTCTTATACTTATGTTTACTTTTCTTGTACTTGCCACCTCTTTTTTGTGCGTGTTTCGAGGCCTTTGTGGCTTTGTATTTTGTGCCACTGCTCTTTGTTGAACGTCCTATTCGTTCCTGCATCATGAGTGATTGCCTGCTCGCATCACCCATACTTACATTTGTTGTGGCACAAGAAGGGAAAATCCCACTAAACAGAAAGATCATCAGAATTCCGGTGATGATTTTACCTATTTTCAATTTCCTCATAACAATAAATATTAACTCTTTTTTAAAAACTTTATAGCTTCATGCTTCGTTATACGTAAATAATTAGGAAAAGTTTATTTGAATTTAAAGAAGAAGCATATTTATTAAGTTTCTTCTTCTAAATCAATTCTTATACTCATTTTAGGAAAACAGGTTTTTCCTGTGTATTTTAGTCCATCACAATTAATAAAAAAGCATTATGCCACACAGTGAAAGTGCAAAGAGACTCAGGGAGATGATAGAGAAAGCCATTGATGATCATGAAGTAACGCGTGATGAAATGGATAAGATAATTCATATTGCTACAGAAGACGGTTATATTGATAAACATGAACAGAGCTTACTCGGGCAGTTACAGGAGATGGTGGAGAGTGGGCTTGTGAAGATTGTTCGCTAGCTGACGTCTGATAAGAACAGGAATGGGATGTTCTCAAAACATTAGAAAAAAGGAATAGCCTTGCAACCCCCTGCGGATTGACTTGTATTCGCATCTTTTTTAAAATAGATTGACATTCAAAATACTTATTAGTAAATTAGTTCAATAATCTGAACTACTAAACGATGGAATCATCAATTCTCAAGGACCTTTCAAAGGCAATATATAATGATGCCTTAACCCTGGCGTATGCAGGTAGATTTTCAGACTCTTTGACTGACAAGATTATAAGTATGGCGGAGGTGTATCTGAAGTCGGATCAGGAGCTGAATAAATTGAGAAAGAAAACCAGTTTCCTGGTCGCTGAGTGCTTCCAGAATTTAGTGAGACATAGCACGAAAGATTCAGAAGCAGAAAAACACCTTTCAGGGAAGGAATCTTTTTTAATCAGGTTTTATGATGGAAAAGTTCTTATTGCTTCGGAAAACACCCTTCCCAATGACCAGGTTGATGATTTAAGGATGAAATTGGATGATGTGAACAGGTATGACAGGGAGGAGCTGAAAGTCCTATATAAGGAATCCCTCGAGCATGGAGAAATGTCTGAAAAAGGTGGTGCCGGACTGGGACTTATCGAGATGGCCCGAAAGACAGGGAACAAGCTTCACTATTCATTTATGACCATAGATGACAGTACTTCAGCATTTTACCTGATGCTTGTTCTTGAGCCGGAAGATAAGATCTCAAAAATCTCCGATTATAGTACAGAACTTATTCAAAATGAATTCATTATAAATTCATTACGAACAGCGAACCATTTTTTGCTGTATCATGGAGACTTTGCTCAGGAAATTATTCAACCAGTGGGAGAGATGATTGAGAACAACCTGGATGCCCAGGAAGGCCCCATGGCCTCGAAAATAAAATTTTACCATACTGCTGTTGAGTCTATGCAGACAATAAGTTTCCTGAGTCTGTTTGAAGACGACAGGAATGCAGGAACCCTCTCCATTGGAAAAACCGAAAAGGGATTTGTGGTCAATACGCTTAATCCAGTGAGCATTGATTCAAAGGATGAATTAACTATTATGCTGGAGCTGTTAAGATCAAGGTCACCTTCAGATGCGGAGTCCATTATCATGGAGCGAATCAATTCGGGACAGCAACCCATAACTGCAGATGCCGCACAGGGCTTTATTGGCCTGGCACGCGTGGCCAGGGATTGGAACTACAGCTTTGAGTCATTTGAGAATTTACCGCTTCAGTTTGTCTATAAGGCATATATTTAGTTGAGCGTTTAATCATCGTCAGATAAACTTGATTGAATTGCTCCTGTTTTCTCCTCTAATCCGTTCATGAAAATATATACAGATACTAATAATGCGTATGTATATATTACCAGCATAGTATTATTTTTTATATTGAAGTTTGATCTGTCAGCGTGTTTGCTCATGCCGGAGATAAGTGATTAACAAATGATCTTTGTCATATGTTGCTGAACAAAGCATAAAAAGTTTGTTAAAATCATTAAAGGAGGTCTAAGTTAAATCATGTAAATTTACTTTTCTGAGTGGGGATTCGGCTTTTATTACTGAAGACAAAAGACTTTCAAAATATATTGAATTCAATGAAAAAAAATGTCGCATTGGTGTTATCCGGAGGCGGAGCCAGGGGAATAGCACATATTGGCGTTATTGAAGAGCTCCTGAGCCGGGGCTACAACATTTCTTCAATTGCGGGAACATCAATGGGTTCTCTTATTGGAGGGGTTTATGCCCTGGGGAAAATGGATGTGCTAAAAGAATGGGCCTACACATTGGATAAAAAGAAGGCCTTCAGTCTGGTAGACTTTACAATGGGGAAACAGGGTATGGTAAGGGGTGACAAGGTATTTAATAAAATGAAGGAACTTATTCCTGATGCCAATATTGAAGATCTAAGGATACCCTATGCGGCAGTGGCAGTTGATATAATTTCCAGAAAAGAGGTAGTGTTCAAACGAGGCAGTTTATACGATGCTATCCGAGCATCCGTTGCAATTCCTACAGTGCTTACTCCGGTTAAGTCGGAACATGGCTTGCTAGTGGATGGTGGTTTGTTGAATAATATTCCAATCGACCACGTGCAACGAAAAAAACGAGATAAATTGATTGCTGTAAACGTGAATGCCAATATTCCTGCTCCACCCCAGATCATTCATGAAACTGATCACGAAGAAAAAGAGTCACGGTATAAAAGAAAAACAAAGGAATTCTACAAGCATCTTCAAAAAATGACAATCGGCGATGATCATGAAGAGGAGAATCTTGGTTATTTCAACCTCATCTCAAGAACCATTGAAATAATGACCTGGCGCATTGATGAATTTTTACTTGAATGTCACAAGCCGGATCACCTCATTGAGATATCACGTGAAGCATCTGCTATCTGGGATTTTTATAAGGCAGAGGAATTAGTTGAGCAAGGAAGAAGGGCAGCAATTAAAGCCCTCGATAAGAATTAATCAGAAAAATACATCTGCACGAAATGTAAAATGTAATTTCCGGTCGGCACGTATGTAGGGTTCAATAAACGGGATCAAGGCAACACCAATCCGGGGATAACAGTAGCAATAGTCCCATACTGCCTTCTTTCGAAGATGCCAGCTGATGTCGGCCTCCAGGCTATAGGGAAAGGAGCGATCCAGTTGATACATCAATTCCTTAGGCTTTTGCATTGGGAAGACTTTATGTACCCTGGCTCACAAATACATAAGAGGCTTAGTGCAGGTGCTGTCCTGTGCATGAATCTCCTCACGATTGGAGAAGAATAAGAGCAAAGAAAGTATGATGAGAAGACCTTTTTTCATGGTTCAGAACTAGTGAAGAGAATGAGTATTTTCGTAGTTATATGAAGAGATCGATGAACAGGAGGGCGGTGTATTCAAAAGTGAGGTAAAGAAACAGCATTATCAAATCTTCAACAGGATAAAAACGCAGTTCAATATTGTTCTACGCAAAGGGGAAGATGGATTTTTTTATTCTTGAATAATAACCTAACGAAACTTCAAAATATATATAAAAAAGATTATGAAAGTTATACGAAAGTATAAATGAATGTTTATATTTGTGTGTTAACTATGAACATGCTAATACAGAATTATTTAACTAAAACGTCCTTTATTATGAGTAAAATGGTGCAAAAAATGGCCTGTCAACTGGGATTTGTCTTGTTGTTTCTATTGCTTACAAGTCAAGCTTATGCACAGGTAACAATTACTGGAACAGTTAGTTCCGAGTTGGACAATGCTCCTCTGCCAGGGGCCACTATTATTGAAATGGGAACCTCCAATGGAGTGGTATCCAATATAGATGGTAATTTCTCATTTACTGTTTCTGACCGGGATGCTGTTATTGTTGTTTCATTTGTTGGATACCTGAAGCAGGAGATTCCTGTTGGCAGCAATACTGCAATTAATGTGGCTCTGGAACAGGATCTGATGAATATGGAAGAAGTTATAGTCACGGCCTATTCAGAAAAATCAAGAACGGAAATTTCCAGTGCTGTGGTTTCTTTAAGTGCTGATGACATCAGTCAGGTTACAGTAAATAGTGTGGCTGACATGCTAATTGGTAAAGTAGCCGGTGTTCAGGTGCAAACTTCTTCCGGACAGCCTGGTGAAGCCAGTGATATCCGGATCAGGGGAGTAGGCTCCGTATTCTCTCCACAAACACCTCTAATTGTTGTGGATGGTATTGTCGGGGGTTCTTACAATCCAAATGATATTGAAAGCATTTCAGTGTTGAAGGATGCCGGAGCAACAGGTTTATATGGATCAGCTGCAGCCGCTGGAGTTATACTGATAAAAACCAAAAATGGCAAGCCGGGGAAATCCGAAATAAAGGCAAATATCCGAAAAGGGATCAAGATGCCTGAGTTCGGGAACTTCCAATTAATGAATACAGCAGAGCTCTATGCCTATCATGAGAGCGTGTATTCACCGGCCCTGTTTCCAATAGCTCGTCCGGATTCATTATTGAACTATGACTTCGACTGGTTGAATGATGCCTACAGGATGTCTAATATCACAAGTGTTAATCTGTCTGCATCTGGTGGAACAGAGAAAACCAACTATTACCTGGCCGTGGATTATATGGATGATGAAGGTACACTTAGAGGTACTACATATGACAGGTTAAGTCTTCGTTCCAATGTAAAGTACCAATTGAATGAACGTGTTAATATTGGAACAAACTTTACATTCAATTATGGGAAAAGCGCTTATGCCAACTGGAATATGAGTGAGGGTGCGTACAGATTGCATCCCTGGGATCAGCCTGTTGATGCAAATGGCGAACTGATTTACTCTGTATCAGAAGCGAAATGGCTGTCTAATCTAGTCAGTAATCCATACCACTCTGAACAATATAATAAAGAAGGAAGCTATAGTCTCGACGGATCTGCCAATGTTACACTGGGGATCAAGATATTCGATTGGTTGAAGATCGATTCCTGGACCACAGCTGGAATGGGTCTCGGAAAATACGAGGAAATTTATTCACCAAAAAGTTTTGAAGGTGCAGACGTTGGAGGATTGATCTCAAACAGTATTAATTTGGATCAGTCCATTGGCAATACTTCACTACTGAAATTTGATAAATCATTTGGTTCTCACAACATCGACGGACTTGTTGGTGGGGAGTTCGGGATGTATAAAAGTGAGCGTGAACTTGGTGGTGAAGCGATCGGATTCCTCCATGGGCAGGTTGTGATGGGAGTTGCCGGTGCACAGGACAAGCCTTCTGGGTACATCGTAGAATCCAGGGGTGTATCATTACTTTCCCAGGTGAACTACAACTACAGTAAGAAGTATTTCGCAACTGTATCTTATAGAAAAGATGGTAATTCAAGGTTTGCTCCAGCGAAAAAATTTGCCTCATTCTTTACAGGAGCTGCTTCCTGGATGATCAGCAACGAAGATTTTATGCGGGATCTAGAAGCCATCCACTATTTAAAGCTTCGTGGAAGCTATGGAGCAGTAGGAAATTCTTCTTTTCCTGATGATTCATACTATCCTTACTTTCCTGCCTTCACTGCAGCAGGCGTTTACAATGGACAATCTTCCTACTTCCCTGAAATACCAGGGAACTATGATCTGACCTGGGAAACGAGTTATCCCTTAAATGTTGGTTTGGACATTGGATTACTGAATAGGGTTGAGTTCAATCTTGATTTTTATGATACGAAAACCAAGGACCTCCTTTTTAGAAATCCACTGCCTTCCTCAAAAGGTTATGAATTTCAATGGGCCAATGTTGGGGAGATACAAAATACTGGTGTAGAACTGGGGATCAATGGAGCCATTGTGAAAACCAAAGACATTACATGGAATGTTAATTTTAATATTTCTTCCAATGTTAATAAGCTTAAGGCATTATCTGATAAGGAGTCTGTTAAAGAGATGATTATCAGTAGAGGTGATGTGAGTCAAATCTTACTTGTTGATGGTGGAGCTTTCGATTGGTATATGCCGAAATGGCTTGGGGTTAATCCTGATAATGGTGAACCTCAATGGGAAGATATCATATATGATACGGAAGGGAACGAAATTGACAGAATTGCCACAAATATATACACTGATGCGGCTGAAGATTACCAGGTGATGGGTTCACCATTTCCTAAATTTTCCGGAGGTTTTGGTACATTCTTCTCATATATGGGGCTGTCCCTGAATGCAGCCTTCACTTTCTCCTATGGCAATAAAATCTATCATTCCAGCAGGCAAGAATACGATAATGATGGCGAGAATGTTTCTGTTAATTCGATTGTATTAATGGATGATTGGTCACGTTGGGAAAATCCAGGTGACGACGCCACCCATCCGGAACCGCAATATGGAGGGAATTTAAATTCGAATAAATACTCCTCTCGCTATCTTGAAGATGGAAGCTATTTAAGGTTAAGGAACCTGACGGTTGCTTATGATCTTCCCCAGGATATCATGAAAAAGATAAAATTCAAGGGTATGCGTGTCAGCTTAACAATGGACAACTTGCTTACCCTGACCAAGTATTCCGGAACTGATCCTGATGTGCCTCTCTACATGGGCAGCTGGACCTTACCGGGTACACAGGCTCATAAGTATCCAATCAATAAACAATTCCTGTTAGGAGTAGAATTTAGTTTTTAAGTTAAAAAGACAAGAAAATGAAAAGAATATATAATAAAATAGTCAGTATTCTCATTGTTGGAATGGTATTATTCAGTTTCAGCTGTGAAGAATTTCTGGACCTTAAGCCCTATGACGCTCAGACAGCTGATCAGCTCTTATTGGATGAAGCAGGTATGCGGGGATTAGCAAATGGCTCCCTTAGAATGATGAAGGATCAGCTTGGAGAAGAGTCAAATAGTGTATATGTCCGGGTTCTGTTTCAAACTACAGAATTTCCCTCAGATAATGTCTTGATTGTACAACCTACCACAGACCCATTGTGGCTATCTTTCAACAGGTTACACATTCAGAGTCAGGAGAACATTTCGGCTTTATGGGGCACTGCGTATAAGATCATACTAAATTGCAATATGATCGTTAATAATGCAGATATCGATGAGAATACCACCGATACTGAGAAGCAATATATTGGAGAGAGTTATTTCTATAGAGGAATAATCTTCTTTGACCTGGCAAGGCTTTTCTCTTTTCCCCCTTCTCACGGACTTGATCAAAATGGAATAATTTTAAGGACCGGGTTAGGAGGAGCAGATGCACAGCCAAGAGCGACCGTGAGTGAGACTTACGCGCAAATCATCAATGACCTGAATAATGCAGCAGATCTAATGACTGAGAGAGCAGCTGATGGCATTAAGTATGGCAATAAGGCTGCTGCACATGGATACTTGTCGAGAGCTTACTTGTTTACAGAGAAGTGGGATTCGGTTGTTTATGTAGCGAACCAGGTTCTTGGTGATAATCCTCTTACTAATGATTTGGAGCCACGAGCCACTTATAAATATGCATTGCAGAATAGCTATGCGTCGAAAGAAGCGTTATTTATTTTATATCATGATGATACTGAAAACAGAAGTACAGGAGCTATTGGATCTATGTATAATGGAGATAAGGGTTGGGGAGAAGTATTTCCTTCAAAACCTTATCGTGATCTGCTTCATAAATACCCACATGATGTTCGAAACCAGTTGTTGGATACAATCTGGGATGGTGCAAGTCCTTCTCTTTACCAGGGCACATCCTATGAGACAATTTACATGACCAAGTTCTCATATCAAAATGGGGTAGCAACTACGCATTCACCCATCTTCATGAGAAAGTCTGAGGTTCTTCTGAACCGTGCAGAGGCTTATGCACATATGGTAGGAAAAGAACAGGAAGCGTTGGATGATGTAAATGCGATAAGGGAGAGAGCGGGTCTTACAGGTGATGAGCTCATTACTCTGGCAAATCTGACATCAACACATGGTTTTGCCACTGTGCTTGATGCCGTTCTCAATGAACGCAGACTGGAGCTGGCATTTGAAGGTTACAGACGAGATGACCTGATGCGGAATAAAATCGATCTGGATCGTAGTTTTAATTCTGCGCAGAATGTAAATGGTGACCCTGATGTTTATGAATATAATGGTCCACGGCAGATATACTATATCCCCTTTTCGCAGGAGATAGCTTATAATCCGCTTTGTGAGCAGAATGATTAGAATTCAAATTTAGCTTGTGTTAAAAGAGGGCGGAGTACCAGGATTTCCTTCTGGCTTTCGCCCTTTTTACCGAAATTTTCTGGCATGAAAAAATATTTACTTATAGGAGCGATCCTAGGTTTTACCCTTCAGCTATCAGCGCAGGTGGTATTTACCGATCTATATCTTAACGATTCCATTACCAAGGTACAGCCCATGACGGGTATAGTATTTTGGAATAATTCGGGAAATAGTAATACAGATGCCATCTCACTCGAGTTTTCATATATGCTTTTTAATGATGTCGTTAGTGATAGTGCTTCATATAATTGGACTGCAGTGGAAGATAAACTCTATGATATCGCTGCCCGAGGTCACCAGGCCATTTTCCGTTTTCGTTATGTTTACCCTGGTTATGAAACTTCAGTACCGGATTATATCCTGGACAGGGATGATTATAATGAAACAGTTGGGAAATCTGAGGGAAAGGATACGCATTTCCCTGATTGGACCAATGATGAGCTAAAGAGGTTCACGATGGAATTCTATACAAAGTTCGCTGCTCGTTATGACAATGATCCCCGACTTGCATTTATCCAGGTTGGATTTGGATTGTGGGCAGAATATCATATCTATTCTGGTCCATTTACACTGGGAGTTACTTTCCCAAGCAAGGAATTTCAGGAACAGTTTTTTTATCACCTCGATACTACATTTGTAAATATTCCCTGGAGTATTTCCATAGATGCTGCAAATGACAAGTACACTCCTTTTGTTGAGAAACCGGAATTGAAAGATATTAAGTTCGGGGTTTTTGATGACTCCTTTATGCACCAGAATCATTCCGGATACAATACCTCAAATTGGAACTTCTTTAACCGAGACAGGTATAAGACATCTCCGGCAGGTGGTGAGTTTTCCTACTACTCCACATATGATCAGCAACATATGCTGGACTATCCCTCTGGACCCTATGGTAAGGCTTACGAGACCTTTGCAAGGGATTTTCATATCACTTACATTATGGGGAATGATCAGCCCCGGTATCAGACCATGGAAAGAATTAAAGATGCGAGTATGGCTTCCGGATATAGATTCAAAATAGAGAGTTTAATGACTGCAGCTGATACATCGGTATTTGAGATCTTGAATTATGGAGTAGCTCCAATCTACTATGATGCCTACATAGCAGTTGATGGTGTCAAATCACCAGGATCACTTAAATTACTTGCTCCCGGGGAAACAAAGATATTTTCTGTTTCAGCAGGTGCTGATGGGGCTGTGATAAGTATTGAATGTGACAAGCTTGTTGAGGGACAGGAAATACAATTTTATGGGACACAGGAACTTCCTCTTGTTTCGGTAGAAGAGTCTGCATTATCTTCCTCCAGACAATATTTGTTTCCAAATCCTGTAAGAAGGGGTGAAGCAGTTTATCTATCCGGTGATCAAAATTTGGAACTTGATTGCGAAGTGTATGATATATCAGGTAAAAGGGTAAGAGCCAGGGAGTCTCAGCATAAGGTGGTCAGTATTGATACAAATGAATTTATCCAGGGCTTTTATTTGGTAAAAGTTTTTCAGGGAGAACATATTTTTACAGATCGGCTTTTAGTGTTATAGTGTTTTTTCATAGTTATATTTAGGTTAGTTTCATGGATAAGCCATCCCTTTTTCGAGGGATGGCTTATTACTAGCACTATTGTATACAGGGGTTTATAATATGACTAAAACACTTTCAATTGACTCGAATTGATCTGTAATTCGTACCAGGTATAATTCGGAATCAAATATGTCGCGACTAATCTTTTTAGAACGTACGATATTTTTATATTTACTCATCTTCAGGCTGAAGTGCGATCAATAGAGCTGCAATTACCGCCAGTGCTATCCCAATGATTTTTGTTGTGGACGGCATTACTCCGAGAATTATCAGGGAAAGGATGGCTGTCATTAATGGAGCTCCTGCATTTGCCAGGGGAGATACGACAATTGCCTTCCCGTGTCTGTATGCAAATACCAGACAGAGTGCTCCGATAGAATTCAGGATCTGAACTCCTGCGGTTTGCCAGAGTCCATCAATACCCCAATTAATATCTGCTGAAAAATCTGTCATTAACAGGGGAATCGGGATTAGAAGCAAGGCAGTGATGGTCATGTAGAAGAATATACTTCCTCCATCTGTATTTTTATTGGCCAGTTTCATAAAGTAAGCCTGTAGTCCCCATGCTACAAGTATAAAAGTTGCCAGGATAAACCAAACTACTCCATATTCATTAGGTTCTCCTCCCTTTGTATATTCAAATAATGGAAGGGCGATCAAAGCGAGTGCAATTCCAATGATCCCAAGTACTCCGGTGCGTTCTTTGAGTAGAATAAATGAGAGCGTTATTGTCACCACAGGAGAAATTGAAATAATCGGGAATATTAAATATGCAGGACCAACTTTCAGGGCTTCAAAAAGAAGGAGCTGGCCTCCTGCACCAAGGAATCCGATGATAGAACCATAAAGAATGGACTTTTTATCAGTTTGAACTTTCCATTTATTGATCTTTAATACTACCACCCCAGGCAATATCATAGTCAGGGCCCAAACACAATACACCAATGTAGATGGAAACCCATTTTCCATTGGACTTTTTGAAAAAGCTCCCCACATACCCCATGTAACGGTAGTGATCAATGCGTATACCAACCAAATCTTCTTGTTCATTCTCTTATATTCTTTTTAAATGTTACTTCTTAGACTTAAGGATCCATCGTTATTCAGGTCCTGTTTGCAGGCCCATTTCACAGGGAATCTTTTTCCCTTGACTTCTAATTCAGCAGATAGTTTGAGACCCTTCCATTTAGTACCCTTTGGCAAAAGTATTTCTACCTGCCTTATCTTTCCTGGTATTGGGTAGCCAGGGTCAAGACTTCCCCCTGAAATTACTGTCCCATTTTCGTTTTTTAAATATACACGTAGTGCTCCCGGGACTCCAGCTATTCCGTCATTGACCAGGCCAAGTATTATTCTGGGATAGCCCTCCTTCTCATAGTGCCAGATCCAGGAAGGTCTGATACGGTATCCGATTGAAGTAGACAGTTCATCCAATGCATCCGGATATTGATTGTAATAGTTGCGCAAGCCATCGACAGAAATATTGTGCCAGTTCCAGAGAGAGAAATAATGTGCACCTACATCTTTTGCATGATAAATAATATTGTCGGACCGGGTGATGCCCTCGCTCATTCTAATCTTTCTTGAAATACCATCTGCTATTCCGTTTTCTACAAGGGCTCCCACCCATGAGGGACGGTTACTCAATGCTTCAATCTGTTCGTTTTCAATAAATATGGTATCGGTTCTCAGCCAGTTATTGGTTCTTATGGTACGGTCAAGCACCTCGGAATTTCCAACATAGCTGTAGTCGGGTTGTGTATTGGTCAATAGTGGAGTCTTGCTCCAATTTTTAGCCTGGTGTTCAAATAGTCTGATGGATGTTTCTTCCGCTGTAGTATAGTCAGGGAAAGGATTTCCATCGAAGGGCCAGGTATGCCCTTCGCCCCAGAAGCCATACATGTAAGTATCTATAAATTCCACTGATTCATGTCCGTTATAAACGTTAGATAAGAGATCATCCAGCTCTTTGAACGCAGCCATGAATTCCGGATGATCGTAGCGAGGAGCAAAATGAGTCTTTCCGGGAATCCCAATCTCATCGGTTTTGCCTAATTCAACCAGCGGTACTTTTTGCAATAGAAAGTCGGGCATTGATTGTGGCTCAATTACCGGGCTCATTAATTGAATTCGCAATCCTACTTTTTTGTTATACTTCTTTGCCAGATCAAATGTAATCTTCCAATGATCCGGGAATTCCAGTTTTCCAGGTTTGTTTTGAATATCTCTCCAATCGACACGTAAGTAGAGCTTGTCTCCAATAGGAAACTCAGCTAATTTATCGATGGATTTGAACAAGGACTCTCCTGCAACATTTGGAGGTCCCGCTTCATCACAGATGTATGTGACCATTCCCATTCCAGGATTCCTAACAATCAATCTGGAAGGAGTGGTGGCCATTATCACATCTGCACCTGCTGCTGTAGCGTCCGGTCCATAGGCGGAAAATGGTCCCTGGTTCAATCGATCAGTTATTTCCGGTGGTGGGCCGAAATCGTAATTCTCCCAATTGTGGGGAGGGACTCTCCCAGCTACAGGCTGCAAACCTGCCCCTGCCATTACCCCGATCAAACCGGAGGCTTTAATAAATGATCTTCTTTTCATTGCGACAGAATATTATAATTCGACATGATAATAAAAATGCTGCCCGAAAGTGAGCAGCATTTTTATCAGATGTAAAAACGTTATTCTCTATTGGAAACTAAACAATTTAACTATTTCCAGAGGATCAGCATATTCAGGAGGTAATGTACCAACAGCCTCCCACTCAGTATCCATTATGTTGAAGAAAACTCCAATCATTTCATTTGACATTGCAGGTGCTACCATTAATGAGGACTCAATTGCAAACTCAATCTCAGCATCTCCAATGATGTCAGATTCCATTGTAATTGCTCCATTTGTTTCATCTGTAATTTCAGTTTCCCATGGCCAATCCTGATCTTGATCAGCACCATATGTATATAGTGCACACCATTCTCCCATCTCATACTCAAACTGATATTCAGCACCATTACCTAACCAGCCATGCATTTGCCAGCCAGTAGCGGTGTCTCCATCAGCATTTATCCAGACAGACATCACAGGATTTGTTAAGTCTCCTTTTACATAGAAATACAGCTTAGATGCAGCAGCATCAGAGGTCATCTTAATCTCTGTTAAAGCTCCACTTGCAGTTCCATATCCAGTATATAAGGCCTCAACATCAGCCCAGTCTGTAAAAGCACCATCAATTGCAATTGTTGGCCACTCCCTCACAACTGAAATAGTTGTTTTCTTGATTTCCTCACCCTCATCATTAGTAGCTGTCAGACGAACATCATAATCGCCATAAGAAGCATAAGTATGAGTTGCATTCTCAGTGGTTACAGCAGTACTTTCATCATCAAAGTCCCAGGAATAAGATGTAGCATCCATGGAAGTATTTGTAAAGGTTACTGTCTTGTCATCGATTGCATAATCGAAATCAGGACTTGGCATAATTGGATCTCCACAAGATACAGCAATCAATGCTACGGCAAAAAATGCCAGTGTTCCAAAAACTAAACGGTTTTTTTTCATAAGTCGAAGTTTAAGTTTGTAATCAATTTGTAGTCAAAATCAGAAGGGAATTTGTTCTCTTATATTCCCATGTTAAATGTTATTATTTATTTTTACTCCTTAAATATACGAAAGAAATTAAAATATAGATATCTTTTGTAAGGTTATTTAAGTATTATTAATCTTTCGTAGGCTTGTTATTTCAATATTTACTACTAGGGCTATAAGCTTTGATGTACCTCGATTAGCAAATGATTCTTAAATTCTGCATTAATAAATGGTTTCTCACCGGTGAATTCTCCGAGACTGACTTGGTTCACATAGTCATATGCACGATAATGTAATTCTGGTTCTAAGCCTCTTAATTCTATTTCTCCCGACCAGTCTTCACTATAAAATGAATAATACATGGTATCTCCCTTAGCGATCACATGGGTTTCAGGTTTGTCAAAACCAATATCATAGAGCTCTCCGCGATATTCTTCTTTAGAGAGCATCATCTTATGGTAGAGGTCGAACCATAATTTCCATTTTTCCTCTTTCTCTGGTGTCAGGAGGTAGCTGTGAGACTGAGTTGGATTGTCCTTAGGCCAGGTAAATTTTGTTCCTAATACGGCACCCACTCCGAAAGAACTTGCAAAATCTGAAGCATCATCGCTTAATTCCACATGGTCGCCATAATATGCAGTTTGTGGCATAATGGCTTTATAGGTTTTCCCCTTCAGGCGTATCTGCCAGCTGCTGGTAGGGTCCGATGAAACTGTTTGGTTGGCATATGGCATATTGTAAAATGACATGCATGTACCACAGGGGCAGTTTTCAATTACCGCATGTGGTTTGATTTCCCTGACTTTATTAAAAACCGCTTTGAAGAAATCAGGTAGCATCTCAATAGATTTTTCGGGATATTCCAAGGGGCGCTCCCAGTTGTACTCTGCTGGTACTGCATTCATATGCTGTCCGTCCATTTTCAAACCATCAAAGTCCCACTCAGTCATGAACATCTCCACAGTTTCCATAGTATATTCTATTGTTGCTTCTGATGCTGGTGACAAATAGAATGAATTCCACCAGGTAATGAACTGTGGAGCTCCATCTTCATTTATTAACAGGGCTTCGGGATGTTCTTCTAATACTTTGCTGCCAGGGTCAGCAGCCAAAGGTGCCCACCATAACTTGGCTTTTAGTCCGTGATCATGAATGGCACTGACCATTTTTTTCATATCCTTAGAACCTCCAGGGAACCTGCTTTTATCTATCCTCCAGTCACCCTCAGCGATCTGAAAACCGTCGTCGATCACGGCCCACTGTATCCCCAATTCTTTTACCTTGGGTAATGTTCCGATGATGTTGTCGCTAGTGAATTTACGTTCATAGCCCCATCCGCACCATACACTCTCAAATGCTGCCGGTTCAGATTCAGCGAATTTGATCCCTTTTGACTGCATCAGTTCAGAGTATTGTCTCATGCTTGAGAAGTAGTCTCCTTTATGTACCATAAGGAAAGTCTCATGTGTATTCAGGGTATCACCTGCGGCCAGAACTTCAAATCCCTTGAAGTCATATTCTATACCAATTTGTACATGGCTTTCATATTGATCGTAATCCACAGGCAATGAAACTTCCTGGGGATACATTGAGAGATGCCCCAGGGCAATGCCTGCATCTTTTCTCCACACATCTGTCACCGGGATGCCTCCACCGTAGTCTGATTGATTCATCCCCATGAAATTTTTCTGATAGAATCCTGGTTTAACAGGTAATACCCAATCGGCTCTCGCATCAGATGAGCTTCCCTGGAAGGACCACATCTCCTCAGAAGCTTCCTGTCCTTCGATGGTATAATTATGACTGCTCCATTTTTTTATGGAAATGTCTTCTTCTCCAATATTCACATATGAAATATTGAAGATGGCACAGTCTAAAAGCTTGTCATAAGTCTTAATTGATATTCTCTTTTCTAGTGCTGCGCCGGCATACTTGAATGTACCAGTGATGATCGATTCTTGCCCATGACCAAAATTATCGTCTATCACTTTTTCCTGCAGATCGGTCATTTCGAACTTGTCAGTGGTGAAATTCTTTGTTTCCAGGAAATCACTTTTCCGGAAATCCTCTGAAAAGGGATCAGCATTCGTAGCATTTGAGTTAATGCGACTGTAAAGGTTTTTATCGAATTCTATTTGCAGATCACCACTGCTGATCAGTGTGGACTGATTGCAGGATGAGAAACCCACTGCGATCAGGATTAAAAAAGATAGTTTTAATGTATTATTCATGATCAATAATTTTTAAAGCGTTTGTGCGATAGATTTTTTCCAGCACTTCTTTTGGAAGGCCAAATCCATTCAGTGCCCAGTGGTAACCAAACAGATCTGTTTTATAAAAATGTTCATCTTTTGTTTCCAGGATCCTGAAAGTAGTTTTGTACATCTCGCCTGACAGGCCCATGTCTGTGCCGTACAGAATACGGTCTGCATAAGACTCATAGAAAGCTTTTGAACGTCTGGGGATAGGAGACGTTTCTGCATATCGAGCTGCATTATCCACAAGGAGGTTTGGGTATTTGTCAAGTAAGTCGCCTATGATCTCCAGGTCATAAGAGCAATTGGCAAAATGACAAGCAATGAACGTCGTATTGGGATTTTCCTTCAGTGCGTTTTCCAGGGTGTGGATCAATTCACCGTGGTCGAGAATCCCTTCCTTGCTCATGTCAACTTTCCAATTGTATGCATTCATCAATCCATCATTGCTTGCATCCATGGTCTCATACATCCATTTTGGCTCTGCAATATGCACATTAACAGGCATATTTAGCTCTGCACATTTTGCCCAGAGAGCTTGTAGCATTGGGTCGTCAAGGTGGAGGCCATATGCTGCAGTTGGTTTGGAATAAAGAAGTCCTTCACCTTTGTCGCCTAATTCTCCAACACCTTTGGCGCCCATATCATGACACCGTTCCAGTTCTTCAATGGCATGCTGGATCCAATTTTCATCCGTGTCATATCCCGTATAATCCAGACCGCACCAAAGGTCGAATTTATCGGGATATTTGGCATATTTTGCCACGACTTCATCAAATCCACTTCCGCTTTGCATGGAGAGGATAGTTGTTTTTGTAATCCCTCTTTGATCCATAGTTTCAATCCATTCATCTATTTCTTTTGCATTTTCCGCATAGTCATGGGAGTGCATATCAATCACAGGGACAGCGGCCCTGGAGACCTCTGTTTTCTGGATGTTATAAATTGAAACAGGGTGATAGTTTTTTAGTTTCAGGTCTGCAATGCCGTTCTCAGTCTGTTCTGTTGGTTCAGTAGTACAGGAAATTAGAACGACGAAAAGGACGAATGATAATTTTCGGATCATGACATATTATTATTGTGATATTGCTCTGATCTTATTCCGGATCAGCTCTTGTGCTTTTGCAGTTGCTTTTGGAAAGACTATTCGGAGGTCAATTTCATCCGTGCCGATCAGCTCTTTCTTTAGCTGGCGCATAAATGCATTTTTAGTTTCAGTTGCAAGGTTGATCTTTGTTATTCCACTTCTAATGGCATCAAGCAATGTTGCTTCCGGGATACCTGAGCCACCGTGTAAGACAAGCGGGGTGTCAACTGTTGATCTGATCTTCTTTAGCAATTGTATATCCAGTTTTGGCTCTTGTTTGTAGAATCCATGTGCTGAACCTATGGATACCGCAAGTGCATTTACCCCAGTCTCCTCTGTAAAGCGCTTGGCATCTTCAGGTTGTGTGAAGCCGGAGTTATCCTGGTTCTGATTCAATTTGGCGATATAACCCAATTCTGCTTCAACGTTTGCTCCGTATGCTTCAGCGCGTCTTACAACTTCTTTCGAAACCCTTATATTTTCTTCAATAGTTTGCTCGCTTGCGTCGATCATCACTGAATCAAATCCTGCATCCAGACAACGCTGGACAAGATCAATGCTTCCGCCATGATCAAGGTGTAACCAGCCTTCCACACCTGAAAGTTCCAGGGCGGTCTTCGCCATTTTTGTTGCCTGCACAAGTCCGATGTAATTGATTGAATTTTCAGAAAGCTGAAGGATGATAGGTTTCCCTTCTTCCCTTGCTCCTCCCAATACAGCCTGAAGTGTTTCCAGGTTGTAAAAATTTGCAGCAAGGATCGCCTTCTTCTCTTTACTTAATTCTAATAGTTTCTCCTGTAGTTTCATCAGATATTATAATTAAATATTTCTTTTGCAGTGGCCCTGACTTTTTCGATCGAAGCAAATGCTGAGGTACCTCCGGCTCCCGTTGTATTTATTGCTCCGGTAAGAGATGCAAACTCAATGCATTGTTCCAGTGGCAGTCCCTGTGAGAATTTGTTGATGAAGCCTGAATTGAAACTGTCCCCTGCTCCAATGGCATCTTCTACTTTCTCATTTAAAAAAGCTTTCTGAGTGATCAACCGGGTCTTATCCCACATAAGTGCTCCTTTAACGCCATTCTTAATAACAACGACATTACAAAATGGTTTTATTGCCTCCAGTGCATCATCAATTGTAGTCTGCCCTGTAAATGCTTTTATTTCATTTTCATTTGGTAGAAATACATCGACATAAGGGAGGAGTTCTTCCAGGTCAACATCCCATTTTTCATGCGGATCCCACTGTGGATCCAGCGAAGTAGTAAGTCCTAGTTTCTTGGCTCTTTTAAAAACCTCGATCACATCAGGTTTCAGTCCCTCCTGAAAAAACACTGAACTCAGGTGCATATGTGAAGCTGAATTCAGTGCCTCATCTGTGATATCCTGAATTCGCAGATCATTCATGGCACCAGGATAAGTTACCATAGCCCGGTCGTTGTCATAATTCAATGCTACAGTAAGACCTGTTTGAAAATCAGCTGTTTTTATGATATTTCTGATATCAACATTAGATCCTTCCAGGGTGTCGCAGATTTGATCTGCAAAGTTGTCCTTACCAAGTTTACCCAGGTAGCTTACTTTTGTTCCAAGGATGCTTAGGTTGTTCGCGAAAATGGCTGAGCTGCTCCCCAGGGTAACAGTCATTTCATCAGCCAGAATCTCCTTCCCCATAACCGGGAAAGCAGCTATATTATTTAAAATGAGATCGATATTCAGTTCACCGATTACCAGAACATCAAAAGGTTTAGGTTCTGCCATTATTATTGTTTTTGAATTTAGAGGAGATCTGAAAGATCGACCAGGTTAAAAGTATGAAAATATCTATCCATTGCCTGTCCAATTCTACTAAGAATGATCTCTTCAGCTTTGATCCCATTCATCTCCATATTGTTATATAATTTGGACCTTGCTGCTAATACTTCCGGGTTCTCCCAGATATATCTGCATCCAGTCTTGATAAGCCATAACTGCCGTTCCTCAGAATTAGCATAGAAATCCTCAGAAGATTCATCTTCATTTACCCACTTCACCCATCTTTCTGATCCGATTACTGCCTCCCAGAGTCGCTCTTTCATGCTGGAGAGTTTTGCCACTTTCCCACTCTGGTAATACTCTTGTTCCAACTCGACAAGTTCCATGAGACCATCATATTCTCTCTCAGTAAATTCAGGACCAATATTTGCAGCTCCCATGCCTGAGAGTGGATATTCTTCCGGGTTATCCACGCTATCTGAATAATGACCTTTTATCTTACTACCATAGGGCTGAACGGCTTCAGTTAATTCTTTGGCAACAATAGGATCGAAGAGAGTAGTATGTAGGTCTGTCCCCACTTTACCAACAACAAAGCAAGGCCAGGTATCACTCAGGTAATTATCTTTCAAGCCTTTTTTCAGGAGCTGCATGAAGCGATTGAAAACCTTCATATCTGCCAGGCCGCCATGTACTTCTTCAGTGCCTACTTCGTAAGCAATTCTATCGAGGCCTCTTTTTTTCCTGTAGCTTTCGCAGTGAACGATTAGCTCAATGGTTCTCTCAGCGACAATATCAATATCGATCGATGCCCCCTTCTCCAAAGTGATGTCGATGGTTGGGTCCACATGGATCATGTCGTAACCTGCATCGATCGCTTTTTCAAATGAGTTTTTTACCTCCCGCATTGTTTCATCATAGCTCAAACCATCTAGTCTGTGCTTGTCTTTCAACCATGGTCCACCATGGTCTACAGCAATGATAACTGGTCCGGTATAGTTGATGACCCGGGCCTCTTCCCTTATGGTATTAACAAATTCCTTTGCAGAGAATCCAGTATAACCCCCATCAGTATCAACCTGGTTGAGTGTTGCTGCAAATTTGATCGGGGCATTGTTTCGCTTGGCTGCCTGCAAGGATGCTTTTAGCACAGTTATTGAATTTGGGCAAGCCGCGAATAGGGTTCTCTTTGTTCCTGTATCTTTTTCAAGTTCAGAAATTCTCTTAAGCGTAAAATCCAGCAATGACATGTTTGCAGTCTTTGCCTTTTCTCTTAATTTTTTATTCATTCTTTTTTTTGTCCGCTAATTATACGTCGTAGATTACTACTCCTTCCACTACCCTTGAAATGGCACCACTTACAGAAGGATTATCAGGTTTCAATCCCAACTCGAGGGACTTGAATAAACCGAGGATCTGCGCCGGAAGTACACTACATACCGCAAGAAATTCCTCATCAATTCCGGTCTCCTTTTCACAGCAATAAATTTCTTTATCGAGCTTAAGGTCTGTAACAGGACTGTCAGAAACTCCTATCAGCATCATGGCTTCCTTTCCCTTCTGCATAGACCTTACAAGGTCTTTCTCATATCTCAGAACTGAATTCTTATTTGAGAACAGGAACATGACAATGGTTTTTTCATTGACAACTGCCTTTGGACCGTGGCGAAAGCCAAGAAAAGAATCATTTTTACAAATGATCTGACCATCGGTGAGCTCTTGTAATTTTAAGTGTGATTCGGTAGCTGTACCAAATAGTGGTCCCGAACCAAGGAACACAGCTCTCTCGAAATCTAACATAGCGATTTCTCTTATGGTGTCGCTATACTCGTTAATAATTCTATTTCCATAGTTGACAAGATATGAAACCTGGTCTCTTAGTTCGTCAATCTTATCAAGTCTCGCAAAGAGCAATCCGGAAAGAAGCATACTGGTATAGCTGCTTGTCATGGCAAGACTCTTGTCATTTGATTCAGGTGGCAATACAAAAGTGTATTTGCCATTTTTTGATTGGTAATTGGCTAACTGTCCGTCTTTGTCGCAGGTAATAACCAGGTGATGGCATTCCTTACAAATTTTGTCTGCAAGCTTAACGGCTGCAACACTTTCCGGACTATTTCCTGAGCGAGCAAATGAGATGACCAGAACAGGCAGGTCTTCCTGTAAATAATCTGTAGGATGGGTAACCAGGTGAGTGGTTGGAACTGACACAGTTGGGATACCCGTATGTCGCTGAAAAGAACCCTCAAGAGAATAGCCAATGTAGGCGCTGGTTCCTGCTCCTGTAAGAATGATCCTTTTACAGCTCTTGAGTGCGCTGTTCCAGAATTCAGAAATCTCCTCTCTTTCAGCTATAAGCTTCTTATGTGTGCTTTCCCAAACTGCCGGTTGATTCCAGATCTCTTTAGCCGTCAAATTGGCTCCTTTTTCACTTAATTCAGCCTCGTTTATCTTAAAATATTCCATTGAGATTCATTTTCGATATATTATTTATTACCTTTCGTAATATTTCGAAACAAATATATAAACTTATAAACACTTTCTAAAGTTTTTCAGATAATTCTTTTTAGAAATAAAAGGGTTTTGAAATATAATTGGCAATTTTTATTACTATTTTTGAGAATCATTCCTTAAAACAAAAGTATATGGAAGGTAGTTTGAAGAAAGGAACAGTTGATCGCCGGGAGAAAATACTGAAATTGATCACAGAAAACGGAAAGGTTTATGTTCACGAATTAAGTGATCTTTTCAAGGTTAGTGAAGTGACGATCAGAAATGACCTCGATCAGCTTGAAAGGAAGAATCATCTTATACGTGCAAGGGGCGGTGCTCTGAAGCTCGAGGGACAGGTATCACTGGATTTCAACTTGTCGGAAAAACATAAATTACATTTTCCGGAGAAATCGAGGATCGGAAAAGTGGCTTCAGGATTAATCAAGGATTCACAGACCATTATACTTGACTCAGGAACAACAACGGCTGAAATTGCTAAGAACCTGGCGTACAAATCTAATTTGTCGGTGATCACCAATGCCATCAACATTGTAAACATACTTGTGCAGCATCCATTCATAAATGTCATTATACCTGGGGGTTACCTCCGGCAAAATTCCTTATCTCTTGTTGGTCCATTTGCTGCTAAAAACTTCAGGAGCCTGTATGTAGATAAGGTATTTATTGGGGTCGATGGTTTTGATCCGGAGATTGGTGCATTTACTCCTAATATCGAGGAGGCTCATTTGAATGAGATCATGATAGATATTGCCAAAGAAGTGATACTTGTTGCTGATTCGAGTAAGTTTAATCGCAAAAGCTTAACATTCATTTGTCCTGTGTCAAGTATCGACAAAGTAATTACTGACAGTGGTATAAGTGAGGAAGATAAGAAGAAGTTGGAAGACATCGGCATTGAAGTGTTGATTGCCTAATAGTATTTCCCTTTTTTACTAATCCAGGGTATCTACCAATCAAATGGAGTCTGTTGATAGACATAATAATTCAGCCAGTTGGAGAATAAGAGATTGGCATGTGCCCTCCACCTGATGATAGGATCTTCAGCGGGATCATCCTTCGGAAAGTAGTTTTTCGGAACATCAATATTTAGTCCCTTTGCAATATCCCTGTCGTATTTATTTTTAAGGGTAAGAGGATTATATTCCAGGTGTCCGGAGATAAAGATCTGGCGCTTGTTCCTGGAGACAACAATGTTTGATCCGATCTCTTCAGACCATGCCAGTAAGAACAGGTCAGGATGGTTCTTAATATCTTCAATTCTGTTTTCTGTATATCTTGAATGTGGTGCCGGAAATACATCATCAAAACCACGGACCAGGTGTGGCTTCCGGGTAGTTATCTGATGGTCGAATACACCGAATATTTTTTTCGGTAATTCATACTTCTGTATCCCGTAGTGGTAAAAAAAGTCCTGCTTGTGCACCCCAGCATATATGAAGTGTGCTGGTCACATTGGTTTTACTCCACTCCATGATCCCGCACAGCTGTTCCCTGGGCGTGTTTTTCGATTCATGTTCGGTCATGTGGAGAAGGTCGAGCTCCACTTGCATGGGTGTATTCGAAAGATTACGAATCAGGTCCGTTTCAGCCACTTTTTTCAGTGGCATAAGGTTGAGTTAGACTTGATGCGTAACTTTGATCAAAGGATTCCTGATCAAAAGATTTTTATAATCAGCAATATTTATCCAATAGATGATCCAGCATACTAAGCCGGCAAACGATGCCAGAACTCCTGCAAAGGGAATAATCGCGCTTACAGAAAGAATACAATAAGCGAGCCCAATGTTGTAGCCGGGCCTTACTTCTTATCTCTATACAGACAATTCTGCTGTGTGCAATAATTGCAGGTGTAGGGATTATTTTTCACTTTTTTTCCGATGCCAATCACACCACTTACAGTTTTGATGGGTTGCATTAAGGATGATTCAGTAAGATGCACCCCCAGGAATTTTTCTGGGAACAGAGAGAACAATTTTTTTTGCTCGATTATATCCCATTCGCAGTATCCCGGGCTATAGCGGTTGGTTATTTTCATCCCTTCTTCCGCCATTTTTGCTTCGAGGATGGATTGAATTTTGTCCATCGCTGTTTCTACGATGAGGTTCCCGGCAACATCAACCACATAACCTTCCATGAAATCTCCTTGTTCCATTAAGATCCTGGAATAACCTGGCAGTTTCTCTCCAACGGTGCAAAGGTACCAGGCAGCTTTTTCAGAATATTTAAGATGATTGGTAATTATTTTCCCGGTCTGGAATACCTGGTCCCTGGAAATAAGTACCCGGCCATCCCGATCGGAAACCACGGGATCAGTGATGACTATTCCTGCTTTTATGTCGCATAATTTCGGGGCTCTCATGAGGACATCAAAAATCATTTCTACTATCGGTTCCGGACAGCTTCCGGGTTGAGAATATCCCATGAGATATTCCAGTTTCTCCTGTTTGATATCCAGGTCTTCATAATTTAAATTATAAGTTAATGGTTCCTGCATATAACAATTTTAGGGGAAGCATAAATATACTAATAATATGAATGAGATTCAGGTGAGGATTACTTCAGGAGCCGGCCAATCTCAAAGGCTACGTTTGTAATGTTGATCAAGGTCTGTTCTATAGATTCTTCAAGGGCCATGGGTTTATTTTGTAAGGAAAAAACAGCATCAAAAAGTTGATCCGGATCATCAAAACGATGGGGGACCGATCCGGCTAAACAAATCATCTTTTTACCTGCCTTTTTTACTTTACCAGCCAGGACAAATGGACCCTTGCCTCCAAAAGTCTGTTTGTCAAGTTCCCCTTCGGCTGTGATAACCACATCTGCCCATTCAATTTGTTCGTCAGCATTCTGAAGGTCCAGGATATATTCAGTTCCGGAGGTCAACGTAGTATTAAAAAATGCTCCAAGACCAACTGCCACACCTCCTGCAGCTCCCGCTCCTTCCATCTCTTTCAGCTTTTTCCCGGAATATTCCTCACACATATCTCCAAAATTCAGGAGACATCTTTCCAGAACTGCAGCTTCCATGGGGCTGGCTCCTTTTTGAGGGGCAAATATCATAGCAGCACCTTTTTCTCCCAGGAGGGGATTGGTGACATCGCACAATATTGTAAACTCGATCTCTTCCGCTTCAGGAATCAAGCATGAAGCATCAATGCTGTCAAGAATTATCAGGTTTCCTCCACCGGGAGGGATGTCTTGTCCGGTTTTATCAAGAAGTTTTATTCCAAGTGCTTGCAGGATCCCGGCTCCTCCATCAACGGTGGCACTGCCTCCGAGCGTAAGAAGAATTTTTCTGCTGCCTCTTTTAATGGCATCCCTGATTTGTAGGCCAGTGCCATAAGTGCTGGTCAACAGTGGTTTTTTATCTTTTTTATTCTGCAAAAATTCGTAACCGGATGCTTTTGACAACTCTATGATGCATAATTTGTCATTGGTAATGCCATAAGTGGCTTTGATAGGCCTGGCCAGGGGGTCGATAGTGTCAATAGTTATTTCAGTGCCCCCTAGATTGAGCAGTATAATTTCCAGGGTATATTCTCCACCATCGGCAATGGGTAAAATCCTGATGTTTGCTTTTGGAATGGCTTTACGTAATCCCTCATCAATGGCCTGTGCAATATCCACTGCATTGGCAGCATTTTTTAAAGAATTTGGAGCAATGAGAATATTCATCTGTAAAACTCTTGCTTAAAGGTTGATACCCGAGATTCTGAAATGCAACTTACATAAATTTTTGTCACATTTTCATACCAACATACAGATTATATTCACATTTGGCCTATAAATTAACCCCCTCCTTAAGAAAAAGGTTTTAACTCGCTGAAACAATCCTGTTACGCATAGAAGTAAGCAGTTCGTGTATGTTAGTAACATACTCACATGCTTGCAGCTCTTCAGTATCAAGAATTTCTTTTATTTTTGAATCTAGGCCGGCAACATTGGCTTTTAATTCATCAAGCTCATTTTCAGCTACCAGGTTTTCCACATGTGAAAACTGTCCGTCAAGAGATGCAGCCAGGGCGTCAACAGATTCCAGCTGATTTTGGAATACAACAAGTAATTTCTTGGTATTAGTGATGTCATCTTCACTTTTCTCTTCTTTGTTATATGCCTGGTCAAGCAAGGAGCTCGTGATAAATAATTTCTCAACATATAGTCCGGCAAGAAATGATGTGTGAACATAAGCCATCTCATTTTCAGAACTATATTTCTCGCTGTTCTCCATCAGACCATTGAAAACATATATCAGTGAGTCACGTGAAATATCTCCACCGCCTTCAAGTTCGGTGAGTATTGTGGCAGCGAATTCTGCTTCCAGTCCGATATATTTTGCCAGTTCCTGTGATGCACTGAACGTGATAAACATATCAGATGTCGCCTCACCATACATATGGTAAACGATGTCTGTGATATAAACACCCAGGTTGGCGGCAGCAACAGTTTTACTTTCCAGGTATAATGTTGCACTGTACGGATCGTTACAGAGGATAGGATAATATCTTGCTTCTACTAATTCAAGTGTTTTAAAAACATCCTCAACATTTGTAATTTCCGGGCTAATTGCATCAGCAGCTTTCATCACTTCTGAAAGAGAGCTTGCAGCTGAATTGGTTTCGCCCTTTTTTTCATTTCCGGAATTGCAGGATACTACAAGGGCAAGAATTAGAAATAGTGCGATTGTTGTACGAAGACTCTTCATAATAATTTATTAAGGGTTGATATTGAGTTATTAAACGAAATAGTATTCGAATTGAATTATAAAGTTAATTAATAATTGTTGATGTTGTATTATTAATTTATAATTCTCCGGGAAATAACTTTGATTGGATGATTAATGGCTCATTAGAACAGAAAAACTCCTGGGATATTTGAAATCTCAGAAGCTTTTCCAGATGCTTAGCCAACAGGTCAGTTTTACTTTATGGTACCATGTCTTTTGCGTTGATCTGTACGGGATTAATAATATCAAAACCGGCATCGATAAAGGATGTCATGAATGGTTCACTGTACTCTGTATCTATAGCTTCTTCTGAATATTTTCTGTGACTACATGTCCGTCAAACAGCTGTATTATTCTGTGTGCTTTCTCAGCATCATTGGGTGAGTGCGTTACCATGATTATGCTTGTGCCATCCTCATTTAATTCAGTTAGCAGACCCATAACTTCTGCACCATTGGCTGAGTCAAGGTTACCTGTCGGCTCATCCGCCAGAATTAATTTTGGATTGGTAACTACCGCCCTTGCAATGGCAACACGTTGCTGCTGTCCACCTGATAACTGTTGCGGGAAATGATTTTTCCGGTGAGTGATTTTCATACGCTCCATTACTACTTCAACTTTCTTTTTTCTTTCTGAGCCACTCATTTTCAAGTAAAGAAGAGGGAGTTCAATATTTTCATATACTGTTAACTCATCAATAAGGTTGAAACTTTGAAATACGAAACCAATATTTCCTTTGCGCAGATTTGTGCGCTGCTTTTCTTTCAGTCCGGCCACCTCAGTGTCGTTAAATATATAAGAGCCGCCACTGGGATTGTCCAAAAGGCCAAGAATGTTGAGAAGGGTAGATTTGCCACATCCGGATGGTCCCATTACGGCAACAAATTCGCCGTCTTCCACCTCGATATTTACCTTGTTTAGGGCTGTGGTTTCTACTTCATCGGTACGAAACACTTTTAAGAGTTCTACTGTTTTGATCATTTTCTGAGCATTATCAGGTTAATATGCTGAATATTATAGCAATGAATATACCAAAGTAAATAACTATCAGTAAAACAAAGATATATATGTTTTTGGGAAAGTAAAATATTGTTCATTTTTGCAACGGGGGTGTACGTAAGCGAACAGTTTGGAGGTTTAGCGCGAGACTTTTACTGTTATATTGCGTGTAATATTCAGAGCGGTTGTCATGGTTTCAAGGTCAGTATATACCTGTCCATTCTCACCTGCATGATGTCCACGTCCAACAATTTCAAGCTTGTATTTATCTTCTCCATCATTCAGATCAACCAGTACCTTATATACCAATGAAGGTTGACAGGATGTTTTGTAGTCCTCATTATCGGGATACTTATTGTTGTGCCAATATTCGTTCCAGTCCCAGGTTTGATTGATTTCAAATAATACATAGAATTTCTCAGGTCCCGGTTTATCTAATTTGGTTTTCATGATAAAACTCTTCTGGGGAGTGGCTCCTGTATATGCATCAGCTAATGGTGTTTTTGAAGTGGGAATGAACAATCCGTCTAACTCCTTCACACCTCGACTATGTGACCAGATAGGCAGAGCAGCAGGGCGACGAATTTCTCCAGGAAGCCATTTCCCCGTTGTGGCATCTCCATGGCCATAAATGCCCCTGGATATTGATTCCGCAACATACAGAGTCTGAATATAGTCCCCATTTTCATCTTCTGTCCAAACGGCCATCAGGGGATGATTATGTGCTTCACCTCGTGTAAACTCTACCTGTAATTCTGGTCCTGATCCTGTTACATTTGTTGAAAAGATTTCCGGGGTTTCTTTCTCAGGAACTTTTGTCGTTTTGCATGCTGCAAGCAGAAGAGCTGCAAGTAATATATAACTTAATGTTTTCATCTTTCTATGTAATAAAATTAAAATTCTATAATGATTCCAACAGATGGAAGAAGTGTACCAACCTCTGTCTGGAAAGGAGTCATCTGGTATTGTTGTTGAGTGGCATCTGTATATAAAGGTGTGTTATCGCTGGCAAATTGCTGTACTAAAAATTCAGATCCCTGCGTTTTAAAGTTGTATGCATTCTGCACATCGACGTAGAGGTTCAGTGTCAGGGTTTTAAAATACCACTCCTTATCTACCCTGATATCTAATTGGTGAAATGACTTGAACCTTTCATTGTTATAGTTGCTCAGGTCCAGTACCTCTCTTCCTGTATAATCCCAGCTGTAAACATTGGCACTGGTCTCATAATCGATCGGAGTATAAGGAGTTCCTCCAACAAACCTCCATTTAAATCCCACTTGCCAGTTGCCTTTAAATTTTCTGAATCCGGTTAGATTTAAAAGGTGCCTGTTGTCCCATGCGGTTGGAATCCATTCGCGGTCAAGTAGAATTTCTTTCTCTGGTTTTGTTTCACTTCTTACGAGTGTATAAGAAAGGATCAGGTTGAATCCCAAAAAATCCTTATTCCTGTACAACACTTCAGCGCCATATGCTCGTCCAACTCCTGTTGAACTTACAGGTTCGTTTCCCACCACACCAAAATCGGCCCCTTTGCTGGCCAGGGAGATCGAGTCTCTCAGTGAAAATGGGTAATTGGCATAATTTTTATAAAATCCTTCTACTGAAAATTTACTTTTACTATCTGGCAAAACTTCAATCCCGGCTACAATATGATCGGAGCGGATATAACCTAAGTTGTTATTCTTATTTACAGCCACATTGTTCTCATCAATGTAACCCAATGTTGTGTATGCTGGAAGCTGGTAATATCTTCCCACATTACCGTTAAGGTAAATGCCGTCGGTAAGAAGATATGACGCAGAAAATCGAGGGGAGAGCTGATTCAGCAGGTTACTCATCTCCTTGTTGTAATTGTTTGCATCAGCACGCAGTCCGAACGACAAAACCAGTCGTTTATTGGCCATTTCTTTACTGGCCTGTCCAAACACGCCCCATTTATGCAGTGTAAGATCATTATAGGAATTAAACGTTGCAGGGATACCATTAAAGGAGGTAAGCAAATAATTTTTGGCATTAAACTTTGCATATTCATAGTTAGCTCCAACATTTAGTTTTAAGCCATTGTCAAACCTGTTATTGTGCTCGTAGCGTAACTTATTCTCAATCTCATCCGAATTGTAATCGAGTATTTTGATACTATCAGGATTATTGTCAAGGTATTTAATTGATTTATTTCTGAGCATATTTCTACTGGCTACAAAGGTGTCATATCCCTTTTCCCGATAGTGTTTATATACCATACCAACGGCGTAGCTCCACTGATCATTTTCCGCCAGGTTACCCAGGATGTATTTTTGTTGTTCGGTAGAATCTGCTGCAAGGTTCAATGAGTTTATATCATAGGCACCAATGCTTACAAATGTGATTTCATTTTTATCATTTAGCTTTGATTTTACCTTCACCTGGTAATCGTTGTATGTAGGGAGAAATGGCAACCCGATGGCAGAAAATAGCAGTTGCAGGTAAGATCTTCTTACGGAAAAGATGTATGAAGTATTCTCCCCAATTGGTCCGTCAGCTGTTAGTGCCAGGTCTGAGGCTCCAAATGATCCCCTGAAATTGAATTTCTCCAAATTGCCATCCACCTGGTACATATCAATCACGGAGCTTGTTGCTTCACTCCTGTTGGAAGGGAAAGCGCCAGAATAGAGATTCACTTCACGAAGAAAATCTGCATTAATAATTCCCACAGGTCCACCCGATGCGCCTTGTGTTGCAAAGTGATTAATGTTTGGTATCTCGATACCATCCAGGTAAAATGAATTCTCTGAGGGGCCGCCGCCACGAACGATAATATCGTTTCTTTGTGCCGGTGTTGAGGCAACACCAGGATAGGACTGAATTACTTTTGAAATATCACGGTTTCCTCCCGGACTCTTTTCTATCTCTTCAATATTGATCCTCTGCAGTGATACGGGACTTTCCTTATCTCTTCTGAATGGAGAGGCCTTAATAACGATTTCATCAATTTCATAGTTTGCTTCATCAAGCCGTATTTCGATAAATTGTTTATTGGCATTGGTTACCTGTATGGCTTCTGAGATATATCCCTCAAAACCGATGGATGAAACCCTCAATTCAACAAAACCTGGTTCCAGGCCTGTAAATAGAAATTTTCCATCCAGGTCACTAATTGAACCAATGGAAGTGCCAAAAATTGCAACAGAGGCAAATTCAACCGGTGTATTGTTTTTGGAGTTATAGATTCTTCCCTCGATGGCACCACTCTGTGCATGTAGCATAAAAGATGTTATCGAAAGAAGTACAATGAATAATGTTTTATGCATGGGTTTTATAATTTTCATTTTCTCTTTCTCAATTGTTTGAAAGGGATAACGCTCATTATAAGAATATGTTCACAAAACGTTTAATGAAAAACATAAAAAACTAAACAAAAAACAGTTACAAACCATAAAAAATAATACTAAAGCAGTTTGTCCCATCTTAAGAAAGGATAAATATTTCTTAGATCAAGCTCTTTTTTTGTGAGCTGATCACTGAATTTTTTGTATGCATCGGTATTGGTATGCATCGGTTTATGTTGTCTGGATTTCAACAAGGGATCAATTTTTTCGATGATACCCTGTGCTTCGCTGTCGATAATAGCTTTCATAAACTTCTCCCATATATAGGTAATGGCATTTTCATTGGGATGTACCAAATCTGCATCGTAAAATCTGTAATCTCTTAAATCATCCATCATGATTTCATAAGAGGGGAAATAATGACAAGAACCAGGAAAAAGCTGTATGAGTTCACTGATTGAAAGAAGCAGGGCAGCTTTGCTTCGCTGGTTTTCTATTAATCCATCTTTTAAATGTCGTACAGGGCTGACCGTAAAAATTACCTGTAAATCAGGATTCATTTTCAAGAGCTGGTTCAAAAGATTCTCGTATTCTGTTATAATACTTTTTGGGGAAATCATGAAGCGATCGAACTTCGATGAAGGGATTTTATGACAGTTGCAAACCAATTCATCGGTCTCTTTAAATCGGTAGGCGAAGCTAGTCCCAAATGTTATGATCAGGAAGCCGGCAGAAAGAAGTTTTTCTTTTGCCAATAAGAAATCGGCATTTATTTTTCGAAGTGCTTCCTCTTTGTTTGTATCAGAATATAAGGTGTAATGGTCAAATGAGAACCAGAGTTCGTTGTAGAATCTCAGGTCTTTTTTTTTGTATTCTTCCCTGTATAAAAGTTGTTCGATCCCCTTTTTTACACTCAGTGGGTTATATATAACTCCAAAGGGATTAACCACAACATCGAAAAGGTATTTTTTCAGGTATTTACCTACATTATCGGTAAAGCATGAGCCCATCATAACAACAGGTTTCTTGTACGAAACCTGTTGTTTCAGTTTTTCTACATTGATGGGTGTTCGAAAATTCATGCCATTTTATTTTCTTTAAGCCATTGAATTATATAGTCAAAAACTTCATCTCGAATGGGTTCGTGATGAAGTTCATGATAAGCACCTTCCCAGAGCTTTAATCTTGTTCTTTCGCTGGTATTCATTACGTACTCTTCGCTGGCTTTATGAGAGCAGATATTGTCCTTTGTTCCGTGCATCAGGAGAAAGGGACAGTTAATTTTATAGATATTTCTAAGCGCATTTGCGCCGCCTTCAAGCAAACTAAGAGCCAGGCCAATGCTGATTTTACCATGTACAAGGGGGTCTTGTTTGTATTTTTCCACTTCTTCCTTATCTCTTGAAATATCCTCAGGATTTAAGCCATTAGATATGGTCAGTCCTGGTGCAATTTTAGTCATTAGACCAAGGATCTTTCCAAGTGCCTTTGCCGGGGGATGGGTAAGTTTTAGCCAGGGGGAGGTCGCGATCAGGGCATCAACAGTTTTCGTTTCACTGATCACATAATTGATTACAACATTACCACCCATACTGTGGCCATATAAGATCACAGGAATGTCGGGAAATTCCTTTCTGAGTATTCCCACCATCATTTTGCAATCTTCAATAAGTTTTTTGGAATGCTTTGGAGCTCCTTTTTTCCCGTCAGCTTTTCCATGTCCGCGCTGGTCGTAGGCAATAAAACCAATCTTCTTCTCTGTAAATCTTTCTGCCCAATGATCCATTCTTCCGCTATGTTCTCCCAACCCGTGTACAAAAAGAATAATCGCTTGCGGGTCTTTTTCAGGTAACCATTCACGCACAAATAATTTTCCCTGGTCTTTATTGGTTTTAAATGAGTCTTTATATCGTGTCATTAAGTGTTAATTTTTCAATTTCGTTGAAAATTCTAAATTTGAATAGAAAATACTAAGATAGCAAAATGCAAAAGATAATTCAAAGGCCAACTGTAGTCCACGAGGAGCTGGTTGATATTACCTCTCAAGTGGAGGCTGTCGTTGAAGGAAGTGATGTGACATCCGGTTTAGTAAATGTTTATGTCCAAGGTGCTACTGCCGGAATCATGATCCAGGAAAACTGGGATGATTCTGTGCAGAATGATGTTGTGACTTTGCTTCGGAAATTGATCCCTGCAGGGGTATGGGAGCATGATCAACAAGACAATAATGGTGATGCTCATCTGAAGGCGGGAATTGTAGGACCGCAGGAGACGATTCCCATAGTTGATGGTAAAATGGGCCTTTCCACATGGCAGAATATCTTCCTTTGCGAATTTGACGGCCCAAGGGAGAAGAGGACTATTGTTGTAACGATAATAAAAGATTAATCAAAAGACTGACTATGAAAAAGGAGATTCGAAAGAAAAAGAACGCCTCTTATCTCTTGACACCCTCAGGGGATTTGATATTCCTACCAGGTAAATAAAAAAGGCCACCCAGAATCTGAGTGGCCTTTTTCGGATACGTCAAACTCTTAGAGTTGACTAAAAACTTCAATGTCATTAAGGCCGGCAATATTCGAAAGCGATCCGATCATGTCGGCATTCATGCGTCCCCTTATATGCACCATCACATTGTCTTCTCCTCCAACAAGAATAAGCAGGTCTTTTAGGTGTCCATTTTTTTCTTTACCCAGTATTTTTACATCTTCTCCATTTTCACAAACCTCCATCAGGATTTCAAAACCACCTTGTCCGGGTTTGATTTTGGCTTCCCGGGCAAAATTAGCATTCGGATATCTCTCCGCATCATCAATAGTTAATACCCGAATTGATTTCATACCTCTGAGTAGCTGCCTTTCTTCTTTATCAAGATCTGCAATGGCACCGGCCATTCGTATAGCAAAACCTGGAATATAAAGGGCGACTACACCTTTCTCACCTTTGTATTTGTTGTATAGATTCTGTGTTCCTATTGTTTGTGCTGACAAAGTCATGCCTGCCAGCAGTATGGTTAATATAAAAATTGTTCGTTTCATGATTGATTTGATTTAGTTCTTTCTCATAAGACGAAGAAGTAGGTGGATTGTTACAGTGGGGGGGGGGATTATCCTCATCCTGGCTTTCTCCCGGCGGGCTAATCTTCGGCTTACACATTTGGGGGATTATTTTCTGGGCTCCAACTCAAGGCACTCAAGACACTTCTATCCCTTTAGAAACCCCACATTCCTTTTCAATCCCTCAAAGCCGGCTCGTTTTACCGCTGAGCTTTTGAAAAGTTTCTTAAACGCAGGTTTCTCCAATTCTTCCCATTCTTTTTTTTTCATGCTCAGCAGTTCTGGCTTGGGATTGAATTCTTCTACTTCGTGTGGAATAGCTTTTTTGTTCCAGGGGCAAACATCCTGGCAGATGTCGCAACCAAACATTCTGTTTTCAAGTTTTCCTTCGAACGCGTTGGGAATCTCCCCCCGGTTTTCAATGGTCAGGAAGGAGATACATCGCTTGGAATCAATGGTCCTGTTATTTAAAATTGCATGGGTAGGACAGGAGTCTATGCAAATGGAGCAGCTTCCACAGAAATCACTCTCGGGGGAAGAATTATATTCCACTTCTAAGTCAATAATCAATTCTCCGATAAAGAAAAAGGATCCCTGTTCCCGGTTTATAAGGTTGGAATTTTTACCGATCCATCCCAATCCAGCCTTTGCTGCCCACGCCCTGTCAAGTACAGGAGCTGAATCGGTAAACACTCTTCCCTCAATGGGGCCAAATTGCTGATCGATCCATTTGTACAGCTTCTTCATCTTATCCTTCATCACAAAATGATAGTCAGTGCCGAAAGCATATTTGGAGAGAATAGGGGCATCAGGATCATCCTGAGTTTTGTCGGTGTAATAGTTGAGCAGAAGAGAGATGACTGTTTTTGATCCTTCAACCAGTTTGCTGGGATCTGTTCGTTTTACGAAATGATTTTCCATGTATTGCATGGAAGCTTGACGGCCATCTTTGAGCCATTGTTCCAATCTTTTTGCATCTTCAGGAAGGGGCACTGCTTTTGAAAATCCACAGGCAGAGAAACCAAGTCGGAGGGCTTCGTTTCGAATTGCAAGAGAACGTGTGGAAAACTCATTCATAGGGGAAAGATACTAATTTTGTAAAGGAAGATAGCTGGGCCATATTCCTTTAAAAATAATCAGAGGAAAAATTACATCATCCCTAATTCCAGTTTTGCTTCGTCGCTTAGCATATCTTTGTCCCAGGGTGGATCAAAGGTGAGATTGATATTTACCTTGTCAATTCCGGTGACATCTCCTACGTAGGTTTCCACATCGCCCAGGAGGATATCTGCCATCGGACAGTTGGGAGCTGTGAGTGTCATAGTAATATCAGCAGTTGTTTCCTTTATCTCAATCTCATAGATCAGCCCCAGGTCATATACATTTACAGGAATCTCGGGATCATAAACACGTTTTAGTGCATCGACGATCATGGATTCCAATTCTACGCTACTCTTAACTTTGCTCATCTTTTCAACCTTTTACTTCTTGTTTATTGCCTGGTAGGCCAACGCATATAGCTTCATCTTTTTTACCATGGCCAGGAGACCATTAGAACGCGTTGGGGATAGGTTTTGTTTAAGTCCGATCTTATCAATAAAGTAAAGGTTATTGGAAACAATCTCATCGGGAGTCTGCCCGCTAAGTGCTTTTACCATCAGTGCAACGATACCCTTAACTATTATCGCATCACTATCTGCTTCATACCAGACTTTTCCATCGCGATAATCTGCATTTAACCATACTTTCGACTGGCATCCATTGATGAGGTTGTCATCTGTTTTTAAGGAATCTTTTATACCAGGCAGATCATTTCCCAGCTCAATCAGGTAATCATATTTATCTAACCAATCAGTGAAGATTGAAAATTCTTCGATGATTTGGTCTTGTATGGTGTTTAATGTAGGCATATATTTCAGTTACATAATTTTATGTAGGGTCGAGGCATGCCTCGACCATTACGAAAACATTTTTTTTATTCTGTGCAATCCAGCCACCAGCGCGTCAATCTCTTCAATTGTATTATAAAAAACCATTGATGCCCTGATTGTTCCACTGATTTTATAATGGTCCATTACGGGTTGGGTACAATGTGTTCCTGTACGAACGGCAATACCCATCTTATCCAGGACCATCCCAGCATCATAGGGGTGCACATCTCCTAATAAAAAAGAAAGAACACTAATCTTGTGATCTGCATTTCCGTAAATCTTTAAGCCATCAATTTCCAGGAGTTTTTTAGTGGCATATTGAAGTAGCTCATTCTCGTACTTAACAATATTTTCAATACCCAGGTTGCTAACGTATTCAAGTGCTTTTCCAAGTCCGATAGCACCGGTATAATGCATTGTACCTGCCTCAAATTTATAGGGTAATTCGTTGTAGGTAGTTTTCTCCATGGTCACACAATCTACCATGTCTCCGCCTCCCTGGTATGGCGGTAATGCTTCCAATAGTTGCTCTTTACCATAAAGCACTCCGATGCCTGTTGGCCCGAAAACTTTATGACCGGAGAAGACGAAGAAATCGCAATCCAGATCTTGTACATCCACGGGTCCGTGCTGAACAATCTGTGCTCCATCGATCAATACGGGAATATTCTTTTCGTGTGCGCACACGATCATCTCTTTTACCGGATTCACTGTCCCAAGGGAGTTCGAGGCATAGTTTACTGCTACTATCTTTGTTCTATCTGTAAGCAGATTTTTGTAAGTCTCCATCATGAGCTCTCCTTTGTCATTAAAAGGAATGATTTTCAGGATGGCATTTTTTCTTTCACAGAGCATCTGCCAGGGTACAATGTTGGAATGGTGTTCCATATTGGAGATAAGTATTTCATCTCCTTCATTCACATATTTTTCACCAAACGAGAAGGCCACTGCATTAATGGCACTGGTAGTTCCATGGGTAAAAACGATCTCTGTTGTGGAGAGGGCATTGATAAATTCCCTGACCGTATCCCTTGCTTCTTCATACAATTCAGTCATCTGCTCGCTTAAAAAGTGGATGCCCCTGTGTATAGAACTGTTCTTCCTGGTATATAAGTCTTGCAAGGTTTCCAGAACAATCTTTGGTTTTTGGGTGGTGGCACCATTGTCCAGGTAGATCAGTGGTTTATCGTAAACCTGCTGGCTAAGTATGGGAAAATCCCTTCGTATGGATGCTATATCTAAGCTCACTGAACTATTATTAGTCGTAACAATTGATTGCACAATTCTTGCAGCGTGATAATTCACCACGTAGTCGTTTATTCACAAGATCCTGAATCCTGTTCCTCAATGTCTCTTCTTTAATGCCTGAGATCACTTCTGAAGCAAATGCAAACATCATCATTAACTTGGCTTCTGATTTTGGAATACCACGCGCCTGTAAGTAGAAAAGTGCATTTTCATCCAGCTGTCCTACTGTGGCACCATGACTACATTTCACGTCATCTGCATAGATCTCCAATTGTGGCTTTGTATGCATTTTGGCATCTTTCGACAGCAGGATATTTTTATTGGACTGGAAGGCGGCGGTCTTCTGCGCGTCTGGAAATACGTGGATTTTCCCGGTAAAGGACCCTGTTGCAATATCATCAAGTACACCTTTGTAATGTTGGTTGGAAACGCAATTAGGTTTCAGGTGCTCTATCACTGTGAAGTTATCTACGTGCTGCTGCTTATCAATAAGGTAAAGTCCGAGCGCATTATTGGTGGCTCCTTCTCCATCTAATTTTACATTCAGGTTGTTTCGAACCTTTCCCCCATTCAGCGTGATGGTGCTGTGCCTACCAGTTGAATCTTTTTCTTGATTGATCCAGGTATTGGTGATTTGAACAGAATTATTGTGTTCATTCTGTAGTCGCAATACATCCACACTGGCATTTTCTGCGATAGAGATTTCTGAAACGGAATTGGTAAGGAACATATGCGGAGAAAGGGTATGGTCACAGATGATCACTTCTGCCTTACTGTTTTTCTCAGCAATGAAGAGGTTGCGATGTTGTACCATCTCATTCTCATCAGAAAGTAAAAGGTTAATAACCTGGACGGGCTTCTCCATTACCTGGTTTTCAGGAACATACAAAAATATTCCATCTTTTGAGCAGGCTGTGTTCAGGGCCACAAAGGGCTCGTTTTTCAATTCTGCATACTGGCCGTAATGCTTCAGCAGAAGTTTTGGATATTTGCGAATTGCTTCAGCCAGGCTACCTATTATAATGCCATTATCCTTCTCAATAAGTTTTTCCCCTGTGGCAGTATAGTAATGTCCATTAAGAACCAGAAGTACGTCTGTCTCTAAGGAGGGAACGTCACATCTGAAAATATCTTCCAGGTCAAATTTCAATTTTCTTGGCTGAATCCTGGTGGAGAGTGAACCATTGAACATAGGTTCAAGATGCGTATACTTATATTTTTCGTCCTTCTTTATTGGAAATCCAATTTCTCCAAAGTGCTTAATGGCTTTATCTCTTAACTCAGATATTTGAGCGGGTTCTGAACCGACAATAAGCTCCCTGTTCTCTCGATACAGATCGAGGAACTTCTTCACAGTATCAGTTGTTTCCGTAATGGTCTTCATCTACTTAATTCTTCTTTTACACATTGATGTCTGATTCCTGGCGAATCCAGTCATACCCATTTTTTTCCAGTTCATAAGCCAGTGTCTTGTCACCCGACTTGACAATTTTTCCATTGTAAAGTACGTGCACATAGTCTGGGACTATATAATCAAGCAATCTTTGGTAGTGCGTAATAACTATGATAGCATTGTCTTTCGACCTTAGGTTATTCACTCCCTTGGCAACAATTCGAAGCGCATCAATGTCGAGTCCTGAATCGGTCTCATCAAGAATCGCCAGTCTCGGATTTAGCAATGCCATCTGGAAGATCTCATTTTTTTTCTTCTCACCGCCTGAGAATCCTTCATTCACTGAACGGCTGGTAAGATCAGAATTGATATCTACCAGTTCTTTTTTCTCACGCATAAGCTTCAGAAAGTCGCCTGCTGACAGCGGTTTCTCCCCCTTGTATTTCATATGCTCATTCAGCGCTGTTCTCAGAAAGTTCACCATACTGACACCTGGAATTTCAACAGGATACTGAAAACCAAGAAATATTCCCTCTCTTGCTCGATCTTCTGGTGAAAGATCCAATAAATCTTTCCCTAAGTATCTTACCTCTCCACTGGTAACTTCAAAGGTATCTTTTCCCGCCAATGTAGCCGCCAGTGTACTCTTACCCGAACCATTCGGTCCCATGATAGCATGAACTTCTCCCGGCTTCACATCAATGTTGATACCCTTCAGGATATCTCTTCCTTCTACTTTTACTTTTAGGTCTTTTATAGATAACATCGTCTAATATTTGTCTTTTTTTAAATTCTTTCTATTTGTATGAGAGGTGGCATGCCACCTCTTTACAGATATGCATTTTTATCCTACACTACCTTCCAATGAAATTGCCAGCAGTTTTTGGGCTTCAACGGCAAATTCCATGGGGAGCTTATTCAGGACTTCTTTTGCGTAGCCATTTACTATCAGGCCAATGGCATTTTCTGTTTCTATACCTCGCTGATTACAATAGAATATCTGATCTTCTCCAATTTTTGAGGTCGTTGCTTCATGTTCTACGATTGCAGAATCGTTATCAACCTCAATGTAGGGAAAGGTGTGAGCGCCGCATTTATCTCCAAGTAGCAAGCTATCGCATTGAGAAAAATTACGGGCATTTTCCGCTCCCTTTAGCACTTTTACAAGTCCACGGTAGGAGTTTTGACTCTTCCCTGCGCTGATCCCTTTTGAAACGATGACACTCTTTGAGTTTTTCCCAATGTGGATCATCTTCGTACCGGTATCTGCCTGCTGGTAGTTATTAGTAACAGCCACAGAATAAAACTCTGCAGTTGTATTATCGCCTTTCAATATGCAACTTGGATATTTCCATGTAATTGCTGAGCCCGTCTCCACCTGTGTCCAGGAAATCTTGGAGTTATCTCCTTTGCAGATTCCCCGCTTCGTTACGAAATTATATATACCTCCTACTCCGTCCTTATTACCCGGGTACCAATTCTGTACAGTGGAATATTTCACTTCTGCATTTTCCATGGTAACAATTTCCACAATGGCAGCATGTAATTGATTTTCATCACGTTGCGGAGCGGTGCATCCCTCCAGGTAACTCACGTATGAATCGTCTTCTGCCACAATCAGTGTTCTTTCAAATTGTCCGGTATTGGCTGCATTAATTCTGAAATAGGTGGAAAGTTCCATCGGACATCTCACTCCTTTGGGGATGAAGCAGAAAGAACCATCGCTGAAAACAGCAGAGTTTAGTGCTGCAAAGAAGTTGTCTGTATAAGGAACAACGCTCCCCATATATTTTTTCACCAGATCGGGATAATTCTTTACCGCGTCACTGAAAGAGCAGAATATAATTCCCAGCTTGGCCAGGGTTTCTGAAAAGGTGGTCTTTACCGAAATGCTGTCCATAACAGCATCTACTGCAACACCCGTCATCAGTTTTTGTTCCTCCAAAGGAATTCCCAACTTATTAAAGGTGTCGATTAGCTCCGGATCCACATCATCGAGACTGTCTAGGGACGGTTTCTGTTTTGGTGCCGCATAATAGATGATATCCTGGTAATCTATTTTGGGTATTTTCAGATGGGCCCAGTCTGGCATTTGCATGGTTTGCCAATGCCTGAATGCCTTTATTCGTAGTTCAGTCATCCATTCAGGTTCATCTTTCTTGGCAGAAATTGCCCTGACTATTTCTTCATTTAGTCCTTTGGGAAGGGTTTCTGTTTCAATGAGTGTTTCAAACCCGTATTTATAGTCGTTCCCGGTTACTTCGTTTATTATTTTATCCTGTTCACTTGTCATTGTATAATCTCTCCCGTTTCTCTCTTCACTTTCTCGTGTGTTGTTCGGTTTAAATAGATTAATTTAAAATAATGGCAAATATACAAAAACTTGTTCTTACATTTGCAAATAGCAGGTAAATACGACTGTTAAATACACAGATTTTGACATGAAAAAGAAAGCAATAAAGTCCATCGAAGAGATGGGAGAATTTGGCTTGATTGAGCATCTCACAAAGAAATTCAGTATACACCAGGATTCTACCCTTAAGGCAGTTGGCGATGATGCTGCAGTGATTAACATTGGTGCTGAAAACCAGGTTATTACTACAGATTTATTGATGGAAGGAGTTCATTTTGATTTGATGTATACTCCCTTGAAGCACCTTGGATACAAGGCAGTGATGGTAAATATTTCTGATGTATATGCCATGAATGCAGTGCCAAAGCAAATCACAATTTCTGTGGCTATTTCCGGAAAGTTTTCTGTGGAAGCTATGGAAGAATTTTATGAAGGGGTTCAACTGGCATGCGATGAGTATAAAGTGGATATGGTAGGGGGTGATACTTCTGCTTCGGTAACCGGACTTTGTATTTCTATAACGGCTCTTGGGACAGCTCTTCCGAAAGAGATAGTATACCGTAGTGGTGCGCAAAATAACAATTTGATATGTGTTACAGGGGATCTGGGTGCGGCTTTTATGGGACTTAAGGTGTTGGAGAGAGAGAAGAAATTATTTGAAGAAGACGCAAGCATTCAACCCGTGCTTGGTGGTTATGATTACGTTGTTGGCAGGTTCTTAAAGCCAGAGCCCAGGGTGGATGTTTTGTTGGAGTTGAGAGAGAAAGGTGTTGTGCCTACTTCCATGATTGATATAAGTGATGGCTTGTCGTCTGAGCTATTGCACATCTGTAAGCAGTCTGATTGCGGATGTGTAATCTATCATGATAAAATTCCTATTAGTGAAGAGACAGGTGCCGTTGCTGAAGAGTTTCAGATGGAACCCCTCATTGCTGCCCTGAATGGGGGAGAAGACTATGAGTTGCTGTTTACTGTTCCGCTTTCTGCTTACGACAAAGTGAATGAGATTCCAAGGGTGAGCATAATTGGAAATATAACTGACCATAAAGGCACCGCAATCATGATGCTGGACGAAGGGAATGCGGTTCCTTTGCAGGCGCAGGGTTGGAATGCTTATGGGGATAACCAATAAAGTAAGTTATTTCCTACAGTTATCTTACTAAAATCATCTGTTTAGTTGAAACAGCAGAAACAGTTTCCATCCTCAGGATGTAAATTCCGTTATGCAGATCTTGGGGCTCCCAAACAATTTCATGATATCCTTCTTCTAAATTCTGATTTAATAGAACATTAACAAGTCTTCCATTTAAGTCATAAACTGAAAGTCTCACAGGCTGGAATTTGGCTAACTGAAACACGATACGTGTTGAGTTTGAAAATGGATTGGGGAAGTTTTGAAACATTATATCTTCCTGTTCGGGTAAAAGTTTTTCTTCGACACCTACAGGGCAATAGTTGCACCTGCCGGGGGTTCCGTATTGTTCTTCTGAGATAGCCCATGATTCTGCACTGAAATTATCCAATTCAGGTGAGAGCAATGACAAGGTATAACCACTACCTGCTGGTATTATTGGCCACGGGTTAGTAATTCCATATGTGAGATAGTTTTCGGAATCTCCATTACTATTCTGAAGCCAAACAACATCGCCCACGCTGCTTAGTCCGAAATCAAAATTCCCCTGGTAATTGTATATATCTGTGTGGATTGCAGACAAGGCATATTTATCCCTACAAATTACATAATATCGATTTGGCTCAAGAATAGTTCCTTCCTGAATCACAAAACCATTATTAAAACCCCCATCCTTTAAAATCCAGTTTGACAAATCAACATACTGATCGCTGGTATTAAAGAGTTCAACCCAATCTTCGGTGTTATTAACAGGGTCAGAATTATAGCAGATTTCATTGATAATAACCCTGTTGCCAGGATTTGAATCAGGTTCAAAATTAGCTGTAATAGTTGTTGCTGCTGATAGATCGACATATATACTGGCCAATTTTGAATTTATTCCTTCCGACCAGCCAGTGAAAACATAGCCAGGTGATGGGATTGCCGTAAGTTTTATTGGGATATCCTCGAAATATGTTCCCTCCCAGGGAGATTCACGCACCATTATCGTATTTAACTTGATGGCTCCATTATTTTTGTCAGATAAGTTAAGCGTTAATTCGTGTTTTGACCCTGTACTAAATGAACTCCTGATGAAGTTTTGCATTGCAGCAGGTCTGATATTCGCAAACGACTTCATATTACCTATGTTACTATTCCAATTGGAAAAGGACCCCCCCCAGACATCAATATGATTCGTCATCTCATGGTAAATATTCATTTTAAGCTCATCAATGAGGTCAGTTACAGCGCTGTTTTTAAAGCTTGTATTAATCTGATCAGCAAAAGAGTTAATAAACTGTTCTTTAAATTTCTGGTTTATTAATAATTTTCTCAGAAGAAGTGTTGACCATGTCGGGTTTGGCCAGTTTGTTTGATCCGGATCCGTTGCAAATTCTATTGTATTATAGTATGCTTTGTTTAGGTCCCATAAGCCAAATCCAAAATCAGTATCAAATATGATCCAACGCCATCGACTTGATGGTCCTGTTTCTCTCCAATATTTTATATTATTTCCTGGCCAATCCCTGTTATCGAAATAAATTTGTGATAGTTCGTAATTAATAAAATCCTGAATATCCATTTGAGTTGTCACATAATTATAGTTGCTTTTATCAGCCATACTGTTGAAGGTGACAAAATCGATTAGGTTCACATAATGATGGTTCGATCCTATGATAACATTATAGTTTGTTTCGAGAAGGTCGATATTGTCTGGTTTTGCCCCGGAATTTGAAGCCAAAAAATGCTCATTGATCTTATCGCGAATATTATAAATCCCCCAATATTCTTCATTGATATAAACAACAGCCTGGCGTGATCCCTGGGATTCTATATTCAGGTTTTTTGTCAGTTTGGTCATTAATACATCACGCATCATAGATCCTGCCTGTGATTCCTGACCAAACCAGTCATTACCGGAGTTGCGTAGAATGAAAGACTCAAATTCATAAATTGGCCTATCCTTAAAGAGTTGGTATTTGATCTTTCCTTCACCATATTTGCTCCTGGCAAATATTGAAAATGATTTCTGGGGATATCCGCGAGACCATCCTCCAAAAATTTTTATCCCTGCATCAATAGTGAATGCCATGCTATCACCATCATACATTGTTACATTTACAGGTCGCTCCCAGTCATTCCAGAAATTGGATTCGAAATAGGGAAAGTTGTCTTGAGCATTGGGTCCTAATTCATAAATACCAGTAAAGAAGTCAAACATGTTATCCGGATCAGTAGTGATTGTAATAACTGGAAGACCGTTACTTGATTGTTGGAAGTATGTGTTCGTTACTGCCGGGCCAGTGATGTAATCGTGTTTGATGATACGTGCCCGCACAACGATGTTGTCTGAAACATCAAGTAGTTCAGTATAAACGGAGGAAGTAATTTCCGGTTCTGTTCCATCTGTGGTATAATATATTGTATCATTGGGCTCCGTGGAAGTGAGTGTGAGTTGAAAAGGAGCAGTAAATTTACCTCCATTGGTTGAAAAAACCGGTTTACGGGCCATATAGTCAATATAGGAATCCGTGCTGTTTTCAACTCCGGGAGTGGGTTTATCGAATAAGTGCCAATCAGAATACTCTCCCGGTATCCTGCCATAAGCATGGTTTGGGTATTGGGTGATTATAAATAGGGAATCGATAATCTTCCCTGAAGAATTACTCAGATAAAGGGAATCGCCGTCTGCATCCAGTTTAAAGTTTGTGTGAAGCAGATGGTTAGGCAAACCTAAAATCTCCGGGGGTGGATTTCCTGAATTAGCGGGAGTCAGAATGGAAAGAAAAGGAATTGATGAAAGGTCAGAGGAGGATTCTGATCCGTTGTGTATTTCGATAGCAAGGACATTATCTCCATCCTGAAATATTGCAGATGGATTACTAATACTGAACTCTAAAGGATTCCCTCCATTGTACATTTTTGCCTCTCTGCCTGGACTGGCAGCGGTATTGAAACCAGGGGGGGTGCCTGATACTCCTGTCCTGGCAATCTCAGAACCATTAATATATGCAACAAATCCATCATCAAAATCGATTTGCAGAGCAGCCTCTTCAATTTGAGAAACATCTGCAATATTAAAATTGATCCTCATATACAAAGATATGGTTGAAGAAATTGTAGTAGCGTCATCACCATCTCCGTAACCTATGCCACTTGGCCCTTTCTCCCAGGAATCATCATTAAAGGAAACTGTATTCCAGGAATCTATATTGGATGAGGGCAAGATATATCGCCAATTATCTCCATGATTCACAACTGTTTGCCAACATGATTGAGGTGTAACAATATCATTGCCGGATGCAAAAAGAAGAAAGTACTCATCCGGATTGAGCAGGTATTCGGGAAAGGTCCATTTACTAAGATTGCTGCTGTCATCACTAAGTGAATAATCAGACAAATCAGTTGCCTCGGTACCGGTATTTAAAATCTCGATCCAATCATAATATTCCCCGCCATCAAAGACAACAATATTTTTATTTGAAGCGGAAGCTTCGTTAATTATTAATTGGCCGTAACTTAATTCGCTATTAATTAGGAGAATAAATAATGTAAATACCAGTGGGAAAATTTTAGGTATGATTATCATTCTTATCACTCTCAATATCATAAAATTCAACTTCACCATAAAAATTTTAATATAAGGTTCTCAAGATACTTTTAAATCTAAGATTATCGAAAATAGGTTGCACTTCATTTTGTTATTATAGTCCAGAAGGCTCAGGAATTTTTGTTGTCAGGGAAATAGGTTCCCCAAAAATAGGTACTCCATTGTAATTCCATGAAAAAGCCTGTGCTCTCATACTACGTTCTGAACATTTGTCACTGGAAAGGGGTTTGCCATGATAAACGATCCAATCCTCAGTTCCATCAGGGGATTTTGTAAAGCAATTATGCCCGGGTCCGAATACACTGCTATCAGGACATTGCCCAAATACCTGCTCGGTTGATCTTGTCCATGAATTTGGGTTAAGCAGATCATCCTTCGCATTAGCAGAAAAAAGCCCTAATCCATAATTGTCGTCCCAACAAGCTCCGGCAGAGTATATTATAAAAACCTTATCCTTTGGGCCTTCCAAGAACTGAGGCCCTTCCAATATTTCCCTGGGAGGAGTTTTTTCCCACTCATACATTGGTAATCCAAGATTTATTTCCTGTTCAATTGTTGTTGGGGATACAAGCTTTGCAAGATTAATTCCACTTTGGGATTCTATATAAGGTGAGTATGCAAAATATCTTATACCATTGTGCTCAAAAATATGACCATCAATACCGGGATATTTCGTTTCAATTTTTCCAAGATCCTCCCAGGATTCGTCAAAGGGATTGTCAGAAGTATTTCTCAGTACAAATACATGCCTGGACAAATCAACCGGGTTATCTTTATCTGTCGCACTATAATAGATGTACCATGTATTATCATAGTAGTGAATTTCCGGAGCCCATATACAGCATGAATTTTCTCCTGTTTTTGGTGGGTACCAAATTTCTTTTGTCTCTGCATCAGCCAGGTTCGTAAAGGATGAGCTTTTCCAAAGCTGAAGTTTGTCACCTCTTGATACCATACTATAGTAAAATCCATCTGTATGGAGATACACATATGGATCTGCTCCATCAATGAGTATTGGGTTATTGAACGTTTTAATGTTCTTTGTTTCCTCCTTGTTACATGATACAGAGAAAATCGAGGATATAAATACACCTATTATCAGAGCTATGTGTCTTGCAGTGTCTGTTTTCATAATATTCATCAATATTATAGCAATTAATGATCCTGCATACTTTAGTCGATCATTTAAGAAAATGTTTCAGAATGCTCCTTCGTCATTCGTAAAGAATGAATCTGAGGAATGATCTAGTACTATTTATCTTGCATTATTTTCTTGCAATAATTATAAATATCTAGAACATTAGTAAGCCAGAATTGAAAAGAATATTTTTAGATATGGAATGGCCTAAACCGTTTCCTTGCCATCAAAATACCCCCTTATAATTCCTCGTTTCGATTGCCTGATGAAAAGCAGAATCTCATCTCTCTCATTGGATGCAGGAAGATTAACTTCCACGAAATCAAGAGCATCTGAAATATTAAGTCCACGCTGATAGATAATCCTGTAAACTTCCTGGATGGCAAAAATAGTATCATTAACGAAATCTCTTCGCCTCAATCCAATTGAGTTTATTCCTGTGAAGGAGATAGGTTCCCGACCTGCGAGTACGAACGGTGGTACATCTTTTGTTACTTTGCTTCCCCCCTGAATCATTACATGTGCGCCTATTCTTACGAATTGGTGGATCAGGCTTCCTGGACTCACAATGGCCCAGTTGTCGACTATGACCTCACCAGCAAGGCCTGCATAGCTTCCAATGATTACCCTGTCTTTTACAATACAATCGTGTGCAACGTGAACATATGACATTAACAAACAGCCGCTTCCAACAACAGTTTTCCCCTTGGTCCTGGTTCCTTTATTGATAGTTACAAATTCACGGATTGTGGTGTGGTCTCCAATTTCCGTGGTAGTATATTCTCCCTCAAACTTCATGTCCTGGGGCTCTCCGGAAATCACTGCTCCGGGAAATATTTTGCAATTTTTTCCAATTCTTGCACCTGCCATGATAATGGCATTCGGACCCACCCAGGTTCCTTCTCCAATTTCAACATCATCGTATATGGTGGCGAATGGTTCAATAACTACGTTCTTGCCTAGCTTAGCTCCAGGGTGTATATTTGCAGTCGGATTACTCATTTTATCGTAACTTTTATGCTCATTTTAACTTCACAATTTGGGCCATTAATTCTCCTTCTGTAACCAGCTTATCTCCTACATAGATTTCTCCGTACATCAAAGCTATACCCCTGCGTATGGGCTCCAACAGGTCCATTTTCAATATCATTGTGTCTCCGGGAACAACCTTTGCCTTGAACTTCACTTTATCGATTTTAAGAAAGTAAGTTGCGTAATTTTCAGGATCCGGAACAGTGCCAAGAACAAGCATACCTCCTGCCTGCGCCAGGGCTTCAATCTGCAATACACCGGGCATAATGGGCTCATCTGGAAAATGTCCTGCAAAATGAGGCTCATTCATGGTAACATTTTTGATGCAGACGACACTCTTCTCATCCAAATGGATACATTTATCGATCAAAAGGAATGGCGGGCGGTGTGGTAATTTAGCTTTCACCTGGTTGATATCAAATACCGGTTTAATATTCGGATCATAGACAGGGATATGCTTCCTCACCAGCTCTTTTTTCATTACCTGGCGTAACAACTTGGCAAATTCAGTGTTTGACTGATGTCCGGGGCGAGTCGCAATTATTTTTGCCTTGAACCATCTTCCAACCAGGGCCAGATCACCAATCATGTCTAATAATTTATGGCGAGCCGGTTCATTGGGGAATCTCAGTTCAAGATTGTTGAGGATCCCTTCCGGCTGGACAGATATTTTTGGTTTATCAAAGAGTTCTGCCAGGTGATCAAGTTCTTTCTGGGACACTTTCCTGTCGACAATTACAATTGCATTGTCCATATCTCCACCCTTGATTAGGTTGTTTTTTGCCAGGAATTCCAGTTCATGGAGAAAAACAAAAGTCCGACAAGGGGCTATCTCATCTTTAAAATTCTGTAATTCATCAAGAGAGGCATATTGATTCCCCAGCACCTTGGAATTATAGTCGATAAGGACATTTACGCTTTGGATCTTATCTGGATATGCAATGATATGTACGCTATTCTCCTCGTCCCAGTATTCTACTTTTTCCTTTAGAATAAAGTATTTTCTGTTAGTTTCCTGTTTAACAATACCTACTTTGCTGATGGCTTCAACATATTCCTTGGAGCTGCCGTCAAGTATGGGAGCTTCCGGGCCATCTATTTCAATGAGTACGTTATCAAGACGCATTCCTGCAAGGGCTGCAAGAATGTGTTCAATAGTTGAAACGCTGGCGCCGTTTTCTTCAATTGTAGTGCCTCTTGAAGTATCTGTGACATTCTCAGCCAATGCATTTATGAGTGGTTGATCGGGAAGATCAACGCGTTTGAATATGTAGCCGTGACTGTCGGGTGCGGGTTTGATAACAACATTAACATCTACTCCGGTATGCAGTCCTTTGCCGGAAAAGGAAGCGGAATCTTTTAAGGTTCTTTGCTTTTCAGCCATATAAAATAAATTTCGAACGTAAATTGTTAACAACCCCGAAAGATACAAAAATTAGGCAAAACAGTTCGACCGGTTCAGGTTTTGACAAATTGTTTCAGCAGGGCTATTCCGGAAATAAAATTTATTTCTTGTTTAACTTAGTATGTATACTTTTCACCTCTTTTTCGAGGTCGATGATCTGATTTCTTAGCGTTGGTAAATTTTTAAAGACAGCGTAACTTTTTTGATAAGGCAGATAACTGAAGGCCGGAGAACCCTGCACTACATCTCCTTCGGTTTTAATGTCTTTTCCTATACCAGACTGAGCTGCAATTTTCACCCCGTCGGCTAGCTTCAGGTGTCCGATAATACCCACCTGGCCACCGATAAGTGAATTTTTTCCAATTTTTGTTGATCCCGATACACCAGTCTGAGCAGCAATAACAGTATTTTTCCCTATTTCTACGTTGTGGGCCACCATTATAAGATTATCCAGTTTGACACCTTTTCTAATGACTGTGGAACCCATCGTAGCGCGATCAACAGTTGTGTTGGCACCTATTTCTACATAATCTTCAATAACAACGGTTCCAACCTGGGGAACTTTACTGTAATTATTGTCCTTATTGGGTGCAAATCCAAATCCATCAGCTCCGATGATTGCCCCGGAGTGTATAACGCAGTTGCTTCCAATTGTGCAACCGGCATATACCTTAACTCCGGCATACAAAATGGTGTTGTCGCCGATGCTAACATCATCCCCAATATAGACTTGAGGAAAAATCTGGACGTCATTTCCAATAGTAGCATTGTTTGAAATGACTGCAAAATCACCTATGTATGGATTTTCTCCAAGGATGGCTGATTCACTGATGCTTACCTGTTTTTCAATGCCCGTTTTGCGTGGCTTACTCTGCTCATAAAGGTTCAGCAGCTCAGCAAAAGATTCATAGGCATTTTCTACCCTGATAAGGGTGCTTTTCACAGGTTTCTCAGGCACAAAATCCTTATTGACAATTACGATCGAAGACTTTGTATTATAAATGTATTTTTCGTACTTAGGATTGGCCAGGAAGGATAAAGCACCGGATCGTCCTTCTTCGATCTTAGCAACATCACTCACACTTGATTCAGGATCGCCATCAATCGTTCCTTTTAGAAACTGGGCGATAGTTTGTGCAGTAAAATTCATTAAGGGTCTATTAGTAGTTTAATAAGTAAACGTACAGATTCTGTCACTATTGCGACAAAACTAAAACAATTATTGTAGATTTTTCGGATAGCACAGGAAAAACTTCCTGACGGTCTTCGAGAGTACCGAAACATTCAGAATATCAGAAGCTTCGGAGATGTCTCTTAACTTTCCGTGTTTTCCAAGAATCTTAATGTTATCATCCAGCGCAGAATAGGCATTGTTGCTTACACTGTCGGTTATAACCATCTGTTCTGCATCCTTAACTGATAAGCTGAACTGTGTTGCTACCTGCCGACGTAAGCGGTTTATTTTTTCTTCTTCAAATGCCACATCCTGAATTTCAATCCTTGGTAATTTTCTTGAAAGAAAACTTTTGCAGATGATACTTAAAAAACGATCCTCATGCCGGCTCCATAATTTGGCTGCACTGATGATATCATTGTCATCCAAAGCTGCGAATTGTATCACAAATTCTTCCTGGTTTTTGCTGTTCAGTTCTCCGCCCTGTTCATAAAGGAAATATTCAAGGGGGCTAGAGACATTGAGAACTACATGCTGTGAAGCAAGAATTCGGGCTCGTTTGAGCATCATAATCAGTAATTGATCTGCAGCAATCACGCTTTTATGTAAATACACCTGCCAGTACATTAATCGCCTGGCTACCAGGAATTTCTCTATTGAGTATATCCCTTTTTCTTCAACAACTAATTCATCATCATGCACCTGCAGCATCTTGATGATCCGGTCAGATCCAATCACGCCTTCCGTGACCCCGGTGAAGAAGCTGTCTCTTTTCAGATAATCAAGTCGGTCCATATCCAGTTGACTGGAAACCAGTTGATGTAGAAATTTCTTGTGATAATCATTTCTAAAGATGCGTATGGCCAGGTCAAGACGGTGATCGAAAAACTCATTTAGCAGTTCCATTATCATCAAGGATATTTCTTCATGTTCTACCCCTTTCATCAGGCTGTGCTCCAGTGAGTGTGAATAGGGGCCATGACCAATATCGTGCAGCAGAATTGCAATCGTAACAGCTTCTGCTTCTTCATCAGTAATTTTATGTCCTTTGCTCCTGATCACATCAATGGCATTACCCATCAGGTGCATGGCTCCAATGGCATGCTGGAAGCGAGTATGATTGGCTCCCGGATATACATAGCTGGTCATGCCAAGTTGCGTGATGCGCCTAAGCCGCTGGAAGAAAGGGTGCTCAATTAAATCATAGATTATATCGTAAGGAATCTTGATAAATCCATGAACGGGATCATTGATAATCTTGCGTTTGTTTAAAGGAAATATTTCTTGCATAAACATCTTGTAATTCAGACAAAAGTACAGTTTTCTGAAAAAACAATGGCTATATGTTTAAAAATGACTGATGTTTTGGTAATTAAACGAATATTTGTAATTTTGCACCGCAGTAGAGAAGAGGTAGAATTTATAGGGGGCTAAGGTCCCCTATTTTATTAACTATATGATTTCAGAAGAAAAGATACGTAAGCTGGTAAACCAAAGGATTGAAGGATCCGAATTGTTTCTCGTTGATGTAATTATCAGCGCTGGAAATAATGTTCGTGTGCTGGTTGATTCAATGGAAGGGGTGAAGGTTCAGGAGTGTGCTGAAATTTCAAGGGGATTAATTGGTGAGTTGGATCTCATTGATGAGGATCATTCCCTGGAGGTTTCGTCTCCCGGACTGGATGCGCCGCTGGTACTGAAGCAACAATATGAGAAGAACATCGGTCGTGAAGTAGAAGTAATTTTCAACGACGGGAAAAAGAAAAAAGGCAAGTTAATTGCTGTAGCAGGGAAAGGAATTGATGTGGAGCTTACTGAGAAAGCTATTACCGGTGGAAGTCAGAAAAAGAAAAAGAATATTCTCGTCAAAAAGACATTCGCATTTGATGAGATTAAGTCAACAAAAGTTGTTATATCGTTTTAATGATTAGTAGGTAGAAAATGGAAAATCTGAATTTATTTGACACGTTTTCAGAGTTTAAAGAGCTGAAGAATATCGACAGGGTCACCATGATGAGTGTACTTGAAGATGTTTTCCGCAGCATGATGGAAAAGAAATACGGAACAGATGAAAATTTCGATATCATTATCAATATTGATAAAGGTGATTTTGAAATTTGGAGAAACCGTGAGATTGTTAAAGATGGAGAACTGGAAGACCCGAATCTCCAGATTTCTTTGTCCCAGGCAAAACTCATTGATGATGATTATGAAGTTGGAGAAGAGGTAACTGATGAGGTAAAAATGGGTGACTTCGGTCGTCGTTCAATTCTTTCCTTAAGACAGAATCTGTCCGCCAGAATTCTTGAGCTCGAAAAGAACTCAATTTATAACAAGTACAAAGACAGAATCGGTGATATCATCACCGGTGAGGTATACCAGGTATGGAAGAGAGAGATTCTCGTTCTTGACGATGAAGGAAATGAACTGATATTGCCAAAGATGGAACAGATCCCTTCAGATTATTTCAGGAAGGGAGATACATTGCGCGCAGTTGTTACAAATGTAGATATGCGTAATGCCAATCCATTGATTGTTCTTTCCAGAACATCGCCGGTTTTCCTTGAAAGATTATTCGAGCTAGAGGTTCCGGAGATTTTCGATGGTTTGATTACCATTAAGAAGATTGTACGTGTTCCAGGCGAGAGAGCAAAAGTAGCAGTTGAATCTTATGATGATCGCATTGATCCGGTTGGAGCATGTGTTGGAATGAAAGGGTCGCGTATTCACGGTATCGTGCGTGAACTAAGAAATGAGAATATTGATGTTATAAATTATACCACTAACATCAATCTATTTATATCCAGGTCTCTAAGCCCTGCAAAAATCACTTCTATCAAAATTAATGATGAAGATGGTAAAGCAGAAGTGTTCTTACAGCCAAAAGAAGTTTCATTGGCTATCGGGAAAGGCGGGTTGAATATCCGTCTTGCCAGTCAGCTTACAGGATATGAAATTGATGTTTACAGGGAGACCAATGGGGAAGATGATGAAGATGTGAATTTGGAAGAATTTGCAGATGAAATCGAAAGTTGGGTACTTGATGAACTGAAATCCATTGGATGTGATACAGCGAGATCAGTATTGACCCTGACAGTTGAAGACCTGGTTAAGCGAACTGACCTTGAAGAAGAGACCATCAATGATGTGGTTAATGTTCTGAAGGCAGAGTTTGAGTAAGAGATGTTTTGGCGCAGCCAATTCAGTATATTAGTAAAGAGTATATGACAGAAAAAAAGGCAACAAGGCTTAGTAAAGCAGCAAGAGAATTCAATGTAGGAATCTCTACCATAGTAGAATTCTTGCAGAAGAAGGGTCATGATGTTAATCCTAATCCAAATACGAAATTGGATCCGGAATTATATGTTTTGCTCGTAGATGAGTATAGCACAGACCTGAATGTGAAGAAGGAGTCAGAAAAGCTGACAATGCAAACTTTCAGGGATAAGCAGGAAAGTATACAGGAAGAAGAAGTTCCGGAACCTACAATAGAGGAACAGCCGGAGGAGTTGCTGATTACTGATATTAATGCTTCATTAGAAGAGAAGAAAGAAGAAGTTGTTGTTGATGAGGAGAAGCCGGAAGTTGAGGCACCTGAAAAAACTGTATCGAAGAAGGAGGAACCAGTTCAAGAAGAAGCAAAGGTAGAACCTGAAGAGAAGGAAGAAGAAGGTGGTCCGAAAGTTGTCGGAAAAATCGACCTGGATTCAATGAATCAAAAAACCAGGCCGAAGAAAAAGACCAAAGAAGAAAAAGAAACAGAAAAAGCTAAGAAGCAAGAGGTAGTTGAGAAAGAAGTTGTTAAAGAGGTAAAAACAGAAGCAGCAGCAGAAGCAGCAGTTGATGCGGTAGTAGAAGCAGCAGTAGAAGAAATCGTTGCCGAAGAAAAAGTGCTTACGGAAAAGCCCGTTAAAGCAAAAGCTGTGGAAAACAAAGAAAATCTTATACCAACTAAGGTAACAAAGCTTGCGGGTCCTACAGTGGTTGGGAAAATTGAACTTCCAAAGAAAAAGGAGCCAAAGAAAAAGCCGGTGGCCTCAAGCAGTGAGTTAGAAGCCGACAGGAAGAAGAAGAGAAAAAGAATACAAAAAGATGCTCCTGTTGATTTAAAAGGCGGGAACAAAGACAAACCGAGAATTGAAAAAGGAGGCGGAAAGAAAAAGAAGCGTGTATCAAGACATGAGGTAAGTGAAGAGGATGTGCAGAAGCAAATCAAGGATACGCTTGCTAAACTGACAACAAAAGGTAAATCAAAAGCTTCGAAGCACCGTCGTGATAAGAGAGAATCAGTACAACAGAAGTTGGCGGATGAGGTTGAAAAGGCAGAACATGACAAGACGGTAATTAAGGTTACAGAATTTGTTTCTGTTAACGAACTGGCAAGTATGATGGATGTGCAGGTAAACGAAATTATCTCCACATGTATGAGCCTGGGGCTTTTTGTTTCAATTAACCAGCGACTGGATGCTGAAACCATGGCTTTGGTGGCAGATGAGTTTGGATTTACTGTTGAGTTTATCAGCGCAGATGTACTTGATCATATCGCAGAAGAGGAAGACGCTGAGGGCTCCCTGATCTTTCGTCCACCTATCGTTACCGTTATGGGTCACGTAGACCATGGTAAAACAAAATTATTGGACTATGTAAGAAATGCTAACGTTGTTGCTGGTGAGGCAGGGGGAATAACCCAGCACATTGGAGCATATAGTGTTGAACTGGAAGATAAAAGGAAAATTACATTTTTGGATACACCGGGTCACGAGGCGTTTACAGCCATGCGTGCAAGGGGTGCCCAGATTACTGACATAGCCATTATTGTTGTGGCCTCGGATGATGGTGTAAAACCGCAAACGGTGGAAGCTATCAACCACGCTTCTGCTGCAGGCGTTCCCATTGTATTTGCTATAAATAAAATTGACGCTCCAAATGCCAATCCTGAGAAAATCAAAGAGGCACTGGCAGGAATGGATTACCTGGTTGAAGACTGGGGTGGGAAATTCCAGTCACAAGATGTGTCTGCAAAGACTGGAGAAAACATTGCTGAATTGTTAGAAAAAGTATTGCTCGAAGCAGAATTACTTGAACTGAAAGCCAATCCGAATAAGAAAGCTGTTGGAACAATCATTGAATCAACACTTGATAAAGGTCGTGGTAATATTGCCACCATGTTGGTAGAGGCAGGTGAACTCCGGATAGGAGAGGTTGTACTCGCCGGAAAGCATTTTGGACACGTAAAAGCGATGTTCAATGAGCGTGGTAAGAAGATTGATGTTGCAGGACCAGCTACTCCTGTCATGATCCTTGGATTGAATGGAGCACCACAGGCTGGTGACCGGTTCAATGTGATGGGTAGTGATAAGGAAGCCAAAGAAATTGCCAGCAAGAGAGAGCAACTTCAAAGGGAACAGGATCTGCGAACCAAGAAGCATATTACACTTGACGAGATTGGACGAAGAATTGCCATTGGAAACTTCCAGGAGCTGAATATCATTGTGAAAGGTGATGTGGATGGTTCTGTTGAAGCCCTGGGTGACTCACTTATTAAGCTGGGAACCAGTGAAATACAAGTGAATATAAAACATAAAGCAGTAGGACAGATTTCAGAATCTGATATCCTGCTTGCCGCTGCATCCAATGCCATTGTTATTGGTTTCCAGGTACGTCCATCATTAAGTGCACGTCGACTTGCTGAGAAAGAACAAATCGATATTCGTCTCTATTCCATTATTTACGATGCCATAGAAGAAGTGAAAGCAGCAATGGAAGGAATGCTTTCTCCAGAAATCAAGGAAGAGATTGTTGCCACACTTGAAGTGCTCGAAGCTTTCAAGATCACAGGGGTTGGAACCATCGCAGGTTGTATGGTCAGAGAGGGTAAGATTCGCAGAACTTCAAAGGTCAGACTGATCCGTGATGGAATCGTGGTTTACACTGGTGAACTAGGATCACTGAAGCGTTTTAAGGATGATGCAAAAGAAGTTGTCTCAGGCCTTGAGTGCGGATTGAACATTGAGAACTTTAATGATATTAAGGTAGGTGATATCGTTGAAGGTTACGAAGAAACAGAAATCAAGAAGCGGCTGTAATACGGTTTCTTCATTAAGAAATATAAGAGTGATGGCTGAGCTATCGCTCTTTTTTTTGTTTTTCCCCTTTCCCCTTCTTTTAGTATCTTAGCGTCCTCACAAACTTACGTTTATGTACGAGTTTATAGAAGGAGAAATAATTGAAAAATCACCAGCCCAGTTGGTAATTAAGGCAGGGCCTATTGCTTACCTGTTGAACATCTCTGTCAACACCTATTCGAAAATTGGTGACCAGACAAGCGGAAAGTTTTATCTGCACCACGTTCAGAGGGAAGATGCGCAGCTGTTGTACGGTTTTATTGATAGGGAAGAGCGTGAATTATTCAGGATGTTGATTACAGTTTCCGGTGTGGGTGCAAACACAGCCCGGCTAATACTTTCATCCATGACACCGACTGAAATTCGAAATGCAATACTCTCCGGAAATGCGGTAGCTTTGCAAAACATCAAAGGTATCGGAGCGAAGTCTGCACAACGGATTATTATTGACCTTCGTGATAAGGTCGGGAAAGCTTCAGAATCAGACGATTTATTCGTTCCGGAAGGCAATACTATCAGGGAAGAAGCGTTATCTGCATTAGTAGCTCTTGGTTTTCCAAGAAGAAGTGTTGAAAAATATCTTGGCAAGATAATGTCAAAGGGTGATCTAACTGCTGAAGAGATTGTCAAGGAAGCCCTGAAATTGATGTAAAACCTGAACCACTACGAACTGTTGAAGCAAAGGTATTTTCATATATTCCTGTCTCTACTTATTTTACTGGTAGCAGGCGTTTATCCCTTGAAAGGAGAGGGATCAGTTTACTTCTATACTGGGGCAAATGGAATATCTATGGAATACTCTTTTCCGCAGGATACCATCCTGAAATTTCCCATCTCAGATGACAACAGTACGCAAGTACCAACAACACAAAACTCTTCACCTCTCTACCTGAATAATCCGGCCAATGTTGTTTCGGAAATTGTCTACGACCCGGAGACTGGTCAGTACGTATTCCAGGAGAAGATTGGTAATTGGTACTACAGGAATCCTTCAGTACTAAGTACCTCTGAATACCGTGATTACCAGTTTAAGAAATCGGTACAGGATTACTGGCTTATAAAATCCGGCGGAGGGGCCCTGGACAACCAATTGTCATTTATTCCAACCATCTCTTTGGGAGGAGAGGCCTTCGACAAGGTATTTGGTTCAAACACCATCAATATTGTTCCAACAGGTAGTGCTGAACTCATCTTTGGATTTAACTATTCTAAGATCGAGAACCCGAACATTAATGAACGACTAAGGAGAACACCGTCCTTCCAGTTTGATGAAAAAATTATTATGAACGTAGCCGGTTCAATCGGAGAGAAACTCCGCATGGACTTCAGCTATAACACGGAGGCAACCTTCGATTTTGAGCAGAAAACGAAATTAGAGTATGCTGGTGAAGAGGATGAGATCATCAAGAAGATTGAAGCTGGTAATGTGAGTTTACCCTTGCCTGGATCCTTGATTAATGGTAGCATGAGCTTGTTTGGATTAAAGACTGAACTGCAGTTTGGAAACCTGAATGTGACAACAGTTTTCTCTCAACAACGTGGCGAATCACAGGTGATAACGGCCTCCGGTGGGGCGCAGCTGAGTGAATATGAAGTAACGGTGGATGAGTATGATGCCAACAGGCACTTCTTCCTCTCTGATTATTTCAGGGATAATTACAACGAGGCGATGTCCCGATTGCCTGTCACAACCTCAGATGTAAACATTTCAAAAATAGAAGTTTGGGTAACCAATAAAACGACGAACTTTCAGGAATCCAGGAACATTGTCGCTGTTACAGAACTTGGTGAGTCGGAGTCGTACAGCGGAAGATTTACCAGGAATGAAGCCGGTGATTATCCACGTAATCAGCTGAACACGGCCTATGGTGAACTAACCACAAACTTGAGCGCCTTGCGGGAGATAAAAAATGCCACTGGTGAACTGGAAGGTGCGGGATTGACATTGGGTACGGACTTTGAAAAGATAGAAAACGCAAGAAAGCTCTCGTCACGTGAATATGACCTGAATGAAAAATTGGGATATATCTCGCTGAATTCGGCCCTGAATACAGATGAAGTACTTGCTATCGCGTATGAATATACATACCGTGGACAGACATACCAGGTTGGTGAACTTTCCGGCTCTTCAGGTATCAGCGCACCACAGACATTGATTTTAAAACTCTTAAAACCATCCAATTTTACGCCAAACAGCTACACCTGGGACCTCATGATGAAAAATGTGTATAACATTGGAGCATACCAGGTTGGAGAAGAAGATTTTACACTTGATGTGATGTACAGGGATGATAAAACAGGAAACAACATCAATTACCTGCCTGAAGGGAATTTGAATAAATCAACCCTGCTTTCCTTGTTGAACCTGGATAACATGAACTCTCAACGAGATCCTTATCCGGATGGAGTCTTTGACTTTCTTTCCGGGATTACAATTTTACCGAGTAGTGGTCGTGTCATTTTCCCGGTACTGGAACCATTTGGTGCTGACCTGGAAAAGATTCTGAGGGACAGTCTGCCCGGTGAACGGGGTGACCTGGCAGTGAATAAATATGTCTTCCAGGAATTGTATGACAGTACCAAAACCAAAGCACAACAGATTGCAGAGAAGAATAAATTTATCCTTACAGGTAACTACTCATCTTCTTCCAGTTCCGAAATCATGCTGAACGCGATGAATGTGCCCGAGGGATCTGTTAAAGTAACTGCCGGAGGCCGGGAATTGGTCGAGGGACAAGATTATACCGTAGATTATGCCGGGGGACGGGTAACCATCATCAACCAGGGTATCCTGGAATCTGGAACACCGGTAAAAATATCACTGGAGAATCAATCGCTCTTTAATTTCCAGACGAAGTCCATGGTGGGATCACACTTCGATTACAAGATATCTGAAAACTTCAATGTAGGGGCGACGATACTACACTTAACAGAACGCCCTCTTACACAGAAAGTTAATATTGGAGACGAACCCATATCAAATACTATCTGGGGCCTGAATGGATCGTATAATAAACAATCGCAATGGCTGACTACCATGGTTGATCGGTTACCATTCCTGGAGACAAAAGCGCCTTCACAAATTACCGTAGTGGGTGAATTCGCCCACCTGATTCCGGGACATTCGAGGGCTATTGAGAAGGAGGGGAATGCTTATATCGACGACTTTGAAGGAAGTGAAACATCAATCGATGTGAAACACTATTCTGCCTGGCACCTGGCCAGCACACCGCGTGGATTTTTCCCGGAGGCGGAGTTGAATAATAACAGGGAATATGGTTTTGGAAGATCAAAGTTTGCCTGGTACCAGATTGATCCTCTCTTCCAGGATAGCAGATCAACAACACCAACACATATTAAGGAAAACCCTGATCTGCAATCGAATCCATATGTCTACCAGGTATATGAACAGGACATTTTCCCTGAAAAGGAGAATCCAAACGGCCAACCGACAAATATCTCAGTGTTGAACATAGCTTATTATCCGCAGGAACGCGGGCCATATAATTTTGATTATGAGCGTATTGACTCAGAGGGAAGATTACTTGATCCTGCACAGCGCTGGGGCGGTATGATGCGAGAAATTTATTCCAGCGATTTTGAAGCCGCAAACGTGGAGTTTATTGAATTCTGGATGATGGATCCTTATGCAGGTATGGATGGACAAGCTGGTGGAGAACTTTATTTTAATCTTGGGAATGTCTCCGAGGACATCCTGAAAGACTCCCGGAAAATGTTTGAGAATGGTTTGCCATCAACCGAGTTGGTAACCAAAGTGGATACAACTGTCTGGGGTCGGGTTCCTATTGTTCAATCGCTGGTGAATGCTTTTGCTGCAGACCCTGAAACCAGGGTATTTCAGGATGTCGGACTTGACGGATTGAATAATGATGAAGAGCGCGATTTCTTTGCTACTGCACCTGATGATTTCCTGTCGATGATAGAGAATATGCATACTGCAGGTAATCTTTCCGATGCCGCATATAACAAAATTATTAATGACCCTTCATCTGACGATTATCAATATTTCAGAAGTAGTGACCATGACCAGGAACAACACGATATACTGACGAGATATAAGGATTTCAATAACCCGCAGGGAAACTCTCCAAGCGACCTTGATAACCAGGAGTCGTATGCCACTACAGGTACCACCCTTCCTGATATTGAAGACCTGAATAGAGACAACACACTGAGTGAGAGTGAAAGCTACTTCGTCTATCGTGTAGATCTAAGTCCATCTGAATTGGAGATTGGAAGAAATAATATTGTGGATAAGGTAATAGATAGGGTCGATTATGAGAATGGCAAATCAGCAGATGTGACCTGGTATCAGTTCAGAATACCTATCTACAACTACGAGACTACAGTCGGGGATATCTCCGATTTCAAAACCATCAGGTTTATGAGGATGTTCCTTACCGGATTCCAGGATACTGCACTGCTTCGTTTTGCCCGGCTTGACCTTGTGAGGGGAGAGTGGCGCAGATATAATCTTCCATTTACTGAAGGGGGAGAAGACTGGACAGGTATTGAGCCACCAGAGGGAACATTGTCAATATCAGCAGTAAATATTGAAGAGAACGGCGGGAAAGAGCCGGTGAACTATACCCTTCCCCCGGGATTTGATCGTCAGATTGATCCAACACAGCCACAGTTACGGCAATTAAACGAGCAATCAATCGTATTGAAAGTTAATGAGTTAGGTGATGGAGATGCCCGTGCTGCTTATAAAAATACTGATTTGGATATCAGGCAGTATAAGAAAATTAAGATGGAAGCCCATGCCGAGGCGCTTATTGAAGGAGATCTTGAAAACAAAGAAATAACGGCCTTCATCAGGTTGGGGTCAGATTACCAGACCAACTATTATGAGTATGAGGTCCCACTGACCTTGACTCCTCACGGAAAATATGATAATGATACCCAGGATGACCGGGCAATAGTGTGGCCGGTTGAGAACCAATTTGAAATTGAACTGGCCCTGTTTACCAAGGTAAAACAGGACAGGAACCTGGAAATGGGTGATGAGAACAGCAATGTTACGATTAATTCTGCCTTCTATATTTATGACGAGAAAGGGAATAAGGTGACAGTTTCCGGTAACCCGAATCTGAGCAGTATCCGAACAATTATGATTGGTGTTAGGAACCCTAAAAGTGGGAACAATATCAATGTTGACGATGGATTGCCTAAATCTGGAGAGATCTGGCTCAATGAATTGCGTCTTACAGATTTTAATGAGAGTGGCGGATGGGCAGCAAATGGTCGTGCCTCAGCACGACTGGCAGATTTTGGTAATGTAACATTTGCCGGTACTACCAGTACGCCGGGTTTTGGAAGTATTGAACAAAAGATGAATGAGCGTTCCAGGGAACAGATCATCCAGTATGATGTTTCCTCTAACTTTGAGATGGGTAAATTCTTTAAACCGGAATCAGGAGTAACCATCCCAATTTATGCAGGATATTCTAAGTCGCTGGTGAATCCACAATACAATCCCCTTGATCCGGATATTGAATTAAAGGATGCTATAGATCAAGCCCGTGATCAAGCAGAGCAGGATTCTATAAAGCGCTATTCCCAAAATGTTGTTGAAAGGAAATCATTCGCCGTTACCAATGTTCGCTTGAATAAGCAAGGTGGCGGACAACCAAAAATCTACAGTATTTCCAACTGGTCATCCAGCTTTTCATTGAATGAGATGAGCAGTACAAATCCTAATCTTGAGTATTACAATACAACGAAGATCAGGGGGAATATAAGCTATAACTACAACTCCAGGCCGAAAAATGTACAGCCCTTTAAAAAGGTTAAATTCTTAAGCAATAATTGGTTTCGGCTTATCAAGGATCTTAATTTTTATTATCTCCCATCCAGGTTGTCGTTCAGAACCGATATGGATCGCAGTTACATGGAGAAGCAGATCAGGAACATCAATAATCCTGATTTTATTGTTCAGCCAACCTTCAAAAAGGATTTTTACTGGAACAGGTATTATGACCTGAAATTTGATCTTTCCAGGAACCTGAAATTTGATTTCTCTGCGACAAATATTGCAAGGATAGATGAGCCGGAGGGTAGGTTTTATAAAGAGACCGATTATTATGAGGAGTATCGTGATTCAATCTGGACGAATATTATTAACATGGGAAGAACCACCTCGTATTTCCACCAGTTTAACCTGAGTTATACTATTCCGATCAATAAAATTCCATTGTTAGATTGGATGACGATGAATGCAAGATACAATGGTACTTATGGTTGGGATGCTGGCCCGATTATACCTGATGACCCGGTATATGGTCCGATCGAACTTGGTAATACAGTTAAAAACTCCTATACCTTCCAGTTGAATGGACAGCTAAATATGGTGAACCTATATAACAAGGTTGATTATCTTAAAAGCATTAATGATAAATACAGGTCGTCAAGGGGGCGTCAACAGCAAAGACAAACACAACAGAGGCAACAGGATGGGCAGTCGGAAGAAGCCAAGAGAGTTAAGATAAAGACATTTGAAAAAGATCGGCTTTATTTCAGGGAAGGTCAGGGGCGTTATGTAATGCATAATTTGAAGACAGAGAAAGTTAAATTGCAGATATTCGATGAGACCGGCCAAGAGGTCGAAGCAAACATGGAGATCCTGGATAAAAACCGTATTAAAATAACTTCCGAAGTAATGATCAGGAATGCCAGGATCATTGTTACCGGAACAAAGGACCTGGGAGAAAATCCACTGACCTTCGTTTTGGAGAACATGGTGCGGATGACCATGAGTGTGCGGACGGTTAATATCACATATCAAAGGAGTGGTGGTTCATTCCTGCCTGGGTTTATGCCGGAAACTGATTACCTGGGGATGCAAAAGTATAACAACCAGATGTCTCCTGGCCTGGAGTATGTTGCCGGTTGGTTTGAAAGCGATTTTGCTGAGCGTTCATTTAATAATGGATGGCTAACCAGCGACCAGACAATGAATGATCCTTTCAACATGAACTATTCAGAGCGCTTTAATTTCCGGGCAAATATCGAGCCTATCAAAGGATTGAGAGTGGACCTGACCGGGAACAGGACCTATTCTGAGAATGAAACAGAATTCTTTAGTGCGGATGAATTTGGCAATTTGCCGAATGCCAGTGAGAGGGGAAGGGTGCTTTCCGGGAACTATAGCATGTCATATTTCTCATGGGGAACAGCTTTTGAGACGATCTCACCAACAGCTGATTCATCACTCGCTTTTACGAATCTTAGATTTGATAACAGGCAGGCAATATCAAAACGACTTGCTGATATTTATTTTGAAAAAACGGGAGTGCAATTGGCCGATTCAGCTGGATATTATGAGGGCTACGGTCCTACATCGCAGGAGGTAATGATTCCGGCATTCCTGGCTTCTTATGGCTACCAGGATGTACAGAAAGTACCATTAAGGGCGGTTCAGTCAATTTTGAATGTGATGCCTAACTGGAAGATTACCTATGATGGAATTGGCAAGATCGAGGCATTGCGTGAATATGTGAATTCAATAACATTGAACCATGCGTACAGGTCAACTTATACTATTGGATCCTTCATCTCTAACCCGTTCTTTGTTTATGATACAACGCAGGGTATTCCTATAGCGATTGATCTCCAGGGTAATTTCATGGTAGAGAATAACGTCAATACTGTTACTATAAATGAGCAATTTAGTCCGCTCATAAATATTAACATGGATTGGAAAAATAGTCTGACAACTCGCTTCGAATTTAAAAAATCACGAACTGTAGGTCTGAATATGGCCAATAGCCAGGTAAATGAAGTGCGCAGCAATGAAATTGTTTTCGGAGCTGGTTACAGGTTCAACCAGGTACCCTTGATCATTAATCAGAAAGAGATCACCAGTGATATGAATGTCCGGCTCGACTTCTCTATTCGTAACAACCAGACCGTTATCAGGAAACTTGAGGGTGTCTCCGGTAGTGAGATCACAGCAGGTCAGCAAATCCTGAGCATCAAGGCCACCGCGGATTATATGCTGAGTAATAAATTTACCATAAGAGCATTCTACGATCAACGCCTTACCACACCTTATAAGTCCAACAGCTTTCCGAATGCAAATTATAATGTTGGCTTTAGTTTGACGTTTACCTTGTAATTAGATAAGTCGCTTAAATTCAATAATCCTTTTATGAGAGAGACGCTCCACATGGTGCGTCTCTACAAATAATAATTTTTCCTTTCTTCATCTCCTAAAAAACATTAAATTTGATTCCTACATTTATAAAACCAAATACATAAATAAAATGAACGTACCTGATAATTTGAAGTATACCAAGGAACACGAATGGGTTCTTATTGAAGGTGATGTAGCAACAGTTGGCGTTACTGATTTCGCTCAAGGAGAATTAGGAGATGTGGTATTTGTCGAGCTTGAAACAGAGGGTGAAACACTGGCCGCAGGTGACACTTTCGGAACAATTGAAGCAGTAAAAACTGTTTCAGATCTTTTCATGCCTGTATCAGGTGAAGTTATAGAAATTAACACCCTGCTTGAAGATACGCCTGATGTTGTAAATACCGATCCTTTTGGTGACGGTTGGATGATCAAGGTCAAGGTTTCTGATGCTTCAGAGGCAGATTCGCTTATGTCTGCTGATGATTACAAAGCTTTGATCGCTTAAAAAGTAATCCCGAAAAAATTATCAATTAGTTGCGCAAGTGACGGCGAAGGAGAAGAGACAATTTCTTCTCTTAACTATAATAGATTACTCTTCCAGGTCCCTGGCATCCATATCTTTAGCATTTTCCATGCTTTTGTTGCTGCCGAGTGGATTTGCATTTATCTCTTTGTAAAGCTCTCTATTTTTAATAATATCACAGGCCAGGTAAATAGCATTCCTAAAGGACTCTTCAGATGCTTCATTTTTCCCTGCAATTTCATAGGCAGTTCCGTGTGCCGGACTGGTTCTGACGATTGGTAATCCGGCAGTGTAATTGACACCATTATCCCCAGATATAGTTTTAAATGGTATCAGTCCCTGGTCATGATACATGGCCAGGACCGCATCAAATTTCGTGTACTTGCCTGATCCAAAAAAGCCATCGGCAGGGTAAGGACCAAAAGCAAGGATATGTGATGCCTTTACCTTTTCTATAGCCGGTTCAATGACTTCTTTTTCTTCACTTCCCAGCAAACCTTCATCCCCGGCATGAGGATTCAACCCGAGGACGGCAATTTTTGGTTTCCTGATGCCAAAGTCTTTTTGAAGAGAGTGGTTAAGGGTTGTAATTTTTGATATAATTTTTTCAGTTGTAATAAAGGATGTAAGATCCGCTATAGGAATATGACCTGCAACCACCCCGACCTTGAGAATGTCACTTACCATGAGCATGATAACTTCATTCACACCAAACGCCTCTTCCAGGTATTCAGTATGCCCGCTATATTTGAAATCCTCACTCTGAATATTTTGCTTATTAATAGGTCCTGTTACAAGGGCATCAATATTTTTCTCTTTTAAATCTTCCACAGCTGTTTTCAGGGCGAGATAGGATGACTCCCCTGCCTGTTTTGTCGATTTTCCTAATTCAACACGTATCTCCTCGTCAATACAGTTGATAATATTTACTCTTTTATTGCTTGCTTCACCGGCATTCCTGATACTGTTCATATTCAGATCTTCCAGTTCCAGTGCTTTTTTATGATATGCAGCCACCTTTGGTGAGCCATATATGATAGGTACACAAAGATCCAGAATACGGCTATCCATCAATGATTTGATGATCACCTCGTAACTAATACCATTTACATCTCCATGTGAGATGCCAATTTTAATTCTTTTACTCATTGTATGAAATTATCGTGTTAACTGCTTAAAATAATCAAACAGAATTCTTACACCGACTCCGCTGCCCCCTTTTCCCCGGTAATTATCTTCTGTTTTATTGAATGCCGGACCAGCAATATCCAGGTGTATGTATGGATAATCGGTAAACTTCTCCAGGAATTTTCCTGCAGTGATGGCACCTCCAACTTTTCCACCAATATTCTTCAAATCGGCAATATCAGATTTTAGCATTTCTGCATATTCGTCCCAGAATGGAAATTCTGCAATTCTTTCGTAGGTGTTTTCACCACTCTTCTTAAGTGAGTTCATCACTTCAAGAGGTGCATTTCCCATTCCAACGATACCGTAGTTTCCGATGGCAAAGTGTGCTGCACCGGTCAGCGTTGAAAGCTCAATAACCAATTCTGGCTTATACTGTTTCGCATAGCTTAGTGCATCAGCAAGGATCATTCTTCCCTCCGCATCGGTATTTAAAACTTCCACTGTTGAGCCATCATGCATCTCAATGATATCGCCAGGTACGTATGCATTTCCATCTGGTCTGTTATCGGTAGCCGGAATAAATCCAATTACCCAAATTGGAAGCTTTGAAGCAGCAATAGCGTGAAATGCCCCCGCCACGGCCGCTGCACCACCCATATCGCATTTCATGTAATCCATTGAGTCACTCGTTGGCTTCAAGCTTAAGCCCCCGGTATCGTAAACAATACCTTTTCCAACCAGTATATATGGTTTCTTATTCTTTGCATTTTCCGGCTTCCACTCCAGTACAGTGAATGTTGGTGGATCTATGCTCCCTTTATTGACAGCCAGTAAACCACCCATTCTGAGTGATTCGATCTTCTTCTTATTAAAAACTTCAGCACTAAAACCAGTTTCTTTTCCGGCTTTGCTAATTTCTTCTGCTAGTTTTTCAGCGGTCAGGTATGACAAAGGTTCATTTACCAGGTTCCTGGCAAATTCAACAGCATTGAGCATTGCATTGAGGTGGTCAAGTTTCTCTGCGCTTATATCTTCACTAACCAGGCCCAGCTCCTTAATTTCAAATGGCTTTTTATCTTTTTTTGTCAAGTATTTTGTAAAGTGGTAAGCGCTAAGTGCCAGTCCTTCCGCAAAGGCCAATACCTGGTCGGAACTTATCCCGGCATTTTTTACTTTCAAAGTAGAAATTTCCAGGTCCTTCAGTGAAGAATAAATTGAATATCCAGCTTTTCTTGCTGCTTCAAGTTGCCCGAAAAGGGTCTTGGTATCACCTTTCAGTGCAAGGATAATTACATTGCGTTTATACTGGTTGATGACCGTAATTTCCTTATCACATTTGATGCGTTGTTTGATATAATCTTCTTCATTCTTACTATCAAAATAAACCGTAAAATCGGATGTTGTGCTGCCCAAAAGGATTAAATTATCTTTGTCCTGAGCAGAATCTGCTATATATAGTTTCATATTTAATGACTTGCTTGCTACAAAGATATAACATTTATGCCACCAAAAAATTCTGCTTATTATTTTGATCAGAGCTTAAATAATTCAGTTTGATTAGCTAATAAACCGCGCTGAATGATCGATATTAAATCAAAAATTATTACTTTCAAGTCGCATTGAAGCAAACAATTAAAATACTGTTTTTGTGGCTATTGTTGGTCATAGTAACACTTGAGGTTTCAGCCCAGGGTAAATTCGGAATTGGATTTACAGTTGAGTCGCTTCTTTGTTTAACCGATCTTGCTCCACGGCTTGATGCTGTTCAGGAGACAAAACCAAAATTTCAGGATATTTTTAATTATTCTACCGGCTTAAAGGTTGATTACCAGTTGGAGAGTGGGCTGGGTTTTACTTCCGGGTTGAATCTAAGTCGAAAGCGGTTTGGGTTTCTTCATGAAGAGAACCGGTCGGGAGAAGAGATTTCCTTGTGGGGTCACAGTGAATATCATACACTGGAGCTTCCTTTACATGTTTCTTTTGTAGTGATCTCGGACAGTGACCCTTTTTATGAAATTGCTCCCTTCGCTGGCGTTTCTGTTGGAGCAGATTTCTCGAGTTACCGAAACCTTACCAGGCAGGATGCGAATTTTTCTTATTCCTATTTCTTTGATAATGAGAACTATACCAAAAATTCTTTTGTAACTACAGCAAACGCAGGCGTTTATATTAAGTCAATAATAAAGCAACTGGGCGTCATTCACTGGAGTGTAACACTTTCAACAGATCTAACAAAATTACCGGTTTTCAATTATGAGGTTACCTATAATAATTCTACCTCCACTTATTCGCAACAGATCAGAATGAATTATATTTCGGTGGGAATGACATATTATTTTTCTACCTGGGAGGTATTCAACGGTCAGCTTATGAAAAGAAGTTTCTACTAAAAATTTATCCTTTTTTTGCAATCTCCTTTAAACGAACATTATCCAGTATATTAATTCTGTTTCTGTTCATTTCAATCATTTCCTCCTGGTGAAACCAGATTAGCGCTTTTGTAACACTTTCTCTTGTGGATGCAATCATTTGAGCCAGTTCAGTGCGTGAAAGTTTTAAATCGAACTCTTTGCTATCATACACTTGCTCGGCCATGTATAGTATTGTGTCGGCCACTTTCCCAAAAATCTGCTTTTGATTTAACCCTAGAATTCTCATTTGTGTACCCAGTGATTCATTGCTCAGTGAAGCCAGTATCTCCCGGGCGAAGTTTCCATTATTCTCAATCCGGGAACTGAATATGTGTTGTTCTATGTAGCAGATTTTAATATCAGTAATCGATTGGTAGGAAAAGGCACTTTCTTTACTGGAAAACAGACTTTGTAGTCCAATGTAAGATTTGGGTTTAATAATTTTCACAATCTGGTCAGGGCCGTTATCATTTATGACAAATTCCTTTACATAACCAGATCGTAAGTAAATAATTGAATGAAATGGCGCTCCTTGCCTGAGCAGCAAATCTCCTGCCCTCATATTTGTGTGGCTGGTATGTTTTTCCAACTCCTGTACTTCATTCTCATCAAGAGTCAATACAGCACAGGAAGCTTTATCACATTTCAGACAAGTGATAGTTTCAATAGACATGGTTTTTTATTGAGAAGGCAAGATATGAAAAAGTGATCTATTTCACAATGATCTGAGATTTAAATCACACGGATTTGTTTGTATCGGCGATGAAAGCTATCGTAATTTGATCTATCAATTTGATTAATTGAAATAAGCTTTTAAAAATATATATTCGGGTAAAAGTAGAGCAGCTAAATACCTGTTTATATTTCATGGTTTCCGGGTAAAGTGAACGATATCGTTGTTCCTTTACCCGGTTTACTTTGTACTGCAACTGATCTCTGGTGTATTTCAACAAGATCTTTTACAAGGGCCAATCCCAAGCCGGTTCCTTTTTCCTTGGATGAAAGAAACTACGCTTTATTTTGTATTGGGAAATCAGCATAAAGCAAAAGAAAATAAGAGCGGATGTCCCCGTGTATTAAACTACTATAAATGAAGAGGATACTGAATGGGGGTGAAAACAACTTAATTTTGATCATTTTGTTTTCCTTTGAAAAATTGACATTTAGGTGTCAATTCTCTACCTTGCAATCAGGGTTTTTTTAAGGATCAGAGTCGTTTCATATACACTTAAAAACAGGAAGCCATGAAAATCAAGGGATTAGTATTAATCGCACTGTCAATCCTGGTTCTAAACGCGTGTCAGGCACCAATTGACAAAGAAGCAGAAAAAGCTGCCATCATTAAGGTCATTAATGATGAGACCCAGGCATACATTAATTATGATTACGATAAAGTAGTATCATATTTTATTCATGATTCATTAAATTTCAGGTTGAGTTCAGGAGCCGACAATCATGTATACATGGAAGGATGGAATAAGATTGATTCATTTTTTAAAAGCGACCTGGCAAACAGTGACAACGGATCATTAACAGATATACGCGTGACTGTCTCAAAAGATGATTACAGGATAAAGGTGTATGATAATTCTGCCTATGTAATATGCACCGAAACATGGACTTATACCACAGAAGATAATGTGCTGGAAATTGGCAGTCGCCAGGTTCGTTTCATGGAAAAAGTAGAAGGCGAATGGAAGATAGCATTTTTGTCTTTTATCGGCACTTCAGGTTATGAAGAGGAAGAAGAACTGGAAGAATTAGGAGCTGAGTTTAATACAGTGTTTTAATTCACTTCGTTCGCTGTTAGGAGCTCATTGTTCTCGTATTGTTAGGGAATTCTCCCTGTGGTCAAATTGCTAGCTTTCCTAGCGGAAGAAGGCTTACTTTACTACCTTAACCTCTTTTGATTCACTTTGCCACAACCCGTGATTGGTGCAAACCGACATGGCAGATAAATTCAAGCTTACTGGTCCTGGTACTATGTAAAAATCTACTTCAACAAACCCGGACTTATTTCCAAGTACACCAGGGGTGAAATGAGTTGCAGCAAGGAAAGTTTCACGGTTCCACAATTGGATATAGCTGATATAGTGGCTGGGATCATCGGGATGGGCGAACTCAGTTCCCACCTTCACTTTCACTTTTAGCTTTTCCCCTTCACGGGTTTTATCTTTACAGTATATCACCGGAGTGTGGCGATCAAAATAATCTTTGCGAATTTCTTGTTCTTCCTTTGTGATATCAACAGGTGTAAAAACTCTGGGCATGGCATTTGTTTTTTATTGATTATTAAAGGTAGAAAAAAATTTAGCGCTATTCTAAAACATTTGTACGTATTTTTGAGGTAATTGTTTCATAAAACTAAGCAATGATAGAATGAAAACCAACAACAAGCTTCTTCTTTTAACTGTTACGCTGGGTACATTTGTTTCATGTCAGCCAGGAGAGAAAGCGGCAAAAAAACAAACTTCCCCTAACATCCTTTTTATTATGTCGGATGACCATGCTTACCAAGCCATCAGCGCCTATTCTGATAAACTGATAGAGACGCCAAATATCGACAGGATTGCCAATGAAGGTATGCTTTTTAATAATGCCTGTGTTACCAATTCAATTTGCGCACCTTCCAGGGCAGTAATTCTAACAGGGAAGCATAGTCATATCAATGGCAAGGTTGACAATAGATTTCCTTTTGATACGACTAATGTGACCTTCCCGCAGATTCTCCAGGATAATGGCTATCAGACAGCCATGTTCGGTAAACTGCATTTTGGGAACAATCCAAAGGGCTTCGACCAATTCAAGATTTTGCCGGGACAGGGGAATTATTACAATCCCGATTTTATTACTAAAAATGAGGGTCTGGTCAGAATGGAGGGGTATACCACTGATTTGATTACCGAGGAGACGTTGAATTGGTTGAAGAATGACCGCAAGGAGGATCAGCCCTTTCTATTGATGTATTTGCATAAGGCACCTCACCGTGAATGGTTACCTGCTGAACGTCATTACAAGGAGTTTACACAGAAGACATTTCCCGAACCAGAAACACTTTTTGATAATTATGAGGGAAGAGGATCGGCGGCTAAAAAAGCTGAGATGAACCTGCTAACCCACATGAATTGGGCGGGAGATTCTAAGATAAAGCCAGAGATTCTTGAGGAACTTGGTATTCCTCCGACATCAGACTGGGACATCAAGGCCTATAATCATAATGTAAGGGAAAGAACAACTCCGGAACAACTGGAGGCATGGAATAAGGTTTATGATCCCATCAATGAAGCGTTTAAAAAGAATTATCCCAACATGACCAGGGAAGATTTGATGAGCTGGAGGTATCAACGTTACATGCAGGATTACCTGGGTACAATTGCTGCCGTTGATGAGGGTGTGGGTAAAGTGCTGGACTACCTGGAGGAGAGCGGATTGGCTGAAAACACAATCGTTGTATACACTTCTGACCAGGGGTTTTACCTGGGAGAGCATGGATGGTTCGACAAACGATTCATTTATGACGAATCATTTAAGACACCACTGCTGGTGAAATGGCCTGAAGTAATCGAAGCTGGATCTGTTAGTGAAGAAATGGTGCAAAATCTGGATTTCGCACAGACCTTCCTGGAGGTTGCCGGTATTGATTCGCCTGAGGATATGCAGGGAGAGAGTCTTGTCCCATTGTTGGAGGGTGATATCAAAGCTTGGAACAGGGATGCAGTGTATTATCACTATTATGAATATCCAGCTGTACACATGGTCAAGCGTCACTATGGAATAGTTACTACTGAATACAAGCTTGTACATTTCTACTACAATGTAGACGAATGGGAATTGTATAACAGGAAGAATGATCCAATGGAGATGAAGAATGTTTATAATGATCCTGCCTATGCAGAGGTGGTTAAAAAACTACACAAGGACCTTGATGAAATGAGGATTAAATATAAAGACTCCGAAGAGCTGGATCAGAAATATATTGAGATATACAGGGAAAAAGGAATTATAGAGTAATACCCTACCAGGTAATTCTTCCTCAATATAAATATGGTTCTTTTCATATAGGTGTTTCATCAATATGAGAGACAATTTTTACCCCAGACGATGCTGCTTTTTTTAAATCACCAAACATTTGTAGAATCACAAAACATCTGCTATATTTGCACCCGCAATTAAGGGATTTATTTATATAAGATATTGCGGGGTGGAGTCCCGATAAAATATCGGGAGTAGTCGTTGGACTAATAACCATTCTTTGAAAAATATTGCGGGGTGGAGCAGTTGGTAGCTCGTTGGGCTCATAACCCAAAGGTCACAGGTTCGAGTCCTGTCCCCGCTACTAGAGAAAGAGCCGTTAGACTTGAATAACAACAAGTTAGCGGCTTTTTTCATGGTGTCTACTGAAACACTACTGAAACAATTGTTATAATTCTACCACGTTTCTTTTATGCACCTTATTGAATTATATCCAGAATTTGATGAATTTACGTCGATCACAGGACTACCATATCTAAGAACAAAATAATAATTTGGATCTGACCAAAAGTTTGCAATTTCTAACAAACTGTTTCCAGAGTATCCAGCTCCTCTTGCAGAGAAACCACTTTGATTTGTAGCTCCTGTATTTGGATCTTTCCAAGTAGTTGTACCCGTTTCCTTCATCGATCCCCCTGCAAGAGTATTGCCATTAAGATAGGCTATTAATTCATCCCAATTTGTATTATTAGGCATCTTCCACCCTTCCGGGCATATTTTACCAGAACGCACAGCATATATTGTATATAGGATGCCATAAACTTCAACATTGTTTATATCGTTGCCTGGGTATTTTATATCAGTTATTATCCAGCCATCAGTAAACTTTGTTGATTTAAGGTTTTCTGCCATCCAAATCTGATCATTAATTTTTACAATATCATAAACATTTCCACCTACATCCGTAACGCTTTCAATATTCTCAACATTAATAGCGGTTGAAATTTTGCATCCATAATTATCCGAAATCGTAACCGAATAAGTTCCTGCAGAAATATTGATTAAATCTTCACTTGTGGATCCTTCATCCCAGGAATATTGATATGGGGTACTACCTCCTGACATTGATAAATCTATAGCACCATCACTTTCATTTTTAAATTCATCTGAAACTGTATAAGTTGCTTCAAGGATTGTTGTAGGTTCAAAAACACTAAAAGTTTTATTAGTGTTACACTCTTCATTATCAGAAACTAAAACAGTGTAAGACCCTCCTGGCAAATCAGTAATGTCTTTTGTTGTTTCAGCGTTAGACCATGAATAAGTATATGGACTAACACCTCCGCTTACATCAAGGACAATAGATCCAGAACTATCTCCTTTGCAATCCATATCTGTAATGTTTGCGTTTACAATAATTTCTGGACTTTCGGGTATAATAGTGTATGTATTCTTTATGTTACAAGTATTTTTATCCATGACAGTTATTTCATAATCGCCAGCTTCTAAATCAGAGAAGGTTGGGATTGAGGTGACAACTCCATGATCTGAACTATACAAATACGGCACCGTACCGCCAGTTACTTCAAGGGTAATTGCGCCTGTATTTTCACCAAAACATTTAACATTTGTAATTGTACTTTGAATACTTATTGTAGATGGCTCTTGAATTGAAACCTCATTTTGATTGGTACATCCCAACTGATCTGTAGCTGTTAGAGAATAAGTCCCGGCTGTAAGATTAATTATATCCCGAGTTGACTCTCCATTATTCCATATGTAAGTAAAAGCTCCATTGCCTCCATAAACATTTGCATTTATCTGCCCATCTGTTAAACCATTGCAAGTAATATCTTGTTTATTAAAACTAATAGTAACCGGTTGAGGTTCGAGAAGATTGATAATTCTATTAATAAATTGACCATTGTTTTCTGTAATGGTAACGGTATATGATCCAGCTGGAACGTTTTCAAGTGAGTTACTCGTACTTCCATTTGACCACTCAATTGAATAGGGTGTTCTTCCTCCAATTACACTAAGAAGAATTGATCCATCAGTATTACCATAGCATGTTGGTTTAATAGTTTCATACGTAACCGATAGATTTGGTACAGTAGCTGTTTCACCAGAACTCGCTGCATATAATGCATAAGGAACAGATAGTAATTTTGATTCCCCTAGGTTAACATAATCTGATCCTCCCTCAGAATCAACGTCAACTTGTAGAAAATAACTATCAATTCCCCAATCTATTTCCCCAATACTTCCCAGAATTATATTTCCCTCGCCAATGACAAGGTTAATAAGTCCATTCTTTCCTGAATTCTTGAGAAATATTTCAGTAAAAACAGGATCCCCACTTTCGCTTCCTTTTACAATATTGATTCTGAGACTGACATTTTTATCAACTAATACTTCATTATTAGAATCTCTTAGAACGGCTTGATAATTAAAAGCATTCGGTGCTTGAGCAAAAGTTTGACTACATAGTAGTAATACAACTAATGTTATAACTAGATTTTTCATAATTGCTGGGATTAATAAATAAAGTTATGAATAATTTATGGAATGAAAGTGTGTATCAAGGATGTTATTGAGACTGGTCAAGCTAGCGGAAGGAAGATTCAAATTGACGTTTAATTGCCTGGATGAGTTTTTCTCCTAAGTAATTAAGTCAAATCCTTCAGGTGCAATTGATGAGATGTCTTTATAGTATGGGCATAAATATAATATGCATATTGCTTCATTATCTATAGCAATCTCATATATATCTACCGGATGATTGATATTGTGTGCTCTTGTACTTCCCTTCCTTACATATTGAATCTTTATATCTTCCATAGTTCGTAGTCTTGACAAATAGGAGATTTCCCCAAGTACACCCTTAACGGGTATAGGATTCTCTTTACATAAACCAAATGGTCCTTCCCCTTTTGGGATCATGCCGTTTGCTGACTCATTTTGCCCCATTAGATCCTGGATCTCAAAAAGGTCTTCAACATAAGATTTGGTATTTAACCTTGCTTCTTGTTTCTCCAATCTCTTCCTTCTAAGGTAAAAGCCATAGACTACAAGGAAATAGCAAACAAAGAATACTGCAACAACAATAAATGGTTCCATAATACAAGTTTTAATGATTAATACTAATTAAAAATGAAGCCCCCAGCATCTCCCAAGAAGGGTTAATGTATTGATACACAAAGGGCTATAAGCTATAGATTTATGAAAAACGCCGTATAAGGCTGATTACAAGCCGTTTAACAACACCTGATAAAAAGCGAAGGGTTGCTTGGTGAATATGAGAAAGTCGCTCTACGGGCCTCTACGGGGCCTTAAAACGCATGTCTGACATGTTGCAATAGGTTGATATACAATATGATAGCTATTATATTATAATAGATATACATGCCTGAATGACATGGGAAATTGGGAATAGGGTTGGTTATATACCTATTGGGTGGATTTGCTTCTGGGCCTAATTAAAAAATAGAGAACTAAGGAGATAAATACTATAAACGCAAATAAGGCTAATCCTTTGATTAAAGCTATTCCCATATTCATCTCAAACTTTGAATAGTGACTGGTTTCAACCGATCTTAATCGCCCAAAATAATCATCCTGAATATAGTTAACTCTACTTAAAAGGCATCATTATTTACTTTACTGTAGAAACTAATCCATCCAATTCTTGAATGATACATCTCTAAATCATAGTCTTTAGTGGGTAAATGGAGATATGTTCGTGTTCTCTCAGTTGAATATGTCATTCCCACTATTGCCTTACTTTTTATAATTGGATTCCTCATCGCAGAGGCAAGACAATTCTTTAACTTTTCAATGTTCTCATTGCTATAGGTGAACGTGCCTGTACTATAGTTTTGACAATCTGTGAATGACTTATAGTTTGAATAGTAACCCTGAGAGAAATACCATTTCCCAAATGGCTGGAAACCCTTATTTTCAAGAGATCTAAATATTGAAGTAAGACTATGCAATCTATAATCAATTGAATGGTTTGCCTTATTATCTTGCCAATAACCCCAATCAATCATATATTCAGCACCTGAAAGTATCCCATTATCGAAGTAATAATAAAGTTCAACATTTCTTTTTTCGAAAGCTATATCATATACAAGGTTTAGTTCTTTTGTTCCTGGATTTATACCTTTGAATTTTGGTTCTAATCCTTCAGATTCTTCTACTTCCTTCATTGACATTCCCCATGAAGTTTTTCTGAAATCAAATTGAACATCTTGAGGATAACATGATATAACTGTGGAAATAGAAACTATTAGTGCTAGTAATCTATTTGTTATCATATGGTTTTGATAAGAGGGTTATTATTTGAGATAGCCGTTCTTTTCTAGTGCTTTAATTGCTTTTGAAAGAGCTGCTCTAGATACATTTTTTACAGTAGATACAGTGCTTCCTCCCTTTTCTGTTGATTCAACAACAAACCAGGGATCACTGGTAAGATTCTCTTTTATTGTAATTAATAAAGTCAGTTTCTTAATATAGGATTTTTCTGCACTAGAATAGATTGCAATATCTTTTGTAACAGCTCCGGCACTACCTGTGTTATAATTCCGCTCGTCTATGCTTTTAAAATCAATTTCCATAATAACGTCGTAAGATTGTTCCAATAGTTTTGTATTTATTTCTTCTTGTGTATACTCCCTTATTGGAGGAAATAAATCAAAGAATCTAATTACTTCATATCCGTAATTTGATAGTATTTTAGCATATACTCCACTTAGCTCCGGATCATTATGAATAAGGATAATGGTATCTGTTTCGAGACTTTCAATTGCAGGATCCTTATAGAGGAATACATTTTTCTTTATTTCGATTTGTGAATGCAAGGTTATTAGAATACTAAAAAGAATCGTTGAGATAATTATACGTTTCATGATATTTGGTTTTATTAAATGTCACTCATAAAAAAAGCGTGGAACTAAACTTATCCACGCAAGAGGTTCTGACAAACCCAAGACACACACAAGTAGCCCCACGCCGTACCGGCGTGAAGCATTATCTTTTTGCATGTATCTTTTTGAAATTGTCAGATTTCTTGCGAGAGCAATAAGTAACGCTTCAGTATGTTTTTATTCTATTTCCTTATATTATCAAGTATTGATTCTCAATAAAATTACGGAAATTATATTTAACTGAGCGAACTTGTGGTTAAAATTCCTCACTCAATAGGTTCAAACTCCTTATCAGAATTGATGATTATATGGTCCAGTAAGTTTACGTCAATAGCTTCAAGTGCTGTCCTTAACCTATCAGTAATCCTTCTGTCCGCTTCACTTGGCTTCAGATTACCACTTGGATGGTTATGTGCCATAATTATTGCAGTTGCATTTGCCTTAAGGGCGTACTGCAACACAACTTTTGTGTCTATGATAGATCCTGTAACACCTCCTTTCGAAATAGTAGCAATACCCAGGATATGGTGTGCCCTGTTAAGTAGTAGTATTTTTACCTCCTCTATATGATCCATGGTGTCAGCATCCCATATCTCCAGGAATATGGTTGCTGCATCATTTGGTCCTTTTATATGATATCTATCTGATGCTTTTACTTTGTTCTTATATGTTAGTTTAACTTCTGAAGCTTTAAATATCCTGTCTGTTTCATTCATAATGTTTGATTTTAATTGTTTGTATTCACTTGTGGGATGGCTAGTGGGGTGAGCCGCCGCGAGCGCAGTTAGTTTAGGCAAGTAAAGCAGGGTTTACTTTAGTTTGATTAAAGCAAGTCATGGGTTGGCATAGAGTGAAGGCACTTGATGTATCAAACAAAGTTGATTTTTAATCACCCTGCGATTGCCTCGTAAACTGACTGCAAGCAGGCGAGCATAAACTCTCCGTGAGGGTTGTGTTTTTGTTGCATTGTACTGATTCCTTAGGGGTGGCATGCAACACAAAGAGAGCAACCCGAACACCGCTTAACCTGCTAATTCACCAACAGTAATTGTTGACTACCAAAGACCAACAGCCAACAACCAATGTTATAGATTATCTATACTAGGCTAATTGTCATCTACCCATAGAAAGAAGTTAAAATAGTAGTATGCATTCCCTTTAACAATGTAGATCTCTATAAGCTTAAGATCCATTTTGACAGCTGTTACATGTTCAATATCCCATTTCTTTAGTCCTGGGACATCATTGATTACAACTACTGCAAATGGGCAATAGATTCGGTCTATTGAACCGTCTTTATTTAGGATCAGTATGCTATCAGATCTGCATACTTTGAAGAGCTCATCGATGTACTTCTTCTTTTCTTCTTCATTCATAGTTTGCAGGTATTTAAACAGTGATCTTAAATGAAAAAAGGGAGATATTGCTACCTCCCTTAATTGCCAATCTACTCTTCCTAAGCCATTACTTTCTCTTCCATCCCTACAGGAGTTGAAGAATAGACATAAGAGTGATTGAGCGTGATCTTCTCATTAGTACCTGGTATGGTATACTCATAGGCATCTACATCCTGTTTGAGTATTTCCCCAGGTAGTTGTTGTCCGATGAGTGTCTTCGCAAAAGCTTCATCAAACGTGCAAGGAATTGAAGTTTTCTTTGCAGTTAAGTAGGGTCTGCCAGTCTCTTTCGAAATGACAGTTTCGAGATCTCCTTGAAGAATCAGGACATTGAATTCCTCTTGTCCTTTCTTCCTTTTACCAGAAGTATTCTTCTTTCGCTTTTGCACATCTACAATTGTTACCATAATTGAAATATTTAAATGATTAAAAGGGTACCGGGGATTTTCCCCACCCGGAACGGTAGGGGGTTGCTGATTAGGTACTATAGACGCGCTTGGATATATAGATGAAATAATTATTACCTACTATGGAAAATTTCAGAGTACAATCAAGGGGGGGTAGTTTATATATACCTAGAAAGACCGGGGGCTTATATAATTACCACAACTGGGGGATCTGTCATATTACTAAGTATAGTTTATGACTTTATACTTGGCAGATTGAGTTAGGAACAAAGACTTTATTTAAATCACGGTGTTTTTACATTTACCCCTAACTCATAATTAGGGGGGGCCTGGTTCGAGCCCAGGTGGGCCCACAGTTGAAAGAGAAGGAGTTAGATCTTAATTAGTCTGACTCCTTTTTTATTGGTTTGAAATGGGATTGAAAGATAGTACTGTAGTAAAAGATGATGGTATTATCAAATTATAGTTTTATATAGCTCTTTCTTTTCTTCTTTGAGTCAAGAATTTTATCAATAATTTTCATAGGTATTATTCTATAATCTTGACTTTGTTGGATTCTATTAAGGTTCATATTGCTTATAAATTGACCATATAGAGAATTATCCTGAAGTGAGTAACTAGGATTTTCCACCAATAATTCTTCACCGCTTGTAAGCAGTAAATATAGTTTACCAATTTGATTTAAATCCGGAAGTTCATGAATACCGAAATCACTAAGTTCGCCAGGATATTTATCAATATTGAATCCATCAAGCTTATCAATGTTTATTCTATACTTGGTTTTAGCTTCATAAATTAGATCAATAGAATGATAATGATAATAAACTTCGACTTTCTCATACCCGACTCGTCCATCAATCCTTTTGTCGCGTGTTAATTCATTTGCTAATTTTATTGATTCTTCTTTGTTTTCTTTTATATATTCAGAGTAGAAATTATGTGAAATGAGTGAATATGCTTTGATTAAATAATAGTTTCTTTGCCGAATTGGATTTCCTTCCTCATCCCTATCTCTATTTCTTCCTGCCCTATCCTGCCTGACAATTATAACAATAATTAGAATTGTAATAAGCAGCCATACAAGATTTTCCATAACTCTTTTATTTTAGATTGGATTTTGGTTTGATAACTTTTGCAAATTAACTCAACGTTTTCTTTGTCTTGGATTCATAAATATATTTCTTCATTTGCTTAACTGCTTGTTTCCTTGCCCACCATTTGTCATGATATGGCATGTAAATAATGAAGAAAAGAACAATTGGCCATAGGCATATTATTGCTGGGGGAGCTATTATATATCTCCTTAACTTCATTGCTCTATCTTCCTTGATTTCTTCAATTGAAAAACCATCCTCGGGCATGAAGACCTTTACGATGATCACAGTCGCAATGACACTCCCAATCCAGATGTAGCTTATAAGAATCCAGCCCATAGCTGTATTATAGTAGGTTAAATGGATATTTACCTATTTTCGAGAATATCAGAAAGTTACGAAGAAATCAATTGTTCTACAAGGAGAACCTTAACACACACAACAAAGTCCTGGCAGCAAGAAAGGCATATGAAATGAATAGATAAGTACTGATAGGTTTAAAAAATGGGATACAAGAATACAAGGACACATTGTATCATCTAATGGTAACATGATACATATTATCCACTTATACTTGGGAGATTGGGGTTGGGTATTGAAGAAAGTAATTTCAGATATAGGGTATATACTACTAGTATGTATAGCTTTTAGGTATTCTGATTTCAAAGTTTTTAAGAAGTCCGATCCCAAGTTCCCAATGTAATTCATACCTTTAGACATAGCAATAACTAATAACCAGATTCGCCAGCATTGTTAATACCATCATTGCAATAACAGTAATAATATGAGAACATATGTTGCGGATATAATTCCAAAAATTAAGAGGTTTTCTCAAAGACTTGATAATCTCACAATGTTAACAAATTTGCATTGGGTAGTACTGGATGAGCTAACACAATCAAAAACAGTATATATATTCAGATCAGCTGGCGAACTTTTGATAGCGATAAATGGCAAGGTTGACAAGGCAAAATGGGAGCAAATAGACCAGAACTCAATTTTAATTGATTTAAAAGACGAATCATATTTGTTCCGACATGGTTTTTTTGATGAAAATATTTTAGCGCTAAAGGTTGACGGTAAAAGAGAATATGCTTTGCTAATAAATGAGAGCAAATTTAAAGCAGGACTAAATACAGTCAACTTAGTGTCGAATTATTTAGAAAAAAAATACCTTCCTAAGAAAGTTGGAAAACCTAAGGTTAGAATTACTGAATTCAAGTATACCAGAAACGGATACTCAATTAAAATGGGCTCTTTCAAAGAATTTGAAATACAACTTAGCACTGGTGAGAAATACAGTGCATATCAGAAGAAATCAAATAAAAAATACTTCGTTCATCATGATAATACTATCTTTTTATTTGACGATGAAGAAACATGTAAGGAGAGTATAGAGAAATTCTTAAATGAATGAAAATACCTTGAAATGGATGCTATTGACAAATTAATTCGATTTTGTGGATATGGCAATTTTGAATCAGCAAATGTTCTCTTTCTAGGAAATGAGGAAGGTCTTGGGGGAGGTGAAATTAGAAGAGAACTGAAAAGAAGAATAGTTGATTTTTGGGAGAAGGGAAAAGCCATAGATGGGCTCCATATGGAAAATGGTTATTACCTGGATCAAGCCGGAGATGAGGATACTACAAGTCCTTTCTTAGAATTCTGTTCAAGATTAATGCTTAAATTAAATTACGTATATTCTGATAATTTATTCTTGACTAGAGGAGAGGATCCAGAAGTATATGAAAAAATAAGGGATTATAAAATTCATCAGCTTTACCATGAAAATGAGCAGGATTTCAATTACAGGTCTGTACTAATTGATTACAGACCACTCCCAAGGGCTAATGAAAGTCTTCAATATTCAATCTACCATGAGATAAATGAAAAATTCAACTGGGAGCATTACTATAGTGCATTTAAGTTTTCAAAGAATCACATTGATGATTACCACTGTAACCTGAGGAACGATCGCTCAAAAATCCTATACAATGTATTCAACAGAGAATCTGAAACAAAAGTCATAATTGGTATAGGTGACAGGCATACTAAAAAGAGATTTTTCGAGGAATATTTTGAGATCTTGAACCCGTTTGTCGGAAGGAAATTGGGCAAAGGCAAAGAAGAGGTATACTATGGTAGAATCCAAATTAATAAAAATGTCATCCCTGTATTCTTATCAAATTTTTTTCAGAGTGGACATGGAATAGGATTAAAAGGACTAAGTGTCCTTCATGATATGATTATACATGCTATGGACTAATATGAATAAAGTTTTTAGATAGTCAAGCCCCAGGTTCCCAAGTTTTGTTTAACTTTATTAATGATATACTCTACTATAAAGAATAATGGGGTTATTTAATAAATCAGTAAAACAGAAAAGACATAAAGGTCTAATCGGATATTTTGGCCTCTCAGAGTGGTGGGAATCTGAATTTTCAGATGAGGAAAAAGTTAAAATTCTTAAGACTTATCAGCCATTGGGAATGAGTGGTCCTGAAAGTTTGCTATATTATAACATCTATGAATCAAGCCATTCTGAATTAAAATTCTTAACTATTCTTTCGGGTTGGTTTGATAATCAAAATGATCGCAACATAGCAAGAAAAATAATTACAAAGGCTGGAGAATTTGCAAATGATTCAGGCAATATATTAGATCTTCATTTTTACTATTTGGCTCAAATAAATATAAATTATAAAGAACGTGAAAGTAGTTCGGAGGCTTTAAATCAAGCAATAGAATTTTGTAAAAAGCAGATAGAGATTGCTCCAGGCGTTAAAGAAGCCATGATAAAAGAATATAATGATGGTTTCCTGCCATCTCATTCTGGGTTTAAACAATTAGCAATAATTGAAGAAAAGAATGGGAACTATAATTCAGCAATTGAATTATCAACAGAAGCTTTGAATCAAGGCTGGAATGGTGATTGGGAGAAAAGAATAGAGAGATGTAAGAGAAAATTAATTCAATAATTAGGAGATAATGGCACTAAGCTGGAATGAAATAAAAGACAGAGCATTAAAGTTCACAAAGGAATGGGAAGATGAAACCAGAGAGCGAGCTGAGAAAGACTCATTCTGGAATGACTTCTTTAATGTTTTTGGAATTTCACGAAGAAGGCTCGCAACCTTTGAAGAACCAGTTAAGAAACTTGATAACAAACAAGGTTTTATAGATTTATTTTGGAAAGGGACATTACTAGTAGAACATAAGTCAAAAGGGAAAGATTTAGGGGCAGCATATACTCAAGCTACAGATTATTTTTATGGACTGAAAGAACATGAATTACCCAAGTATGTGCTGGTTTCGGACTTTGAGAGATTTAGGTTATATGATCTTGATGAAAAAGCTGAACATGAATTTACCATAGGAGAATTCCATAAGAATATTAAGCTGTTTGGATTTATTGCTGGTTATCAAAAAAGATCTTTTAAAGATGAGGACCCAGTAAATATCAAAGCAGCAGAATTAATGGGGACTCTTCATGATCAATTAAAGGAAGAAGGTTATGAAGGCCATCAATTGGAGATTTTTTTAGTAAGGTTATTATTCTGCCTTTTTGCTGATGATACAGGGATATTCGAAAAAGATCTATTCAAAGACTTCATAGAGATTAGAACAAATGAAGATGGTAGTGACCTGGGCGCTTTGCTAGCTCAATTCTTTCAAGTGCTTAATACTCCAGAAGAGAAAAGGCTTAAAAATCTAGACGAACAGTTAGCTGCTTTCCCTTATGTGAATGGAAAACTCTTTGAAGAAGCATTACCTATCGCAGCATTTAATTCTAGAATGCGTGTAATGCTTTTAGAGTGTGGCGCTTTGGATTGGGGCAAAATATCTCCCGCTATTTTCGGAAGCATGTTCCAAAGTGTAATGAATCCTGAAGAAAGAAGAAATTTAGGGGCTCATTATACATCAGAGAAGAACATACTAAAACTTATTAAACCCCTTTTTCTGGATGATTTACTTAATGAATTTAAGAAAGTAAAAAGCAATAAAAACAAGCTAAAAGAATTTCACCAGAGACTTGGTGCGCTTAAATTTCTTGACCCAGCATGTGGATGTGGTAACTTTCTGATTATTACTTACCGTGAATTGCGTCTGCTTGAATTAAAAGTGCTTAAAGAACTATATGGAGATCAGCAAGTATTTGATGTCGAACAGATATTGAATGTTGATGTTGATCAGTTCTTTGGTATTGAATATGATGAATTCCCAGCTAGAATAGCAGAAGTTGCTCTTTGGCTCATGGACCACCAAATGAACCTATTATTTTCAGAAATATTTGGTAAGTACTATGCACGATTGCCACTTAAGAAATCTGCTACTATTGTTAATGGGAATGCACTACGAATCAAATGGGAAGATATAATTCCGAAAACGGAATTGAGTTTTATTCTTGGTAATCCCCCTTTTTATGGGACAGCCTACCAAAGTGTTGAGCAAAAAGAAGATATGGCTTTAGTATTCTCTGGGACTAAAGGGTATGGTAATTTGGACTATGTATCAGGTTGGTATATAAAAGCTGCAAATTATATAATAGGCACACAAATTGAAGTTGGATTTGTTTCTACAAACTCTATTTCTCAAGGAGAACAGGCAAATGTTTTATGGCGAGAATTATTAATCAATATGGCCATACATATCAATTTTGCCCACAGAACATTTATCTGGAAAAACAAAGCTAAGGGTAATGCTGCGGTGCATGTAGTAATAGTATGTTTTTCAGTCAAGAATAACAAAAACAAACTGCTTTATGAATATGAAAATGGCAAGGGTGATCCAGTAGAAAGAAAAGTGAAAAATATTAATCAGTACTTAACTAGCTCTCCTACAGTATTTCTTGAAAAAAGAAGCAACCCTATTTGTACTTCACCAAAAATAGGTGTCGGAAGCGCTTTTTTAGATGGGGGGTTTTTGATTTTAAGTCCAGAAGAGAAACGGGAAATTGTAAAAAACGAACCATATATTACTGGTTACATTAAGAGATTTTTGAGCTCATATGAGTACATTAATAATAAAGAAAGATGGTGCTTTTGGTTAAAACATATTAAACCGGAAACGCTAAAAAAGTCTGTAATTTTACAGGAAAGATTGAAAGGTGTTAAAGATTTTAGGCAAAAAAGTAATAGAGCAAATACAAAGGAAATGGCGAAATTTCCTTCTTTATATGGAGAGGAAAGGCAACCAGTTACAGATTTCATTTTAATACCAAAAGTCAGTTCTCAAAGAAGAAAGTATATTCCTATTGGCTACGTGGGGAAAGAAAATATTATTACAGACAAAGTTTTTGCAATGCAAAATGCAAATATTTATTCCTTTGGGATTTTAATGTCAAAGGCTCACATGAACTGGGTTGAAAATGTAGCAGGAAGATTAAAAAGTGATTTTAGCTATTCAAACACTATAGTTTACAATAATTTTCCTTGGCCAAAAGACCCAAGTGAAAAAAATAAAAAGGCCGTTGAGCAAAAGGCTCAAAAAGTTTTAGATGTAAGATCAGAATTTCATGAAAGTAGCCTGGCAGATTTATATGATCCACTTACGATGCCACCAAAATTAGTAAAGGCACACCAAGCATTGGATAAAGCAGTTGATTTATGTTATCGTCCTCAGGCTTTCACAAATGAAACAACTCGAATAGAATATTTATTTGAATTGTATAATGAGTATACAATGCCTTTGTTAAAAGAAATAAAGAAGGCTAAGAAGAAATAATATTAGTATTTCTATATTTTAATTTAAGCAAATGAATTGGAAAGATTATTTTCAAATGATGATAGACTGGAAGAAACTTCCAGCATATAAAGCAGAACCCAGGATTGATAGTCTGATAGGTTATTATCTCAAACCAATCTTAGAAGACTATTTAAAGGCAGGTATTGAAGGAATCATACCAGAACTACCCATAAGACTTGGTACTGTAAGGCCAGAACATGAAGGAACTAACTATGCAGATAGATCATATAAGGTAGATTTCTTTGCCATCGGTGAGTATCATATCAATTATCTAATAGAATTTAAGACTGATTCTGGATCAAGAAGAGACAACCAGGACAAATATCTTATTCAAGCAAAAAGTGTCAGTACGGAGAAGTTAATTAATGGAATACAACAAATTGCTAAAGTCAGTACCTATAAAGAAAAGTATAATCACCTATTGAATAAATTAAGAGAATATGGATTTATTGATAATAGAGAGCATTATACTGGGAAGAATCAAGGACTTGAAATTATATATGTCCAACCATCGAAAAAGGATAAAGAAGAAAATGTAATTGATTTTATTTGGATTGCTGATTGGTTAGAGAAGACATATAAAAATGAAATCTTTGAAAGTGAATTTGCACGTGCATTGAGAACATGGTCAAAAGATTAAAGCTCTTTGCCTATATCTATTATTAATATAGTTTTCCTTAAGAAGGATAGGTAATTGATTTTGTTAAACGACTCCCGACTATTTTAACGGAACTGAATTATTGTACACAATTAGTTATCGTCTTGGTGCTCGTCTGCCTTTTTTGCAAGTTCAATTAAATATTCTGAAAACCCCAGTTTAAGAGCATCCAATGGAGGAACATCACCAAGTATACCTAGTAGTCTTTCACTTATTTTGGAGTTTAGACTAAACAACTCATCAGACTCGTCAATTATATATGAGGTTGGTATGGAATGTCTTTCTTCTCTTTTCGCTGTTGCAGGTTTTATAGCTTTAGCATGCTTTACAACTTTTAATGGTTTAGCAAACGCTTTAGGTTCCTGCAACTTTTGATTTTCTCTTATAAGATCGTCACGTTCTTCAGTAACTGCTTTCAGATTTTTAATAGTTGTAATTAACTTTTCATTAAATAAGTCTGAGGTTTCCTTAAAAGCTATGATATTATCTCTGTAATTTGTTACGCTGGTTAATTCATAATACTCCTTTTGTGCTTTGCTAAATCTTAAATTCTTTATAGCTGTACTAGAATAATGATTACACCAATTAGATTAATGCCTGAAATGATAATTAGAGTAATGTCCATTTAAATATTTTTATATTGTTACTACTTTTTATTCTTTACCAATGACTGTTTTATCAGTGTTAGTATGTAATCTATTTCATCTTCTGAGGTCATTAAAATTTCATAATCACCATTTCCCCAATGCCCAATCTCAGAAACATCTCTTGCTAATTTTTTTGGATCGTCAAGAAATCCCTTATGTAAATTAATCCACATTTTTAATGTTTTCTTTTGAATATGAACATCCACTACATTTGAATTTGCAATGAATCCAATATATTTTTTCTTCGGTTTCAATTCTAGATCATCAAGATTTAGAATGGCATTTTTTAGAGTCTCATATAATTCTCTAGTTAATTCAGATCCTTTTATGAGATGCTCTGATTCTGTATAGACTTTTATTTCCTTTGTAACCTTATCAACTGTATCATCTTCTCGGCTAATAGTCTTAATACTTTCTTGTGAGCCAGGAGTCTTGATTTGATTATAATTGACAGTTTGGTTGTTATACCGTTTAACTTCCCAAAGTTCTATCGGTAAATCCTTGAAATTAATTGCCTCTTTTTGATAAGTTGTAAATGAAGGAGCAACAAATAGTACTCTAGACTGAGACCATTCAATATCATCCCTTTTTAATGTCCCTTTTAAATTCTCATTGTACTCCAATATAAAATCAGCTTTATTATTTAGCAGTAATGAGAGATAGGCATATCCTTGATCTATTACACTAAAATTCTTATCACGTTTGTATTCTATAATTACAAATGCCTTTGAATCATTATCAAATGCTAATGTATCTAATCTAAAATTATTTAATGCACATTCAGATTTAACACATTCCAGTCCAAAAATTATTGAAAGATTCTTTTCTGTTAGTGATTGAATATCCTTTTCTAACTTGAATGGATTCTCCTTTATTACCTCAAGGTTATCGGCTTTTCCTATTTGAAATATTGCCATTTCTTATAAATTTAAAACTGTAGATTATTTTCCATTACATTGTAATAGGTTATTTTTTTATCTCTGATTTTATTTTTGCAAGTTTCTTTTTTGCAGCTTCAATTTTCTCTTTCTTTTTAAACTCTTCAAGTTTCTCATCAAGGATTATTTCAATTCCTACTCTTAATGTATCAAAATGTGCTAAACAGTCTTCCTCCTGTAATGCGTGTATTCCAATGCTTAATATTGAATACATTCCCTTATTTTTAACTAAGAAATCAGGAAGGTAATCACTCAATAATTTAATTTTTTCATCCATCCTTGCTTTCTGAAATTTATCAAAAGTAATTGCACTATCGGATAATGCAATTTTATAAGCTTCATCAATCAAATGTTCAAATACACGTCTGAGATATACAAATGAGCCAATACCAACTCCATTTGCTGCAAGGCCTATTGCTTTTGTAATTTCTCTAAGCTTATCTTCTGACAGAACTTTCTTGTATTGCTTTATCTCGTCAATATGAAAATCTGCGACTGAAGGAAATTGACCAATTTTCATAATTTTATTTTGGTCCGGTTCCCATTTTATAAGGAAACTAAAGTGAACATCAGTTCTTTTACATTTAATTTTTAATAGCTGGATTCCACCAAAATTAAAAAAATAATCATCTGCAGGTGCAAAACCTGTAGCCATTTGATATGTAGTAGTAATTTTTGAAATTGGATTATATCCTTCAAATTCCCTAATACCACTTCTCTCAAAAAATATTCTTGATAGAACAGATTTGTCACCAGAACTGGCAATAATAATAGGAGTATATAATGGTGTATTAAGAAAAAAACTATGCAGATTAAATTCCATTTTGTTAGGGTTTTCGTTTAATCAATTCAACCAAACCAGCTGATCACCGACAAGATTAGTAGTGTCCATCTCTGATATAAAAGGAACAAGTTTGCTTTTATTGAAATCGGAGTCTTTTCTCTCCTCGAAGTATTTCTTTTCAACTTTGTTGAGAAGCTTCTTGAAGTTCACTAATCTTTCATCCATGGCTAGATGGGTTGAGGGTTTAATCAAAGTTAGGATTTTATTCGATATGAGTCAACAGACTTCTATTTGAATGTGTCGACTGAATTGAAGAAACTTCTATTAAAACAGAACCCCATTATCCCCCAGGTTATTTGGGACCAGGTAATACAGAAAGTATCATACTAAGTTATTGACTAATTCCCAGATATTTAATACCTTTCGTTTGACTTAGGTCAAAGCCATGTCCTTAAAACCCAACTATACCCAACATGAGTCTTAAAATATCTCAAAGAACTCTTCTTGAGCATTCTGAAGTCAAGATTGAGTTGCTCAGGCTATATTTAATAAGATATCTTACAATTTTAAATCACTCTGAATACGTTGAAGAGGTTTATCTCTATGATTTGTTTTGCGGAGAAGGGATTTATGATAATGAAGGAAAAGGAAGTCCAATTATAATTCTTGATGTTTTACTTGAAGTTTTGGAAAACAATCAAAATAATACAAGATTTCATTGTCTTTTTAACGACTTGGATGAATCTAAAATCAGAAATCTTGAAAGCAGTATCCAGCAAATTGATGACAAGAATCTAGATAGAATAAGTATTCAATATTCAAATAACGATTATCAGGATTTAATACCATCCCTATCGGATCAATTTAAATCTTTACAAAAACAGAAAGCATTTGTTTTTATTGATCCCTATGGCTACAAGGATATCCATATTAAAGATATTGAAGAATTGCTCTTTTCAGAGAATGTCGAGGTGCTTCTATTTTTGCCTACGCAGTTTATGTTTAGGTTTCATGAAAAGGAAACTCCAGAAAGTTTAAAAGCATTTATTTCTGAATTATTGCCTGAAGAGAAGTGGCCGAAGTCTTCTACTGGCATTGCTTTTATTGAAAATCTAAAAATTGCATTTAGAGATTATTTTAATAGTTCGAGATTTGTTGATTCGTTCATAATCACTCGCGATAAGGGACAGTTTTTCTGTTTATTTTTCTTTACTAGCCATATTCTTGGTTTTGAAAAAATGTTAGAAGCAAAATGGAAACTAGATGAAGAGGAAGGAAGAGGCTGGACTTTTCAGCCAGAGAATTCATTATTTAGCGAATTAACAAAACTGCCTAATATTAGCAGATTCAAAGAGGAGTTAGAGTCTTTTTTAAAGCACCGAGCTCGATGTAATGCTGAAACTTACTATTTTACAATAGTTAGAGGATTTAGAACTTGTCATGCTGTTCAAATGTTAAAGGATTGGCAAACCCAAAATCGTCTTACTTCAAAAAATTCAAATGGTACCGATGCAAGAAAAGGAGCCTTTTATCTAAATTTTAAGGATTATCGTAAAGACCCAACTAAAATATTTCTTAAATTGGATTAATTATGGCAACAACTTCAATTGAATGGACAGATTCAACCTGGAATCCCACATCAGGTTGTACAAAGATATCCTCTGGATGTAAGAACTGCTATGCTGAAAGGATGACAAAGAGGCTTACATTAATGGGCTCAGCTAAATATAGAGATGGTTTTAAGGTTCGCACACATCCTTCTACTCTTGATGAGCCTTATACCTGGTCAAAGCCTAGAACTGTGTTCGTAAATTCAATGAGTGATTTGTTTCATGAAGATGTTCCTCTTGAATTTATTCAGAGAGTTTTCCGGGTCATGAATGATAATCCTCAGCATACATTTCAAGTATTAACGAAGAGATCCGAATTATTGCGAAAATATTCAACTGAGCTTAATTGGACTGAAAATATTTGGATGGGCGTATCCGTAGAAGATGAGATAGTAATAAGTAGGATTGATCATCTAAGAACAGTGCCAGCATCAATCAAATTTCTTTCTATTGAACCTCTAATTGGAAGGATCTCTAATATTAACTTATCACTTATTGATTGGGTAATTGTTGGTGGTGAGTCTGGGCCTGGAGCGAGACCGATAAAAGAGGAATGGGTGACAGAAATAAGAGATCAGTGTTTAATTCATGGGGTCCCATTTTTCTTCAAACAGTGGGGAGGAACTAACAAGAAGAAAGCTGGAAGATTGCTTGATGGTCGTATTTGGGATCAAATGCCAGCTCTACAAACTCAGGTATAAATCATTTACCAATAAAACCCAACCTCCCTTTTGGGAAATTGGGCATGTAAAATCAAGGAATTATAGATTCTTAATAATATTAGCAAGCTCCTCTTCAGTTAATATCCGATCATCTATTGGAGGAGGTCCTTGAAATCCATAATTCCATTTTCTACGCCACCATCGCTTCTTTTTTCTTCTTCTTTTTATTCGAAGGCCATCATCTTTATAAGGTCTGAATGGTCTTGTTTTATTTGATGATATTTTCATTTCGTTACTTTTCTGATATTAATACTTTGTTGTTTTAAAGGCCCCAATCATCCAGCTAAGGACAATTGGGAACCTAATATCTTGGAAATAGACCTCACTATTCCTTTGATTCCTTCCTACGCTTTAGCATCCTCGAAATCATACTCTCTGACACCTTTAGTTGGTTAGCTATCTCACGTTGGCTAATACCCTTGTCTTTCATCTCCAGGATCTGATCTGCCAGGTACTCCGGTTGATTAAGATTCATGAAAGTCAAGATCAATGCTCCTGTATAGATTGCGTAATAAACAGCTCCAACTTGAAGTGGTATATTGATAAAATAGTATAGAAGAACAGAGACTGGATCAAGAATTACAAATGCTGCAATGAGCTTCTTACTTCTTGAAATCCTCAGGACGGATACTGTAGCAAGTGAATAAGCAAGTGAAAACACTAAAGCTAATATGGTTTGCTCATTTAAGGCAATAAAGGAGAATCCTACCTTTTCCGCGACTTCTGGATTAAGGTGGTATAGTAACCTGGCATTGACTGCAAAGATGTGCAAGGTCAGTGCTAACATTAAGATATTGATGTATTTATGTTTCATTGTAGATTATTATTTTTTGTGATAATGGGACCCCAAATCACCAATTTCAGGGAAAAAGGGGTCTGTGTTTGTCATAACTTGTGTTCGGTTGGTTTCTTGGAGGATTCGGGTTCAAGGAATTCAATAAAGTTATCCGAACCTGAATGAGTTTCTTTTACTTTATATCCGAAAGCATCTGCATACAATTTCATCCATCTAGTGAAGGTGTTTTGTTCTAAATTAGCTTGATTCTTGTCAAATATCTGATAATCTTCAAGCTCGTCCTTCTTATTGAATTTTTCATCAGGACCGGTGCTGAAAGTGGCCCAACTAATAAAGCTTTGAGGAGCATTAAGCTTCAAAGTTCGTTCTGCAACATTAAACCTTGGTTTCACTATACCCTCCAAAAGATACATCTGAATGCAGTAGGTCATGAATAAGTAGAACTTGCCCCACTCAGAATCTTCCCATTCAGCGAATAGTAAATGACTAAAACGATCTTCCGGAGTATACTCGTCATTATAAGTATCAGACAAGATAAATTCAATTTTACGTCTCCTGTGACTACTCCCTTTACCTTCAATCGTATAGTTTGTAGTGATCATTACCTTCGGGCTATCCTTGAATGGTATAACGAACTTGTTCTCATATTTCCTTTCTACAACAGCCTTTTCAGTAATCAACGGAAACAGCTTCTCAAAGTTGAAATCTGAGGGGACATCGTCAAATGCCAAAATCCTGGTACCATATGTCAAATTAGAAAAGGCAAATTTGTCACTACTCTTGTAGAGCTTACCATCTTGCATAGCTGTATGACGTATCTGCTCAAGGCCTCTTCTTAAAAGCCCTTTACCAGTACCGCCATTTGCGTAACCATCAGAGTATGTATCCATGAAAATGATAGCCTTTGCCTCTCCTTCATTTTTGTACCGATGTAATAAGTAGCCAATTATTGTAACCAGGCTATCCCTATTAGTCCTTTGAACATCAACAATATCATGTTTTGTGATATCCTTGAAGAACTCATGGAACTCTCCACATGGTATTATCTCTGAAGGTACTTCAGCATCAAAATCGTATTGGATCACATCTTTCTCCCAAACATGTCCATCCAACGCATCATAGGTCTTCTTCACTACACCCTCAGCAGTAATTTCAAGTAAACAGTTTCTGAAGAACATGTATGATGTTTCCTTCGTGTCCCTTACTTCGTTAATCTCTAATGATGGAAGTAGATCTAGATTATCCTTACTGAAGAGGCTCGAAGCTTTCACATACTCATTAATGACCTGAGTTTTTTCCTCTTCTGTTTGAAATTCAAAAGTATCTCTGATATAATCACTGCAATATCTTCTAATATATTTTGCAGATACTTGAGCTACTCTGTTATTCTTGTCCCTAATAAGAATTGGTTCGTTTTCCTTAGTTGGCTTGTAAATATAAAATCCTTTGCCCACAAGAAACTTGAAAACTAAATCAGGAGCTATCTTATAGCTGCCTGGTTCATTTGTCCAGAACTTCTTCATTAGACAACAATTTTGAAGTTTGATCTTGAACTTACTGTGTGCTCTTCAATATAGTATTGGAGATGTTCGGGTCTAAACCTGACATTACGACCCTCCTGGACAAAATCAATATCATGTCTGTCCCGGAGATTTTGAAGATGCCGAGTTGTAATTTGCAGAGCAGCTGCAGTCTCTTTTGTTGTTAATAGGATATAAGGCTTCATTGCCTCTTCTCTGTGAATCTGTTTTAGCGTAGATTCAATGCTTTCTAGGCGAGATAATATATTATCAAGTGGTGGAACTTCAAAAATCATTTTATTCATTACAAATAGATTTTTGTTCTGGGGCAATATTGCCTCAGAGTCCACTTCAATAATTTTACATTTTTAGGAGGTTACAAGGGGTTACAAGGGATTACAATTTTCTATTCTTAGCTTTCTTTATTCTTCTTTATATCCTGGTTTACATTTTGAAGGATTTCAAGAATAACTTCTTTTACCTTCTGGAGATTATACTCAGGGTTCCCTTTTGATTCGATTTTGTTGGCTATTTTCCCAGATTTGATTTCCCAGATTTTGTCTAAGCCATCTGTTCTTAGATTTTTCTTCGAAAACCCAGTTAGTTCTGAAATAAGTGGAGCAAGCTTATTTGATGATAGATCTTTTATTACACCAACATTCTTTAAGTAGTCATATAATAGTGCAGTCTGAGATCTGTCCAATTTTTCGATTTTTGAATTATCGACGTTACCCGGTGGTGATTTATAAGAAGTACTATTCCCTTGTTCGAAAGATATTTCAATAGCATTTTTTTTATTGGCTAAAAAGGAAATTATTTGGTCCAGGCATTCCTTCTGAACTGAGATAAAACAATTAATAGCAAGTTCTTCAAGTATATCATTAATTTCATTTTCCGAATTGGTTTCAAATTCTTTGTGAATCCTGCGATGCTGATATGTTAATATTGTTGTTTCACTATTAATTGTTTTGTACTGTCGTTCAGTTTTATAATAATAAGGGCTACACTCATTGAATCTGGTCAGAAAATCAGTAACAGTATTAAGTGATTCCTTAATCGGTAATTCATCGATATCTTCGCTAATATCTCTATAGAATTCATTTTTAAGTTTAGATAAGTGATTCTCATATTCAAAGTGCTTATCAGGGATATTCGCTGAATTCACTGAAAAGTCTTGATTGAATCTCATGCTAAAATGCCAATATGGTCCGAAATCCTCGCCTGAAGCTATTTTAATAGCGGTTTCATTCTCCAACTTCTTCGTTTGTGAATCTTTAATAGGTCTAATTTCAGCTTCAGCTTTTTGAAATTGGTTTAGTAAATTATATGCAGCACGCTCAAAAATCTTCATGTTGTATTATTTAAATATTTCATCCATCATATCATCCACAGCTTTTTCATCAAAGCTTGCTAAATAAGCCTCTGTGATCTTTATACTGGAATGACCTAAACTCTTAGACAAGGTATAAATATTATCTGTCTTTTGCCTGGCAATATCAGCAAAACTATGCCTGGCTGTGTGAGTTGAGATGTTTTTCTCAATTTCTGCAATTGTTGCAATTTTCTTTAAGTACTTATTCAATAAGGCAGTCTTCGCTCCAATCTGGTTGAATAGAAATACAGGGTCAGAATAATCGATTTCATTACTGAGATAAGGGAAGATATAACTCTCAGAATCACCAGGGCCATATAATTCAAGTACTGCAATGGCCTGATCCTGTAACTTTATGGAATGAGCTCTATTAGTTTTCTGCATCTGGTAGACCAATCTCCCGTTTACAATATTCCTCCATTTCATTTGCAGGATATCACTGGCTCTGATACCAGCACAATAGAATGAAAACATAAAGGCATTCCTTACATGCCATATCAAAGATTTCTCTGGTAAATCAAGTCCTTCAATGGCGAGGATCTCATCCTGATTCAATCTGTCTTTATTTACCTGACCTCGTTTAATCTTGTAGTTTAGAAATGGATTCGTCAGTTGATCTGTGAGGCCTTCAACGGAAGCTTTCCTGTATATAGTTCTAAAAGTTTCCATATATTTACTCGCAGTTGTTTCATTGTTCCCTTTTGAAATTAAATACCTGTGAAATTTCTCCAGGAATGAGTGGGTAACTTCGATAAACAACAAATCTCCGGATTCACTAAATTCTCCCAATCTATTTAAAAGTGTCTTATACTTCTTAGCGCTACCAACTTGCTTGTTCTCATTCATGCCGATCATTACTGACTTACCGAATTCAATGACACTCGAGTAATTCTCTTGTTTCATTCTTTGCTTAACGGAACTAGCAGAGACAAGCTTGTTTTCTTTTCCTAGGTCTTTTACAGCATCTTTTGCCTCCTGGATTAAATCATCGATATCAGTATTTATTGTAGCATGTTTAGGATGCGAGCTCCTAACATACTTATTCTGTTTAGGACTTGGATTGAAATGTTTTGCTTGAATAGCATGATCCATTTTTAATCGGGTGTGTTTACGGTTTACTGTTACCCTTAGAAGTAGAGTATATTCATTACTCCCTTTTATAGGTTTATTATTCAATTCAATGTTATAACTTGGCATGATAAAAAAGTTTAGGTAAAGATACTACTGAAACATTACTGAAACAAATCTTTCATTTGGGTTCATTTCAACAACTTTCAGTTCATACTGAAAATTAATCAATTACAGGAGTGATAGGGTGTTGAGAAGAGCTGAGAAGAAGTGATATGAAGATATATTAGTCCTGTCCCCGCTACTAAAAAAGACTCCTCATCAGATTTGATGGGGAGTTATTTATTTGTACCCCCAGAAGCCTTTTTAAATCTCGGATAGAATAAGAAATGTATTTGTATCAGCAAATATCATTAACTGATCTAATAGTTTTTGTAAACTGAGTTGATCTTTAATAACCACTTTTAAATGTAAGTTTTGAGCCCCAGTTATGCGATGGGTTTCTTTTATTTCAGGAAAATCTTTAATTTTTCGAAGGACATGTTTTAATTGCCCTGGAAAAACTTTCAATAGAATAAACGCCTCGAATTCGTATCCTAGTTTTTTGGTATCAATTTGTATATCATATTTTTGGATAACCCCTGTATCTTCTAATTTTTGAACTCTTTCCCTCACTGCAGAAGGCGATAAATCTATTTTTCTTCCTAAATCAGCAAAAGACAAGCGGGAGTTTTCTTTTAAAATATTCAATAATTGTTTATCGATAGCATCTACCATTGAATCAATCTATTATTGTGTTATAAAAACATATTTCGATGGTAAATATATATAAATACAACTAATCAATTTTTTGGTTTCTTGATTTGAGTATACTTTTATACTGGAAATCGAGAGGGCTTTAGTGTAGTTATAGTGAAAAGTATGATCTTATTCAAAGAAGGGAAACAGAATAGAGAGTAATAAACATCAAGATATATGAAGCAATACCGAATGCAGTTTATCAGTAGCCAAGACCAAGTCGAACCTGGAAACACGTATCAGTAATAACGATTTAGAGGAAACTGTTTTTCACGAATCAGTGCACGCTGCCCTTGAATCGAAATACGGAACCAGCCCGGAGTGGATAAAAACTCAAGCGGATGAAGGCTCATTTATAACTGATTACGCTGCAAGAAATCCTGCGAAGGAAGACTTGCCCGAATCTGCCATCTTTGCATATACCATGTTGAAACACCCAGGTCGTCTGTCTGCAGATATAGAGGAATGGGTACACAAATACCTGCCAAAGCACCTGGCCTTCTTTAGCACTATTTTTTCTCTTGAAATACCGATTACGAAATGATAACACTTGATGAAAAATTTAAAGCTCTTGAGGCAGACAATGCACCTGGTCAGGAGCTTAGACAGGACTTAGGAGACCTTGATTCCATTATGCATGGTGAGGAATTTGATGGAGTTCCGGTCGATTTCTCACACGGGGATGTAGATGCCTTTCCACCAACACCTGGCTCTGCAGAGGCATGGAAGGATGGCTTTGACAGAGGGGCACCTCAAGCGTATACCGAGTATCGCGGATCTGCTGAAATCCGAGAGAGACTGGCTGATCGCCTTGGTATGTTTACTGGTCAAGCAGTTAACTCAGATAGCGAGTTGATTATTACACCTGGAACTCAGGGTGCATTGTTCTTGGCTCTTGGTGCGACAATCACTGACGGGACGAAAGTTGCTGTAGTTGAACCAGACTATTTTGCTAACCGCAAACTCGTGAAGTTTTTCGGCGGTGAAATTGTATCAATTCCTCTAACCTACCATGAATCTCCCTCTGAAAATGGTCCCGATTTTAATGAACTCGAAGCTGCATTTGAAAATGGTACAAAGGTCTTTGTTTTTTCTACACCGAACAATCCTACAGGTCTTGTCTATTCAAGCAGTGCAATCACGAAAATTGCGTCTCTTGCGGAAGCACATGATGCTACCGTAATTGTGGATCAACTATACTCCAGGATGCTATATAGCGGTGAGATTTATACCCATCTTCGTTCTTGTGATAAACAGCCGAAAAATCTGATCACTATCATGGGACCATCAAAGACAGAGTCTCTCAGCGGGTTCCGACTTGGAGCTGCTTTCGGCACATCCAAATTGATTGATAGAATGGAACGCCTTCAGGCAATCGTTTCTCTGCGTGCCGCAGGGTACAATCAAGCGGCTCTTGACACCTGGTTTCAGGAACCATCAGGCTGGTTGGAAAAACGAACTAGTGAACATGAAGCCATTCGGGATGAATTATTGAAGATTTTCAGGGCAGCCGATCTCCTGACAGCAACACCACAGGCTGGTAGCTATCTTTTTCCGCAGCTACCTCCTCTCAGTATAGACTTACATACTTTTATACGGCTCCTTCGGCATCAGGCAGGAGTGACAGTTACGCCTGGAACAGAATTCGCACCTGCTTCCAGTGATAGCATCCGACTAAACTTTTCACAAGACCACGCTGCGGCAGTTGCGGCAGCAGAACGGATTGTAAAAATGGTACAAATTTACCGCGTATGAGCCATATTAATGAACAACCAATCCCACAAGGAAAGTACATGCCATAGCTGCTGCACAGGCTTGTTTGATTGAAGGTGAAAAAATATCGCTAATCCTGCAACTCAACATCTTTTTGAATGCGGAGGAGGAATTTTCTGCACACGCTCAAATGCTCCTGTTGAAATAGCATTGATCGGCAGAGTATGCTAGTCTTTTGAAAGCGTTTTTTCTGGCTATACAAATATGATGTGAATATCGCTAAAGAATGTAGACGACAAGATAATCAACAACACTCTCCAAATCCTTATCCAATTCCAGGTTAGATATTTCAGACCTATAGTCTACTACAAAGGACTCCTCATCAGATTTGATGGGGAGTCTTCTTTTTTGTCCTTTTTTTCATTTGAAAATTAATGTTTTCCAGCGTATTACCATTGAGGTGAATATTTCCATGATGTAAAAGGGCAGGAGGTGCTTAAGCGTGCATTGAAAATATAAAACCCCGGGACATGCCCGGGGTTTTATTATAATTCAAGGTTTGAAAGCATCTGCTTTCAATGGCCTACTATTTTTTAACAAATTTGACTATTTCATTGAAGCTGTCTCCAACTACTTTGACAAAGTATAGGCCTGTAGCTAAATTATCTACAGGAACAGATGAGTTTGCTATCGTATGTTTTGCAACTCTTTGTCCATTAATATTATAGATGCTAGCCTGTGCACCTTCAATCTCTGCGCCAGTAAAATTTAGTACATTGTCTGCTGGTACAGGATAGCACGTAAATGTGCTGGTAGTTCTATCAGCAACTGCCACATCTGGTCCCATTAAGCTAAGATTATCTATCATAACTTCCATAGATACAGCATCTACGTCAAAGTTATAAACTCCGCTCTTGACGCCAAAATACACTAACACATCACTCCCTGCATCCCCGGCAGGAACATAAGGTGAGGGAAGTAAGGATACACATGCATCATCCTGGAATGTACCATCAACATCTTCTCCACATCCTTCCCATGTGTTGAAGGCATATGCAATAGCATCTTCATTATCACCGGTTTTTGGTTTCCAGTCAATACCATCAATCGGTGTTTGAGTTCCAATTAATATCTCGCTCCAGAAACTCTGTGTAACACCCTTAAATGCACCGGTGACAGTGTATTCAACACCAGCCTTCAAAGTAATTTCCTGAAAGATCAGCACTTGACAGTATTGCCCTGTATAATTCATATAGAAGCATCCGTCCGAACCTGCTGTAGGACCATCAACAGTATAACCAAATTCATAAGCAGGAGCAGGATCCTGTTCATATGCTGTCCAGGCATCGGCGCTCTCCATATCTCCTCCAACAATCATCTCCTGAGCCATGAGGCCTGAGAAGGTGAATAATGCCACTAAGGCAAAAATTGTGTAAAGTTTTGTCTTCATAATATTGGTTTTTAGTTAAAAAATTGAGTTTCTAGAAATAAATATTTTATACAATTTAAGAATTAGTATAAATAATGTAAGGGATTCACAATCAATAGATGTACGAAGACCTTTTTATAATTTACCCTCGCTGAGATCTATTGATTACTCTTAGGATAAACGTTTGTACTTTTATTTTCATGCAATTTACGAATTTGTTTAAATAATGCAAGGATTTTCAATCAATAGTTGCTTGAAGTAGGTTTTTAAGGCCTCTTCCTAAGTTCAATTGATTGTTTTAGAACAAACGTTTGTACTTTTCATTTTTTTATCATAATTTTGCTACAACGAGAAACTATTATTTCATTGATACGCAAACTAACACTCAATAGGGCACCTCTAAAAACCCATTGTTGATATAAACGTCTGATTGTTAATATGTTAATTGTTACAAATTCTGTTAATTGCTTAGTTTTACAGAATAAAAATAAGCAATAATGAGAAACATAAACCCA
>Ga0307990_1000036_pt1 | contig 120602 bp, 105 predicted proteins | sample EllFjometagen129_FD_203168 | JGI IMG/M metagenome (GOLD analysis project Ga0307990, IMG submission 203168) | Marine microbial communities from Ellis Fjord, Antarctic Ocean - #129 | ecosystem: Environmental > Aquatic > Marine > Unclassified | place: Southern Ocean | collected 2014-10-08 | reverse complement strand
CCCTTCCCAAACCCATACCTGGTTGTACATAGACTTTAGTGATGATTACGGTGAAACATTCACCACCTGGTTCCACGACCTGGATTCACTTTATACATCAGTACCTTCTTTGCAAAAAACTAATATTCGTATCGTGGCATTTCCAAATCCATTTAAAACAAATACCACATTCAGTTTTCAATTGCCTGAAGATTTTCACACACCTCTCCTGAATATTTATGATCCTTATGGTAACTTGATCAATCAGTTCAAAATTGACGGGGAGAATACGCAAGTATGGGACGGAACAGATAAAAAAGGAAATCGTGTTAAGAACGGGATGTATTTTTTTAATATCAGTTATGACAATTATAGTTCACAGTTCAATAAATTATTAATCTTAAATTAAATTTGCTATGAAAAATATCAAAAATATAATTATTTTGATTTTTATATTTTTCACCATAATTTTTAATTCGAACCGAAACTTAAATGCGCAAATTACCAGGGGGACATCTACTGGGGAAATTCTAATCTCTTCAACGTGGTACTATCTTGGAGGTCAGGACAACTATGATGCGATTTTTTATTCTTCAGATTATGGTAATTCACTTGTGGTTCAGTATGCTTATAGTGTTGGGTCGAATAACATGCCTGTTGGAAAATTAACTTCCGATGTTTTATCCGGAACTTTCTATAATAATGTTCAAGGATTATGGATAAGCAATGACAACGGGCTTACATGGACATTTGTTGATGACATTGGAACCGACAAGCGATATACTAGTGGAGCTTCACAAGGGGAAATTTATAAATACTGTAAAAACCCGGACAGCAAAATCTATAGGAGCACAAATTTTGGACAGAATTTCCAGGAGGTCAATAGTGGCATTTTCGGGTTCCCGGAAATTGGAACACAAGAAGGGGAAATCTATCTACTATCCGGCTCTACATGGCCAACCTTTAACATTGATCTCTTGTACTCATCAAATTATGGCAGTAATTTCGAAACTATTTACATCGACTCACTTGTTCAGGGGAACTATTTGGGTGGTAACTTCCCGGTAATTTCAAGAGGTACGAACCCAGGAGAAATTTATCTAATCTCATGGCATTTACCCGGCAACTATCATATCTATTACAGCAGTGATCATGGACAAATTTTTAATCTAAAGTATATTTCAGAAGAATGCGATTTTTATTTTGAAAACTACTATTTTACAGCAGGAAAAGGATGTGGAGAATTTTATGCGATAAAGCAGATATCCTGGTATGATGGAATTAATACACAACTGGAAATTTATCATAGTGAAGATACAGCTCAAAATTTTAATATTAGCTATCATATACTTGATGAAACAACACCTGTTACAACAGTCGAATCAAATGCGCTAGCACCAATTACATTTGAGTGTTTTCCGAATCCGTTTTTCGGAAAAACAACTTTTTCCTTTCAATTACCTGAGAGCGGTCATAAGCATACGCTTAATATTTTTGGATTAGACGGGAATTTGGAAATTCAATTTAAAATTCATTGTACAGGACAGCAAGTATGGGATGGTAAAAACAAATACGGTCAACTTCTTCAAAACGGAATCTATTTCTATTCTATCAACATCAATGGACAGGCAACAGATTCAAAGAAAATGACAATAATGAAATAGAACTTGGACAAGAGGCTCAAGCTTCGCAGCTATACACATCCCGAAAAAGAACTTCTTGGCTTTCGCATAGTTTATGTTTTTGCATAATTAAATCAGTTGCCACAAGTTGCCCCAACAATTCTTTGTGCTTCTCTGCCAGGAATTTCAATCTCCGGCGTTTGTGGGGTTTTACACGCCCCACTTCATGCACGATGGATGCTAATTTTGCAATCTCCTCATTTTCGGAAAGGGATAGCTCGTTGAGCCGTTTTAGATTTTTCTTCGAAATGTTTGATTGCATTAAAAAACCAAATATCTCCTCCCCGTGGAGGATTTCATTTCGCCCCGCTTTTGGTCTTTTTGCACAAAGTTTGCAAATATGGTTTTTGTGCCCTTTCCCCGAAAACTTTTCGTATGGCCTGGTTCGGCCACAAATCCTGCAAAAGTGCCCCATGGTATTGCTATCACTAATATTTAGTTTCCCCATCTTCAATTAAATTCATTGGGCAAGTATAGTATTTTCCTGTTACGTGAAAAAGATTTTTTATTTGCAGCAAAAATAGTTACTATCTTTACATCCTGATAAATTCAAAAAATGAAAAGAACAATCCTTTTGTATTTAGTTGCGGTTATAGTGGGCATCCATGTTTATGGCCAGAAAGAGTTGCCTGTATTTACTCAATTTGGCGAATGCTTTTTGAATGCCGGTAAATGTGATGATATTGTAATTAAAGACAATATCGCGTATATTGGAAGTGAAGCAGGTTTATTGATTCTTGAAATAAATGCAGCCGATGAACCTGAATTTCTGAGTTGTTATTATACCGATAAATTTGTTTTTAAGATTTTCCTTACTGATACTTTAGCTTTTATTACATCCTATAATGGTTATGGTTCCCCGCTGGCATCTATTATTAATATTTCCAATCCTCACGATCCTGTCCTCATTCATTCATTTGAAGCCGAGGGTAGTGAAAACACTTCAATTTTTGTTCAAGATGACTTACTGTTTTTAGGAATGGGTTCAAGCGGCTTGTTTATTTACGATATTTCCGATTTGTTTAATCCTGTTATTGTTACCCATCTATCGGATATTAAATGCAGGGATATGGTGGTAAAGGATAAGCATATTTACATGGTTGCAAATTCCTACTACTTTGGAATTGTGGATATTTCTATAATAGGCCAACCGGAGATTTTGTGCTGGATAGGTGGTTATGGAGCCTCGCGGTTAGCTATTGATTTACAAGGCAACTTTGCTTATGTAGCAGGTAAAACACTTGATATTTTTGATGTCAGTGATCCTGCCAATCCTAACCAGGTTTGTGAGCTTGAAGTAGATTCAGATTGGTTGTTGGATCTGTCGGTAAGTGAAAACTTTTGTTATTCAATGTCGAATGATAGTTTGTTTGTAATAAATGTTGAAAACCCGGTTTCACCTGCTGTGCTTGCATATTTTGACTATACGGGTAATTTCCTGAGTTTTGACGATAACCTCCTTGCCGTAAGCAAAGCTTATGCCTACGAGGATTCGTATGGTATCGGATTTTTTGATGTCGATGATGTGCAACAAATCAACTTAGAGGCAGCGTTTATTTCAGATAAAGCCAGGGAAGTATTTGCCGGGGGCAATTATGCTTATGTCTCAAATGGATATAATGGTTTGCAAATTATTTGCACCGAAACCCCTGCTAATCCGGTAACAGTATCAAATTGTTTAAATAAATTTTATGTTGTGGAAACCATTGTTGAAGACGGCATAGCCTATGTCAGAACCCTTGATGGATTGAAAATAGTAGATGTTAGTAATCCTGAAATACCAATAACACTAAGCGAATATGATCTGCAATCTGGCCCTGCAAATGCCAGATTTGCAATAGAAAAATACCATAATTACATATATCTCGGGGGAGATTGGTTAGGGGAAATTTATGTCGTTGACGTTTCGCATCCGACTAATCCTTTGAATGTTGGTCAAATCAATGTTATCGATTGGAGTAGCGATATTGAAGTTTTTCATGACCATTTGTATGTTGCAGGATATTGGGGTGGCTTACAGATTTTTGATCTTACCGATCCGGTGAATCCACAAACGATAGGGTACCATCCACTTGGACTGGCATTAAAAATTGCCGTTGGCAATAATATGGCATTTGTTGGCGGGGCGGTTGACCCGAATACAGGAGGGATTGAAATTTTTGATTTGTCTAATTTAAATAACCCGTTTCATACCGGGACGTATGAAATTGGAACAACAGATATGCAATGTGTTGGCAACAGTTTGATTTTTGGACATAGGGCGTATCAGGATATCAATTCGTCAATTCAGGTCGTTGATATGGCCGACTTGAACAACCCGGTATTAAAACAGGAAATCATAGACCTTGCCCCAAATGGTATTTTTTATTCCGATAACCTGATTTATGCAGCGGAAGATTTCAAGTTTAAAATTTTTGGCGACAGCCTTACGGTCTCAACCAATGATATAATTGCGGAAAATTCTGATTCTACAATTTTAATTTTCCCAAACCCGGCCATTGGCACGGCAACAATAGAATTTCATGTGAATAAGAGTAGCGGATTCGTCAAACTCAATGTCTATAATAGCAAAGGCGGGCTCGTAACAAAGCTGATTCAGGACAATTTAGCCAAAGGACTTTATAGCGTTGATTGGGATTGTAATAATAATTCAGGGAGCAAAGTTTCTCCCGGTGTCTATTTTGTCACTTTACAGTTGGGTAATTCTCAAGCATCAAAAAAACTAATACTGACAGGAAACTAACTGTTTTGTAAGTAAAAATAATATAGTTAACATGTTAGCACTAGTGGATTATTTTTGTCTTAATTAAAAAATTCTAAATGTTATGCAATTAAGTGGTGAGCAACTTGACATTATTAACTCAACAGGCAACATTAAAATTAATGCAGTTGCAGGGTCAGGAAAAACCACCACCATTATCGAGTATGCCCGCTCACGGCCCCACAGCAGCCGGATTCTGTACCTGGCTTTTAATAAATCGGTTAAACTTGAAGCAACACGAAAGTTCAGCGCCCTGAAGCTTTACAATGTAAGGGTTGAAACTGCACACTCGCTGGCTTACAAGTGCATAGTTTTTAACAATGGCTATAAGGTTAAACCCGGGGCGTACAAATCTTACGAAATTGTCGAAATATTAGGCCTGAAAGGTAAGGCAGGTGAAAAGCTTGTTGAATATGTAATCGCCAATCATATCAATAAGCTGTTAACTTATTTTTGCAACAGCGATAAAAGCAAAGTAAATGATCTTGATTATACTGAAATTATTTCGGAACCTAAGGCCAAACAATTCGTAAAAATACACCTTGCCACAATTAAAAAGCAGGCCCGTATTTTTTTGGCAAAAATGGATAGGGGTGAAATTGACATCATCCACGATTTTTATCTGAAAAAATACCAACTTTCGCGGCCAAAACTTAATTTCGATTATATCCTTTTCGATGAGGCGCAGGATGCTTCGCCGGCAATGCTTGATGTTTTTCTCAGGCAAAGGGCCGTCAAAGTTATTGTTGGCGACACCCATCAACAAATTTATGGCTGGCGACATGCAGTAAATTCGCTCGAAAAAGCCGACTTTAAAACTTACAACCTTACCAATAGTTTCAGGTTTAGCAGGGATATTGCTGATCTTGCCATGGAAATACTCAAATGGAAAAATCATTTGTCGGAGAAAGAAACCATAAAAATTACCGGAAGTGGAAATCATGGTGAGGTAAAAAGTAAAGCAGTTTTGGCGCGTACCAACCTGGGATTGTTGCTCAAAGCCATCGAATATGTTACAGATAAACCAAAAATTAAAACCATTTATTTTGAAGGCAATATCAATTCATATACTTATGCCGATGATGGCGCTTCACTTTACGATGTACTTAACCTGGAATATGGGAACAGGAGACTGATTAGGGATAAGTTGATACGGCAGATGAAAAACATGGCAGAACTTGAAGATTACATCAAAAAAACGGAAGATGTACAATTGGGTATGATGGTGGAAATTGTGAAAGAATACGGGAATGAAATTCCTGATATTATCAAAGAGATTAAAGCCAAGCATATTGATGGTGATGACAAAACAAAAGCTGATATTATCTTTTCGACTGTACACCGCTGCAAAGGGATGGAGTATGATGCCATACAACTTGCCGATGATTTTATTGATGAGGAAAAAATACAAAAAATTGCCGGCCAGAAAAATATGGATGCCATGATCCCAAAAATAATCGAAGAGATTAACCTATTGTATGTTGCTGTTACACGGACCAAAAACATCGTAAACATTCCTGAACGTTTGATTCCTTTAAATATCCCCGAATCAAAGCACATCAACGTGGAGTATAAGGACTCCGAAGATGAAAAAAAGGAATCAATAATTTTTCGCCGGGACGGCAGCCCTGTTTCTAAAGTTGGGGAAGAGCAAAAAGCCTATTCGGTAGAAAAAATACGGGAAAAACACAAAGATGCTTACACTCCCTGGACTAATGAAATGGATGATAAGCTAACTGTGATGTTTTGCGAGGGGAATACCGTTAGCGAAATGGCCAAATATTTTATGCGTACAAAAGGAGCTATTCGTTCACGAATTAAAAAACTGGAGCTAAAGGAAAAATACAGCGAATAAAGTATTAAGAATTGGTAACTAGTTTGAAGCCAATACCATGCACATTGATCAATTCTACATCCTTATCTTCCCTCAGGAATTTCCTCAACTTGGTAATGTAAACATCCATGCTTCTTGCATTGAAGTAACTGTCGTCGTTCCATATTTCTTTTAAGGCATAGCTTCTGTCGAGTACATCATTCAGGTTCATGGCCAGTAATCTCAACAATGCTGCTTCTTTTGAAGTTAACTTCTGTTCTTTCCCGTTAATTTTAAGAAGTTGTCTGTTGAAGTCAAAAATGTAATCACTGATTTTAAAAACATTATTTTGAATTTCTCCTCCACGTCTTTCGCTGACTCTGCGTAGAATGGCTTGAATTCTTACAAGTAATTCTTCCATGCTAAACGGCTTGGTAAGGTAATCGTCAGCCCCAACTTCAAATCCTCTTAGCTTATCCTCCTGCATTGATTTAGCAGTTAAAAACAAGATTGGAATATTCTTGTCTTTTTCCCTAATCTCTTTTACAAGGGTAAAACCATCTTTAACAGGCATCATTACATCAACAATGCAAAATCCATAAACCCCTTTTTCATAAGCATTCCAGGCTTCCTGCCCATTCACACAAAGTGTGGTTTCATATCCTTTAACTTCAAGATACGATTTCAATACATTGCCGAGATTTTTGTCATCTTCAGCCAATAAAATTTTAACATTTTCAGTTCCCATGACTTTTGGACGTATTGGTTTAGGTAAAATACCAATTTGTAAAATTAACATTTTTTAAACAAGCAAAAAAATTTATTTAATTGATAATTAAAAATTAACCTGATTAATTCACAAATTCAACGATTTTGTGAATTAATCACCGAAGGCCGAAAATATTTATTTTAAATATTTTCGAGGGTTAACCCTCGAATTTCCTGCGGAAATTCGGCTCTGTCGGCTTTTTAGCCGACGGAGTGAAAAATTCATGAATTTTTCAGGTTAATGGCAAATCCTCAAAAACTAAGTGTTTTTTTGTTTTGGTTTGCCGCTCGCAGGAAGATAAATACAAAACGTTGATCCTTTTTTTAATTCACTGTCAACGGTAGTTTTCCCTCCATGCGACTCAACTATTGTTTGCACATAACTCAGCCCAAGCCCGAACCCTTTAACATCATGGATATTGCCGGTAGGCACGCGGTATAGTTTATCAAAAATCTTTTTTTTATTTTCGCTACTAATTCCAACGCCATTGTCCGAAATACATACTTTAATTCCCTCTGCATAATTTTCTGTAACAATGTTTATTACAGGTTTGCGTGGTGTGTACTTATTGGCATTATCAATTAAGTTACTTATAACACTTGTAATATGCATTTTATCACATTGAATAAGCGCTTTTGTTGCCCTGAAATCCTTGTTAATCTTACCATCTTTCACTTCTACCTGTATGGTAATATTGTTTATTACTTCATCGATTAGATCGTGCAGATAAACTTTTTCACGTTTAAGTTTAAAGTTGTCTTTTTCGATTGCAGCAGCCTGGAGTATCTTTTCAGCAATTCCCCCCAGGCGCATGTTTTCATCGTTGATTACTTTAAGGTAATTATCTGAAAGTATTTGGTTCTTTTTAATTTCATTATCTCTTAAAGCTTCGCAAGCCAATGATATAGTTGAAATTGGTGTTTTTATTTCATGTGTCATGTTATTAATGAAATCACTTTTCATTTCAGATAATCTTTTTTGCCAGACAATGACCTTAATTATGTAAATAAACAGCATTAGGGTAACCACTATCAGGATAAGCGAGATAAAAATGATAGTTGCCATTTGTTTAAATAAATACCTGATTTCATAAGGGAAAAATATTGTTAAAAAGTATGGGTTTTCGACAAATTCATAAGGATAAAGTGTGAAGACATATCCTTCTTTTTCTAATTCGGAGGAGTATTTTTTTGATTTGTTAATTACCATTTTCATGTTTGAAGATGATATAACGCCATATTCAAACGGGGTATTTATCCCTTGCCCTTTAATTTCTTTATGTAATAACGAATCTAAAATTTTGGGGTTTAGGTGTCTTTCGATATCAAAAGCTTGATTCTGATTCATCATCTCGTTAATGGCTTCTTGTGCCAGCATGGTTTTTCTGATCATCATTTTTATGTCTTCAGTATTATCCATGTCGGTAATAGTCTTAAAAATTTCCTGATTGATGGAATCGATTGAAATGAGGAAGTTATTTAGTTGTTGGTGTGAGTTTGTATTTTGATTAATTGTTGATAAGGTTTTCATCCTTTCCAACTGGTCAATTACTTCATAAACGGCTGTATTTACTTTATTTTCAAAGTTTGTTCGCTCAATGCTGATTACATTTCTTACCCAATAGAGTTGTACCGCAGTTAAACTGAGGAGAACAAATGAAACGACTACTATGATTAAATTTATGAGGTTTTTGTTCATTGTTGTCTCAGGTAAAAATACCTTTCTAATTCGGGCATTTATGTACTTTTTTAAAATACAAATGTATCGTTGAAAGTGCCTCAATTTCAGGGGTTAACTTAATTTAACGTTTGTTAATGTCCTTTAACTTGAGAAAGGGTATCTACCAAGTTACTTTTGTATCTAAATATAAATCTCAATTCATCATACCAGATTTTTTTGATGATTTATATTTTGTGCTAAAGATTTCTGATTCATAAATTTTGGTTTTTGGTTTTGAAGTGCAGTCTCCCCGGCTGCACTTTTTCTTTTTACCACCAACAATGATTTCTCCAATGCCTTGTCATTAGTAACCGCTAACTGGTGGTGAGGAATCTGTCAATTTTAGTCGGATAGCAGTGATTTTTTTAATCATCGACCTCCCATATTTTAATACCTTTGCTATAAAATTAAAATAGAAATGCCGTATGAATAAAATGAAGGTTGACATCAGTAATATTTTTGATTTTGTTTCTGAAAAGGAAGTTTTTGCTTTTCAACAAAAAATTGAAGAAAGCTATAAATCATTGCTTACTAAAACCGGTAAGGGGAATGAGTTTTTAGGTTGGGTTGACCTACCGGTTGAAATCACCAAAGCCGGGATGATGGAGATTAATGGGAAGGCTGATTTTATACGTGGAAAAGTTGAGGTGCTTGTTGTGATTGGGATTGGGGGTTCCTACCTTGGAGCAAGGGCAGTAATTGAAGCATTGAAGCATAACTTTGATTTCATGCTAGCGGCTGATAAGCAAAAAAAACCGATTATAATTTATGCAGGTCAAAATTTATCAGGAGATTATTTGGCAGATTTATTAGAGGTTTTAAATGATAAGAGTTACGCAATTAATGTCATTTCAAAATCAGGAACCACAACAGAGCCGGCAGTTACCTTCAGGATTCTTAAAAACCATTTAGAATCGAAATATGGAAAGCAAGAGGCTGCTAAACGTATTGTGGCAACTACGGATAAAACCAGGGGAGCGTTAAAAAATCTTAGTAATGGCGAAGGATATACCACTTTTGTTGTTCCTGATGATGTTGGTGGCCGATATTCAGTGCTTACACCTGTAGGATTATTCCCGATTGCTGTTGCCGGTTTCGACATCGCCAGGCTTGTTGAAGGTGCAGCCGATATGCGCAAGCAACTAATGAGTGCTTCTTCTATTGCCGAAAATCCGGCGGCGTTGTATGCAGCAGCACGGAATGCTCTTTTGGCAAATGATAAATTTATTGAGATTATGGTAAACTATCTTCCCAATCTTTACTATTTCACCGAGTGGTGGAAGCAACTCTACGGCGAAAGCGAAGGGAAAGAGGGAAAGGGTATTTTTCCGGCAGGAGTTATCAACACAACCGATTTGCATTCCATGGGTCAATACATCCAGGAAGGCGAAAGAAAGCTTTTTGAAACTGTTCTTTCTGTGGATAAATCCAACAAGAAGGTTCTGATACCGAATGATGAGTCCAACCTTGATTCGTTGAATTTTATATCCGGGAAAAACATACATTTCGTTAACCAGATGGCCGAAAAGGGAACTACTCTCGCGCACATCGATGGGGGAGTTCCAAACATCAGGATTTCGATCCCCGAGGTTAACGAATATTATTTGGGACAGCTTATTTATTTTTATGAATTTGCTTGTGCTTTAAGCGGGTACGTTTTGGGGGTTAATCCTTTTGACCAACCTGGAGTTGAGGCTTATAAGAAAAACATGTTTGCACTATTGGGAAAACCGGGTTTCGAAAAGGAAACCGGGGAGATTAGGAAAAGAATTTAGGCAGATAAATCTTTTTTTGATTCGATTAATAAACGTATTCTTTAAGGTGTAAAGCAGAATAGGCCTTTTCGGCGGCAATTTTTTCGGCGCCTTTAATGGAATGATCCTGGCCGGTAGCACAAGTATCATTTTCCACTTTTATTTCAACTAAATACTGTTTGCTGTTGCCGTTGCCAATTTCGGTAAGCACATTAAAATTAACTTCTTTACGCTCTTTTTGCGACCATTCGATAAGTTTACTTTTGAAATTAACCTCGGTATTTACAAGTTCTTCAATGTCGAAGTGAACGTTAATTATCCGGTTTACGACAATTTTTTTGGTAAAATTGTATCCACGATCTATATAAATAGCACCAATAAATGCCTCAAAGGCATCACCTTCCATCGAGCGGAAAAAGTTTTTTGAATCCTGGTTTGATTGAATAAACTGATCGAGGCCGAGTTTGCGCGAGAGTTTATTTAGTTGCTCCCTGCTCACAATTTTCGAGCGCATTTCGGTAAGGAAACCTTCGTCTTTGTAGGGGAATTTTTTAAAAAGATAATCGGCAACAATCGAACTAAGAACCGCATCACCGAGGTATTCAAGCCTTTCGTTCGAAAGTTTATGCCCGTTACTTTCAATGGCAACCGACCGGTGTAAAAAAGCCAGTTTATACAAAAAAACATTTTCGGGGTAAAACCCGAAAATGTTTCTGATTGAAAAAATAAAATCTTTATCTGATGATAAGTATGCTTTTATTCGTTTAATTACATTCAAAATATTTTGAATAAGTATTAATTAAACTTTTTAACTGCTATACAAGTGTTATGTCCACCAAAGCCAAAAGAGTTTGACAAGGCAAAATTAACAGTGCGTTTTACTGCTTTACCGTAGGTAAAATTCAATGCATTGTCAATATTCGGATCATCGGTAAAATGATTGATTGTTGGAGGGATAATATCATTTTTCAAGGTTAAAACAGTCGCGATAATTTCAACAGCGGCTGCGGCGCCCAGTAAATGCCCGTGCATTGATTTGGTAGAGTTTAGATTAATCTTGTAAGCATGTTCGCCAAATAATTCTACAATGGCCTTTGGCTCCGCGATATCACCTACCGGCGTTGATGTTCCGTGGGTGTTGATATGGTCAACAGCGTCATACCTTTCACCGGCTTCCTCGATGGCTTGTTTCATGGCAAGCATGGCTCCTAATCCATCGGGATGTGGTGAGGTGATATGGTATGCATCAGCAGTGCTTCCACCGCCAACGATTTCGGCATAGATTTTTGCTCCACGCTTTATCGCGTGCTCATATTCTTCAACAACAATGGCACCGCCACCTTCTCCTAAAACAAATCCATCCCTGTCTTTATCGAAAGGGCGTGATGCTGATTTCGGATCGTCATTGCGGGTAGAAATGGCATGCATTGAATTAAACCCACCAATACCGGCAGGGTTAATTCCGGCTTCTGCTCCACCTGCAATAATTGCATCGGATTTACCTAACCTGATATAGTTGAAAGCATCGATAATGGCGTGACCTGCCGAAGCACATGCTGAGGTAGTGGCATAGTTAGGCCCCCTGAATCCATATTTAATGGATATATGTCCGGCGGCAATATTTCCAATTATCTTAGGGATAAAAAACGGGTTAAACCTTGCTGTGCCATCGCTCTTACCAAATTCAGCGGCATCGTTTAAAAAGGTTGTAAAACCACCAATTCCTGTTGCAAAAATTACTCCAACCCTGTTTTTATCAAGTGAATCCGTTAACAGCGATGCGTCTTGAACTGCCTCATCTGTGGCAATTATAGCATACTGTGCATAAGGATCAAGTTTCCTGACTTCTTTGCGATCAAAATACTTTAATGCATCGTAGTCCTTTATCTCGCATGCAAAATGGGTTTTGTAATTTGAGGCATCAAAACGGGTAATACCGGCTGCACCACTAACTCCGTTTAGCAAACTGTTCCATAATTCTTCAACAGTATTGCCTATGGGTGTAAGAGCACCTAATCCTGTAATAACTACTCGTTTAAGCTTCATAGAGGAAGGTGGGATTATTTTGTGTTATCTTCGATATATTTTATTGCATCGCCAACTGTGCCAATCTTTTCAGCCTGGTCATCAGGAATAGCAATGTTGAATTCTTTTTCGAATTCCATAATCAACTCGACTGTATCAAGCGAATCAGCGCCTAAGTCGTTTGTGAAACTTGCTTCTGGTGTTACTTCGTTTTCATCTACACCAAGTTTATCTACGATTATCGACTTTACTCTAGTTGCAATATCAGACATAATTAAAAATTTTTAGTTAAACAGGGCGCAAAGAAAATACTTTTCTAAAAAACTACCAAGTGTTTTTTTTAAAAACACATAAAAGTTAATTATTAAACTAAAGATTAACAACTATTTATATTTTTATAATACAAAAATCCTTAACCTTTCAATTTTAGTCTTTTGTCATTTTTAAATATTAAAATTGGTAAGCTTTCACAAATTATCTTTCTTTGAATCAATTAAAACGAATTTGGAATAAATGAAAAGAATAGCCATTTTTGCCTCTGGTAGCGGTACAAACGCGCAAAGGATTGTAGAATACTTTGCAAATCATCCTACAATAAAAATTGAATTAATACTAAGTAACAAGCAAAATGCTTATGTTTTGGAAAGAGCTAAAAAGCTTAATATCCCTTCAATAGTATTTAATCGTGAGGAGTTGAAAAGTAAAACAGGTATTATTAGCGTGCTCAACGAAAAAAAGATTGATCTCGTTGTACTTGCAGGATTTTTATGGCTGATCCCTTCACCACTTATTGCTGCCTTTTCAAAAAAGATTGTAAATATTCATCCTGCGTTGCTGCCAAAATATGGTGGGAAAAACATGTATGGGATGAAAGTGCATGAGGCAGTGATAGCTGACGGTGAAACTGAAAGCGGCATAACAATTCATTTAGTTGATGAATTGTATGACCATGGGAAGGTTATTTTTCAGGTAAAATGCAGTATCATTAAAAATGACACACCCAAAATTCTGGCTAATAAAATTCATGCACTGGAATATGCCCATTTCCCTGTAGTGATAGAAAAGTTATTGCGGGGATAGTAAAATAGTGTCCGTCTTGTTAGTAATGTTTCCCGCAGATTTCGCTGATTGGCGCAGATAAAATCTGCGCTAATCAGCGAAATCTGCGGGAAGTTTTTTTTAGATCATTTAAAATGGGCGACTTTATGAACAGACACTTAAGCATAATGGTTATAATCATTCGACGATTTTTTGTCGCGTTTTTCAAGATCTTTTAAAACCTTGATTTTTCCCTCATCATTCATTCTCCACCATGTTTTGGCTTCGGTTTTTGTTCTTCTACACCCCAAACAAATTTCATTTTCATCATATTGACAAACCGAAATGCAAGGATCCTTAATGTTACTTTCCATTTTTTAACCTGCTTTTTTTCTACAAACGTACCCTTTCTACAAATGTTCATTGGGGTTTTATTCCAGAATTGTTAAATAAAATCCTATTTTTGTTCACAGATAAACGAATTTCACCTTAGGTCTTTTTGAATCAATTAATATGAAACTTGTATTCGACCCACTTAACCTTAAAGTAAACTGGAACTACCGCACTATACTGATTGTTGAAGATGTAGTGCAGAATTTTTATTACCTGAAAAGGGCGCTTGAAAAAACAAAAGCCAAAATTCTTCATGCTCAAACAGGTGGGGAGGCCATTAGTATATGTGCAAATAATATGGAAATAGACCTTGTGTTGATGGATTTGCATTTACCAGGAATTAGTGGTTATGATGCTACAAAAGAGATAAAAAAAAGCAGGAGCGACATAACAGTTATTGCACAAACTGCGTTCGTATTTTCCGGTGAAAAGCAAAAATGTCTCGATGTTGGTTGCGATGATTACATTGCCAAACCTATCCGTGGTGATGAACTTATTTTCAAAATCAAAAACTGCCTGATTAATTCAGGAAAGGATGCATAGTAAAAATTTAACTTATCCAGAACGAAATGAACAGGTATCGTAAGTTCCCGAAATTCTACAGTTTCCGTATTTATTTTGTGACTACCTTGATGTATTTCATGCTTGTAGCGCCTTTTGCAGGATTTCTGTTTATCCAATCTATTCCTGATTTGATAGAAAAAAGGGGATTGACTAATCTGAATACTACCGGGAAAGACAAAGACACTATTGCCTCATTCAAATTGCCAAATAGTGAGCTTAATGTGAGTGCTACTATTGATAAACCATCGGCCATCGAAGAATCGGGAGGGGAGAAACCTTCTGAGTTTAAGGATCCCCAAAATGATATGCTATCGCGGTCGTTTTCATTTTTAATGACCATAACACTTCCCCTGGGTTTTATACTTGGATTTATTTTTAATTACCCTTTTAAAAGATACCTGAGACGTAAACGAAAGGGCAAGAAAATTTCAGATAAATTGTTTGCTTTTTGTAAGCGTTTTATTCTAAAATCGCCCTGGATAAATGCCGGAATTCTTGGTTTGGCGTTTGTAGCTTCGCTAATTTTCATGTTGAATTTAATGGTTCAAAATCCACATTATTCCGAAGCCCCAACACCACTTTTCAATCGCTTCTTCTTCATCTCAATGTTTGCTTCACTGCTTACCATCTTGTTTGTTTTTTATTGGCAAAAACATCGTGTTCATATCAAGTACCTCGAATTCTTATTTTCGAAGGAGGAATTGAGGAAAAGAATATTCAAGTCCAAAATGGGACGTATAAAAAACCGATTTTGGATTTCAAGTGCAATGACTACACTATTGCCCTTATCCATAGTTATTGTTTACCTTATTATGAGCTTTACACGCATAAGGGATTTGGGCTTAACCAGTTTAGAGAATGACCAGGTCCAAATTCTTTTTGGAAGATATGCTTCGATGATGCAACAGGTGATAGGTGGTGATAATGCGATTGATAATATTGGCCAGATGTTTTTTGTAAATGTTATGGATGGATTGATAATGATTGTGGGAATTGGCTCCGGAATCATTGCTTCGCTAATCTATATTTTATTGTTTGTAAAATGGACAACCATCGATATTGTTTACCCGGTTAAAGAGTTGATTTATAATATGCAAAAAACAGGCGAAGGCATGGGTGTAAACTACACCGTGGTGCGCAGCAATGATGAGATTGGTGAGCTTGCCGAGCGGTTCAACGAAATGACCGGACAAATTGAACAATATATCAGTAAAATCGAAAAAATGAATAAGGCTTATTATCGTTTTGTTCCAAAGCAGTTTCTCGATTTTTTGAACAAGGGCGATATTACTGAAGTTCAACTTGGCGATCAGGTACAGAAAGAAATGTCTGTGCTGTTTACTGATATCCGAGATTTTACAACACTTTCCGAAGAGCTTACCCCAAAGGAAACCTTCGATTTTTTAAATGAATATTTGAGTGTGATGGAACCCCTGATTGCACGAAATCATGGGTTTATCGATAAATACATCGGTGATTCTATCATGGCACTTTTTATGGGGAATGTTGAAAATGCTATTGATGCTGCCATCGAAATGCGTGTAGCTTTGGCCGATTTTAATGTAAAACGGAAAATGGATGGCAAGCATGCCATTGATAGCGGTATCGGCTTACATACCGGGAATTTGATGCTTGGCGTTGTTGGTGGCCACGGACGAATGGAGGGAACTGTTGTTTCTGATGCAGTTAATCTGGCATCACGCATCGAAGGATTGACAAAAATGTACGGCACTTCAATTATCATTTCCCAGGATACGCTTATTAAAATTGAAGATCCGGGCAGGTACAACTATCGTTTTTTGGATGTGGTTAAAGTAAAAGGGAAAAAGGAGGCCGTTTATATTTTTGAGGTGCTCGACGGAGAACCGGTTAAAATCAAGCAACTTAAAATTGAAACCAAGGCAGATTTTGGTAAGGGGCTTCAGCTATATAAAAACAAACAATTTGATGAAGCCCTGGCACTTTTTAGAAAAGTGCTGGATATTAATCCAAGGGATCATGCTGCTGAACTATACATTGCACGCTGCCGAAATATTTTAGACTTCGGTATTTCTGAAGACTGGGATGGTGTAGAAACCCTTAAAGATAAATATTAGCCAATTAACTATGCCCTTTTCAATTAAAAAGATTCCCCTTGGTTCAATCCCGCAAATGATTTTGGCCGGAATAATGTCGGGGATTTTTATCTACTTATTTTTTGAACCTGCAATCGCAAATTTTATTCTTGGATTTTTAATTGGTCTTCAATCGTACTTGTATATCTCAAGTTTCGAGACAATCGTTAAACCACGACTGTCTAAAAGGAATTTCTTTTTGGCCTTGATCACAAGTACTTTAGCTCACATTCTATTAATTATTCTTGCCGTTTTTGTTTCGCTGATTTTCTTTAGCGAATTTAGGGTAATTGGTGTACTCAAGAATTTTAAAGAGATTTTGCTCAGTGATCCTATGATTTATGGAGTCACCTTTGGGTTGACGCTGAGTTTTGTCTTTAATTCCTATTCAATGTTCGAGATGCTGCTTGGTAAGCACTTTTTATTTAAACTATTTACCGGTAAATACCACACTCCGTTTGAAGAAGAAAGGGTTTTCATGTTTTTGGATGTGAAGGGGTCAACTGCTGTTGCCGAAAAATTGGGGCATCGGGAATTTTTGAAGATGCTGAATGATTTTTTTTATGATGTTTCCATAGCCGTTTCTGATACCAAAGGTGAAATTTACAAGTATGTTGGCGATGAAGCCATCATTACCTGGAAAATGAAAAAAGTTGTAGGTAAGTCCCTCCCTTTGGATTGTTTTTTTATGATTGAAAAAATAATCGAAAGTAAGCGGGCGATTTACATAAAACGTTACGGATTGGTTCCTGAGTTTAAGGCCGGGATTCATGGAGGCGTTGTGGTAACCGGTGAGATGGGTTATATTAAAAAAGAAATTGCTTTTTTGGGCGATGTTTTAAATACCACCGCGCGTATTGAGGCATTGTGCAATCAGCTCGAAAAAAGCATCCTCGTTTCCGACACTTTACTTAATAAAATGAATGTTCAGGGTAAGTATGAAATCAATCCGATGGGTGAACATGTATTGAGGGGGAAGCAAAAAGCGGTGGCAATTTCTTCAGCATTTTTAAAATGAGATTTGTCCAAAAAAAACCTCCCGCAGATTTCGCTGATTAGCGCAGATAAAATCTGCGCTAATCAGCGAAATCTGCAGGAAAAATTACTAAAAAGACATGCTCTTTAGTACGGACTACCAATGTGTTTGCCTAAGAAGTGTTGGTTAAACCAATTCTAAATGAATACTTTCAATATAAATTTTTGATTCTTGCCTTAGTTCAAAAGCTTTTTTCATTTTTTTGCTAATATCTTCTAATTTATTATCATTAGGTAAATAAATTAAAATATTTGATAAATCAGTATCAGAAACATTGGGTATAGCTGCACCTGTTCTGTACATGAACATTTGTTTTAAAAAGATATCTGACTTTAGAAAATACAACAAATAATAACTGTCAATTTTAAAATTTCTTAGAACTCTGAATCCATTAGTACAAATATTTCCTTCAAATTCTTTTGTAACAATTGCTGTAGCATGTTTTCTTGTGCCAATCGAATTCCCTGCAATTGCCGTAATAATATCTCCTTCTTTTAATTCATAACTCGCTCTACTGGGTAATTCATACACCTGGCTGGTGGTGGAGTTAATTATTTCGTACGAATGAGTATTGATGTCAGATAGTTCAACGTACTCAACTATCAAATTAGGATCTTTTAGTTTTTTGCTTTTTAATTTAACAATATCACAAATATCACCCAAACGAACAGTTTTTTCTTTATCAAGATTTGAAAACAATTTCCTGTTTTCGGGAGAATAGAAATCAAAATCGAATCTTCCATTTAATTCATCAAAACTAATTGAAAAGGCATTTTTGGTTTCAACTTCTTCACCTTTCTTAAAGTTTTTATATGCTTCTATAATCTCGCTAAAATTTTCATCTAAAATCGCTTGACCTATTGAGTTTTTTATAATTTGCCCATATTTATCCTTTTGATAAATTGGTGTGCCATTTTTATTGCCCTGATAGCCTAATTTTGTAACTCTTCCAAAGAAAATTGGATATTGCTGATTCTTGTTTGGAATATCTTTTTCTAAAAATAAAAGTGAAGTTTTTACACCTGTGCCAAAAGGAATAAAAGTCTCTTGCGGAAGATTAACAACAGCTAATATCTTTGTTTTTAATTTAATATAGAACCGCAAATATTCTAATGAAGGATTTTCAAAATTACCATTTGGTAATACAATTGCCATTCTGCCACCTTCTTTTAAAAGCTGAATACATCTTTCGATAAATAATATTTCAGCATTTTGATTTGGATACACAACGCTTGTTTTATGATATTCTTTGTCGTAATACGACCATTTGTGTCCTAAATCAAATTTCGAAAGTGTTGAAGTATTCGTAATTTTTGCACCAAATGGAGGATTAGTAAGTACAATATCAAATCCATCGTTTTGTGAAACAGAAAGTTTTATACTGTCCAAATCTTCCAATGAATTAGTACACAGAACATTTGTTTTTCCATTAGATTCTAAGAGTAGTTTCATCTTAGCAATTCTTGCAATACTTTTATTTATATCTAAACCAAAAAGATAATTTGAAACTGATTTTGATGTATCAAGTTCTAAATTGTTTTTTTGCAGGGTCTTTAAAGCCGACATCAAAAAGCCACCACTACCGCAGGCAGGGTCAATTATCGTTTCATCAGGATTTGGCTGCATCATTTCCACGCAGAAATCTACTACAGGTTCAGGAGTGAAAAACTGACCTCTGCCATCTTTTTCATGATGTGAAAGGAATTTTTGAAAAGCTAAGCCTTTTGCATCTTGTGATGAATTTAATAAGGAAATATTTTGGAGTTTATTCACAGTAAACCCTAATGAAATTGGGCTTAGCTTAATCCTATCATCATTATCGAAAATATCAATGTACGCTTGTTTTGTAAGTTCAAACAAGTTTGAGATTCTTTCGATTAAGGATTGATTTTTGTTTCCTGATTTTAGTATATTCCACTCTTCGGCAGAAATAGTAAACTGATTACTATTCCCGGTTTCATCAAATATTTTGATGAATAATACTTTTACAAATTCTTCTAAGGTTTGCTGCGGAGACAAACCATCATTTGCATAAATATAATCGTGAATCTCTTCAAATTTTTTGAGAAGATTATCTTCCTTTGATAATTGGATGTCAAATAATAAATTCATAACACTACACATTTGTGGCAAAACTAATACGCAAATGTTCATGCGTTTTTTTTATTGAGTTAGTTGTAAAATATTTTGAATTAAAAACTTCCCAAATTAGAATAATTGAAGATTGAAATTGCAGAGAGGGAAATGAAGGCTCTTTTTCATGTTTCAGAACGCTACTCATCAAGTAGTTCATTCATCAAAATAAAATCGGTGAATATTTTATGAAAATCATTCGGTTTTTCGGCGTGCAGCCAATGGCCGGCACCTTCGATGGTTTTGATATCTGCCTTTGGAAAATTCCGGTATATCTGATCGTAGTCCTCATATTTTACATAATCGGAAGCCCCGCCGCGGATAAATAGTGTTGGTTTTTGGAAGAGCTCTTTCGAATTTATTCCTTCAAAAACCTCATCCATATTCAGATTAATGGCCTCCAGGTTTAGCCTCCAGGCAAATTGTCCGCTGCGTTCGCGGCGGTACAAATTTTTCATGGCAAACTGCCTTATCCTGGTTTCCTTAATTTTGGGTTCGAGTTGTTTTTCGATGTCCTCGCGTGTTTCAGCATTTTCAAAATTTACAGCCATCATCGCGTCTATCATGTTTAAATGGCGAAATCTACGTTGGTAAGTTCTCATGCTGATATCGGCAATTATCAAGGCTTTCAGCATTTCGGGGTTTTCAAGGGCAAAGCGCATGGCTACTTTTCCTCCCATCGAATGGCCTAAAATGATGGGGTTTTCCAGCCCATGTTCGTCAATAAATTCGTGCAAATCTGCACACAAGGCATAGTAATTAAAAGTGGGGTCGTGCGGCGACTGGCCGTGGTTACGCTGGTCGGGGATAAGCACCCTAAAGCTTTCTTCAATTCGGCGGGCAAAGCTTACCCAGTTGTCGGAAATGCCAAAAATCCCGTGGAGTATAATCAATGGCTGCCCTTGTCCGTATTCCCTGAAAAATAATTTCATTCTTTAAATATTTTATCTGCGTTAATCAGCGAAATCTGCGGGAGTTTTTTTTTCTTTTGTGATAAAGGCTGATTGTATAGAAAAGCACTACTTAGTGCCATCCCAAAACCAATTTATATATACATCCACTTTGTTGTAATGTTCGGTGTTGTAATAGCCAATGTGTTCGTCAAGAGCAGTTGCTTCACCATGATAATCCCTGATAAATTCTTTGTAGTACGGGTAATTTGGATCGATGGATTGGATGAGTTGGCTGGAATCGGAAATTGAAAAATATCCATAATATCCCGGTTCAAGCGCTGCCTGTTCGGCACCAAGTGCGTCCATTCCTGAAATAAAATTGTTGGCCAGCCCCTGGTTTGAAGTGCTTTGATAGCCAACATAACCCCATACAGTTCCAAAAGGGATGCGATTCAGGGTATCGTGGTTTATGCTAAGTTTTTGGGCAGACGGGAAGTTGACGAATACCTGGCCATCGCTTATTGTGAGTGTTCCGCTATTTACTGTTTTTACAACCTCAAGCTGCAGGTTATAAACTCCATTGGCAAGCGATCCTAAATTTATTACGCAAGTTGCCGAACCTAAGGCTATGTTTAAGTCGTCGTGCCCGTCTTTTTCAATATCGATTAATTTAACATTGATCTCATTGCCATCCACGCTTGATGAGCTTCTTATCAGGTAAGTTACCGGGTAGGTTTCAAGGTCGGTTTTGAAATCGAATAAAAAAACCTTTGAACCATAATCTACTGATTCGAAGATGTCTCCGCTTACTGTTTCCAGGGGTACGGTTTCTATATCATCTTTTTTGCATGATGAAAATGTAATGGCTATTAATGCAAGTGCAATGGATGTAATTGATAGTATTAATTTAGTTTTCATTTGTATAAAATTAGCCACTGATGCATGGATGAAATAGAATGATGTTTCATTCATGCCCCCCGAAGGATCGGGGCAGGAGTGGGTGTGTTAATATTTGTCTATGTCTGCTCGCCCTCATGGCGGGGATATTTCAATTTATTAATTTAAAAAAAATAAAATTACACACATTTAAATTGTTGTCTGGATTGGATAAACAAAAAATAGGTGAAAATATTATTTGAAACGAAGTGAAGCGAAGAATCTACAAACGGAATAATACTTTTCCCCGGACAACAAAGCTTTTAAAATAAAAAACCGACAAATTTAAATAATAAGCCGGTTTTGGAATATTTGTTTTTTTCTTTACCTAAAGCAAGAAGCTTAACAAAATACCGGCAGCAACAGCAGAGCCAATTACACCTGAAACGTTTGGAGCCATGGCGTGCATGAGCAGGTGATTGTTTGGGTCGCTTTTCAGCCCTTCGGTGTGAACCACGCGAGCACTGTCGGGTACAGCCGAAACACCTGCTGCACCAATCAGAGGATTTATTTTATTTTCTGAACTAAAGAAGAGGTTCATAATCTTGGCAAAAATTACGCCACCTGCGGTGGCCACCATAAATGAAAGTGCTCCCAGAATAAAGATCAAAATGGACTGATCGGACAGGAAAACATCGGCTTGGGTGGAAGCGCCCACTGTGAGCCCAAGTAAAATGGTTACAATATCAATCATAGAATTCCTTGCCGTATCGGCCAGGCGTTTTGTTACACCACTTTCTTTAAGGATGTTTCCAAAAAACAGCATACCTAATAATGGCAAGGAGCTGGGCGAAATAAATGCTGTAAACAGCAACCCGATGATGGGGAAAAGAATTTTTTCAAGCTTGGTAACTGCCCTTGGTGATTTCATCCTGATTTTGCGTTCTTTTTTGGTGGTAAGAGCACGCATTATCGGGGGTTGAATTACCGGAACCAGCGCCATGTATGAGTATGCTGCAATTGCAATGGGGCCAATGAGGTTTTGCACTGTTGTGCCATCAGGCAATATGTTTATGCCGTTGGCCAGTTTTGAGGAAAGGAATATGGCTGTTGGGCCGTCTGCTCCTCCAATAATACCAATTGCTCCTGCTTCGGCAGGATGAAAGCCCAAAACCAGCGCACCAATAAAAGTGGCAAAAATACCTACCTGGGCAGCAGCGCCAAGAAGCATGAGTCGCGGGTTGGAAATCAGCGATGAAAAATCGGTCATAGCGCCAATACCCAAAAATATCAGTGGTGGATAAATCCCTGCAGTTACTCCAAAATACAAATAGTTTAGTACACTCCCGGTTTCGTAAATGCCTAACTTTAGTCCCGAGTCGAGCAAAAACGGAATGTTCCCGATCAGGATTCCAACACCAATAGGGATAAGCAGTAGTGGCTCATAATCGAAGCGTATAGCAAGAAAAATAAAAAATAATCCAACAGCCAGCATTATAAAGTGGCCGGGTGTGGCATTGGCAAATCCGGTAAAACTAAAAAACTTATAGACACCCTTCTCTGCATCAGATTCTTGTGTTTCGGTGGAGGCGATATTTTGGTTTCCGCTATTGTCAATGCTCAATTCAGTATTATTTGTCGCATCGTTTTTATCGGTCGAAAACGGAAAAGTAAAGGATATTAAACCCAATATTAATATGATCCCAAAAACGGTAATTAATTTTCTCATCGATTCTTGTTCTTTTTTGCTTAGCCTGATGTTTAAAATTCGGGCTAAACCGGTTTATTCAATTTCCATGAGTTTAGCATCCTGAAGCACACTGTCGCCCGGCTGAACACTTAAGTTCCTGATTGTTCCGTCTTTTTCGGCAAGTATCGTATTTTCCATTTTCATGGCTTCGTACATCACCAACTTGGCACCAAGTTTCACTTCATCGCCGTTTTTAACAAATACCTGCATGATATTCCCCGGTAAGGGACATTTTACATCATGGCCGGCAGTTTTAGTTATCGTTTTCCTGATTTTGCTATCCTGCCTTGTGGTTTGTATTTCCTGGCGTACAAGCCTCGGTGTTTTCGATTGCTTGACTTCGCGTTGCAATTCCACCTCGTAAATTGTTCCATTTACATCCAATTGAGCTGAATTTCCCTCGTAATTAAGGAGTTCAACATTGTAGTCGTGGCCTTTTATTTTAAATTTAAAATTTTTCATTTTTGATTAAACCTGTGAAATGGATTGGTTGAATAAATTTTAGAACTCCACGGAGTGTATTGTTTTGAAATTCTTTTAATGGTGATAACATCACTTTCTTCATCATGAACTTCGTTTAGATGAAGGTAAAGCGCCATACTAATGGCAGCACTCACATCACCGGAAATGAGGCTCACATCACAATCATCGCATTTACCTTCTTTTTTTAGCCTTCGTTTGGTTGTAAAAGTTATGAACTTTGGCAAGAGGCTATACACAAATACCAACAACACCAAAGCACTAAAAACAATGACATATCCTACCACAGCTACAGTGAGGCCAAAATCGGAGATATTCGAAAAATCAAAACTAATTTCGTTTATTATCATAACCCTGTCTTTTACATTGGAATGTTGCCATGTTTTTTTGGCGGAAGTGTATCCTTTTTTGTTGCAAGTGTTCGCAAGGCCCTGATGATTCTAAACCGTGTATTTCGTGGTTCAATCACATCATCAATATAGCCAAAACGAGCTGCCTGATATGGGTTGGCAAAAGAATTTTTGTATTCATCTTCTTTTTCCCTGGTATATTTTGCCGCTTCTTCGGGATCTGTAATTTTTCTTATTTTTCTACCTTCAAGTACTTCAATGGCACCTTTGGCTCCCATCACTGCAATTTCGGCTGATGGCCACGCGTAATTGATATCTGATCTGAGTTGCTTGGAGCCCATTACATCGTGCGCACCCCCATAAGATTTCCGAAGGGTAATTGTAATTTTTGGAACGGTGGCCTCACCGTAAGCAAAAAGCAACTTGGCACCATGTATAATAATACCACCATATTCCTGTCCGCTACCTGGTAAAAATCCCGGCACATCCACCATTGTAATGATGGGTATGTTAAAGGCATCGCACATGCGTACAAACCGTGCCGCTTTTCGCGAGGCATCAATATCAAGTACCCCTGCTAAAAAGTTGGGTTGGTTGGCTACCATCCCCACAGGTTGCCCGTTGAATTTTGCAAATCCAACCACAATATTTTTGGCAAAGTGCCTGTGAAATTCCAGAAACTCTGCATCATCAACAATGCGATAAATAATGTCTTTTACATCGTAGGGCGTGTTGGGATTGTCAGGAATAATCTCGTTGAGCATCTCATCCTTTCGGTCGATAGGATCGCTGCATTCGGTTACAATCGGGTCTTCAAGGTTGTTTTGGGGGAAATATTCCAAAGACTTCCTGATGAGCATAATCCCTTCGTCTTCATCATTAGCTCTAAAATGTGCCACCCCCGATTTTGTAGCATGTACGGTAGCTCCTCCAAGGTCTTCTTCAGAAATGGTTTCGCCGGTAACGGTTTTGGCTACTTTGGGGCCTGTAACAAACATATAGCTGGTTTTGTCGCTCATGATGATGACATCGGTGAGCGCGGGCGAATAAACTGCACCACCGGCACACGGGCCGAAAACTGCAGATATTTGCGGAATTACTCCCGATGCAAGGATGTTTCTTTCAAATATCTCGGCATAGCCGGCCAAACTTTTCACACCTTCCTGAATACGCGCACCTCCTGAGTCGTTGATCCCGATTATCGGTGCTCCAACTTTCATGGCCTGATCCATGACCTTGCAAATTTTTTGTGCAAAAGTTTCGGAAAGGGAGCCGCCAAAAACGGTAAAATCCTGTGAAAACACATATACGATTCTGCCATCGATGGTGCCGTGACCTGTAATTACACCATCAGAGAGGTACACCTGTTCCTCCATTCCGAAATCGTGGCTACGGTGGGTTACAAACATGTCGAATTCTTCGAAACTTCCTTCGTCCAGAATCATTTCTATACGCTCACGGGCGGTATATTTACCCTTTTCGTGCTGAACTTTAATGCGTTTTTCACCACCACCTTCGCGGGCTTTCACACGGAGGTCGATGAGTTGTTTTAATTTGTCCTGATTATTCACAGTTCCTGATTTTAGGTTTTTTCGTGATGGTCAAAAAATTGAATGATGGATATTTGAAAAAATACATATTGCAGATCGAATAAATCCCTTTGCTCGCGGATTAAAGATTTTTGTATTAAGATGATTAATGACCCTGTATTGAATATTTGCTAAAAATAAATTTACTTTCCGCAAAATTCGGTGAGTACTCCGTGTGTGGATTTTGGGTGAAGGAATCCAATATTCAATCCTTCGGCACCTTTGCGGGGTTCTTTGTCGATGAGGCGAATGCCGTTTTCTTCGGCCTGCTTTAGTGCTCCGGCAACATCTTCCATGGCAAATGCCAGGTGGTGGATGCCTGCACCTTTTTTCTCGATGAATTTTCCAATCGGGCCTTCAGGGTCGGTGGACTCAAGCAATTCGATCTTTGTTTGTCCTACCATAAAAAATGCAGTTTTTACTTTTTGATCTTTTACTTCTTCCACGGCGTAACATTCCAAACCTAAAACTTTTTCATAGTATGGGATGCTTTCTTCGAGGCTGTTTACTGCTATTCCGATGTGCTCGATGTGCGTAGGCTTCATGTTGAAAATATAATTAAGTTGTTAATTAATAAACAATGTTAAAATTTTCACAAAAGTACTGCAAATACGAATCTTGCAATATCCATTTACTACTTTTTTCATCAATGAAAGGTATTGTAATTTGAGCCTGTATTTTTAGTACTGTTTCCCGCGAATCAGCGAAATCTGCGGGAGATTTTTTTTAGAATATTGAAAATTATTGACCTTATGGACGAACACTAATTAGATGTTAAAAGGGGGCAGTTCATCAGGTGGCTGCGCCTGTTATTGGTTTTAGCCACCCGGTGAATAACTTCCGGGAACAATTCTACTTCCTTGTGCTAAGGTTCAATTGCTTAGGCGGTATTCACCGGGTGACTTTGGTATTTCGAAAGCACGAAGTCCAGGTTGAAAACCTGTAATATTAAATAATACAATTATTTGAGATGGATTGCAGCCTGAATGACTGAAATTGGCAAGGAAAAGTCTAAACCGATGCCGCTACAAAATAATAATTCAGCTTGTCGTAGTATTGCTTTTTGAAGGATGCCGGATCCAGCGGTTTTTTGTTTTTGATGAAATGGTTCAACAAGAAAATTCCATAGCCTGCATCTTTAAAATAATTGAACATCATTTCCGGATCTGTACCATAAAAATCAGATGCGCCGAGGCCATATTCAAAAATAACCACGGGCTTTGATTTAAGCAATATCTTTTTTGCGCCTGAAAGTACCAGAAACTCCGCGCCTTCAACATCAATTTTTATAAAGTCGATTTTTATATTATCAGGAATCACATCTTCGAGGCGATCGGTTTTTACTTCAATTTCCTTAACTTCAGTACTGTTGTCGGGATAGTCCCTTTTTTTGAGGCCGCTATATGCCGGGAAATTGGGAACGAATTTAAAAGTTGATGTTCCTTTTTTATCACTTACGGCAAGGTTGATTACTGAAATGTTGCTTTTGCCTTTAAATTTTGCTTCAATGTTTTTGAATAAATCAGGAATGGGTTCAAAAATGAAGTGACTGCCCTTTGGGGAAAATTTAATGATTTCATCCGTAATTTCTCCTTTAAACCCGCCAATGTCGATGCAGTTGGATTGATTTTTCAGGATTTTCTTCATCAACTTTTTGGTAAGGATATCGTAATAAATATTTTTTGTGAGCGGTATTTGTAGTGCGATAAGGATGCTTCTGATAAGTTCTTTCATTTGTTTAAGATTTAGCCACTGCCTGTCCGCCATCTGGCTGGAATGCACGGATAAAATTGAATAATGAATTTATTCATGTCCCCCGAATGATCGGGGCAAGCGTGGGTGTTAATAATTAGCAACGTCTGTCCGCCCCCTTGGCGGGAGTATTTCATCAAGAATAGTGATATGCGGTTATGGATTATTTTCACAAGGGCGCAAAATTAGGAATATTTATAATGATTGGGGGAGAATGGCAAAATCAATTATCGGTTTATTTTATTTAAAAGCAACAAGGCTTCTTTGTCAAATTTAGAAAAAGCAAACCATTTTTTACCCAAATCTTTTAAACTTGCACCAAAATGGTAAACCGTAATTTCATCAATAATTAAAAAGCGATCGTGGGCGTTTGCAAACTCGTTAATTTGAATGGGTGCATATTGTTGGTTGTGTTTTTTCAGATCAAGAGCCAATTGTTTGTTTATTTGCTTCGTAAAAATCGTAAGATTAACCTTCGGCTTACGTTTGGTAAACATCGTCAGCACCGTATCGTCAATATAATTATCAATAAGCAAGATCGATTTTTGTGCAGACCTTATTAATTCGGCAACAAAGTTGTAAGCATCAAAAATCTGGCCTTCAAAAAATATTCCTTGTTTGGGTTTTATACTTTTTTCCTGAATGGCGTTGAATATTTGTAGAACTTTTTGATCGGTTTCCATTTGTTTTAGTTCTACTTTTTCGAGGCGTTGAAATAAGATGGCATTGTTGGCGATAAACTTTTTCATTTCAACAAAGGCCTGCATAATTTGTATGCTCACGATAACGGCGGTGTCGCTTCGAAGCACTGCAGAAAGCATGGCAACCCCTTGTTCGGTAAAAGCGTAAGGAAGATATTTTCTATGCTTACCACGCTTACTCTCTATGGTCACATTTTGTGACCTTAAAGGATCCTCCTCACTTGAGGTCACAATTTGTGTCCTCAAGTGATCCCACTCATTTTCATTAAGCTGAAACCGGAAATTCTCCGGGAATCTGTTGCTGTTTCTTTTAACAGCCTGATTGAAGACCTTCGTTTGGACTTGATATATTTCGGCCAGGTCATCATCAATCATCACCTGAACACTCCGAACGGTATAAATTCGATTTTGAATATTGCTGATATTTAAAGGTAGTTTATTCATCGGTCACCTTGAGATTTTTAATTATAACGGTAAAAGCTTTTCATAATCCTACTCAAAAGCATGAATTCCGGTAATGTCGAGGCCGGTGATGAGCAGGTGGATGTCGTGGGTGCCTTCGTAAGTTATCACCGATTCGAGGTTCATCATGTGCCTCATTATGGGGAAATCTCCTGTGATGCCCATTGCCCCGAGTACCTGCCTGGCTTCGCGGGCAACTTTTAAGGCCATTTCCACATTGTTGCGCTTGGCCATCGAAATTTGTGTAGGAGTGGCCCTGTTTTCATTTTTAAGTTTTCCCAGTCGCCAGGCCATCAATTGGGCTTTGGTAATTTCTGTAAGCATTTCCGCCAATTTTTTTTGCTGAAGCTGAAAGGAGGCAATGGGCTTGCCAAACTGTTTCCGTTCCAATGCATATTGCAGGGCGGTGTTGTAGCAATCGATGGCTGCCCCGATAACCCCCCAGGCTATGCCATAGCGTGCGGAGTTTAAACATTTGAGCGGACCTTTCAAACCGGATATTTCGGGAAAGATATTTTCTTTGGGAACTATCACATCGTCAAAAACAAGCTCACCAGTTACCGATGCCCGCAGCGACCATTTGTTGTGGGTTTCGGGTGCGGAAAAACCTTTCGCCCCTTTTTCAACAATTAAGCCCCTGATTTTCCCCTGCTCGTCTTTAGCCCAAACTACTGCAATATCGGCAATGGTGCTGTTGGTAATCCACATTTTAGCGCCATTCAGCAAATAATGGTCGCCCATGTCACGGATGCGGGTTTCCATATTTCCGGGATCGGAGCCATGATTGGGTTCGGTGAGGCCAAAGCAACCAATCATTTCACCGCTGGCAAGTTTTGGTAAATACTTTCTTTTTTGATCTTCAGATCCAAAAGTAAAAATCGGGTACATTACCAATGAAGTTTGCACCGAGGCCGTTGAGCGGATGCCGGAATCTCCCCTTTCAAGTTCGGTCATGATGATTCCGTAAGCAATATGATCCAATCCGGCGCCGCCATATTCTTCCGGGATAAATGGCCCGAACACCCCGAGTTCGCCAAGCTCTTTCACTATTTTAATCGGAAATTCATGTTTATGCGCTGCTTCATCTATGATAGGTAATACCGATCGTGTAATGTAGTCGCGAATGGATGAACGGATAATTTTGTGTTCATCGCTAAGTAAATCATCTATTTGGAAATAATCCGGGGGGTTGTATGGGTATGCCATTGTTGTAGGTTATTTAGTGTCGGTCTTTTTAGTCAGGTTTCCCGCAGATAACGCAGATTTTCGCAGAAAAAAATCAGCGCAAACCAGCCTTGCCGGCTAGGCAGGTTAGCGTTATCTGCGGGAGATTCTTTGGCCTCGAATAGAAATGGTTGACTTTATGGACAGGCATCATTTAGTTAGTAGTTATTGGTAATTAGTAAGTGTATGTTTTTATCTTGTATTTGTTTTCCGAAAGTTGGTCAAGCAAAAAGGGATTAATTATCAGCAGCAATCATTTCAAGAGGAGTACAAATTGTACCCCAGTTGGAATTCAACTCTTTATCCCTGCTTCTGATTCTCTTTATATATTATTTAACATCCTGACTGTCTGTCAAGACCAATACAACATCTTGAACCGAGAAGTACCATTTTTCATCCTTGTCGTTCCAAACTGTAGGAATTTGCTTACTTTCAAAAAGTTTAATATTTGCCATTCCGAAAAATATTTTGTTGAATCCAAACAAAATTAATATAAAGTCTGTAAATCCAGAGCAATTTCATAAAAGCCAAAAGGGCATAAAACTGCGCCCTTATTACTACAAGTGTGAAAGATCTTTTTCATTTTTTTATTAACTTGAAAGTCTGAAGTTTTCCGTCTCTAATAATTTTAAGGAAATAAATACCTAGGTCTAAATCCTGAATGTTTATTTCATTTATTTCACCGAAAAGTGTATTGCTATAAATTTGCTTCCCACTGCTATTGATAAGGAACAATTCAAAATTTTCGCTTATTTTATTATCTCTAATTAAAACTTTTGATTTTGTGGGGTTAGGATAGATTTCAAATTCATCATAAATTTCAAAATCAAATACTTCACCAATGGTCATTAATTCCTGACTGGATACTGAAAGAGATATCCCCAAAACTATCAATATTAATAATGTATTTTTCATATTTTGTCTTTTTATGTTTCATCAATCAAAAAGCACGTCCATATTTTCGGGCGGGTCGGCCCAAACGGCTTTGTATTTTTTAATGATAATCGGTCGTTTTATAAGTTTTGGGTTATCGGTCATTATTTTTATCCATTCATCATCAGTAAACTTTTTGCCCTTGTATTTACTCTTATAGTCAGCTTCCTGCGTCCTGATTAGATCATGAGGTGGTACATTTATTCTCATCAGGATTTCTTTGAGTTCATCAACGGTAATTCCATACTTGATGTAGTTTTTTATTTCAAAATCCTCTTTTTTTTCTTCGAGCCTGGCCAGTCCGGCCCTTGATTTTTTGCACCTGGGATTGTGGTAAATGGTAATCATAATTTGGCTTTTAAATTTTACACGTTATATTTACAAAGGAATTCAATAAAATTTACTTTTACAACAAACTGTTAAACAATAAAAAGTAAATCATGTATTTTGATGAATTTAAGGCTTCGGTAAATGCTGACTATCCACCTGAAAAAATTAATAAGGAACTTAAAGCACTTTGGTGGGACGCGAAAGGAAACTGGGAAAAAGCACACAGGATTGTGCAGGAAATGAATAATACAATGGCTGCCTGGGTGCATGCATACCTCCATCGCAAGGAGGGCGATTTAAGCAATGCTTCATTTTGGTACACCAATGCAGGGCGTAAAATGTCCACATTTTCCCTGGAGGAAGAATGGGATGAGATTGTAAAAGCAATCTTGGATAAGGAAACACGGATTGAAAATCATTTTATAAGTGGGTAAAAAATCCTGTTATAAGCTATTTGCTCATTGGGGCAGTTTTCAAGAAGCCATCCAAAGTGCTAATCCCGAAGATTTCCAGGCTATCATTACCTTGCCTTTTTATTTTCAACAACCATAAGATTATTGATGCCGAAAAATAGAATTGTATGGATGATAAAATAACCATTAAACAAATAAAGGATTTTCAAATAGCCTGGTTTTTTAACCTTGTGAGGAACATTTACCTCACTTCGGAATTTATGAGCGATGATTTCGACAGGAAGTTTCAGGGAAAGAAGCAGTTTGATGAGTACTACTCAAATATGCTCCGACACCCGGGATCGTTCCTGCTTGGAGTCTTTAGTGATCAAGGCCCGGCAGGTTATTTGTCTGTTGAAGTCAATCCGGCCACAAAACTCAGCCATGCAGCCCAAATGAACATGGGTATTATTGAAACCTACCGGGGCAAGGGTTTTGGGAGACAGCTTGTTAAGGTTGCAATGGAAAAAGCCAAATCCGAAGGCATTATCGAAATTATTTATTTAATGGTTCGCGCCGATCACTATGCTGCAATAAAACTTTACGAGGCTTCCGGCTTTGATGAATTGGCCAGGCTTGAAAAAGACACCAAAATTGGTAGCGAATACTTTGATGGAATTTTGATGCGGAAGTTTGTGTGAATGATCAATTATTTTTTACTAAGTGGTTTTGAGTGATCTAAGTGCCTACATTAATTTGAAAAATTTATAATATGCAAATTTGAAAATTAAAGCCCTGCCTCGCGGCCCGCTTCGCAGCGAGGCGAGCAAGGCGGGCGCTTCGCGGGAAACGCATCTACCAAACTTGTGAAACTAATTCCTTCCGTCAAGGCTATATCACATTTTATTAATTATCATCGAATTTATCGGATTGAACTAATTTTAATTAGTTTAATTAGCGTAATTCGATGAAAAAAATCACATAATGATGAAAAATGCTGAATGCTTCTTTCATAAAGATTCACTTAGATGCTTTATTCACCACAATTGATTTACCTTAAATAGGGAGGTTTGAATTTTAATCAATCAACATAATTCAGCACTTTGTTGTTTTATAAAGTTATCACGATAATTCATTGATATTCTCTCAGAATAAATTAATTTTGGTATTGGATAATTTTGACAGGCTGATTTTTTAAAACAACAATTTTATGTACTTACTTTTACAAAATAATATTTCCAAACTTTTGTTGATTGCCGTGGTTTTACTTTCTGCCCGGCTTTTTGCTCAACCGGTCATCCACACTGTATCGCCCAATAACACAACCTTATGTAAGTTTGAAAAACTTGAACTGGCTGTTACACTTACTGCTACCTACAGCAATCCTTACGAACATGGGCAGGTATCGTTAAAAGCGGTTTTTATTTCACCATCCGGCGCTCAATATTTTATGGATGGTTTTTATTTCCAGGATTATGAAATAACATCGCCAAATGTGCTGGTTGCCACCGGCCCTCCCGGATGGAGAATAAGGTTTTCGCCTGACCAAACAGGTTTGTGGTATTATTATGTTGTAGTTGCGGATGCTACCGGCAATTACACTTTTCCCACCCAACAATTTACTTGTACAACATCTTCGCGAAAAGGATTTATTTCAAAAAATGGCAGCCGGCTTCAATATAGCAATGGTGAAACATTTCACCCTATCGGAACAAACATAGCATGGCAATGGTGGTGGGATGGATGGGCTGAATATGAAAACTGGATTGATGCACTGGCAGAAAACGGTGGAAATTTTACCAAGCTTACCATGGCGCCATGGATTTTTGAAATCGAGTGGACTGAAACCGGGGTTGGCCAATACACACAGCGGCAAAATCGTGCATGGGTGCTCGATTGGGTTTTCGATCAATTAATAGAGAAAGATATTTATTGTATGCTCAATCCCATGATTCACGATGAGCTTCAGCTTGGTTCGTGGACGGGGTGGGATGTAAATCCCTACAACCAGGATAATGGCGGGCCATGTAATTCGCCCCAGGATTTTTTGGTAAACGAAACAGCCATCTTTCGTTACAAGCAGAAGCTAAGGTATATCAATGCTCGGTGGGGTTATTCGCCACAGGTAGCCTTATGGGAGCAATTGTCGGAGGCTGACAATACTGGCCTTTGGGATAATTATTCGAACCAGACAGTATCATGGATGAATACCATGACTTCTTACATGAATAATATTGATATTTATAATCGGCCGGTTTCGAGCGCTTTTGCTATCCCGCAGCACAACCCCGAATATTGGGGAAATTACAATACCGGCTTTACCCAGCAGCATATTTATGATTTTATTCCTGATCTTGAAATGAAGATTTATAATTTTACCAGGGATTATTTGGGTAGATGGAATAAGCCATCCATTGTTGGTGAGTTTGCTCTTGGCCACGATGTAGATGAGATTATCGAACTCGACCCACAGGGAGTAGCTTTTCATAATGTTGTTTGGTCATCGGTTTTTTCAGGCGCAGCAGGCTCGGCAATGTCGTGGTGGTGGGATAACTACCTCTATCCATACAACCTGTTTGACCACTTTAAGGCACCATCGGATTTTATGCAGGAAATTGATGTGGATATTTCTCAGCTCGAAGCTGTGGTGCCTTTGTGTACCACTGCCGGTAATGAGGATGTTTTTGTTGACCCTGATTTTAACAATGATAACACTGAAGCTCCTGAAAACCAATTTACTTTTGACCCAAGTGGATTGATGTATCCAACGGAATTGTACCTGGGGCGAAAATTATATGGCAGCCTCTTTGGGAACAGGAGAAATCCACCAATATTTACCGTTAATTATACCCGCAATGGAAATTTTAAAGTAAAAACAGGCTCTGTCTTTTTATCAAAATTGAAAATACAGATCGACGGGGTTACGGTTTTTAATCAAAGTGTTGGCTCAAATAATACCTACGGTGTTCCAGTGTCGATAGGCGAACATGTAATACGGGTTGAAAATTCAGGCACAGGAATTTTGGGGATTAGCAATTATCAGTTTATAAATTATGCTCCCCAATTGCGATCGTTTGTTTTAAAAAACGACACTTATGCTGCCGGCTGGATGCAAAATAAAAAATACAACTGGCAGTATTTAAATCAGTTTGGAACACCCTTTCCGGTGAGTGTTGGAAAAATTTATCTTGATTTTGATAATCATGGGGTTTTCGATATTTATTGGTACAATCAAGATGCAGTGCTCGACTCGGTGCAAACAATATTTAATGCCGAAGGTAATCTTGTTCTTGATGCCCCGGCTATAGTATGGGATGGTACTTTTGAAGCAAAGTTTATTTCGCCTGTTGAGATTCATTTTGCGGCAACTCCACTAATTGGCGATGCACCCCTGGCAGTTCAGTTTTCGGATGAGTCAGTAAATGCAGGTGCAGAAATTGATGCCTGGAATTGGGATTTTGGCGATGGCAACACATCAACTGTGCAAAATCCTATACATACTTATAATACTCCTGGCATATATTCAGTGAGTCTTGAAATTGTAACAGGCCAATTTTCTAATTCGTTTACAAAAGAAAATTTTATTGAGGTTACCCAATCAATCGTTGCTGAATTTACTGCTGATACTACCCTTGCCCTACCCGGCGAAATTATCCAATTTACCGACCTGTCGTTGGGCGACCCGACAAGCTGGCTATGGAATTTTGGCGACAACACCCTGAGCTTTGCAGAAAATCCTGCGCATGTTTTTTTGCAACCCGGGTTTTATACGGTGTCACTTTTTGCCCAGGATGGCCCTGATGGTGATGTCGAAACAAAAACGGATTATATTCAGATATTATCCCCATTGGTAGTCGATTTTACCGCCGATGAATTAATGGCTGTTGTAAATGATGAAATTCAGTTTACCGACTTGTCAACAGGCAGCCCCACTTTTTGGAACTGGGATTTTGGGGATGGCTCGGGCAGTACTAATTCAAACCCGGTTAAACAATTCAACCAGCCCGGAACATACTCCGTTTCTTTGGTTGCCGGAAACGATTACTTCCAGGATTCTGTGGTGAAAGAAAATTTTATTACCATTTTCGATTCACTGTCGGCTGATTTTATGGCTGAACCATTGGTGTTGTGGGTAGGCAGTTCGCTTCAGTTTACCGATCTCTCCTCTGGAAATCCAACTTCATGGAACTGGAATTTTGGTGATGGAGGTATCAGCAATTTGCAGCATCCAACTTATGCATGGCCCTCAGCGGGTTTTTATACCATAAGTCTGGAAGTTGCCGATCCGGTGCAGTCGGATATTATTATCAAAGAAAATTACATTTATGTTAAAGATACCCTCGATGCTGAATTTAAGGCTGACACAACGAATATAGTTATCCAAAATTGGGTTCATTTTACCGATCTTTCTAAAGGCACTCCCACATTATGGTTTTGGCAGTTTGGCGATGGGTTTAGCTCCAACCAGGAAAACCCTACACATAAATATAAACTCGTTGGAAATTTTACGGTTCGGCTTACCGCGATGAGTAATGACAGTTCAGATATCGAGATTAAAGAAAATTACATTGATGTACTTCCAAAACTTGTAGCTGATTTTTATGCCGACACCCTGTATGCAGTGCCCGGGGAGCTGATACACTTTTATGATATGAGCGCCGGAAACCCCACTAACTGGTATTGGGATTTTGGAAACTCGACAAACAACAATCAGCAAAACCCGTTTACGACTTATGAAAATCCCGGGAATTATTCCATCACACTTATTGTTGTAAACCAATTACAAGGGGATACCCTGGTTAAAGAAAACTATATCAATATCATCGAGCCTGTGGTGGCAAACTTTACGGTAAGCCCCTTTGAGGCGAGGATAGGAGAGGAGGTTCATTTTACTGATCTTTCCACCGGCTTTCCCAATCAATGGGAATGGTGGTTTGGAAACGGGGATACCTCATACATAAATAACCCCGTAACTGTTTATTATGAGCCCGGGTTTTACGATATTACGCTGATTGCGAAAAATGAATTTTTATCAGATACTTTAACCATCGATGAGTTTTTATACATCCTGCCTCCGTTTTATTCCCAAAATGTTTTGCTCAGGCAAGGCTGGAGCGGAATTTCTACTTTTGTTCAGCCCTTGTATCCTGCTATCGGGGAGATTATGGCGCCAGTAGGAGAAGCGCTGTTTTTTGCTGTGAATGAGCAGGGTATTTACAGCCCTGCATTAAATATTAACACCATTGGAAATTGGGATACCAATGAAGGCCTGGTGATATTTATGAATCAGCCTGCCTCCATAACCATCGAAGGCTACGAGAAAGTTGATAGTAATATTACGCTTTCGCAGGGATGGTCGATGTTTCCCATATTCAGCCCATGTTCACACGCTGCCGTGCAGGTATTTGAAGTTTTGGATGATGACTTGAAGGTTATCAAGGAAATTGGAAGTTATAAGGTCTTTTGGCCCGAAATGGGAATTTTTACCCTCGATACTTTACAATCAGGGGCGATGTATCAGATTTATCTGAATCAAACCCGCGATTTTTCTTTCCCCACCTGCGATTGATTATTTTTGCGGCCTTTAATCAATCTAAGGTTTATGAACTATTCCGAAATACTGCATTATCTTTTTAACAGGTTGCCCATGTTTCAGCGGGTGGGCGGAGCTGCCTACAAAGCCAACCTCGATAATACCCACAAGATGTGTGCGCTGCTTGGCCATCCTGAAAAAGAATTCAAAACTGTTCATATTGCCGGAACCAACGGCAAAGGGTCAACATCAAACCTGCTGGCATCCGTTTTCCAGGAATGTGGGTACAAAACCGGGCTCTACACTTCTCCTCATTATATCGACTTTAGGGAAAGGATCAGGGTAAACGGCAAAATGATTTCAGAAGATTGGGTGGTCGATTTCATCGCCAAATGGCAAAACGATCTTGAAACCATCGACCTGTCGTTTTTTGAAATGACCGTGGGCATGGCATTCCAGTATTTTGCTGACCAAAATGTAGATATCGCGGTGATTGAAGTCGGGCTTGGGGGCAGGCTCGATTCAACCAATGTAATATCTCCGCAGGCCTCCGTGATTACTAACATAGGATTAGATCATACTCGGTTTTTGGGAAATACACTTCCCAAAATAGCCCTGGAAAAAGCCGGAATCATCAAGCAAAACATACCTGTAATTATTGGTGAAACACAGGCTGAGGTGAAGTTGGTTTTTGATAAAAAGGCAATATCTTCAAATGCACCAATTTCTTACGCAGACCAAGGATGGCAAATTGTTAAATTGGAAGATGATTCATCGATAAAAATATTTTATGATGGGCAACTATTTCTCGAAGTGATTTATCCCTTACGGGGAACTTATCAAAATAAAAATCTTAAAACGGTTCTGGAAACCATAAGGGTTTTACAACAATCCGGGGAGGCTATTCCGAAAGGAGCAATAAAAAAAGGAATCGAAAATATTTTTGCAAATACCGGTTTTCAGGGCCGCTGGCAGGTGTTGGGAAATGCTCCCCTGGTAATTTGCGACAGCGGCCACAACCACGAGGGCATCGTGGAGGTGGTTAAAAATATCAACATCATCAAATATAAAAACCTGCACTTTGTTTTTGGAGTGGTTAATGATAAAAGTCTTGATGAAATTTTGGATCTGTTACCTACCGAAGCCGTGTATTATTTCTGCAAAGCCGATATCCCGCGTGGTTTGCATGCAAGTGAACTTGCGGAGAAAGCTGCTTCATATCAACTTAAAGGCAATATTTTTCCCTCAGTAAAAAAAGCTTATGAAGCAGCAAAACAAAAGGCCGGCCCCGAAGATTTAATTTTTGTTGGAGGCAGCACTTTTGTTGTGGCCGAGGTATTGGGTTTGTCGGGTTGTTGAAATCTACGAAATCCTTTACATTTCTTTAAACTTTTCCCAATTTCACAATATCCACACCGGTTAAAATGCCGACATTTTTGGTTTTGTAGTTTTGAGTCACCCCGTGAATGCTTTCCGGCAGATGGACGAATTTAAAGAATTATGTTTTGCGCCTGGGGCGGATTCACGGGGTGACTTGCTGTGTTTTACGGGTGGCAAGACCTAACAGGTTTTTATGCCAGACATTTGCATTACTTTTTTTTGAAAAGCAAACGTCTGTTTTGGGGGTAAACCTGTTAGGTGGGGTGTTAAATCTGTATTTTACTTTTACGTTCCATTTATTATATTTTCGTCTTTAACTCTCCTTTCATTAGATTATCATTTTCATAAAGATAGATTTCTCAGTCCCCGAAGGGTCGGGGCAGGCTGCTGCGCTCCATCGAAATGACAAAGCTCATGAATATCAGGTAGGGAAAGGGAAAGCGGGTGCAGAGCACCCGCTTTCCCTTTCCCCCAAACCAATAAACTACAACCTTGTCATTTCGACCGAAGGGAGAAATCTCTTTGCAAAAACCCTTGAAAAAATTCAAAAAACAGAACGAAAAGGCGTTTTATCCTATAAATCTTAATAGCCACATAAACAGAAAGATACAATTTTCAAAAAACCAATTTTTAACACCCCACCTGTTAGGTCTGCAGATTAACTACTGTACCACCAGCTTCTTAATGGTTTGCATTTGCCCTTGTGTTATTTTCAAATAATATATTCCTTTCGGATGAGAAGAAAGGTCAATGATAAATTCATTGCCCTGGCCCTTACCATTTTGGATAAGCGAACCGTGGATATTCAACAGTTGCCAAAATACTGGTTCCTGATTGTTCTTAATTTTTACATTGAAGATCTTTGCAGAAGGGTTGGGTGAAACTGAAACAGTAAGCTGTGGCTTTCCCCATTCGTTGATAGCATCTGTTGCAACAAGGTAGTTTTGCTGAAAACCCTGGGTAAAGCTTACACTACCATTTGAAATACTTCCGCTTACCGGCTCGCCAATGGTAAAGCCTGCTTTAACTGAACTAATGTTTATATTCCCGCCTCCATTTGAAATTGCTGATGGCTGCATTTGCTGGGCCAACGCGAAAACACCAAAGAGCAATGTGCCAAAAATCAAAATTATTTTTTTCATGCCGTATTACTTTTTGTGCTAATATTTGATGATGTAGTTGATGTAAATGTTATTGGGGCGGGTTTCTGAGCCTCCATTAAAATCTGTCCAAGCTATTTGAGGGGGATTACCACCAGTTACTGCATCACTTGTTACAACTGTTCTATTTGTAAAGCCAGTATAATTATTATTCCCATTTGGATTTATATAACTCAATCCATTTGGTGAGTTGTGGCGGTGGCTTTCAAAAACATTTTCTTGAAAACTCCCTACATCATCCTTCTCTCCAAAGCCATTTTCAATTCTACCAGCCACATCAGGGTCTTTAAATTCATCAGCCCTATTCAGGTTTGCGCCACGCAAAAACATTCCTCTAAAATCAGGTAAGTTGAATGTAGTGGTTTGGTTGCCCACGCCATAAGCTATGCCCACAACATCGTACAAAGCGGCCATTTCGGTACGGTTTACCTCGCTGCCATCGCATAGCAGCCAGCCTTCGGGTATTTTATTCACACTACCGGCAAAGGGCATAATCATCCCGGCAGGGAAAGTGGAACTGCCTGCACGGTGGGCATAGTTGGCCACCGGTGCCGAAAGTATGGGCGTGGTGCCCAGCAGCGTGTAGGTTGTTCCACCGGTCATGTCGATTTTCAATTTTCAACTGGTTGGCGGGTTTGCTCCAGTCGATGGTAAGATAATTGCCACTGAGCACGCTGCCTGTGCCCACTTCGAGTTCGATAATTCCAAATTCATCGGAGCTTTGGTTGAACTCCTCGGTGTAAGCCACCACACTGTTAGTGTCCTGCACAATTGAAACACGTAGCCCCACATTTTTGTTAGTAAGGATTGTACCATCACTGTCGCGGATCACAGCCTGGTATTTAAACGGTAATGCCTGCGAAAAGGCCACGCTTGCTGCTATGAGCAAGCCAAAAAGCAAAGTAAACTTTTTCATACGATTATGAATTTTTGTTGATTGCCCTCAATACCCAACAGGCGATTAATTGAATTACATCCCGAATCAAAAAAATGATTCGAGGATTAGTTTGACTAAATTATTTCGTTTCGCCTGCGGCTCACAAAATAATAGTCTCACTAAAAAAAAGCGTGGGTACTGTAACCTATCGGTATCAGAGGTATCGCCAAACACCCACTCTACAAATAAGAACAGCCCACGCAGTTGCGTGAGCGTGTTGCTTATTATCCTTGTAGAGTATAGAGAATTGGCGATTTTCTGATTCCTGAATAAAAGCTAACGCTTTTTATATTTTTATTTTATTTTGTTTATGTCATTGTTTTGGGTTTGTTTAAGATTTCAAATTTATTAAATCTCAGGTATTTCAAGTTGCTTGCATATTTTCTTACAAAGCAAATCTGATAATTCATTATGTCTGCCTACCGATGTTTGTTTCTGATTTTTTTTATTTACAAAAATTGAATGATTGCTCCCTTCCCGAAGAAGGATGCAGTGATGTACTTTTAAATATTTGATAAAGGTACTTCGTTTCATTACAAAGTTAATTGTTCCCTCACCACCATTCGGTTTGCATAATTAATGGATGTTATCTCCTTGTTTGCTTCAAGGAGCAATTGCAGCGCATCCAGCAAATTGCCTTTTAATTCATCAATGGTTTTGCCCTGCGACAAAACTGCCGGCAATTCCTCCAACTGACCTACATACCATCCATCTTGTGATTTTTCGATTATTGCAGTAAACTTCATGTCTATTCAAATTTGTTATGTGTTCAAAGATACAATGATTATTTAATCAATTTAATAAACATATCATCTGCATTCTCACATTCAACCAGGTTTTTACCTTCATCAGTCTCCTGCAAAGTTTTTTGCGTTGTTGGGTTGAGGATTTTTACACTAAAGGGAATCCCTTTGTTTTGCCTGATTTGATTGTAAAACAGGCTTATTGCTTCCGAAACAGAAAGTCCAAGTTGATGAAGAATTTCTTCTGCTTCAAGTTTTAGGACGGGTTCGATGTTCGCTTTTATTGTTTCTGTTTTCGACATATTAATCAACAATTTATGGTTGTTTCAAACTTACATTTTTCTTGACAGGCTATTAAAGTTAAGGCTTTATATATTTTAGATTTTTTCGCAACCTTCGGTAATGGCCTGCTCCATTTGCATAAGTTCTGTTTTTTCGATAGCTCCGGCAAATTTTAAAATATCTCGTTTATCTTTGCTTTTCACTGATACCAATGAATCAATAAATTCGAGCAACTTTGCTTGTTGGTAAGAATTTAGTTGGCCAATGGATTGAATAATTGTATTTGATATTTCACTGGTTTGCATTAGCGTTTATTTTTCTGTTTTTAAAATACGCAATGATTTCCTTCGGGCTTTTGCCTTCGGTTTCACGTGCAATTCTTTCGCGTTCGACACGAACAGATTTCACGCAGTCGTATTCTTTTTTAATCGTTGTTTTCATTAAACTAAATTATTCATGCCCTCCGGCTATTTTTCTCGTTTCGAAATCAATCCATTGGTCAGTTCCCGAAAAGCATCCTCGTCAAGGTCTTTCCAGACACCGGCGTACGACAACACCTTTTTCTTTTTGCTGATTTGCTCTTCCAGTTTTTTCAAATATTCATCCAACTCCGAAAGCTGCTCCATAGGAATTTGTTTAATTCGTTTGAGTATCTGTTTCCTTATTTTTGTTTCGGTAGTCATAAAAGTTTTCTCTGAATTTTGTTTTTTTTTAACACCCAAAATTATAATTAATTTTAGAACCTGCAATGATTTTTACCTCCTTGTTTGTTACTACTAATCTAAACGATCTAAATTACTTATGTAATTAATGGCATCTAAAGGTGTGTCTAAGCCCAAAAAGCCTCCCCGCATTTTGCAGGGAGGTTTTTGAGTTTGTAGGTAGTAGAGTTATTCGGTTAAGTCATCCGATGAATAAAGCCGGGAACCATTTCTATTTTCAGAAGATTTTTACTGGTTCTTAAACAGCATTCATCCCGCACGTGCGGGACTATCTGTGTTTTGCCCGGAATTCTGTTTGTAGTCACCCCGTGAATGCTTTCCGGCAGATGGACGAATTTAAAGAATTATGTTTTGTGCTTAGACACGATTCATGGGGTGACTTGCTGTGTGGTTCGGGTGGCAAGACCTAACAGGTTTTTATGCCAGACATTTGTATTACTTTTTTTTGAAAAGCAAACGTCTGTTTTGGGGGTAAACCTGTTAGGTCTCCAAAATCTACTGTACCACCAGCTTCTTAACTGTTTGTAATCCTCCTTGAGTTATTTTCAAATAATAAATTCCTTTCGAATGTGTGGAGAGGTTGATTACAAATTCATCTGACTGATTATTTCCAAAGGCAATAACTGATCCGTTGGTATCGGTAACTTCCCACTCAAACTCTAACAGGGTTGCCAACCCTGTTAGAGTTGAAACCCGAAACATTCCCGTTGAAGGATTGGGATAAACTGAAATATTCATCCTCGAAGCTTCAATTTCTTCCACTCCGGTACTTTCCAAACTCTTAATGGCCGACAATCCATGATTCACAAAATATCCACCCTGCGGCAGATGCTCATCGAACTCAACTTCCAGAGGAAATTCATTTCCGGTTTCAGGATTATAGACCCTGAATTGAAGTGCTTCGCCTTCAGCTAATCCATCAACCTGTGAAGTTGTGGGATCATCGCCAAAAGCAGTGAGGACAAGGTTTTGATTTTGGAAAACCACAGCACCACAGCACAAACCTGACTTATTGTAAATGGTGAGGATATTTCCTTCGGCCAGTCCGGAAATTACCTGTACTGGAATTGCTATGGTGTGGGTTATGGGGGTTCGTTGTACCTCACCCCCACTCCTCAAGGAGAGGGGAGTTCCCACGCACAGGCCGACCTCGGCACAGCCCTCTCCTTGAGGAGAGGGAGCTCCGCTGCGCATAGCTGCTACATCAATTCGCCCAAGTTGTATTTGATCTGGATCGTTTTGCTTAAACATGATCGAAGAATGTACAGTTCTCCCCCTCAAGGGGGAGTTAGAGGGGGTATTTTTGGAGGGAGTGCCAGCCCACTGGCTGACCTCACCCTGCCGAGCTTTGCTCGTGCATGCACGAGGCTTCGCCTCGGCACAGACCTCTCCTTGAGGAGAGGGAGTTCCGCCGCGCATAGCTGCTACATCAATTCGCCCAAGTTGTATTTGATCTGGATCGTTTTGCTTAAACATGATCGAAGAATGTACAGTTCTCCCCCTCCAGGGGGAGTTAGAGGGGGTGCGTTGGGAGTTAGAGGGATTCTCACAAATCGGAAACTCCAAACCCACCTCCTCATCCACCAGCACAAAGTAAGCCTTGCCGGGTATAACTTCTCCAAGTGTGTTTACCCCAAACTGTGGCCAGTAAACACCAGTGCCTGCTACTTCTTTTACAATTTGAAGCTTATCGATTATTTGACCGAAAAGTTCTTCGGCATCGTTATCACAAGCATTGAGCACGGGCAGGTAGTTCCAACCTGCGTTGAGATTTGCTGTAAGATTATTTTGCATCTCACCAGTGAAAGTCACCTGCTGTGCAGTCTCCATCTTGATCTGATATCCGGCATGTTCATCCCAGTTTACAAGGGTGTTTACCCCGGCGGTTGGCCAGTACATGCCAGCAAAGTTTTGGAGGATCACCAGTTCTTCAACTACAGGTTCGAAAATTGTTTCGACAGCCGGATCATCGGGAATAACGAAACTTGAAATGCCACTCCAACCTTCGGGAAGTAGAACGACTTGTACAGCACCCGTTGCAGTAACTTCGATAAGTTGGTTGTAAACGATGCTCCAATGTCCGCGCTCATCCACAGCCCGTACAAATAAACGATGCTCACCGGGAATTTGGGCTTCAAGGTTCACCACAAAACTTCGCTCTACATTGGCTTGTGAGTTGGGAACTGAAACCTGAGTTCCAAAGCCAACACCGGGGTCTTCGTCCATGAAATATTCCAATCCGGAAACATTGGTCAATTCACCGGGGACATAGCTTTTCAGGAAAGCCCTTGCCATGCATTCACTCCATCGTCCGTTTTCATCCTGTGAGCGAAAGAAAATATTATGGAGGCCATCGGTATATCCGTCAAGCGGAATAAGTGTTTCCACTATTGGAACCGGGCTTTGTGAAACAGGTATCGAACTGGCTTGTCCGAAGCCAGGATCATCATTCACAAAATATTCGACCTGAACAATGTTTGGATCAGGATCGCTCATTAGCCTTGTTTTTAAAAAGGAACGTGTCATTGTTTGATTCCAGACACCCGAAGTGTCCTTCACCCTAACAAAGAGCAAGTGGTATCCATCGTCCAGGTCATCAACCGGAGCCAGAAAGTTAAAGCCACCAATGCTGCTGGAATAAGCATACACTCCGGTTCCATTCCCATATCCGGGATCTTGGTCAAAGAAATATTCCAGCGAATAGATTGGCGGAAATACCGTGATATAATCCTCCTTGATCTCGGTATCTGTTCCTTCCAAATTGGTAGAAGTGAGCGAAACCGTATAAATGCCCGGAGCTCCGTAAATATGATTCGGGTTTTGTTCGGTACTCGTATTTCCATCGCCAAAATTCCAAAGCCATTCCGTGGGTACACTCACGTAGGTTTCGTCAGTAAATTGAACCATAAGCGGAACTGCCCCTGTCGTGATATCAGCCGAAAATTCAGCAATTATCGGAGGTTCTTCCACATTGAAAGGTTCAGCCACCGTAATACTCCAGCTTCCACTTTCATCCATGGAACGAAGGTAGAGCGTATGTTCTCCCCATTCATAGCCGTCCAGATTGGCATCAAATTCCTGTTCATGGATTCCATTGTTGGGATCGAACATAACTGGTTCTGCCAGACCCTGTCCGGGATCTTCATCTATAAAGTATTCGGCTTTTACCAGTTGAGGCAAAGGATCGGCTGGATAATTGCCCATAATAAAGGCGCGTTGCATCACGATACTCCATTTTCCATTTTCATCCTGAGAACGTACAAACAGATTATGCAAACCAAAGGACAAACTTTCCAGTGGAAGATTTATCGCTACTTCCATTGGTGAAAGCGCATCCACAGCAATGGGAGTTGCCTGCCCGAATCCGGGATCATCATCATAGAAATATTCGAGATAGCTGATGTTTGGGTCTGCATCTTCTGGAAGCATCTGCTTGATAAAGGGGCGAGCCATGGTTTGACTCCATGAGCCATTTTCGTTTTTCGATCTGGAATAAAAAGTATGAAGTCCATCCGCAAGATGATTAACAGGTGCATTAAAAGTAATCATCACCTCACCCTCACCATTGCCATAAATTGGAATGGCATTGCCATAACCGGGATCGATATCAAAGAAATACTCAGCCAGCCAGTTGCCCTGACCTTGTTCGTTTACCTGAATGAGGTTTTCCATGATGATTTCATCGGAAATTGTTCCATTCGAAACGGTGAGGGAAACAGTATAAATTCCCGGATTTTGGTAAGTATGCAACGGATTTTGAATTTCACTGGATGTTCCGTCTCCAAAATCCCAGAACCATGAAATGATATTTCCCTGCGACTGATCCGTAAACGTAACATACAGCGGGGTGCTTCCCAGAGTGGTTGAAGTAGTAAAACCGGCAACCAGCAATAAAGGTGCAATATCCTCCCCAAACCTCGGGTTGAGGCCATATTCTTCGAAGGAATAATCAACAATTCCTTTGATAAAATCAAAAGTTTCTCCCATATTGGGCTCATAGTAAAACATCCTGTCGTCCACCTGGCAATTGCCGCTGCCATCGTTGATGTACCATTCGGCATTTCCATTGGGCAATGTAGTAAGCCCGGTATTAATGGTTTTTACCAGGGCACTTTCCCACGGTTCGGCACCTGCCGGATTGGTGAAGATTCCTGTGGTCAGGATTTGTGGCTCAGGAACAGGATTTCCGTTGCTAACAATGATAATTTGGGGAGAGTTAAACTCGGTCATCCCATAGTACTCCTGAATCAATCCATTTACCACAACTTCATCTCCCATGTAGGCCGGAAGGTTGGCATTGTAAATAAAAATGCTGTTCCACGGGCCACCATCAGGGTGGGAAATAAAAAACTCATTATTGTTTCCATTGTATCCTGTGGCTGTTACCATGCCGCTAACTGTAACTTCTATTCCTGTAAATTCTGAAGGATAGGTGTTTTCAGGTTCGGGGTTGGTGGTAAACTGAAGATCATAAATAGTGATTGGATTTACAACAATATAATCTTCCATGGTTTTGGTATCCTCGCCTCCCATTCCGCTGACAATTAAGCTTACTGTGTAGTTGCCTGGCAATGTATAAATGTGAGAAGGATTTTGCTCTATGCTAAAATTTCCATCCCCAAAATCCCAATACCAGGAATTGATATCCCCAGTTGAAAGATCGTTAAACTGAACTTCCAGGGGGATTTTTCCCGACAAAGGATTAGCAATGAAATCAGCGACAGGTATAGGCAAGGCTTCATTAAAAGGAATTGCAAATCCGGTTACTTCCATGCCACCACGGAAAGTTCCGAGGTAAGTTGTATTTCCGGTAAGCGGATCAAGAGTTCTTAGTTCACCCTGTCCGGCAGCATCGTTAAAGGCAGTCAGATAAATGTTCCCTGTAGCGGGATCAAAATCCATATCCTGCTCATAGTTGGCATCGAAGCCGATTGGGCCGATAGCCGTTGCAAGGCCGGTTTCTTTATCTAATTGATAGATTTGATCGTCATTAACATTAAGTGCATAAAGGTTTCCATCGGCATTGCAAGCCAAGGCAGTAAAACCTTCTAAGCCTGAATATCCGACGTAGGTTGAACTCCCGGATAAAGGATCAATTTCATACAAACTAACCCAGGAGTGTCCATAAAGTTTCTCCCCAACAGGATCGTAAGCCATCGAAGAAATATAACTTCCCGGAACACCAACAAAGGTTCGGTTTCCTGTAATGGTATCGACGGTATAAAGCGTATCATTTGCAATCGCCCACCACTTGCCATCCATCCATGTGCCACCATTAAAATAATGTTCGCTTTCTTGATCGTCCAATGAAAATACAGTTTCTGGATTTTCGAGATCAAAAACAATCGGTCCTTCTGGTAAGCCTGATTGATTTGGATATGCATTGTAAGCATACACACTTCGTGCTATTTCCACAGAATTAATACTCCTTGTCAGGGTATTGTTATTCAGATTTTCATCGCCGGGAGCAGCTATACTGGATGTCAACTGATAGGAATCGGGAACACTTAAATCCACAGAAGTGCCGAAGGTAAATTGCTCCACATCTCCAGGATTCAAAAACAAGTATGTGTTTTCGGAAATAGTTCCACCACCATCCAGTTGATAACTGAGCGTTACATTTCCATCCCAGCTTTCGATGCCAAAATTCCTTACATTAATTGTAATATCTACAACTGAGGATGCCGATGCAAGTATCAAATCTTCGGGTGACTCAAATGAAGTAATAGCCAGGTTAATTGCAGGCGGAAGTTCGCATGAATGGTCAACCCAGGCACAATCAGGCCCGGCATTGATTTCCATATTATTCAGCGATGCGACAAAACCATTGGGCCCGAAATCGTAGGCTACAGAATAAGTGGGACCCTGGTCGCAATGCCAGAGGCCGTAAATGCCTTGCTCGTTTCCAGTAAGTTCTCCACAGAAATTATCTCTGATCTCTTCCTGGGTGCGGGCGACATTCCAAATTCTTACTTCATCAATATCACCATTGAAAAAGCGGTCCATATTGTTGCCACGTCCACCAATTTGAAGCGTGTGGCACACAGGATTGTTATCGAACTGATAAAAACCTACCTGAATGCCATTTGCATAAATGTTGCACAGATCGCCTTCTTTGGTAAGGGCAACGTGCGTCCATTCGTTGGTGGGAATTATGTTGGGTTCTGATGTTACAAAGCTCCATCCATTGCCCGATTCGCCATAAAGTATGGAACCATCAGGATTTACACGAAACTGAACACTGGCTGCATCACCATACCAATAAGCGATTTCCTGGTATCCTGACAATTCTGTGGGATTAATCCAGGCTTCAATGGTGAGTTCATCTTCGGGGAAAGATACATCAGCAGCTTCGAGGTAATCGTTTTCACCATCAAAGCGGAGTGCATAATAACTTCCCTGTTCAACCATAACAGTATCGTAGGCTACAATACTCCAGTTGTCGAATTCATCCTGTGCGCGCATGTACAAAATATGTTCGCCGGGTTCTACACTGCCAAATGACACGATAAAATCCTTATCGGCAACAGGTACCTGAGGGTTGATGTTACGGGAAGTTCCATTGCCAAAACCGGGGTCTTCGTCCAGGAAGTATTCCACTGCAACCAAATCAGGGTTGCTTAAGGATGAAATATGATCGAGGTAAAACATTTGAAAATATCCCATGCTCCAAACACCTGCTTCACTTTTGGAACGTACAGTTACAAAATGGAAACCGGGCTCTTGACCATTCAAATCAATTTCAAAGGACAAGTCCACCACTTTGCCGGGAGTAATTGAAACCTGAGTTGCTAAACCGATGCCGGGATCGTCGTCAATAAAATATTCGACCTCAACAATAGGCTCCGCGCCAGTATCCAACACATCCATTAAAAACATGCTGGTATAGGCATGGCTCCATACATCATCAGCAGAAGCTGAACGTACAGAAACAAAATGAAAACCTGATTCCAGGCTACTCACATCCACATCAAAAGCAAGTTCAACAACCTTTCCGGGAGTGATGCTTACCTCAGTTGCTTCGCCGATTCCGGGATCTGTATCCACAAAATATTCAACTTTTGTAATCGGTGATTCACCTGAATCCAAAACATCCATTAAAAACATGCTGGTGTAGGCGTGGCTCCAAACATTATTTTCGGAAGCCGAACGAATCGAAACAAAATGAAATCCTGATTCGAGATTGCTCACATCCACATCAAAAGCCAGATCAACAACCTTTCCGGGAGTGATACTTACCTCAGTTGCTTCGCCAATGCCAGGATCTGTATCAACAAAATATTCAACTTTTGTGATCGGTGATTCACCTGAATCGAGCACATCCATTAAAAACATACTGGTGTAGGCATGGCTCCAAATATTATTTTCAGAAGCGGAACGAACCGAAACAAAATGAAAGCCCTGATCCAGACTAGTCACATCCACGTCAAAAGCAATTTCAACTACCTTTCCGGGAGTGATTGAAACATCTGTGGCATTGCCTATACCGGGATCTTCATCCACAAAATATTCAACTTTTGTAATCGGTGATTCACCCGAATCCAACACATCCATTAAAAACAGGCTGGTGTAAGCATGGCTCCAAATATTATCTTCAGAAGCCGACCGGATCGAAAGAAAATGAAATCCCGGGTCCAGGCTGCTCACATCCAAATCAAAAGCTACATCAACCACCTTTCCGGGCAAAATATCTACCGAAGTAGCATTGCCGATTCCGGGATCGATGTCGATGAAATATTCGAATTGGGTAATCTCTGAATCAATGGTTCCCAGAATATCCACAAAAACAGGATGATTATGGAGCATGCCCCAGGTATTGTCGTTGGTTTTTGCACGGGTGTGTAAAAAGTGTAATCCCGGCGACAAAGCAGAAAGATCGGCCTGAAAAGTAACATCCACAACTTTAGCCTGAGAAACTGATACAGGAATTCCATTCCCTAAACCAGGGTCGTTATCGAAGAAGTATTCGATCTCAGAAATCTCCGCATCCGCTGAATTAAATACATCGCTCAGGATATGATAGGTGTTTGTTAGACTCCAGGTTCCGTCGTTGGTTCTGGTTCTGAGGTTAAGAAAATGCAATCCGGTACTTAAACCTGATAAGTCAAGGTTAAAGGCTATATCCACAACTTTTCCGGAGCTTAGCGAAATGGCAGTTCCATTCCCGAAACCGGGATCGTTGTCGATATAATATTCAGCATGGTCAATTACGGCATCTTCACCCTGGAACACATCTTTCAGAATATGATGAACGGAGGTCACACTCCAGTCGCCATCCTGATTTTGCGCGCGCAGGTAAAGAAAATGTATGCCGTTGCCCAGGCTGTTGAGCGGCACCGTAAAGTCTGCCTCTGCAATTTCGCTTCCCGAAAAGGGTATCGAAATTCCATTGCCATATCCGGGATCGGTATCCACAAAATACTCCATACGGGTAATATTTTGCGAAACGCCCAGAAGCGAGACAAACAGTAGTATAATGATTAGTTTATAACTTTTCATTTTCTACAGGTGTTATTGTTGGGTTTTGGCTTTGATATGCACAGGCAAACCATCGCTGCTCGATCCTGAAAAAGGAATATTGGATTCGAAAATATGCGGTATGGGCGGCAGGCCTGAAAACACGTAGGGTGTGTTGCCGCCAAATATTCCGCAATCCACGCCATTCTCACCGGCACCAATGGCAGGCGATCCATCTATCAAAACATATTTTCCTTCGGGGCCACCCTCGTTATAAAACACTACATCTTCGATGGCGGTATTATAGACATTGTTTGGGAATTCCGGAATTTCATCAGCACAAATTATATTATATGCAACTGAATTATTATGACTTGGATCAGGATCAATTACCAGCGGATCATTATTTGCTGCTGTTTCAAATATGATGTTGTTTTTTAGACTCGAATTTTGTACATGAATGTAATATCCAGTAGAAGTATTATATGAAGTGGTAAGGACATTATTATAAATGTTCAACGAGGCTTTGTCCCCAGTATTAATACATGAGCTGGAAGCAGTAATTATATTGTTGCATATTTCGGCACTTAAATTGTAATTACCTGAGCCAATATACTCAGTAATATAATTTTGAGACAGGCTCACGTTGGCCACCGAATTGCTTTGTGCCAATGTAACGAAATAAAGATGGTTGCGCGATACCTTTGCACTGCTGGCATTATTATACAGGTGGCTTGAAACTTTCAAGCCCATTACTATTGCCCCGGTAGCAGCTTCATCCAAATAAAGATTTTCAATAATTGCAGGTGCACTATTTGCCTGTGTTGAATCATTGATTGCCAGAAAATATCCCGGCCCGATAAGGGTAAGATAGGCTTTGTTTACGTGGTAAGTCCCCGAATGAGGAATTCCGGTTCCTTCGATATAAATTACATCGCCCGCCGAAGCGGCATCGATGGCTTCCTGCAAATCGCTGTAATCGGCATCCACGCCCGGGGTGTTGTTCACCCTTATGCGGTTTTGCGCCATGGAATTCAGCGAAATGGCAAAGCAGATTATTATTAAAAATGCTATATATTTTTTCATTGATATTAGTTTTTATTGTTGAGACGCACGGCCGTGCGTCTTTACTTTCCTAATTAGTGAGCCGTCCGGCCGTCCGGCTTTACTTTCCTGATTAATGACTCCGTTTTTTGACCCCCTCTTCCCGACAGTTATCGGGGTTTCCCTGTTTAAAGACCCCCTCTAACTCCCCCTTGAGGGGGAGGATTCCACCACACCGGCCAGTACAGTGGCTTGTGTGTTGAGTCTCCTTTTCCCACTGGGAGAACTGCCACCACTCAGACCGCTCCACTGGCTTGTGCGGTTGGTCTCCCTTCCCCTCCAGGGGAAGGGCTGGGGATGGGGTCGCTGGGGTCATCTTACTTCTGCGATTTAATTTTTACATTCACGGGCAGGCCGCTTGTTGTAGTTGCCGATATGGGTACACTGGCCTTAAAAATGTGTGGCACCGGAGGCATCCCTGATAAAATGTAGGGGTTTAATCCGCCATAAGCGCCGCAATCAACACCGCCTTCGCCATAGCCAATGGCAGGTGAACCCTCAATCAGGTAGAGCATGGTTTCACTGGCTCCTTCCAGTGTGAGTACCAGGGCAGGATCAGCATCCCAAATATTGTTTTCAGGAATAGGATAAGTAGTAGTTTCCGTGTTGCAAACATTAAACTCAATATTATTGTTTTGTTCCGGATTTGTATTGATGCAGTCATAACTGCCACCTCTCGTGTTAAGAACAATATTGTTTTTTATTGAGGAATTGTGCACGTTGATGCAAGGGCTGGTATAGCTTGAGTAAATCGTGTTGTTGTAAATTAACCAGTTTGCTTTGACTGAACTGGACATACGATAGGTAACAATATTATTTTGGATAACAGCGGAAGTGTAATGGCTGTGGTCGCTAATGATATTAACATAATTTTGGCGGATTACAACATTGCCAACATCATAACTATAACCGATGTAGAGCGAACTCAGATTGTTCCTTTCAACAATTACATTGCTGGCATCCACATGTATGGATCCTGTTAATCCAGCCACATAGCTTCCTTCGGAACCGGGATATAGCCTGATCAATCCCGTGATGGAAGGGGCCAGGTTGGCCTGGGTTGAATCGTTAACGGCCAGAAAGTAACCCGTGCCAATGATGGTTAAAGGTTTTGTGGCAGTACCAGCTCCATAGGGAATGTTGGTGCCTTCGATGTAGATAATGTCGCCGGCAGAGGCTGAGTCGAAAGCGGCCTGGATATCGGTAAAATCGGCATCGATGCCGAAGGCGTTATTTACACGCCAGTGGTTTTGGGCAAAGGAGCTGCCTGCTATCATGAGGCAGATGATTGTGATGATTGTTGTATGTTTTTTCATTATAGTATTGTTTTTTGACCCCATCCCCAACCCTTCCCCTTGAGGGGAAGGGAGTTCCAACGCACAAGCCACAGCAGTAGCCTATGCGTGGGCGGTTCTCCCCCTTCAGGGGGAGTTAGAGGGGGTCGGGTTAATTCTGTGATTTAACTTTTATAGTAACCGGTAATCCGCTTGCTGCCGAACCTGAGGTTGGCACAATGGCTTCGTAAATATGTGGTACGGCTGGAAGACCTGAGAGTACGTAGGGAGATGTTCCGCCAAAGGCGCCACAATCTACCCCGTTTTCGCCGGCATCAATTGCGGGTGAGCCTTCTTTGAGCTGCCATTTGCCATCGGTGCTAAAATCAAGTGACCCATCGTAATCAACAAAAACACTGACCGGTTGGATGTTAGTAACATTACCAGTACCGGGTGGTATGGTGGCAATATTTACCATATTATATTCAAAAACGTTGTTTGTGTTTTCTCTAAAACCCTGATAACTGGCAGCAGAATAAATGATATTGTTTTTAACAATCGAGTTGGAAACTGATACTTGGTGTTTAACAACATTATTATAAACAACGCAGGATGAATTATTCTTAAAAGAAATTGTTTCTTTAACATAATTATTGCTTACCAGAGTGTTAAGTGCAGGGTGATTAATATTACTAGATATAATGCTACCACAATAGTTTTGAGTGATTACACAGTTGATTACAGGGTTGATTTGAGCGAGATAGATTGTTTCGTATGATGCTCCTGCTACATGATTTCTTGAAAAAACAACATCACTTCCATTAATTCCTACAGTGTAGTCAAACACAATTCCATAAATTCTACTTCCAGAAGCGAGGGTGTCAATGGTAAGTATTAAGAAATGGGCCGCAATACTACTGACTTGGGTTGAATCGTTTTGGGTAAGGTAAAAGCCGGGGCCAATCAAAACGAGGCGTTTGTTTAATACCTGTGTACCATAGCTAAATTGTGTGCCTTCGATGTACAGCGTATCGCCGGCAGAGGCACCTGCCACTGCGGCTTCGAAGGTTGCGAAATCGGCATCGATTGCCGGGTTGTTGTTTACGCGCCAGCTTGTGGCGTTAGCGGCTAAAAAGCCAAAGCAAAGTAAAAGAACTGTAAATTTTTTCATTGTGTAAAGGTTTTAGTTAGTAAAATGTGTTTATTGAATTGTGTTATAAAAAATTTGTTTTAATCAAAGACCTCCTCTTCCCGAAAGCAATAAAAGCCTGCTTATTTCAAGACCCCCTCTTCCCGAAAGCTTTTGGAATCCTCCTGTTTATAGACCCCCTCTAACTCCCCCTGAAGGGGGAGAACTGCCAGCGCAGTGGCCGCTGCTGTGGCTTGTGCGGTGGTCTCCCTTCCCTTTCAGGGGAAGGGCTGGGGTCTTTTCAGTTTGTTTCATTGTTCTACTTGTTTTATTTTTTTGATGTTACCGTGAGGTTTCAACTTCTCTTTGACCCTCTCTTCTCAAAAGAAAAAAGCCGACGCATTTCAAGACCCCCTCTAACTCCCCCTGGAGGGGGAGAATTGCTACCGCACAGGCCGCTGCTGTGGCCATGGCTTGTGCGGTAGGTCTCCCTTCCCTTTTACGGGAATGTCTATCCCGAATTTTGGGAGGTCGGGGATGGGGTTATTCTTTCCTTTTTTCACACTCATTTAGTATTGTTTTTAAAACTACTTCAAGATTTTCAAAAACTTCCTTGTTTGTGAATCTGATAACTTGTATTTCAAATCTTTCAAGTTCGGCGGTTCTATTCTCGTCCCATTGCTTTTGTTCAGATTCCTGATGGATTCCTCCGTCTAATTCAACTACTAGTTTTACTTCATGACAATAAAAATCTGTAATAAATATCCAAATTGGGTGCTGCCGACGAAATTTTAAACCAGCAAGCTTTTTAGCTCTCAATTGCGCCCACAAAAGTTTCTCGGTCTCGGTCATCCTTTTGCGAAGATCCCTGGCTCTCTCAATGGTTTCCATGGATGCACCGAAGTTCAGCGTTTCTTCGTAATTCCGGGTTTTGCTATTGTGGGTCATTTTTGTTGTTGTTGTGTTAAATTGTAATTAATAATTTGGAAGTGACTTTCCCTTTTAGACCCCCTCTAACTCCCCATTGAGGGGGAGAATTCCGGCGCACTGGCCGCTGCAGTGGATATTGCACTGGCCAGTGCGGCTGGTCTCCCTTCCCCTGGAGGGGAAGGGCTGGGGTTGGGGTCATCGGGGTCTCTCACTCCAACGCCTCACGATATTTTGCTTCAAACCTTGCCCGGTCGTTTTCATTTTTGTATTTCATTTCAATTTGATTTTTATAAGTTTTGTAGGCTGTAGTTATCTCCAATAGTTTTTGGCGACAGGAGAAGAGTTGTAAGGAATCATCAAGCTGCAACATCAGTTTAATAATTTCAACCCGTTCTCTTTGCAGCATAGCCAATTGTTTTGCATCCCGTTCCATTGAGCCGGTACATGCAAAAAACAATATTGATATTGCCGTTGTCATCACCAAAAATTTAATGTGTGTGTAATTCATCCCGACTTAATTTCGGGGCTAAAGTATTACAGGGCAGGGGCAGAAAAAAATGAAGCTTGTACGGATTTATAAATTCGTGCAATAAGGTATTGGAGTTACCCGAGCAAGTCCTTGCTGTTTAGTGACTTTTCCATTTTATGCTTTTTGCTTATTTCATTCATGTTTTTGATATAGATGCTCGGCGTTACACCGGTTATTTTCTTAAAAGCAGTGTTGAAGGTGGAGCGGGAGTGGAATCCTGCCGACCCGGCGATTCCCTCGAGAGTCATCGACAAATGCTTGTTTTCGGCAAACATTTTCTGCGCTTGGCGCACGCGTAATTTATTGAGGTAATTGGATAAATTGGCATTAAAATGCTCATTAATAATTCGTGACAGGTAAGTTGTGTTAGTGTCCAGTTTATCGACCAGATCGGTGAGGCTGAGTTGGGTCTGGAGGAATAATTTCTGCTCCCTCATCAGCATATCCAGTTCCGTTAGTATCCTGAGTTTTTCTTCATCCTTAAGCTGTGGAGTCAAATCGGATGCCCGGGTCATGGTTTCCTTTTCCTCATCACGCTGCATCAATTCAATATTTTTTTCAACCAGTTTGCGGTTTGCTCTGGATTTTTGCAAATAAAGCCAGCTGATAATTCCTCCAGCAAGCAATAAGATAATCAGACCCCCACTCAACCCAAATAGTGTAATTTGCTTCTTGCGCAATTCGGCTTCGTGCAACTGACTGTCTTTAACCAGTATTTCTATCTGTTGCTCTTTCTTTTCGGTTTCGTAGCGCACTTCCATTTCAGCAAGTTTGGCCTGACTTTTTTCGGTAAACATCGAATCTTTAATCATAGCATAATTTCGGTATGCCTGGAGGGCCAGTGTAGTCTTGCCCATTTTTTCGTAGAGCTTGCTCTGGCTTTCATAAACCTTTTGCAAGGTAGGCCGGGCATTAATTTCAGTAGCTGCGATCAGAGCCTGATCAAGGATTATTTCAGCCTCCTTAAAATTTCCAAGGGCAAGCCAGGCTGCGCCAAGATTTTGCAAACCGCCGGCGGCAAAGTTGCGTAAGCCTAGTTTGCGACAGGTTTCCAGTCCGTCATTATAATAATTAATGGCTTCCTGGTATTGTCCCATTTCGTAATAAACCGTACCGATATTCAATTTCTTAACGGCCGAATTACCGTAGCGTCCCAATTTTTCGGATATAGCCAGCGCCTCATGATAAATCTTCAATGCAGAATCCAGGTAACCTTGGTTTTGAATAACATTTGCCAGGTTATTTAGTGTCATCTCAGTTTGGGCCAGGTCTCCTGTTTTTTTGTCGATTGCCAGTGCCTGCCTGAAATATTCGGCTGCAATATCGTATTTTTCCCATGCTGAATACAAGGCGCCAATGTTATTCAGGTCGACAGCAATTAAACCGGGATCACCAACTGTTTTTGCTATCTTATAGGCTCTTTCGTAAAATTCGAGTGCCTTATCGTAGTTGCCTATTGTTTTGTAAATCATACCATGGTTTCCGAGTGACGTTGAAAGTTCAATTTCCTTACCTGGTATCTCACAAAGGGCAATAGCTTGTTGGTTGAAGTAAATGGCACTATCGTATTTCGCAATACCCTGATAAACATTTGCAATATTCATGATTACAGCGGCTATGTATTCCTCATCATCAATTTCAAGCAGCAGTGCGAGGGATTTTTTGTAATACCTAAGGGCATCGTCAAACCTGTCGATTTCAACACCCGAAGCACCCATCTCGTTGTAACACGCAGCAGCTTCCCACAAATTATCAACTTGTTCCCAGGCTAAGGCTGATTTCCCAAACCATCCTACGGCAGTAGCATAATCCTGCTCGTACCACCACGAATCGCCAATGGTATAAAGTGCCCTGGCCTGCTCTTCAAGATTGTTTGATTGTTGCGCAATTTTAAGCGCTTTATGAGCATAAGCACGGCCTTCAGGGATTGAATCCGGAATAAGCGATGTTGCCAGATCATTTAAAAGGCCAGGATTTTTGGGCTCTTGCCGGAGCATCATCCGAAGGCTGTCCAACTGATTTTGTGCGTAGTTAGACTGAAAAGCAGACAAAAGCAGGAAGAGTAAGAAAAATGATTTATTAAGTTTTGAGCCAGGAAAGTGCATAAATGGTTTTTGATTTAAGCACCAAATGTAAAAATAATTGAGGTGGTTACAAAGGGTAAAGCAATGGGATTGACCTTTTTTTTAAGCATTCTAAATTACCAACTTCGGGATTTTAATCATATTACTCCACTTCGTAGAATCCTTATCTGCCGAAAAGTAAACAAAAGCCACATCGCTGTCTTTAAATTTAGGGATGTAAGGTATGAAAGGTGTGTCGAAAAATTTTATTGTTAAGTTCGTGTTTTTTAAAAGGCTTGCTCACGAAGTCATTCATTCCTGTATTGATTACCCTGGTTTTCGTTTCTGGGTAAGCATCAGCCGTTAAGGCAATAATAGGAATGTTTTTCATTTTGGAACCGGCAACACCTTCGCGAATGAGTTTGGTGGTTTCGTAGCCATCGAGAACCGGCATTTGTAAATCCATGAGCACTATATCGAAGTTGGTTTTTGACAATAGCAGCAAGCCTTCACGACCATTGTTAGCAACTTCATAATAGCAGTTCCATGTTTTCAGGATTTGTGTAATTACTTTTTGGTTTATTAAATTGTCCTCTACAACCAAAACTTTCTGATTGGAAATAACCTGTTCGCTTAATTGTTCTTTGCTATTTACAACATTCAAATCCGAACCTTTTTTAAGCCACATTGTTACCGAGAATTCCGAACCCACATCGGGCTGGCTTTCAACTGAAATTGATCCATTCATCAATTTCACCAGTTGATTGGTTATGGTTAAGCCAAGGCCTGTTCCTCCAAAAAATCGTGAAGTGTCCGTTCCGGCCTGGGTAAAGCTTTCGAAAATGGTTTGTTGCATATTTTTTGGAATACCTATACCACTATCTTTAACCGATATTTCAAGTTCTATGTTGTCTTCTTTTTTTGATAAGAGTCTTGCTTCGATTTTTACAAAACCGATTTTTGTAAATTTAATGGCATTGCCTGCAAGGTTTATTATAATTTGATTTAATCTGAATGGGTCGCCCACCAAATATTTGGGAATGTTACTGTCGATAATTGTTTCAAATGATAATCCTTTTTCGTTGGCTTTGTGTGTCATTATTTTGCCAATATGCTCCAATTGATATTTGATATCGAAATCTATAGCTTCGATAAGCATTTTCCCTGCTTCAATTTTCGAGAAGTCCAGGATATCGTTGATAATTACCAGGAGGTTATCTGCCGATTGTTTTATGGATTTTAGATTTTCATCCACAAAAGACCCATGTTTTTCGGTTAGTAGCAAATCAGTAAGTCCGATAATCGCGTTCATGGGTGTCCTTATTTCATGACTCATGTTCGACAGGAATTCGGACTTAACCCGGGCAGCTTTTTCGGCTTGCTGTTTTGCAATGCGTAAATCGGATTCTACCTTTTTAATATTTGAAATGTTGGATGAGGATCCAAGTATCTGGGTTACTTCATCGTTTGCATCTCTTTTAAAAACAACATCGCGGTTGTAGTACCACACCCATTTTCCAGCGGTATTCTTCATTTTATATTCAACTTCGTGAACAATGCCATCCTTAGATTTTGATAATTTTTTAAGGTGTTTAGATATCGTTGTCAGGTGATCAGGATGAACAGTGAGATCAAAAATCTTGTTGCCCATTTTATGAATTTGATCCTTGGTATAGCCCAATTCTTCGAAAATACTCCTGTTTATAAAAATATATTTGCCGGTTTTAAGGTCAAGTACATAGATGATATTTGGTGAATAATTTGTAATGGCTTCTGTAAAAAGATTTTGTTGATTCAACGACTTTTCAATGCTCTGTTTTTCGTCCGATATGCTATTATACCGCATGATGGCATTGAGGGCGTTTACAATTTTTGAAATGGAAAGTTCAGATTTTGGGAAATAATCAAATGCCCCGGCCTTCATCATTTCCACTGCAATTTTTTCATCTCCCTGCGATGTCATTACCAATACAGGTTTGTTGTATCCGTGTATTTTTATTTCCTTAAGCAGGCTTAGGCCATCCATTCCCGGCAACTGGTAATCAACAAAAATGCAATCAAAAACATCGGTTTTATTTTTTAATAACTTCAAAGCCTCATCAGCATAAATACATGATTCCAGTTCAAAATCGATGTTCGATTTTTTTAAGGTGCGAACGAAAGCCCGTACATCAATTTCGTCGTCTTCTACGAGAAGGATTTTTATTTTATTTAATTTTTCCAAAACGATAGCTTTTGTTCACCTATTTTTGATCGGGATATTCGCAGAGCATCCAGTAATTGTGCAATGTGGATACTGCATTTATAAAACTTTCCATCGATAAAGGTTTCAGAATATAACCGGCCACGTTGAGCCTGAATGCTTCAACTTTATCGTTATCTTCATTAGAAGTTGTCATTACGAAAACTGAAATATTTTTCAACTTCTCATTGGCCCTGAGTTCTTTTAAAAATTCTATACCACCCATTTTTGGCATGTTCAGGTCCAACAATATAATCTTTGGCGGAGATTTGGCAAGTTCCCTGTTTTTATCACCGCGCAGCATTTCGAGCGCTTCCTCACCATTTTCTGCAACAAATAAAGGATTTTCAATGTTATTTTTTTTGAAGGCTCTTTTTACATTCATCACATCCACGAGGTCATCTTCAACGAGAAGAATATTAACTGCTTTAGAGTTCATAATTTATTTATTAATGGGTGTTAAACTTTTATTTAAAGTATTTAAATTTAAGTTGGTGCATTTTTACAACCATTCTTTGGGCCAGGTAAAATAAAAGGTGCTTCCCGCTCCCGGTTCTGAATCAAGCCATAATTTACCACCTTTATCTTCCACCAGTTTTTTAACTATAGCCAAACCCACACCGGTGCTTTCCACTTTGTCGCGTGCATGCAAAGTTTGAAAAATCACAAATATCTTCTCGTGATAGTTTTTATCAATGCCCGGGCCGTTGTCGCTTACACTAAATTCCCAATGTGTGTCTGCATCTTTGAATCCTATTTCAACTTTTGGAATTTCGGCATTATTATATTTTATGGCATTGCTGATAAAATTACTAAGAATTTGCTCAAGAGCAACTCGTTCGGTGTAAATTTTTGGCAATTTCTCTGGATAAATAAATTTAGTATTTGATTTTGAGTTGTTTGCCGTGGTGATCTCATTTATTAAATCCCTGAGATCAATCAGGGTATTGTTATTTTTTACCCGTCCTGCCCTTGAATATTGCAAAATCCCGTTGATAAGACCTTCCATTCGCTGAACCCGACCGCGAAGTAATTGAAGGTTTTCGCGGGTTTCATCATTTACAATTTCTGTAATATCTTCTTCAATCCACTCCGATAAATTATTGATGGCCCTCAAGGGGGCTTTCAGGTCGTGCGATACCACGTAAGCAAACTGATCGAGTTCGTTGTTGATTCGCTGCAGGTTGTCAGCATGTTGTCTAACTTCCAGTTCGGCGTTCTTTATTTTTGTAATATCTATTTTAAACGAAATATAGCGGTAGGGTTTACCTAATTTGTTGAGCAAAGGAACAATGGTTGTGTCAACCCAGTAGTATTTTCCGGTCTTAGAAATATCTCTTATTTCACCTTTCCAAACTTTTCCTTTCGCAATGGTGTGGAATAATTCTTTATAAAACTCTTGCGGGTGGTATGATGAATTTAATGTTCGGTAATCTTTACCTAAAAGTTCCCGTTTGGAGTAGCCCGACATTTTGAGAAAGTTATCATTTACGAAAGTAATCGTTCCTTTCGAATCGGTAATAACCACCATTAATGTGGTGCTGATGGCGAACTTAAAATCGGATAATTCCTTAAACGATTCTTTTGAGCTTATTTCGAGTGTTCGCTCCAGCTGATGATAATCGATATCGTAATTTTTATAAGCGCTGTCAACCGCATTGATAAAAGTGTTAAAATCATTTTCGCCCGGTTCAAAATCAGGAATATATCTTTTTATTTGTCGTTTTAGTAATCTGTGCATATCAAAAACTTTCTAAACTTCAGTAAAGGTGGTTATGGTCATTGTTTGATTGTGCAATTCACATCTTGTACCTTTTAAAAAGGGAGCGATTTCACCGTAGGAATAAAAGCCGGTAAGTGTTGTTTTATCACCAACTATTTCCTGAACCGCCTCCACTTCTTCCTCAATAAGTTGTTTTAAAACCAGTTTTCTTCCTACACAACTAATCAAAATGGCAAGATCGGCTTTGTTTTGTCCAAGCGGATCAACACTCACCCTGGCTGCTTTCTCGGCACCATTTATTAACCTATCGATGTTTGCTTTCATCAACTTAATGTACGATCCTTCGGGAATGTCTCCTGCAAAGGTGAGGCTTTGCTTTTGCTCATCAACGGCAAGAATAGTGCGCACAACTGGTTCGCCATCGGTTTCGATGCGCATGTTGAGGGGAAACAACAGCCCTGATGATGGTAGATTTTTTGCCTGTTCGCCAAGGAATGATTTATATAATTCGAGGGCAGGTGTGTTATCTATTTCGAATACCACATTACCCTCTGATTTTGTTACTGAGCGCTCTACACCAAAACTATCCCAGCCACCAAACGAACCATATCCAATTTTGATCTGATCGCCATAAAATCCGATGGCCGTAATAATGTTGCTTTTAACTTCCCCGGCATTTGATATGATGAGTGTTTTGTTAAAGTCAGCCCCATCGCCGGCCAATCCTCCTGTTACATTTACCCCTTCAGGAAGGTTATCGCGCATGCCCGTTACCAATTCAGTACCGTTAACATGCAAACCTTCCGAAAGTACAAAAACATGACGCAACTCCTTGTTAGCAAGCTTCAGAGCCAGCGCCTTTCCTGCTTCTATACCATTTTGAAAATCACCAATATTTTCCTCACGGTACATGATTTTGGTGCTTTCAAATTTTACTGCTGTTAAAGTTAACGATTGGTCGTAAACATTTGTTCCTGATATCTCTCCACTGGTGGAGCATCCGGTTAGAATGGCTTCAGGAAAAGCTTCCCTTATTTTTTTTATGATTTGGGTTTCGTTAAGAAAATCCCGACCACCAAAAAATAAAACCAAATTAGGTTTAAAAGGAATGATTTCAGGAGAAAAAGTGTTACTGCTTATAACATCTTTGTAATGTAACTGGAAAGTTTTCATAATATTAGAATTGTTATTTGTTTAAAATATCAAAAATATAAAAAATCATTTACAAATAGCAAAATACCATTTTCATCAAGCCATTAAACATCAAACATGATGATGTGTTTTGATGTATTTCAAAATAAAGGATGTGTAAAAAAAATGTTAATTGCCTCTGCCACTAAAAACTAACAACTATCTTTGCCACCAATTTTTCAGTTTCTATACTAAGTTGTTATCAATGAGCAAAAAAAGTGAAGGCGTTATATCTCAGGTTATCGGGCCGGTAATTGATGTTACATTTGAAGAAGGTCAAATCCTCCCCAACATTTTCGATGCACTCGAAGTTACCAAAGCAGACGGACATACGATAGTTCTCGAATCGCAACAGGACATTGGTGAAAACACCATTCGTTCGGTGGCTATGGATTCAACGGATGGTTTACGTCGTGGTATGAAGGTAGTAAATACCGGTTTGCAAATTTCAATGCCTGTTGGCGATGATATTAAAGGGCGACTTTTTAATGTGATTGGAAAGCCCATCGATGGCATGAAAGACGTTGAGGGGAAAAATGTATATTCGATACACCGCGAGCCTCCGAAATTTGAAAATTTAACCACTCAAAAAGAAGTTCTTTATACAGGTATCAAAGTCATCGACCTTATAGAGCCTTATGCCAAAGGGGGCAAGATTGGTTTGTTTGGTGGCGCCGGCGTAGGAAAAACGGTTATTATCATGGAGCTGATCAACAACATTGCCAAATCTTATGCAGGCCTGTCAGTATTTGCCGGTGTGGGTGAGCGTACCCGCGAAGGAAATGAATTGTTGCGCGAGATGATCGAATCAAAAGTAATTAAATATGGCGATGCCTTTGCCGAAGACATGGAAAAAGGAGGTTGGGATCTTTCAAAAGTTGACCCCGCTCAGTTGGCTCAATCGCAGGCAACCCTGGTTTTCGGTCAGATGAACGAGCCTCCCGGAGCCCGTGCCCGCGTGGCATTATCCGGGTTAACGCTTGCAGAATATTTTCGCGATGGCGATGAAAAATCAGGTGGCCGCGATATTCTTTTCTTCATCGATAATATTTTCCGTTTTACACAGGCAGGTTCTGAGGTTTCCGCGCTACTTGGCAGGATGCCTTCAGCGGTTGGATACCAGCCAACACTCGCCACCGAAATGGGTTTGATGCAGGAACGTATTACCTCCACAAAACGAGGTTCTATCACTTCGGTGCAGGCCATTTATGTGCCGGCAGATGATCTTACCGACCCGGCTCCGGCTACTACATTTGCCCACCTTGATGCTACCACAGTACTTAACCGAAAAATTGCAGAACTTGGAATTTATCCCGCCGTTGACCCGCTGGATTCTACCTCAAGAATTCTTTCGGTTGATGTTGTTGGCGAAGACCATTATAATACTGCACAACGTGTAAAACTTACTCTTCAACGCTACAAAGACCTTCAGGATATTATTGCTATTTTGGGTATGGATGAGCTTTCTGAAGAAGATAAACAGGTTGTTCACCGTGCCCGAAGGGTGCAGCGCTTCCTGTCTCAGCCATTCCACGTTGCGGAGCAGTTTACGGGCATCCCCGGAACTATTGTTTCGATCGAAGAGACCATTAAAGGATTTAATATGATTATGGATGGTGAAGTGGATGAATACCCGGAAGCCGCCTTTAACCTCGTGGGCACCATAGATGAAGCCATCGAAAAAGGTAAAAAACTGATGGCCGAAGGCAACCAATAAAGCAGAAACCAGTCGATTTATGGATATTCAAATTATTACACCCGATAAAACATTGTTTACCGGACACACCAAATTGGTTCAGTTCCCCGGACTTGACGGCTCATTTGAAGTGATGAATAATCATGCCCCAATGATATCAGCATTGAGAAAAGGGAAAATCAGGTTAAAGCATGATAATGACCAGGAAGCGCTTTTCGAAATCAAAGGTGGTATAGTTGAAATTTTAAATAACAAAATGCTGGTTCTGGCAGAATAATTATTTGGTAACAAAAGATATGAAGAAACCTTCACATAAGAAATCAGGAGTTTTTCGAAATATTTTCCTTGCATTGGCAATTGTTATTTTTTTAGTGATGCAAGTGCTGGCTACCAATCCAGGCGGCCACGGCGAAAAGCACGGTGAAAGCTGGGGAGAAGAAGCGTTGAAAGAGGATTTTAAAACCGGTGATATGATTGTTGAACATATCATGGATGCACACGACTGGCATATACTCAGCTATGGCGATTTTCACCTTACTATACCTTTACCGGTAATTTTATGGTATGATGGCCAATTGCACACTTTCATGTCCGGCAAATTTCACCATGGGCATGATGACTATATGGGTTTTGGTCTCGCATCGGAGGGGGAACACAAAGGGAAAGTTGTTCGCACACTCCAGGATCGCTTCCTCACCGAACACGTAATTGTTCATGATGCAAATCAGGATTTGCCCCTTGATTTTTCGATTACCAAAAATGTACTGGCAATATTTATTAGCCTGATTTTTTTGACCTGGCTTTTCATTTCTGTTGCCCGGGCTTACCGCAGGCGCGAAGGCGAAGCGCCAAAAGGTATTCAGTCATTATTAGAGCCTTTGATAATTTTTATCCGCGATGATATTGCCAAAGCTTCCATTGGCGAAAAGAAATACGAAAAATATATGCCTTTCCTGCTTACCTTGTTCTTTTTTATTTTCCTTAACAATTTATTGGGGTTGGTGCCCATTTTCCCGGGAGGAGCCAACGTAACAGGCAACATCGCTGTAACAATGGTGTTGGCCTTATTCACTTTTGTAATTACAAGCTTTAGTGCTAATAAAGCTTACTGGCTTCACATCGTAAATACGCCCGGCGTTCCGTGGTGGTTAAAACTGCCAATTCCCCTCATGCCGGTGGTCGAATTAATCGGGGTGGTTACCAAGCCATTTGTGTTGATGGTTCGTCTTTTTGCCAACATTACTGCAGGGCATATTATCGTTTTAGGGTTTATCAGCCTGATTTTTATTTTTGGTCAAATCAATATAGGTTTAGGTTTTGGAGTATCAATCGTATCCATAGTTTTTGCCATTTTTATGAATATGCTCGAATTATTGGTTGCTTTTATCCAGGCCTACGTGTTTACCTTGCTTTCGGCGCTGTATTTTGGCATGGCTACCGAGGAGCAGCATTAGAGAGGTTAGAGTTAAGAGGTTAGAGTTAAGAGGTTAGAGTTAAGAGTTTAGAGTTAAGAGTTTAGAGTTTAGAGTTTAGAGTTTAGAGTTTAGAGTTTAGAGTTTAGAGTTAAGAGGGGAGAGGTTAGAGGTTAGAAGTTAGAGGTTAGAAGTTAGAAGTTAGAGTTATGAGGGGAGAGGTTAGAGTTTAGAGGGGAGAGGTTAGAAGTTAGAGGGGAGAGTTATCAATAAAGTAAGTTTTTTGAAATATCAATAGCCCGGGGTTTTCCCAAAGGGATGCCTGCTTCGCGAGGGGAGCCGGTGGCATAAACCCGGGATTGAATTGAGGGATAAATAACCACCCATTTCGTGGGCAATGCCTCTGGCATTGCCCACGAAATGGGTAAAGTTAAAAGTTAAATTATTTATCAATAAAAATATAATCTATTATAAATTTTAATACTTCATTATTATGGAATTATTATCAGTATTATTACAGGTAGTAGCAGACCTTGCTCCTTATGCAAAACTTGGAGCCGGCATTGGTGCCGGAGTAGCAGCAATTGGAGCAGGTATTGGTATCGGTCAGATTGGTAAAGCCGCTGTTGAATCTATTGCTCGTCAGCCTGAAGCAAGTGGTGATATCCGTTCAAACATGATTGTAGCGGCAGCGCTTATCGAAGGTGTTGCCTTTTTTGCCATCGTTGTTTGTCTGCTTATTGTATTCCTGTAGAAAAGAGTGATCCCGGTTCCGGCGTTTGGCCGGAGCCCGGGATTTTTTATCAGTGAAATCACGTTTTTTTAAATAAAGAATTATGGAACTAGTAAACCCCGGAATAGGGTTGATTTTTTGGATGACCCTGGCCTTTGGTATTGTACTTTGGATTTTGGCAAAGTACGCCTGGAAACCAATCCTCAAATCGCTGAAAGATCGTGAAGACTCCATTGATCAGGCACTGCATGAAGCTGATAATGCCAGGCAGGAAATGAAAGCCTTGAAGTTTTCGAACGAAGAATTGCTTGTTGAGGCCAAAGAAGAAAGAGATAAATTATTCAAGCAAGCCAGGGAGATTAAGGAAAAACTTATAGAAGATGCACGCCTGAAGGCTAATGAAGAATCGAACCGAATCATCGAAAGCGCCAGGGAAGCTATCGAAAATGAAAAGATGGCTGCAATGGTTGATTTAAAAAATCAAATTGCTAAACTATCAATCGATATTGCAGAAAAAGTTCTTGAGCGTGAGCTGGACGATACAGTGAAACAAAAGGATTATGTTGATCAACTGATCAGAAAAGCCCAGCTCAATTAATTGAGATTGCCAGGACTATGGATATAACCATCATATCAAAACGCTACGCGAAAGCATTGTTCGACCTTGCCATCGAGATGAAAAAACTCGAGCGCATTAAGGATGACATTGAATTGGTACAATCAGTAACAAAAGAAAATCCGGAGTTCAAACGTTTGTTGAAAAGCCCGATTATTCCGGTAGGTAAAAAGAATAAAATAATAGCAGCTATTTTTAAGGATAAACTTGATATTCTTACCTTCAAATTTCTTCAACTGGTTACCCGTAAAGAACGTGAGGTTTTGCTTGATACGATTTGTGTTTCCTTTATTAAAATATACAAAGAGCATTACAATATTATCACCATAAAACTCACAACATCTGAAAAGATTGATGAACAGTCGAAAACGGAGTTAATTGAATTGCTGTCAGGCGATACCAATAAAACAATTGATCTTATCGAAAAAGTTGACAAATCATTGATTGGTGGTTTTGTGTTAGATATGGATGATAAAAAGTATGATGCCAGTATCAGGCATCAACTCGATAAGTTGAAGAAATCGTTCGATAAAAACCTTTATGTCAAAGGGTTTTAGATATTTATCAGAATTTGTATAATAGTTTTTAAGATATTATAACAGAGTTTTCGAAAAAGAAATAAACAACAGGAGAATATGTCACAAATTAAACCCGCTGAAGTATCGGAAATATTACGTCAGGAACTTTCAGGATTTAAAACAAAATCGGAACTTGAAGAAACCGGATCAGTGCTGCAGATTGGCGATGGTATTGCAAGGATTTACGGACTTACCAATGCTGAATCAGGCGAGCTGGTCGAATTTGAAAAAGGTGACTTGCGTGGTATTGTTTTAAACCTTGAGCAGGACAATGTAGGGGTGGTTTTGCTTGGCGAAATTCATGATGTGAATGAAGGCGATACCGTGAAGCGTACCGGTAGAATTGCCTCCATCAATGTTGGTATGGGAATGCTGGGTAGGGTTATCAATACCCTTGGCCAACCCATCGATGGCAAAGGTGAGATAAAAGGTGAAACGTATGAATTACCCCTCGAAAGGAAAGCCCCGGGTGTAATTTTCAGGCAGCCTGTAAACGAACCCTTGCAAACAGGTATCAAATCAGTGGATGCCATGATTCCTATTGGTAGAGGACAACGTGAGTTGATTATTGGCGACCGCCAAACCGGTAAAACAGCCATTGCCATCGATACCATTATTAATCAAAAAGAATTTTACGAAAAAGGCGAACCCGTTTATTGTATTTACGTGGCCTCAGGCCAAAAAGGTTCGACTGTTGCAAATATTGTAAAAACATTGGATGACAATGGTGCATTGCCTTACACTGTTGTAGTTTCGGCTTCAGCGGCCGATCCTGCTGCCATGCAGTTTTACTCACCATTTGCCGGTGCTGCAATTGGTGAGTTTTTTCGCGATACCGGTCGCCCTGCCCTGGTAATTTTTGATGATCTTTCCAAACAGGCTGTGGCTTATCGCGAAGTTTCTCTTTTACTCAGAAGGCCTCCCGGACGTGAAGCCTATCCCGGAGATGTATTTTATTTGCATTCAAGATTGCTCGAACGGGCTGCGAAAATTATCGAATCGGATGAAATTGCAAAGAAAATGAACGACCTGCCCGAAAGCCTCAAACCTATTGTTAAAGGTGGTGGTTCATTAACTGCTTTGCCCATTATTGAAACCCAGGCCGGGGACGTATCAGCATATATTCCAACCAATGTAATTTCGATTACCGATGGGCAGATTTTTTTGGAATCCAATCTTTTCAATGCCGGAATTCGTCCTGCCATTAATGTTGGTATTTCAGTTTCGAGGGTAGGTGGAAATGCACAGATCAAATCGATGAAGAAGGTAGCCGGTACACTCAAACTTGACCAGGCTCAGTTTCGTGAACTGGAGGCTTTTTCAAAATTTGGTTCCGACCTCGATACCGCTACAATGAATGTGCTTGAAAAAGGCCGCCGGAATGTTGAAATTCTTAAGCAGGCACAATATTCGCCATTGAGCGTTGAAAAACAAGTTGCAATTATCTTTTGTGGAACACGCGGCTTATTAAGAAGGATTCCTATCACCAGCATTCACGATTTTGAAACAGAATACCTCCATTTTCTTGAAGTAAACCACAGCGGCCTTTTGAAAAATTTGAAAGCCGGTAAATTACTTGATGAGGATATTAAGACAATGGAAACAACTACCCGGGATATCAGTAAAAAATATGAAAAAAGATAATTGTAAATATTTTGATGTTGAGGGATAGAATGGTTTGTAATGTAGCGATTCTAACTTCAAACTGCCGGGCTTTGCCCGTGCATCCTCGAAAAATAACGAAAATTGAAAATTTTCTATTTTTCGGGACTCTAACCTCTAAACTCTTTTAAAGCAACATGGCAAATTTAAAGGAAGTACGTATCAGGATTGATTCTGTAAAGTCAACAATGCAGATTACCAGCGCTATGAAAATGGTATCTGCATCAAAGTTGAGGAAGGCACAAAATGCCATCGTCAACCTGCGTCCTTATGCTACCAAGCTTACGGAGATCATGCAGAATATCAGTTCGGGCATGGAGGAAAGCAGCGAAAGCACTTACACTGAAGTTAGAAATATTGAAAAAGTTCTGATAATTGCTGTTGCTTCAAACCGTGGACTATGCGGGCCTTTTAATGCAAACATTGCAAAAATGTTAATTACGAGGATCAACAATACTTATGCAACAGAATACAGGACGGGCAATGTTGAAATATTGACTATTGGTAAAAAAGTATTCGATTTTCTCAAGAGTCGCAAAATCAGTGTTAATTATCGTAAAGATGAGTTGCTCGATAATCTCTCTTTCGAGGAAATTCTTCCCATAGCCGAAGGCTTGATGAAGGATTTTAGCCAAAAGAAATACGACAAAATTGAGATCATCTATAATCAATTTAGAAACGCTGCCGTCCAAATCCTGACCACAGAGCAGTTTCTTCCGATTGCTCCACCCAAACCAAAAAAGGATGCCAAACCGGTTAAAATAAAAGCTGATTTTATTTTTGAACCTTCAAAAGAAGAAATTGTCCAGGAGTTGATACCCAAATCACTAAAAATACAACTCTATAAAGCAGTGCTCGATTCGGTAGCTTCGGAACATGGCGCTCGTATGACTGCCATGCACAAGGCTACTGATAACGCGGAAGACTTGCTGAAAAATCTTAAGCTCTCATACAATAAAGCCCGCCAGGCAGCCATCACCAACGAAATTCTGGAGATTGTAAGTGGAGCCGAGGCATTGGGATAAAAATTAATTGGTGGGCATACGTAGAGACAACGCCCGCGTTGTTTGTAACCATCACAAAAGATAAGGCCTGTGTGGCCTGAAAGAAAAATGATTATGTATTAATAACCATGTGTTGCCATTCATTACAAAAAAAGCACGAATTTATATTAAGTGTATTTTGAGAGAAAATATCACGTGAAAAAATCTCTTGGTAATTAATTTTGATTATCTTTGTTGAAAATTTAACAATTATGATACTAAGAGCCTTTATTGAAAATTTCAAATCGATCAGGGAACGAACAGAATTTAATATGCTTGCTGGAAATTACAAGAGGTTTCCTGAACATGTCAGTGAGTTAAAAAAGGATTTAAAAGTTCTTAAAAATACTGCTATCTATGGTGGTAATGCTGCAGGTAAAACCAATTTCGTGTTGGGATTAGAAGTGCTTAAAGATTTAGTTACCGAAGGTACAGAAGATATAAAAGAAGAATTGCCTTATTTTCCTAATAAACTTTCAAAGGCAAGTGTTTCTGCAAATACAAAGTTTGAAATAGATTTTTTCTATGATAAAGTTGAGTATTCATACAGTATTACATACAATCAGGAAATCATTATAGAAGAGTGGTTGTATAGAAATACAAGTATTAAACCAGAAAAAATTTTTGAAAGAAAAACAAATGAGAATTCAAAAAAATCCGTACTCTCCCTTCATAAATCTTTGTTTACAAATAAAGATGAAAAAATAAGATTGAAAATATACGAAGAGGAGTTAAGACATAACCAACCATTTATTTTTGAAGGTTTTAATAAAAAACTTAAAATGATACGTGATGCTTATACATGGTTTGATGAAAAACTAAAATTTATTTTTGTTGAATCAAAATATAGTGGACTTGCTCATTATATCTCCAATTATGATTGGTTTAAAGAAAAATTTGTCGAGATAATTAACGCTGCCAATTTAGGCATCGATCATATTGAAGTTAAAGAAACGCCAATAGACACTTTTTTTGGTAGAGAGCAGGAGCAAGAGAATGTAAAGAAGCATTTACAGAAAAGAATAACTAAGAATAGAGGGGTTGAATTTGGTGAAGGAGGGGTCAGCTATTGTGCTTACATTAATAATAATGATGATGCTGTGGTAGGGAAACTAACTTTTTTTCATAAGGATATAGATGGAGATTTAATAGAATTTGAATTTGATGAAGAATCTAGAGGAACACAAAGGTTATTAGATATTATTCCAACCGTAATTTATGCTGCAAAAGTTGATGCGATTTATGTCATAGATGAAATTGAAAGTAGCATACATCCGCTATTAATAAAATCACTACTAAAACTATTTTTTAAGGCAAATAAAGATTCCCAAAGTCAGATAATTTTCACAACACATGAATCTAATTTATTGGATTTAGATTTATTTAGACAAGATGAAATTTGGTTTTTTGAAAAAAGTAAAGAGAAATCAACAAATATTTATTCACTTAGCGATTTCAAAGTACGTCATGATTTAGATGTAAATAGGGGTTATCTAGACGGGAAATTTGGAGCAATTCCATTTCTTAAATTATTTGATAAATTAAATTAAAATTATGGGGCCAGAAAATAGATCTATTGAAAGAAAAAAACCGCAATTCGAACCTCATGAGAGTTTTCTAGAGAAACTAACTGGACAATACACGGACATTGTCATAGTTGGGATATTATTTTTTTTCGTACTGATTGTATTGACAATTGCATTATTTCGCTACGAAAAACTTGCTGAAATGATTATAACAGGGTTCCTTACTGCTCTTGGTAGTTTTGGTGGATTTTTAGCAGGTAAAACAAGAAAATATAAAAGGTAACGAAATGGCAACAATTTATATAGATAATGGCACGGAAAGTGCAAAACTTCAAGGTTTGTAGCCCGCTCCCCCGATAGCCATCGGGGTTATCACGGTTTGACAGGAAAGGACTACGCTCCCGAAAGCTTTCGGGACTGCCACTACTTAGTGCTTGTACATAGAGTCGACTTTTTCGATTAGAGGCTATAAAGTTTCCCGCAGATTTCGCTGATTAGCGCAGATTTTATCTGCGCTAATCAGCGAAATCTGCGGGAAAAATTACTAAAAAGACGGACACTACTCATACAATTTACCGTTGTCTGTAAATATTAAAGCCTGGAATTTTCTGTATATGCAATAATATTGTAGTGTCAATAATCAATTAATTTTATTCGATCATTATTTTTTTGCTTACAACCTGCCCCTTGCCTGAAAATTTCACAATATAAATCCCGTTTTTCAAATCCCTCAAATTGATGGATTTTGCAAAAGGTGAGGATTTTATCAACTTTCCATCAAGCGAGTAAATTTCCACTTTTTCAAATGGCATGGCTGTTTCCACAAATAAGGTTTCCCCGGCCGGATTGGGATAAACATGCATTTCTTTTCCGGTTTCCCGAAGCTGTGTGTTTGTGGTGAAGTCGAAAATATGCTTTATGGTGTCGAGAAGTGGTGTGCCTGCTATTATGCCGCTTCCCGGAAAAGTTTCAATATAATCGCCCGTGATTTCCCAAATAATAACACCCTTAGCATTGTTGTCCATTACATATTGGGCTTTGTATCCCACCGAAGCTACATTGTCGAAAGTAACAAAAGTGTTGATGGAATTTCCGAGCAGATAAGGACATTTTACCTGGTCATCCCAAAATTCGCTGAACATGTCCATTTTTTTCAGGATGTTGTGATAGGTTGGTTGTCCTTCATCTTCCGAAAATGTAGAGCCATCGTACCCGGTATGCGAACCATAGAGCCGGGTGCAATTTGCCAGGGCCTTACCGTAAAAAGCCATGCCGATATTTATCTTTTCGGCAGGAACATTAAATTCCCCGGTAAGTTTGGTAAACGCACCATCGAAACACCACTCTGGGTTGCCAACTGCCGGGCTGTAAAGTGGCGTATGAAAATTACTTTCAGGATCCCACGATCCATGAAAATCGTAGGTCATAAGGTTTACCATATCAACCAATGGCAGGATATTTTCCCATTCGATGGCTTCCATTTTTTCGCCATCCGCACTAAAGCAGGAGGTGAGGAGGTATTGATTCCCGGTTTGGTTTTCGAGTTCATTCAGTGCATTTTTTAATTCCTGCATCAAAAAGGTGAAGTTTTGTTTGTCCTCCGGGGTTCCGCCATTGGGGGCAAAGCCTGGGTATTCCCAATCCATATCAATACCATCAAAATTGTATGTATTGATGAGTTCGATACATTCTTCAACAAAATGTTGCCTTTTAAGCGGGTCGGCAGCTATTCCCGCAAAGTTGTACGAATCATTCCATCCCCCGATCGATGGCAAAAGTTTAACATTATGCTCGTGGCACAGATAGGGGAGGCTTTTGGTAGAATCGTGTGTTTGAACAGGCCACCAGATCATGGGTCCCAAAAGCAAATTTTCATCGGCCCAGCTATCGGTGCTTTGCAGGCTGCCATCGCTCAAAGGCCTGAAAAACGCATAATTTATCACCGTGTATTTTTCGTAAAAGATTACCTCGGGATTAATCAACTGGGCACGATCGTACCATTGCCAGTTTGGATAATATCCTACAATCTCTTTATTTGATTGTGCAGATAAAAAGTTGGAAATAATGATAAAGGTGATTGTTGCTGTGATAAACTTAAAAATATTTTTCATTTTACTTTGGATATAGGATGATACTTTGAGAAAGATTTTTCAAAGTTAGATAAATTTAGAAATCCTGATGGATTACTTTTTTTGGACAGGCTTTTACTGTCTTGATAATGATGTATTGATTGTGAAGTTATACCAGGAGCCGGTGGCCTGCCAGGTGTTAAAAAACGATACAGGCGTTTGCTGGGCAGGAATCAATAAACAACAAGTAATTATTGTTGCTGATGTACACAATTTTGATGGGCACATTGCCTGCGATTCCCGCTCAAAATCTGAGATTGTTGTTCCCATTAAAAATGCCAGAGGCGAAATTTTTGGAGTGCTTGATGTGGACATCAAAGATGTAAATTCGTTTAATGAAATGGATGCCAAATGGCTTCAAAAGATCATTGAACTTATCTGACAGCCCGATTTTGTAAGATTATCAGTTTGACCAAAATTTTTTTCATTTTCATTTTTAGTAACTTTGCCGCCAATTTTTCAACATTATAACTTTGAATAATTTCAATCTAATCATCATTGTGTCGGCACTTTCATCGGAAGCATTTAGCGGCCTGTATCTCAATGGTTTTTTAAAAGAAAAAGACACCACCTTTTACGACAGGGTGAAAGTAGTTGTTTTTGTCACCTCCATCAACTTAGTGATGGGATTGGCAGGTTTTTTTGTGGGAAAATTTTTGATGTTATTACTTAGCGATATTTCATTCGGGCTTTCATTGGGTTTGCTTTTTATTTTGGGATTGAAACTGATCATCAAATCATTCAAACCCAAATTTCAGGAAATGATCTGGGAGCTGACCAATCAAAAAATACTGCTTGGCTTTTCGTTTGCAGTGGCCATCAATACCTTCCTTTTAGGATTGGCACTACCCGGACTTACTGTTACGATAATCCGGGTCATCGCCATAATTTCCATCGTGTTTTTCATTTCAACATGCACAGCATTAATTGCAGGGGCAAAAAGTAGTAAGTTCTTGCTGGCATCAAGGTTTCTTTTAATCGGAGGTGTTATTATTATGGGAAGCGCTGTATATTACCTGATTCAAAATTTTAATCTTATCTAAATTTAACTTTATGAGGACTTTATTTTTTATTACTTTCACTTTATTGTTTTTTCCTTCTATTGGCCAAATCCCTCCGGGATATTATAATAATGCCCAGGGCCTTACCGGCGATAATTTACAATCAGCCCTTCACAATATTATCAAAAACCACAACGATATCAGCTATTCAGCTTTATGGAGTGCTTATGAAAATACGGATAAAAAATCCAATGGCAAGGTTTGGGATATGTATTCGGATGTACCGGGAGGAACGCCACCCTACCAGTTTACATTTTTTTCGGATCAGTGCGGAAACTATGGCCAGGAAGGGGATTGCTACAACCGTGAACATTCTTTCCCGAGAAGCTGGTTTGGCGGTACAGTAGCACCCATGAACACCGAGCTTTTCCAGGTTTATCCAACAGACGGGTATGTTAATGGCAGGCGGAGTAATTATCCTTATGGTGAAGTTGGTTCCGCATCGTGGATCTCCCAAAACGGATGTAAACTTGGCAACTGCGTTTCACCCGGATATTCGGGAACAGTGTTTGAGCCCATCGATGAATACAAAGGCGATTTTGCGAGAACATATTTTTATATGGCCACGCGCTATTTGGGCGAAGATGGCAACTGGCCGGGAAGTCCGATGGTGGATGGAGCTCAACCAAAAACATGGGCGCTGAATATGCTTTTCGAGTGGCACCAGGATGATCCGGTGAGCCAAAAGGAAATTAATCGTAACAATGCTGTGCATGATATCCAAAACAACCGCAATCCGTTTATCGATGTTCCCTTTTATGTCGATCAAATTTGGTTCAACTCGACCAATACACAAGATTTTCAGCTTGATGAATTTGATGTAAGCATATTCCCAAACCCGGCACAGAACGAAATAAATATCAACTTATCCACTGATGCAACACACCGGAATTTAGAATTCAAGGTCATGGATCAAACAGGCAGAATTTTAATATCAAAATACACCACCGAAACCGACCACTTTGAAATTAATTTGGAAACCCTAAATAGCGGGATGTATTTTATAATTATCCAGGATACGGAAAATGATGTTCAAATTACAAGGAAGCTTATCAAGCAGTAAATTATTTGAAGAATAACTTTACGATTAACCCGCCTGCGGCGAGGCAGGCAATTAATCCCGCAAATGCGGGGATTTCGCTTCGCTCAACGATTTAAGATTAACGATTTAAGAAATTAGATTTTAGATTTGCAAACTTCAGACTGCTTACGGAATTAATAATCTTTGAATCTGCACAGAATAACGATTAACTCAATAATGCCGACCTTTGGTCGAGCATCCTCGAAAAACTATGAAATCGAAGATTTCTGGTTTTTCGGGACAATTAACGATTAACGATTAACTTAATAACCCGCCTACGGCGAGGCAAGCAATTAACTTAATAACGATTAACTTAATAACGATTAACGCATTAACCCGCCTACGGCGAGGCAAGCAATTAACTCAATAACCATTAACTCAATAACGAATAACAAATAACTCTACCCTCGTGGCAAAAATAAGAATCACAAAAGCATACAAATTCGACATGGCACATGCGCTTCCCGGGCATGACGGCCTTTGCAGCAACATTCACGGGCACTCGTACGAACTGCTTGTAACATTAATCGGCGAACCCATCAGTGACATCAATTCGCCAAAACTGGGCATGGTGATCGACTTTAAGGATTTGAAAAGAATCATCAAAGGATTGATTGTTGATGATCTGGATCATTCGATGGTTCTCCGACAAGATGCACCAAAGGATTTGATTGATGTGTTGAAACAAAATTATGAAAGAATTATCCTTGTTGATTATCAACCTACAAGTGAAAACATGATAATTGATTTTGCCGATCGCATCATAAAAGCGCTGCCCGATGGAGTAAAACTGCATCATCTTAAACTTTGGGAAACTGTAACATCCTATACCGAATGGTTTGCAGAGGATAATGAATAGAAATGTTTTAGTTAAATTTATCGTAATTATTTAGGTGGTGGAATTGAATACCAAATCATCATGACCCCATCCCCGGCCTCCCGAAATTCGGGACAGACATTCCCTAAAGGAGAAGGGAGACCAGCCGCACAAGCCACTGCAGCGGTCAGTGCGATGGCATCCTCCACCTTCAGGGGGAGTTAGAGGGGGTCTTAGATAGCGGCCATTTGATTGGGGACTGATAAAACAGCTAAATAATTACAAATAATGAACAATAAAAAAGGTTGTAGAACCTCACAGTTAATAAAAAATGACCTCAATACCCGGATGGCTTTTTTGGAATTTTTCAACCTTTCGTTGTGAAATTCGCGTGTTATAGCAACGTATGAGCTTTAATCCATTCAATTCTTCGAGATTGCTCAAATTACGGATATTGGTATTATAACAGTCGAGCTGTTGCAGATTTTCAAGGTTTTCCAATCCTTTCAGATTTTTAATTTGCGTCCCCGAACAATTCAACTTTTTTAGATTTTGAAGTCCCGAAAGAAATTCAAGGCTTTCGATGGGGGTATTTTGAACATCAAGCGTTTCAAGGTTTCTCACTTCCGAAAGTGGTTCAAGGCTTACAATCGGGTTATTAGGGCAAACCAAAACCTTGAGCGTTGTCATTCCCCGCAAGGGGTCAAGGCTTGTAATGCCGGTGTTAGAAAATTTAAATTCTTCCAGGAATAAAAATTTCCCAATATTATCCAGGTTTTTGATTTCGGTTGCTTTTAATGCCATTTCAGGGAAATCAGCCAGATCGATGCGCCTCAAATTCACAATTTCCTGGAGTTGTTCCCGCGTGAGTTGTTGGTTAGTTTTAAGAAATTTTTCTGCCAGGCCTTTCCAAACCCCGGGAAGGTTTTCCCACCATAATTCAAGCTTTCCGGTTTGATACACAAGCAAACAATCGGTATGCGAAAGCATAAAATCAATAATCTCATTTTCAGGAACCGGGGATTTATCGCAATACACGTATTGCAATTCTTCGAGCTGCATTATTGGTGAAAGGCTTTTCACGCTTGTACCATCGAAGCTTAAATGGTGCAATTTGCTTAGTTTTTCCAGTGGCCTGATATCGGCAACCCGCGTATCGGAAAAATTTAAAATCGTAAGATCCGATAACGCACCCAATGCATCCAGGTTTTCAATGCCGGTACCCTGACAGTTAATTTCTTTAAGTTGCGACAAATTGCTCAAGGGATCGAGCGATTCGATTTGTTGTTTTCCGGCAATGTTAAGCGAGGTGATTTTAATAATCAGATGTAATTCTTCTTTTGAAGGATTTTTAATTAAACTTACACTTTTGGTAAATACATCCTTCCATGCCGGGGTTAATTTCGTCCACCAATCCACGAGGTCAGCCGATTCGAATACTACTAAAACATTTGGATTATTCCCCATAAACCTGATGGCCTCACCGCGGGTAACTCCGGATTTGTCGCAATAGATTCTGTTTAATTCCGGCAGCCCGTTAATCGGAGATAAATCGCTAACCCTTGTTTTATCGGCAAATAAAAAATGAAGGCCTGAAATATCTTTCAGTGGCTGTAGATTATCTATAGTTGTTTGTTCAAATTTCAAAAAGTAAATATTCCGCAGCCCTGAAATTGGTGACAGGTCGTTGATTTTGGTATTTGAAAAATCGAGCCGTTCAAGTGCGATGAGGTTTGCCAATGCAGCCAGCGAAATTACCCTGGTGGAGGCAAATTCCAGATCCTGAAGATTTTCAAGTTCCGATAAAGCTTTAAGGTTATCGACCTGCGTATTATTTAAATGGAATTTTTTGAGCGCGGTAAAATTAACAATCGGCACAACATCATCAATATTTGTATTGTCAATAATGAGTTCTTTTAGTTTGGTAGAATATTTCAATGCTTCAAGTGACTTCACATCAGTGAATGAACAATTTAAATATTCAAGATGGGTAAGGTTGCGCAAAGGCATCAATTCAAAAATAGTGGTATGACTACAATTGATCTTTTTCAAATTGCCAAGCGCCGAGAGTGGTTCGAGCGAAATAATCCGTGATATCCCCGAAATATTTATGGTGTCGAGTTCGGTGATCTTTTTTAGTTGGCGGTCAATAAAATTAGCATTGAAAGCAGATTGATTATTGAGCGCAATGTAAAGGCTGTCTTCCCGCTCAAACGAAAGGGTGTCGCGACTCATCTTCCATTTTACCTTAAAATTTAATTTAGCAAGCGAATCGTTAAACCAAATAACATCCTTCATTTTTATTGTATCGTGCAAAACAATGTCTTTTCCAAGTACATCTTTCCATACCGGCGGAAGTTCGTTCCACCATTTTCTCAACTCCTGCTTTTCGTTGAGTTTGGTTGTATAAATACTTGCAATTTTCAAGTCTTTTTCAACATCGTTAAGATTGATCTCGATATATCGGGTCCTGTTATTTTCGACAGTATCGCCCTGCACCGTAACTCCCTTTAATTTTCTATTCAGGGTAACCTTAAAAAACATTTGGTTATTTTCGTTTACCTGGTGTTCGATTTGCTCAATATCAAACTTAAACGAAACACTTTTATAAAAGAAATCGATATCTTTTAAATATGCCTGAACATCTTTATTAATGGGTACTTCACGATTTTCGTCAAGATCATCCTCGACTTGCACTTTTTCGTTTTCAAAATATTTTGAAAAACTCTGGTTGATAATAATGTCTTTTTCTTTTACAGGTACTTCGGGGTCGCCAATTGTATTAAAAGTAAATTCAAGGAAAGAAACCAGCTTTTCTACATTATTGCTGTACTGGTCGATATCCTGAGCCGAAAGTCCAAGTTGTGCTGAAACCTTTGGCGAGATTGATATTGCCAAAAACAAAACAGGGACAATGTATCTGATAATTTTTTTAATCATCATTAATATTTAATCAAGGTTATAAAGATAGTCAATCAGGCTCTGTTTTTGACCATCTTCCAATTTTATGATATTTGAGATAAGCCATCCCCGGTTTAATCCGGGCCTGTTAAACTCGCTGATTTCAAAATACCAGCCTTCAATTTGAAAAAAATGGAATTTTGTGCCGACAACATAATCAAAATTAAGCATACCATTCCTGAGTTCGTACAAAAAAATTGAAAGTTTGCTCGACTCAAATCCTTGCCTGAAATAATCGCCGGTATGTTCTTTTTCTCTGAACACCCTGTCCAGATTCATAAAATCGAGCTCATGGCTCAAGGGGTGCAAAAATCGCCCGGAAGTCTTCTCATCCTTAACATACAAGCTTTCATAAGGATTGTAACGCACATCATCGATTACCCATTTATAGCCCAGATTTTCCTTAACAAGTTTCATCAAAAGGGTAATGTAGATGTCTTTGTTTCCTCGCTTGAATTTAACCTCAGCTTCGCCAAACCAGTCGCTACCATGAAAATCGAGGAATTTTGGGTTTGCCTGTAAGCAAACATCATTTACAAATGCACTTTTAATTAATTCGGAAATGTTAGTATTTTCCTCATCAAAGAGCATTTTGATGTATTGTCTTCTAAGATTAATGTTGTGATAGAGGCTGTCGTAAACAGAAAGTTTAACACCTCTTGAATTCTCCTCAGCATTAAAACGCCTTAAAAATTGGTTAACCTGCTTTGTTTCGGCATAAAATGCTTCAAGTTCGTTGGAATCATCATGTAAAGAAGTTTCCTGAATTTGAGCGTACGAATTAGTTATCCATGACAGGAGCAATACAAGCACAAAACTTTTTAAATGCATAAACAGAAAGTTTGATTTAATTACTAAAGGTAAATGTGTTTGCAGGCTGCTGTATTTTTAGTTTAATTTTTATTGGACAAGTTTTGGCTGTGGCCTTAATGAATAAAAAATCTGCAGTGGATTAAAGTCGATCTTTAAAGTAACATTTAGAAAAATATACGATTTCAGATTAACGATTTCAGATTTAAGATGTTGGTAATATTCAACAAAATCTAAAACCTAAAATCGTTAATCGTCAATCTTAAATCAAAACATTTTGTGTTTAGGGCATGGTTTCCACCACCCTCACATCGCCGAGCAGCACATCCCAGAAACCAATGATACGGCCTCCGATTTGTGTTTGCTTACGCTCCACGTAAACCGTAATATCCTTTTTGGTTGTATCAACATACTTGAGCTTATCGCCCGAACGGCCTTCAAAACGCTGGTAAATGGTAATTACGCCCACATACCTCCCATCGGGCTGACGTTCGAGGTCAGAAATATATTCGATGTTGAACCACTCAATATTAACTTTATCATAGTTCAATGCCATCAACCTTTCCAGGTAGGTTCTGATGCCGTAGTATTTCACCTCTTTCTTGTTCATCGATGATACACCCATCTGGGCATCATCGGTAAAAAGCTCAAGGGTACGTTCGATTACCCTGTTTGCTTCTGACCACGGCGTTTCTTTATCGCCAATAATGCTGATGTATTTGCTAAGGTCTCTTACTTTTTCGAGTGCAAGACTGTCGATGGCCATTTTCCGCTTTGGGCTAATATCGTCTTGTGCAACTGCTGCCTGGCTAATAAATACAGCCAGTGCTATCCAAATAATATTTTTAAATGCTTTCATGTTGTTTTACTTCTTTATTAGTTCCAATTCAGTAATTTTCCCACTGGCATCAAATTGCACATTGTGAATGTTGTTCACATTTTTATGCTGGTCTTTAATATACTCCAGGTATTTTTTAATGGTGGTAGGCCTGTCGTAATCCTTTGTTGATCCTTCGATGTAGGTAATTATCAAGACAGGAACATCAGGAGAAGCAAAAAATCTGAGTGCTTCATTAATTTTGGTGTTGCCCATTTCCATTGATTTGGAGTTTGCAATATCGGAAAATAAGTTTTCAATTTTACTAAACTTTTGTTCTTCTGCATTCTGTGCCTCAAGTTCTTTTCTTCTTTTCTCCTCCTCCATTTGTTTTGCTTTCGCCTTTTGGGCAGCAAGTACTTCCTGGGCTTTCGCAATAAGCGCATCTACTTCAGGGTCTTCAAGGTTCATCCCTTTAACTTCCGATACTTTGACCTCTTTTTCCTGTAGCGACATATTTCCCTGGTCGTTTATTACCATCAACAAATCCAGTTTGGCTTGTTCAATCTGTGCTGCTCTTTCAGCTGCTGCTTGTTCGGCAGCAATTTTCTTTTGGCTTTTACAACTTGTAAATCCTCCGGCAACAATTATTGCTAGGGCAAGCATCAAAAGCCTAACCTTAAAAATTGATTTAATTTCTTTTCTCATTTTTATTTAAATTAATAGTTTGATTTATAGACTGTAACTCTTGCAAAGTTAAATATTTAACAATCCTGAAAAATCAGGGGTTTGTATTTTTATCCACGATTTTATGAACATATTAAAAAACCCCCGTTGTAAACGAGGGTCCGGATTATTTATTTCGATTAAATGTAAATATCATTAAAGTCCCATTTCCTTAGCTATCTTTTTGGGGATGGTGTTTTTGTTTACCATAATATCGATGGTTTTGTAGCGTACAAAAGCTTCGGATGCATAGAAATATCCATAGTAGATGTGGCCTTTGGTGCCCCACGAATTTTTGATGATATAGTATTTCATTCCGTTCTGATCGTTGGCTGTGCCAACTATTTCCATTCCGTGATCATCTGTTGTAGAATAATTGTCGAAGTCTTTTTGGCGTAATTCCTGGGTAATTACTTTTTCCTTTACTGGTTCGTCAAAGCTGTAAAGCATTTCGCTTTTTTCTTTTTTGGTCAGTTTTTCCCATTTTTCTTTTTCGGTTCCTGATAAATCATTTTTATCATCATCGGGAACTACAGCAATGCCGTTACTCCACGAAAATCCTTTTTCGCTAATATCGGCACCCCATGCTACAGTATGTCCTTTTTCGAGCGAATTATCAATAACCGCCATCATTTCATCAAGAGGAACATTATAGATTTCTCCAAGTCTCCAGTTGTCGGGTACTTCGAGAATAAATTCCTTATAAAATGGATGATGGGTGTATGAGCCAATTTCAACATAATCGTTCATATCGAGCCCAAGTTCGGCTGCAAAAGATTTTGGTGTGTATTCTTTTCCGTTGTAGGTAAAGGTTTCAGGATATTCACCAATGTATGCATCCAACAATCCATCAAACCCATTTCCCCAAACGGGTGTAAGTTTTTTGTTTTTATTTTCGATAACACCTTTCATATAGTCGCCAAAAACCTCATCCATTTCGCCATGCACAAAATATTCTTCACCGATTACAAGGCCGTTAAATACAGATTCAGGAACAACTCCCTTTTCAAGGATAACTTGAGTTACATCGTGAAATGCACCACCACCACCAAAATTGAGGTTTCCATGCCAGCGAACATATTGATCAGCTTTTTGCTGATATGAAACCCTGATAATAAAAGCTTCAGAAAGGTCATATTCACCTTTTCCCTCCTTTAACAGCTCCGACTCAAGAAAGGCAAGGCCCGAATAGCTCCAGCAGGTTCCCGAGCGGTATTGATTTTTAACAGGAGTATTGTCGAGCCTGATAAGATCAGTAAATTCATACCCGTGTTTCTTTTTGTTTTCTTCCTGGGCAATACCCGGAAAAGCGATCATTAATGCCATGATCAGGGAGGTGATTGAGAGAATTTTTGTCATTTGATTTATTTTAAATTATGAGAAATATTTAACCGCCAAAATTAAATAAAAAAAAGGCTATCAAATACATGATAGCCTTTAAAATACCGATTTTCCCCATATTTACCCCCTAGCATATTTTGAAGAATTGCTTTCGCAAATATCTGTCTGGAGAACTACAAGTTAAAAATAGTAGTTAATCAAGTTAATATTGATTAAAATTTCATGACAGATATAACCCGGTATTTTTTTAACCTAAAAAACCCAGTCATTATGAAAACCTTATCTTAATATCGAATTAAACAATGAACGATTCGAAAATTTTATTTCCAGCATTTACTTTTCCGCATAGGGCATTATTGTAAATTTCAAGCAGCATTTCATTTTTTAATGGTTTCATCATAAATCCCTTAACCATTTCAAATTTTAAAGCCTTTCGGTAATCGGAAAAAAACTGCGATGATGTAAGTATTATTAGTTGGATTTTAGTTTTGCTTTTTACAATTAAATCACTAAACTGCGGGATAAAATCCCATCCTTTAGCTTCATCCATCATCACTTCAAGAAGTATTAAGTTTGGAATCATCGCAGATTCTTTTCCTAAGTGTTGCCCGAGAAATTCTAGTGCGTCATTAGTATCGTAATATTCAATAATGTCTTGTTCTTCAACAACAGATTTCAACTTCATTTTCGAAAGCATTACACTAAACGGATCATCATCTATGAGCATGATTCGCTTTGGTATGTGCTGAAGTTCATTGTCCATTGTTTCAAACTTTACTAATTATTTACAAAAGTAGCACATCAATAAACAATAATAAACCCGTAAAAAACGTATTTTTCAAGTAGGTAAAAACACCTATTAGCATCAGAATATCCCTCGCAATTATCCAACTTCAATACTTACATACCGCTCCCCTTTTTGAATGGCAGCAAGGGCATCTTTCATTTCATTTCTCGATTTATCTACAAGTAAATACGCAGAAGCTCCGGCTTGCATTATTGGTCTTACCAAGCTTAATTCGTTGTAGATATGAAGGGCAATAATTTTAGGTTTTGGAAAAACTTCCCTGATTTCGGCAATGAGTAACCTTGTGTTTTTTTTGATGCTTGTAAGATCTATAACAATAATATCAGCATCCCCGAGCTTTTTAATTTCATTTGTATTCATTGGTTTTTCATAATCTACAGCACAAACCTCAAAATCAGTTTCCTCGTTTAGGGATTCACTTATGGCTTTTCTCACACCAATATTTTGACCAATAACTGCTATTTTCATAAATGAGGAAATTAATTCTCAAAAGTAAAAAAGTGTATTCTGATATGTTTAAGTAAAATAGCTTAGTTTTTAAATATGTAAAACTACCTATCACGCGATGTAAATGAAATGTCCTACCTTTGAAAAAATATCTTGCAATGGCTTACACTTATAATTATCCAAGGGCATCTGTTACTGTAGATATTGTAATACTATGCCCGCATGAAAAACAAACAAAGCTGTTACTCATCCAGCGGGGAAATGAGCCTTACAAAAATAAATGGGCTTTCCCCGGCGGCTTTATTGAAATGGATGAAATGTTGGTGGAATCGGCTGTGCGAGAACTGCACGAGGAGACAGGATTACAGGGAGTAAAGCTACAACAGTTCCGGGCTTATGGCGATCCGGGGCGGGACCCCAGAGGCAGAACAGTGTCGGTGGTTTTTTATGGATTTACTGATATTAAAAACTCAATTGTAGCCGGGTCTGATGATGCAAAAAATGCAGCTTGGTTTAGCCTCGACAATATCCCTGACATGGCTTTTGATCATAATTTAGTGCTGGATGAGTTGATCGGTTTTTTGAAAATTAACACTGAACAGAAAATTTGCCAAGACTAATAGTTGACTAAAAAACGATTTTTGTGCCCACTTTGGCTCAGGACGAAAAATAGTGATTTTTGTTGACCATCAAAACAGGTCTTTTAGGATTATAATCAGTATCGGCCAATTGGAGTCCTGCCGAAATAGCGCCAACAGCAAACAGGCGTTCAACAGCGTGGGCCAGGGTTCCGTCTTTCTGGCCTTCTTCAATTTCAAAGTCGTTCCCGGAAAGGCCAAGATCCAAAATTGGAACTAAAACTTCCTTACGGGCATAAAACATCGAACCGGCAACAAAATTCAGATCACTCAATTTATCATCTGCCACCTCCATTCGATTGCTTAAAACTTTAACTATTTCACCATTTGAACCATAATAATTTTGCATCGACAAAATATTTTCCGAGGGGCCAATTATTCCAACATCAGGATTATTATTAAAAATGCTTACAGCAGCATCTATCCTGCCTTTACCAATTAGTTTCAAAAACAAATCGTTCCGCCAGTGAACCCGGCGATTCAGGTGGTTTGAACCTTTGGTATGAAGTTTTAATATCAAATCATTTCCATCGGCAAATACCCGGGGCAATATTTTTAAAAATGGCAGGATATCCCTTCCATGATTATTTGTATGCAAAAATTTTACAGATTGTATTTTTTCAGGAATTACATGCTTGTATTTGTCAAGGATACTTTGTGGGCCGGTTAAATAGAGTGTCAATTTTACATCGTGTTCCTGCGACAGCAGTTCAAGGATTTCATCAAATATTGATGAGTAGAAAACATGAACAACAATAGCTACTTTTATGTATTTTTTGCCGGCAGGCACAGACCCGGATGAAGAGATTTGAATAGGATAAGAATTGAAAATTTTTCGCTTCCAGAATTCCGGCAACAGCACATTTAAATGCGTGTTTTTGTAAACCCGCGCATTTTTCCAGTTCAAATAAATACCCCATCGTTTAAAAAAGAAAGGAAAGCACGTAAAAAGGATGTACTTAAGTTCCTCTTTGGTTGAGCGCCTAAGTGGAAAATATTTCCATAAGGTGTCGAAATTGTAAAACTTATATGATGGATTATTTTGTACCATAATATTGGTTAAATACCCTCAATTCGTGGAGGCCAGGCAAGGCCAAAATTTTCATTTTCAAGGGTCAGGTTTGGAGAATAAGCAGGATCGTTCCTTATCAGCTTGCCCCACTTTTGCAGCATAAAATCATTTTCTTTCATAAATCGTTCTATCTTGTCGGGGTGAAAATCGTTTCCACGAGAAACGCTTTCGTGATGATACAACTCAGCGTAAGTAGTCCAGACAATCCTGTAGCCCAGGGCTTTAATTTTTAAGCATAAGTCCACATCATTGAATGCAACAGTAAGATTTATTTCGTCAAATCCTTCTGCCTCTACAAAAATCTTTTTTTGAACTAACATGCATGCAGCTGTAACAGCCGAAAATTCCTGTATTACATTTGTCCGGTTGAAGTAGCTTACATCATTCTTTTCTAAATATTTATGACTATGCCCTGCCACACCGCCAATTCCTAAAATCACCCCCGCATGTTGCAAGCTATCGTTTGGATACCACAATTTGGCACCCACTACCCCCACCCCTGGTTGTACGGCGTGGCCAACCATTTCAGAAAGCCAATCAGGACTTATCACTTCAGTATCATCATTCAAAAAACAAATATATTCTCCTCTTGCATTTTTTACGGCCTGGTTATTTATCGCCGAAAAATTAAAGGGTCGTGTATCAGAAATGATTTTAACATGATTTTGATTTGTTAATTCCAAAAGAAAAGCTTTCGTTTCGGGATCGTCAGAATTATTATCCACAACAAGAACTTCAAAATTGGGCCAGGTGGTTTTAGAAATTATGCTTTCGATACAATTTGTAAGTATCTTTTTGTTGTTTTTTGAAGGAATAATAATGCTAATCTTTGGAGGATTATCAGGCAGGCAATACTTAACCCTATAAGCCAGCGATGGCATTAATTCGACCTTTGCACTTACCTTAATTCGTTTTAGATGTTCTTCAAGGGCTTTTATACCGGCGGCGAGAGCATACTTTTTAATTTCAGATCCCGAGGAGGTACTTTTTTGATGTACCCGCCAATGATATAAAATTCGAGGGATATGATAAATCTGATTGTGATTGATTTTTTCAATAAAGCGAAGCGCCAGGTCGTAGTCCTGCGAGCCTTCAAAGCCCTGACGAAAGCCACCGATTTTTTTCACAATTTCGGCATGATAAACACCGAGGTGACTGATCATATTTTGCGACAGAAACAGGCTATAATTCCAATTGCATTTAAAGTAAGGATCCTTGCGCCATCCCTTCATGGTAATTTTGTCTTCGTCAGAATAGATAAGACGAGCCTCTGAATTTTTATTAATGGTTTCGGCAACCCAAAATAGCGCATCTTGAGTTAATAAGTCGTCATGATCCAATAATGTTATCCAATTTCCACCCGCCAATTCCAATGCACTGTTTGATGCAGCAGAGATATGGCCGTTTTCACTACGAAAATGAACTTTAATTCGTGGGTCAAGATGCTGATAATGCTTTAATACTTCAACAATTTCAGGATTGGTGGAGGCATCATCTGCAATGCACAGCTCCCAATTTTGATAAACCTGTGCTAAAACCGATTCGATGGCAGCTTTTAACCATTTGGGATGTGGATTGTAAACCGGCAGTATTATCGAAATGAGAGGTGTTTGGTGAAAGGATATTATTAATCGTTTCAAACGCAAAGCTTTTTTGTGGTCAAAATTTGAATAAAGCCTGATCCACTTTTGGTAATCTCCGGTATCAATTTGATAATTGCTATTTATTTTTGCATGGCGAAAAACATACCCAGCTTTTTCAATAAGTCCTAAAAAACCCTGATCCTGATACACATTATGCATTTTTTTTAACAAAACCCCCAGCCCGCCAAGTTTTACAATAAATTGCAGAATAAATCCAATCGAATAAAACAGCTTTGTGATTTTACCCAAAATTGAGTTAAGTATTTTATTCATCACGATCTTTAAAGAAGTTAAGGTTCTTTTTTTCCAAAAATTTAAGTTTGGATACTATTCTTTCATTTTCAGGATACACTTTAAAATTCGCCGTCTTATTGCAGAATTCAATATCATGATGTTTCAAATAACATTCAACCCAGGCTTTTTTGCCTTGCCTGTACCAGTTGATGGATTGTTTTTCAGCTGTAGATAAAACCTCTTTCCTTACAAACAGTAAAATTACTGCTGAAATAAGCAGGTATCTTTGCCAAAGTTTAAACTTTGGATTATTACTAAGTTCCAGATACACAAAATAAAGTGCTAAAATCCCGGGTATGGCATAGGGTACATATCGGGATGACAAAGCTGTTTCAAACCCAAGACAAACCCTGCCAACAGCAGTAAAAAAAGTAAAAAGAAGGGTAAAGGAAGACAGGTAGAAAATTATCATGCTTTTATTGCTTAGATAGCTGATAAAACTATAAACACTATAACAACATATCGCTATCAAGCCCAGGAATATTATAGAGCAGAATACTCTGTTAACCAAAAAAACGATTCTAATATTGGGGAATTTATCTATCCCTAAAGCATGTCCGAATTGTATTGAAATAAACTTTACATATTCAAAGGGTTTGTCGTGTGGAAACTCAAAACAATCGGCGGCAGGTGCATTGGTGTAATTTATAAAAAACGACAAAAAGAATAAACATGCCATGATAAGGGAAACAATAGCCACAACCCTGATTTTAAAAGTTGTTGCTTTGAGCGAGAAATAGACCAACAAAAGTATTATTGGAATGCCCGAAAATAATGCAAACCCTGTATAGCTTGTCAGGAAAACTAATAGAGCCATTAAAATAACTTTGAGTACTTGCCTGCTCATGGTGAGAATATATGCTGAAACTGTGACCAAAAAAACAGGTACCGTTCCATGAGCCGGATTGGGGGTCCCAATAAAAGTTTCGTATTGTAATAATGAAAAGTATGCCAATGGGATAACAATATCGATCCAGCTAAATTTACCCCATAGGCATCGTTTAATTTCCATGGCTATCAGGCAGGAAATCGCATAAACGCCTATCGATATAAAAACATCAACCCTGACATTCCAGCCTGAAAGTGGATAAACAACAGCCGTAAGCAAACCACCCAAGCCCTGTCGGTGTGGTCCATGCTGGCTCGCGAATACTTCCCAAAAATTTATTTTGTCTTTAAACAAAGGTTCTAAAAAATCCCATTGATCCCAAAACAAAACATTTACCGAGTTAATATTTACGAACCAGATTAACCTGATTAACAAAGCCAGGTAAACTGAGAATACCACCATAATGGAAATTTTATTCCCGGTTTTAATATTTGAAAAATTCACAATTATTTCTTTAGAAAAATTATATTTCTATCAGTTATTTTGTTGACTTTCAAGTCCACTTTTCCGGATAGGCAAAGTAAATATTTTTTTAACCTTAAACTCATCGATCGAAAATAATGAGATTTATTGGAGTTAAACTTATTAAAGCTCATCACCAAAATCCGGTTTGAGTTTATTAAAAGTATAAATTCCGACAAAAAAGATTGTTAAAGTGATTGCCCAGAAATAGGCATTCATTTCGGGAAATTCGAAAAACCACCGCTCTTCGAGAAAAGTGTAGCGGTAGCCTTCGGTGATATAAAAAAACGGGTTGAGCAAAGCGATGTAGCGATAGCTGCCTTCGAGCATAGTGTAGGGCCAAATAATGGGCGTTGCCCAAAACAGCATGGTAACAATGATATTTACAATGTGGGCCATGTCCTTGACAAATACATTAACGGATGCCACAAACAAAGCAATGCCCGAGAGCAGGAAAACCATTACAAAGAGGTAATAAAATATCTGAATCCAGTAAATGGTAGGGTTGATGCCGTAACTCAGGACAAGGAGCAAAATGGTGATCGCAATCAAAATGAGATGCACCAACAACCCGGAAAATATTTTGATGAGTGGAATCATGCCGACCTGGAAGTTGGCTTTTTTTATAATATATCCATATTCGATAATGGCCATACACGCCACAATCATGGTTTGGCTAATGTAGAGCCAGGGGATTATGCCAACAATCATCCATAAAGCAAAGGGCAATCCTGTGGCGGTAGTCCCGGCACGCAGCCCAAAAGTAAAGGCAAACCAGATAACCAAAATATATACTGCCGGCTGGATAAAGGCCCAGGGCAGCCCGATGAACGAAGACAAGTAGCGGCTTTTAAAATCCCGTATTACAAGCGTTTTTAAAATATAGTGCTGTTGAATGATTCCTTTGAAAATCAAAAAAAGTTCCTTAATACTATTCATATATCTAAGCAATTACATGGTTATTGGAAGTGTGGATATGTTTACATCAGGAATTACAATATTCGCTTTCTGGTTGAAAATGGGATTGGGATTGGCAATTTTGAATAATATGGCATCGTAGCACGAATGGACTTGAGTAGTTATAGTCCCGACCATCGTTTGTGCAATCAGGCTTATCGAATAGTTGCCGTTGCTCAACAGGGGCATTTTAAAATCGATGGCAACCATGCCAGGATTGTTGACTTCAAATTGCAGTTTAGCCTGGTGATGGTAGCTGTTGACAGATAGAATGATGACACCAAAAGGACCATTCAACTGAACCTTGATACCTGCATTATCCATCGTTTTTGAACTTTCAACAATCATGGCCAGCCGAAGCTCTTCGCCGCCATGCAAAACTCGTGTGCTTTCATCGATGCCCTTGTTAAGCATTGTTGCATAGGCTATCGTTAATTCACCATTCCCATCGGGGTACATCTGGCCGGTATTTATCCATGCGTATTTATTTAAGGGAGCTTTTAGCAGACAGGCCTGCAAAGAAGGATTTGCTACCTGTGCCCCGGTGGTTTTGTTTGTATTTTTATTGGCCCCCTTGCCCTGCGCCATAAACAGCTCATACTGTTCCGTTACCCCACCAGGATCGCCTTCCGATTTTACATCGCCCTGATGCAGCCAGATAACCCGCGTACAAAAATCGCGAATTGCAGCCATGCTGTGCGAGCAGAAGACGATGGTTTTCCCGGCTTTCTTAAACTCCCTTATTTTCCTGAAACATTTCTGCTGAAAGCGAATATCGCCCACCGAGAGCGCTTCGTCGATGATAAGGATATCAGGATTGATATTGATATTGATGGAAAAGGCCAGCCGTACGTACATGCCGCTCGAATAATTCTTGACGGGCTGGTTGGCATACTCGCCGATTTCGGCAAAATCCAGGATCATATCCAGGCGTTCCTTCATTTCTTTTTTTGTATATCCCTGGATGGCTCCCAAAAAATACACATTTTCTATACCGGTAAGATCCATGTCGAAACCTCCGCCCAGCTCAAGCAGAGCCGTTACCCTGCCATTGCACACAATGCTGCCTGATGTTGGCGTAACTACCGAGGCGAGAATTTTGAGTATGGTGGATTTGCCGCTACCGTTTTGCCCTATTAAACCAAGTACTTCGCCCTGGTCAACAGTAAAACTTATGTTTTTCAGGACATGGAATTTTTTATGGAACTTCCGGCGCAGGGGATGTGCAAGCTCCAGCATCCGGCTGCGGCGTGTGGGGTAAAGCCTGAAGACTTTTGATAATGATTCAACGCTTATAGCGGGTTTGTTTGGCATGATTTAAATGAAATTACTTTCGAAAAATAAAGGAAAATATATCCGAGCAATCGGGTTTTTATTCAAATTCTAATTTCAAATAATTTCTTGCTGCTCTTATTTCTGAATCCTGAAGATTTGAAATATCAACGACAGTTCCAAATTCAATAAAAATATTTAGCTTCATCCTCAGTCCCATCCTCTTATTCGGTTTGCTAAATTGATATAGTTAACGTGTGGTCTGTCGTTTATGGATGGTGGTAGATGTATTACAGCCCTTAAGTCATCAACAAATCTATCTGAACCTCCATCCAGTCCAATTTCGCGAAGTTTGTCAAATTGTTGTTCATTGTAAATTATTTGATAATCTCCATTGAATGTAACAAGGTTTCTATCAAATGCTCTATGATGAAGCGCACACAAAGCAATTCCATTTGAGGTTTCGTCCGTTCCATCATGCTGAACGGGTACGATATGAGCCGCATCAATGAGTTTTAATTGAATTCCACAAAACGCACAATGGTTTGAATAAGATGTCAAAATGCGTGATTTAAAGCTATTATCCCTGATTTTTTTCTTAACACTAACAACCGCTGTTATTTGTATTCGGTATCCATCAGCCGGACGCATTTCACCTCCCCCATGAGTTAAATTCCAAACATAAATTCTAATATTATACGATTCATCACCTTTGTAAATTTTTAATCGAAAAGGGTGAAACTTTGTATCCGTGAGATAAATAATATTCCAATCGTCATCTCTGATACCTTGGATGATTATGTCTAACAAATCATACTTTCGATGTCTTAATGCCATTGACTATTATATTATTTGGGAATAAAGAATAATCTGTGTCAAACCGAAAAACACTTCCTTTTAAATAATCTTCGTTCAATTCAATTGAAATCCATTTACGATTCAAATATTCAGCTGAGTAACCTGTAGTATTTGAACCCGCAAAAGGGTCAAAAACTATATCGTTTTCTTCGGTTAAAAATTTTATAAAAAAGTCTGGAAAACCTACTGGAAATCTGGCAGGGTGTGGTTTAATTCCATTTTCTCTACATAATTTTTGATACTTCCCATTGGAATTTATGTTAGCCAGTTCTAATAAATTAGGGGGTATTGCTCCCCCATTGTCTTTTTGAAATTTATCAGAAATATCATGACCACTTGGGCGAAGTTTTGCTTTATAACCATTTTTTATAAGTGATTTCATGCTTTCGCTATAGGGCTTCAAAATATTTCGATTGGTCGCTTTTGGGAATTGTGTCTTTGATAACCACCATACAACATTAACAGAATCCTTCACTCTAATTCTTCTTACTGTTACCCATTCTGCCGGCGTAGGAAGTCGTGATGGATTATAGTGATAAAATTCCTGTGCAAGAAAAAATTCCTGCTCCCTGCACAGGCGTACCAAAAGTTCATACTGGTAAATGCTCCTAACCGGAAAACCCGGCATATACGCACCCCCAAGATCAATAACCAATGAACCATCATCGGAAAGTATTCTATAAAATTGTTTTGAAAATTGCAAAAACCAATCCACGTACTCTTGCTCTTGTTTATTGCCATATTCTTTTTGCCTGGTCAAAGCAAAAGGGGGAGAAGTTAGGATTAAATCAATCGAAGAATCAGGTAGTTGCTCCATCAATTCTAAGCTGTCTCCCATAAATGCAGCACCCAAATCTGTTTTGTAATATGGTTTTTCCTTTAAATAATTCATTACTATGCTTGATTTAATTCTGTTTGTACTACACTTCTATTTTTCAAGTACTTGATTTTTTCTTCAGCAAGTTGAAAGACTTTATCACTACATTGATTATTATAGACCTTTTTTGCTACAAGCTCACTAAAATATTCATCCTTTAATTCCTTAAAATCAAGATTAAATTCTTCAGCCAGAAGGTTTAGTCGTTTTTCATCAAATTCTCTTTTACCTGTCTCTATTTTACTCAAATTTGCAGAATCCATATTCAGCCTTGCGGCTAACTGAGTTAATGTAAAATCTTTTGATTTTCTTAATCGTCTAATATATTCACCAAACGTTTCTTTCATTTGACTTGAATTTATTTTCTTGTCATTAATTGACAAATTTAAAGAAAATTTTAATAACGCCAAACCTTTTTAATTCTCTTCCTCAACTCCAACTCCCTTACATTCAAAGATTGCATAGGGCTTTTGCATTTGTTCGAAAATGATTAATTCAGGCTGATTTCTTTTTTAACACTCAGCCCGAAACCATTGCCGATGACGGTAGAAACCATCAAGCCCTGCTCGCGCGGATTGAAATCGGCTGGCCATACCTGTGTTCTGATGGTTTCTTCGGCTTTGGGTAAATCCCTGACCACGGTGATTCCTGTCCATACAAAACCCGGGTTGTTGGTAGCCCTAAGAAATGTTTGATGGGTTTTCTGAAGAATTCCTGGCAGGTATTCATCGTCATCATCCAGAAAATTAATGTATTTGCCACGGGCATTTTTCATTTTGGTGTTGTAGGTAGCTGCAGCTCCGCGATTTGTTTCATGGGCGATGTATCGGAGGCGGGGGTTGCCGATTGTTTCCACCACTTGTGCGGTTTCAGCATCATTGGCATCATCAACAATAATTTGCCCGAACTTGTCGAACGACTGGGCAAGCACACTCCCGAAGGTTCTTTTGAGCAACTCCGGGCGTTTGTTGGTGGGGGTAATAATCGAAAATACCGGGGTTTCCATTTTTTTATTTTCTAATCAACTTGTTCCATTCCCATTTTATTTTAACAAAAATGGATTGTTTCTTTTTTAATTCTTTTTCGTAGCGTAAAAACTTTTCAAGGTTATCCGAAAACGCATTATACAATTTTCGATGCCTTTGAAAGGCAAGCACGATGGCCTCAAGCACCTGATGTTGTTTGCTGGTTCTGCGTCCCGACCGGCTTAATTGCGGGTTAGAATAAGTACGATAGAAAACCAGGGGTTCGTCAATCCTGAGCACATCTCTGCCAGGCCCGATAATTTTGAGCCAGAAATCAAAATCTTCATATCCGTTTCTGAATGTTGAAGAGTATCCTCCGGTTTTTTTCCAGTCGGCTCGTTTAAAGCAGGCATTGCCATCGATACAATTGGCGTTGAGCATATTTTGGATGGTGTAGTTTACGAGGACGAAAAGACCGGTTTTGGCTCCAAAATATTCCAATTGGGTATAAACGATTCCGGCGTTGGTGTGGGCTTCAAAAATGCCGATACATTTCTCCAAAAAAGTGGGTGCAATTTTATTATCAGCATCCAGGTTTAGGATTATTTCACCATTTGATCTTTTTATGGCCAGGTTGCGGGCATGAGCCGGTCCGTGATTCCTGGTATGATAAATCCTCACTTTTTCGTGTTGGATAGCTTCGAGAATTTCACGGGTGTTGTCGGTGGAGCCATCATTTACTATTACGACCTCAAAATCCTGAAAGCTTTGGGCAAATACCGAGTCCAGCATTTCATGGATGTATTTACCGTGGTTGAAGCAGGCGGTGATTATGGATATTTTTGGCATTTTTTTGTTTTACGGGTAGGGGTACAAAACGTTTCCTTTTGCGGGCGCAATCCTGTCAATCATGCCTATTTGGTATGGGTTTTTAGTCCACTCTTAAGAATGACAACTGCACAAGCTGATTTTTCTCCATCGTTAAATACTGAATATAAGTCGTTAGTTGTTTGCATAAGTTTTTCACTCTCTGATTGCGCAATGGGGCTATTTGCAATTGAAAAGTATTTGGTATATGTAGTTGAATCGTTCTCATAATCATTCTATTCTAAGGCAATTTCAATCCCTGTTTTTTGAATTTCATAAGCAAAAGGATTCAAATTTGTAAAGTCTGATTCCCTGATAGGATGGGGTTCAATTCTCAAATCAATCTTTCGTCTTAATCTCATTAATTGCATTTGTGTATCAAAGAAATCCATCATATTACTAATCACTATGGCAATATCTATATCGCTATCTTCTTTTTCAGAACCTTGAGCACATGAGCCAAACAAATATGCTTTACTAACAATCAAGTCTGCAGGCAATTGCCTTACATATCTTGATGCAGTATCTATAATTGATTTCTTAACCATACTCGTATTTTTTCTATTCTTTCCAACCAAATATCAGCAAAATCTTTGGTGCATAATTTATAAAAGTCCTGTTTGTAATTATCATACCTTGCGTTCAAATTAAATGTAGTAATTTTATCCAGCCAGTCTTCAAACTCTTCGCTCAAATCAATGTTAATTTTATTTGCCAATCGAAGTAAATCATGTGAGAATATTGCATGTTTCTGAAGCCGTTTTACATACAATGCCTTTAATGTTTTTTCAATCACTAAATGACCTAAAAACAATGCCCAGCTATAATCTTTGGAATTAACTAAATGTGACATTGTATCCTGGTTTTTATCTGCCGACTCCAACCAGTGTTGAACTATTTTATCTATATTTTCAATTTCCTCAAACATAACAATCAACTATTTAAAAATCCTTCGGTGATTAATTCACAAATTCAACGAATTTGTGAATTATTGAGGTTAACATCTTCCTCATCAACCGCATCAAGTAATAGTAATGATAACGCTCTCATATCGAATCTATTTATCTATTAACAAAGATACCTAAAAAATTACGGTTGACTAAGAATTCCGTTTAATCTTTTTGTGTATGCCATTAAATCGGATATGGATTTTGTACAGCGTTTTCAGGATGAGTATTTTGATGTGATGAAGAATCCTTCCGGTGTGGTAAAACCAGTCGTCGACAGTTGGGGGCGCAGGCACGTCGACTTCTTTAATTACCGATATTTCTTTTATCACCTGCACTTCTTTAACGAGGGGATGTTCTTTGCAAATATGAAAGTATTGATGGAGCTTGCCGCCAAAGCCTCTGACATATCCTTCAATTTTCTCGATATCCGAACCACCAAAATTGAAATGCAGGGAAAGGAGTTCCATAGCTTGATGTTTTACCAGATTCCTTTCTGACATTCTATTTACCTCATCAATAATTAAAATTATTTCAGCACCTGCTCGATGGTATGGTTGTATGTATTCAGCATAATTTTATCGTCCAACACTTGTTGAGCATATTCCAAAGCCCTGGTTCCGATTTGTTGTTTTAAGCCGGGTGTGTTTTTCAGTTTTAGGATGTAGTTTATGAACTCATCCACATTTTCCGGCTTAGCGAGAAAGCCATTTTTTCCATGCTCAATAATTGTGGGTAAGCCTCCTACTGCCGAGGCAATTACAGGTACTGATGATGCCATAGCTTCAAGCACCGCATTGGGCCTTCCGTCGAGGATTGAGGGTAAAACCATCACATCGGCTGCTTGCAGTGCATCAACTGTGTTAATTATCCCCGGGCTTAAAATTCGCTGGTGAAGTCCTTTATTTTTTATTTCACAAAGTACCTCATCAAACATCGGCCCTTTCCCGCCCATTAAAAAGTAAATATTTTCATCTTTTAGCTCTTGTGCCATTTGTAAAACCGCTTTGGGGTTTTTTTCGGACGAAAACCGACCCAGGTAAGCCACCAAAAATGCCTCCTGTGGAATGTTATACTTTTGCCTGAAATTACCCCCATTGCCTTTAATAGCATATTTTAATAAATTTACTCCATTGTGAATTAGTTTTATTTTATCGGATTTTTCTCTATAAGTATTTTTTAAGGTTTCTACAATCTTTTCGTTTTCAACAATATTCATGTGGATGTACCGGGAGTATCGTCGGTTATTTTTAATGTGCCCGCTTTCGTTGAATAAAAAATCCACCACTTTTAAATCGGGTCGGTGCTTTTTAATTTTTGGCAGGCTATGGTAGGTCATTTCGCTACCAGCTATCAGGAGCAAGTCGGGGGCATGAGCTTCAACCAGGTACAGGATGAATTTTTTGCGTTCCTCATTCGTATTTAAAAATCTGCTGAGGTGATAAATACGCGGGGTGATTTTTTCAAAAGCTTTGGTATTGTCACCAAATTCATCCGAAAATTCCAGTGTTGTAAAAAAGGTAATCTCGTAAAACTGCGATAGAAATCCAAAGATGTTCAGGAAAATAGTATCCACACCACCCATAATCATTAATGGAAGTGCTATCATCAAGTGTTTTTTATGGCTTTTTTGTTTTAGGTTGATAAAAGGGTTTTTAACATCAAAATTTAGCTTGGATGCTTTTTTTCGTTTTTCAACAAATGGGGGTGCATTAAAAGCGACATTATCCTCGATGATTATTCTTTTCTGCTCTTCGATTGGGGTAAGCGATTTTGCCGACATACTGCTATTATGCACCCGATAACGCATCAAGGACTCGTTCATGTTTTTGAATCTAAAACCATGACCCGCCGCCCGTACCCAAAATTCCCAGTCTTCGGATACATGGCCTCTGCCAATCGGGTAGTCTTTAAATTTACCGGCTGTTTTCCAAACGTCTTTTCTATATACAGCCAGCACAGCCACCGTGTTACCAATGCTTGTCAGGGTGTTGTAATCGGCATACGAAGTTTTCCATATTTCGTTGGAATCCCCAAAAGATTGTACCCAGGGATAAACTATATCGTATCGAAAAGCTTCGAGAAGAAAGACGGCTTTTTCGATATAGCTTGGTTCTATTTTATCGTCAGCATCAAGGCTGCAAATATATTTCCCCTTTGCTTTTTCGATTCCAAAATTTCGGTTGCTGCCCAGCATATATCTTTTTTCCCTTTGGTAAACTTTTACCAGAGGGTGTTTAATTTTTGAAACTACCTCTATGGTGTATGGGTCATCCGAACCTCCGTCAATAACCAGGATTTCGATGTTTTTAAACGTTTGATTGCATGCTGACCCGATGGCTTCGGGGAGGAACTTCCCATAATTTACATTCGGAATAATGATGCTGACCAGTGGGGTGTTTTCGGGCCAGCACAGGTTTTTTATACGCTTTTTGCGCTGGTATTTTTTAAAACGATTTGTGGCATCGGGCAGGAGGTTCAATTTCCTAAAAATTCCTTCGCCGGTTTTTTGAGAAAGCAAAGCCATTCGTTTTCTGGTGGCGCTGTTTGGTAAAACCTTTTCGGATATAATTCGTATGTCGTTTGCCAGTTTCCAGGTGTTTGAGTTAAAAACCTGATCGTGCAAGAGTTTTTGTTCACGGATTATCGGTTCAAGTTCTTCACTCCGCATAGCATAACCAATTTGCAGAGCTTCCGAAAAACTTACTTTGAGCTCGTCTTTTGTAATTAGATCAATGGCCTGTAAAATAACCGGGAAATGCTTTGCCCCGGCATATTTCATAAGCAGGATGTAGAATTTATATACGTTCTGATAGCGTTCAGTCAAGGTTTCACCCTCCCAAACGCCGTCCTCTTGCTTGCGATGCACTGCCATGGTTTCGGGCAGGTATTTTACGTTCCCCTTACGAGCAAAAACAAGATGCAGTGGCCAGTCGGGGAAATGTGTTTTACTGAAATCCCGTGGATACACATCCACATTATTTCGGTAAACGACACTACAATTCGGAATGAAGTTTTCGTTCAATAAGTCAACAAACTCAAATTCGCTTCTGTGATTAAGCAAGTGGGCAAAATGTTTTTTGTGCTCTTCAAAGTCGGTGTTGTTGCCCCCAATAAAACCTGCATCGTGAAAACAAACCGTAAAATTTGAATTTGCTTCCAAAAAATCAATTTGCTTTTGTAATTTCAGCGGATCGGTCCAGTAATCATCGCCCTCACATATAGCAATGTATTTACCTTTTAATTCAGGGAATGCTCTCGTGGTGTATATGTCATAAAGACTCATACCTTTGCTGTACAAGTTTTCGCTGCTGTATTTTACGTGTATCAGATCAGGGTATTTCTGCTCATATTCATTTAAAATCTCAACGGCGCCATCAGTCGAAGCATCATCGTGAATAAAAATCTCAATCCTGAAATTGGTTTGCTGTGCAAGGAAACCATTGATAGCGTCAGATATAGTTTTATGATGGTTGTGGGTGAGGCAGCAAATACTTAGGCCTATTTCCTGATCATCAGCCCATTCTATTTTTGTTTTCATTTTTTTTTGCATTACTTTATTTTTTTGAAGATACACAAATTATTCAACCCCAGTTCAAACTTACGATGCCTGATAAGTTTAAAGCCGGCCTGAGTGAACAAGGGTACTGTTTCGCGGGGATCGAAGCCATAGTGCTGCTCTAATGACATGGCATCAATAATCCTGATAAAACGTAATACATTAAGAATAATGTCAACCAATGGTGAGGGAACAGTTACAATAACTTGCTCCTTATGGAATAATATTTCATGGCAAGCTTGTGCGAAAATACTGTTTTGCGATACTATTTTTTTCCTCGAAGTTCAGTTCTAAATTCATCAATATTTACAACGTGTACTTTTGGAAATTCGATTGTTCTTAAAATATTAAAATCTGATAAATCCAATGATACTTTGAAAATGACGATACAGATACCAATAATACATTTGTATCTATTACGATGCGTTTTTTTGTTTTACTCATCATTTAACCAATTGTCCATATCATCATTTGTTAATTTTTTTTCCATCCAAACCCTATTGGCATTTTCAATTGACTTTTTTGCGTAAAATCCGGCTAACTGATTTTTTAATTCGATAAGTTCGGATTTATTCAAGTTTGTTGAATATAATTTTAAAATCTCTAATTGTAAATTTGATAACGGATTTGCAATAGTATTCATAAGTTGATTTTTTTTACAATTTAATAAGCCACACAAAACTAAGTTTTATTTTTCAAAAACAAACAAGTTATTCAACCCGAGTTCAAACTTACGATGCCTGATAAGTTTAAAGCCGGCCTGAGTGAACAAGGGTACTGTTTCGCGGGGATCGAAGCCATAGTGCTGCTCTAATGACATGGCATCTATTATCCTGAAAAACTGCAGTATCGCAAGAATGATGTCAACCAAGGGCGAGGGAACAGTTACAATAACTTGCCCCTTATGGACTAATATTTCATGGCAAGCTTGTGCGAAATTCTCCTGGTCGCATTTGGGGATGTGCTCAAAAACCGCGAGCACCGTGATGACATCAAACTTTTGACCCGCCAGCTTTTCTGTTGGAAAAACACTTTGGATTATCGTAACATTGGCTGGAAGCCCGGATACCGGGTTTTCGGATTGCGGATCAATGCCTGTACCACTAATTTGTTTTTTGCCGAGAAAAGTAAAAAATTCGCCCCGGTTGCATCCGATGTCAAGCAAAGTACTTTTTTGCAGGATGTGTTTTGCAGCAGCATTAAACCGCCGGCGCTGTATGTAATTATCGAGCCATTTCATCCTTATTTTGTTCTTTCGGTTTGAGATTGAGGATACGAACAAAGAAACTGGCAAACATTGTTTGTACGCCCAACGATATTAAAGTAAGTGCAGGAATCAAGAGCCGGAATGTTGAACTTACATCATTTAGCGACCCAAAGTTGACTTGCGCCCAATTGCAAAAAAGGATGATAAACAGGATTAATCCGGCCAACAGAAAAATCAGGCCTGCACCAATACCCCTTTCCAGTGTAAAGACTTCGAGAAAACGCAAATGTTTTTTACGGGCAGGAAACAAACCCTGGTTAATGGAAAACAGCCGGATAAAAACTGCAAAAAGGAAAAGCTGCCAGGATAGAATAGTTGTAGATCCGGCAATTGTAAGGGTATGGATATCGAGGCTAAATGTGGTTAAATTCAAGGTGCCGGGAAGCAAAACCAAGAGTGCAGCTATCGAAATAAATAAAAAGAATAAGGATGGGAAAAAGAACAACCACCGGGGACTATAAATGAGCAAAAACACCAAATGCCGCCAGCCATCTCTCCAGGTATTTAAATGCGGGGCATGGCTCCGGCCATCGGGATGTAATACAATGGGCACTTCGGCCATTTTATATTCGAGTATTGTAGCCTTCACCACCATTTCGGAGGCAAACTCCATACCGCTTGTAGTTAGTCCCAACTCCAAAATCCTTTCCCTTGAAAACCCGCGCAAACCACAATGAAAATCTTTGATGGCTGATTTAAAGAAAAGCCTCCCGATAAAAGATAAAACCGGATTACCAATATACCTGTGAAGAAATGGCATCGCCCCTTTTTCAATACCACCTTTAAACCGGTTGCCCATCACCAGGTCGTGGCCCTCTCTTAGTTTTTCGACAAACTCCTCCAGGGGATAAAAATCGTAACTGTTATCCGCATCACCCATAATGACATATTTCCCCATAGCGGCATTTATGCCTGCTTTCAATGCCGAACCATATCCCTTTTCCAATACTTCAACTACCCTGGCACCGTTGGTTTTAGCAATTTCAACGGAGTCATCAGTACTTCCATTGTCGGCAATTAAAACTTCCCCATCTATTTTATTTTCGGCAATAAACTTTTTGGCTTTTCCAATGCAGGTAGCCAGTGTTTCGGCCTCGTTTAAACAAGGCATCAGAATGGTAAGTTCCATATTATTTTGCTTTTGTGTTATGCTTTATATTCTCTCAAAAATCGTAATCGAATATTGACTGTTTCCATTCCGGCGATTTCGTCCACTCTTCCCCGCATTTCATATCCCGATTCCACGATTCCCAAATGAAAAAACCAAGAGGTTTTTCTTTTTTAATAGGTCAAAAAGCGTAAAAATAGTAAGAAATTCGAAGAGGAGTAAGAAAGGATAGGTAACTGATAAATACTGCATATTCATCGCATCCCATTGCGATACTGAAATGAAAGCTATCAGCACTATACGTGAAATAGCAAGCGCCAGGAAGATACATGACAATAACCAAATATCCATCACCCGATCTGATCTTTTCCGAAAAATAATAAAAACCGTAAGCAGGATAAATGAAAATACAGCAATCAGGCTAATGGGCGGATTCAAAAAACCATAAGCATTTGAAATGCCTATTAATGAAAAAAACCTGGCCTTAGCGGAAAGCGGCTGATTCACTTTTGTAAATTCCACAATACAGGCCCTTTCATTTGTCATATTCTGAAACCAGGTAATATCTGTCGGGTTGCCAGACGAAACCCATGGGGCAGGAGAATATCCCTCGAAAGACATGACAAAACCAGTAATTTCCCATAATTTCGTGAGGGTTGGATCGGCAAAGCGACTATCCCAGGAATAACTAAACAATGAGAAATTTTCCTTCTTTTTAAGTTTTCCGGTATCAAAGGCTTCATCGATTTCACGGGCAACACGTCTGTAAAATTCCTGTGATTTGGGTAAACTTTGATGATAACCGGCCGCTTCGGCAGCATATCTGAGTGCCCACATAAAATGCGCCCCGAGAATTTCGTGGGGATCATTCCCGTAGGCTAAAAATCCATTGCCTCCTCCTTCCATATATTCTTCAAGCTCAGCAAATGCCGGACTCACTTCATAAGCTTTTTTTCGTGCCTCGTAAGTTACCGGCACATTTATAATCCATTTTTCCGATTCAATTTTCGACAGGGATGAAAAGGCACTTGTAAATGCCTCCGACTTAATTTCATTTCTCACAAATCCGCCGTAAACGGCATAATTTACCGAAGCCAATAAAAGGTTGCCCACGATGAGTATGAAGTAAGGTAAAATGGTCATCCTGACAATAGGCCAGCTTTTTGAGATGGTAGAAATCAGGTTTTGACCCAGGCTTGTTGATCGAATTGCCCTGATGCCTCCAAATATACTAAAAACCGAAAACAGAACCAGAACAGGAATAAACACAAAGCCTTCTTCACGGGTATTTTGCTGCAAAAACAAAGCAATCCCCGCGAGAACCGACCACTTAAGAAGTGTGCTTAATTCGCAGTTCCTGCGCAAATAAATCCCTGTAAATGCAGCAACAACAACTATTGATATATTGACAAAAAAGGCATCCCGTAATATTCTTGTGGTAAAAACATCTGTTGTTGCCGGATTGAATATCAGGATGGCAAACAGCACAATTTTCCAGGTATTTTTGCTTAATACCGGCGACAGTGATTTAACCATTAAAAATGATGCAAATCCTAATATGAGGTTCTGAGCCAGGAAAAGTGGTATGCCTGCAAAATTTGTCAAAGCAATAAACATGGGATAAACAAATCCTTTTGCCAGTGTAAGGTTATTGTAGTAGCCCAGCCATTTTCCGGAGCCAATCGAATATGCCAGCCTGATAAATAAGGCATCATCATGTACAAAATCTGTATATGCCGACATTTGTTGTGCCGAAGCCAACACGAGTTTCAACGAAAAGAGAAGCAGAACTGCAATAGAAAATTTTGACGTGGTAAAAACAATGGTTTGTAAAAAGTAATCATGCGGCGATTTGATGGTTTTTCGGATATAGTCAAAAATGAGCCTCCCCTTATACACAACCAATGCTACAATCAGCAGGTAAAGAAGGATAACAAGAATTTGCCGGTAACTCATTTTGGTATGACTGATCGTAATAAAATTAGTATCCAAACCCTGTTTAAAAAGCAGTTGAACATCAGGATTGTTAACCTGGCAAAGTAATAGTCGATCATTCTCAAGAGAATTTATTTTTTCCAGATTTGTAAAATCAAAATAATCAGGAATTTCGTGTCCTGAGTATGTTTCAGATTGCTCACCAACCTGAATGGTTATTTGTCTGATTTCATAAATTTCCGAATTCGATCCCGGGTCAAATCTTAGTTTTCGAATGTTCGACTCAGGCAATCTAAAAGTAAGTTCTTCGAAAGCAGTATCACTTTGGCAGGACTTTCCGAGGGAGTGCGCCTCGCTAAAATTGCCATCTGAACTATAAAAAAGCTGACATTGTTCATCCTGATCACTTTTTAGTTCGATGGTGAAAATGACAGGATGGTAGTAAGTTTGTCCTGCATATCGAAACATGAATGCAAAAAGGACAGAAACTACAATCACCACAATAAGTTTGAAAAATATTTTCATTAGGGAAAGATCTTTAAGATTCAATTTGATTTTGATAGCTTGATTTTCAGATTAAGGTTTTGCTTTAGCATATTTGCTCATAATAGTATTTATGTTTATCCCCGAAATTCGATATTGTGAATTATATATTGGCCGGCAATAGCACCGGGATTCTGACCTCCTTTAAATTCAAGGCGTTCCCATTCTACGGTGTGGCCGTGTATTAATTCGTTGATGGGTAGCCCCATGCAATATTGCTTTTATTTTAGTTTCAGACCTTAATTGTTTGAACATCGGTTTTATATTTGCCTTTGCAGTGTCATTTTTAAAATCTCTAATTGTAAATTTGATAATGGAGCTGCAATACCATTCATAAGCTGATGTTTTTTCAATTTAGTAAGCTACACAAAACTACATTTTATTTTTTTGAAGACAAACAAGTTATTCAATCCCAATTCAGGAAGCTGATAAATCAGGATCAACTTTCCGAAGCTGAAATAATAATAAAGACCCAAAGGGTATTTTCCATTTTTTTGGACTAATAGAAGAAGCTATTCTTTCGGCTATCCTAAAAGAAAATACTGCAACATAAGGTGTAAGCATGTGGGTGGTGGTTTTATATTGAAAAGTAAATTTTTTATGAAAGTTAGCAACAATTTTATCGAGCTTAAGGTGTACATTAAAATAGTTGAAACGGCTAATGTGCTGCTCTTCATATTTTACATCCGAAAAACTATTCAGCATCAGCTCTATAACAGGCCATGCACTGGCATAGTTGGGCGTTGTGAGAATTAATTTACCTCCCGGTTTGAGTTTTTGGTGGGCAAAATTAAAAAGTGCTTCTATTTCTGACGCTGATAAATGTTCGATTACCTCAATTATTGTAATGCAATCATACGTATTATCGGCAATAAATTCAGCCTTGTTGAAGTCCTGATAATGATAAAAATTCCGATAGGAGTTAGCATACTTTTGTGATGCGTATTTTACCTGGCTCTCAAGTATATCAATTCCAACCTGCTTGCTAAACAAATTTTCAGGTATCATACCCAAAAAAGTTCCGGCAAAACAACCGATGTCAAGGATGGCACCTCCATCGTTTTTGAATTGATTGATGATTTGTTTAAATTTGAGGTAATGCCAAAAACTACGCATCCCTTTCTTTTTTGAAGCGATTACATCGTAATATCCCTGAGGTATGGCCGAATAATCAAAAGATGATTTCTCTTGTTCCATATAAATATTAATTGTATTAAAAAGGTGCAGATAATTTTACTACCACAATCCCCTCAACTTGTTTTACCGACCCTTTCATTGGCCAAGCCGGCATTTGTAGGATGGCATTGGAAATTTCAGGATGGTTATTACAGTTTTTAATAGCAAAGTCGTTAACCCCTATGTATCTATACAGTACCTGAATTCGTACGGGGTTGTTGTACATATTTTTGAAATAAGACAATCCAAACAAGCCTGATTTGAAATATAAAAGATTTGAATCATAATCAGAACCACCTGCAAAGCAAACAGGAATTTTTCCATTAGATTCAGGCTCAATATCAAGCAAAAAAATGCGCTCAGCAATTCTGTTTGCCATATCCCTGTCGGCCTGCATGACAAGCTGTTGGGAGTAAAACAAACGGGTTATTATATATGTATTATTTAATACCAATAAAAACACACCCGCCAAGATGAACGTTTTTAACCAGGGTTTTGCGTAGTGGTGTGTCAGCATCCAAACAATCCCAACCATTAGTGCCACCGGGAAAAGTGCACGTGGCGGCAACTGATGTCCCAGAAAAAACATAACTACAAAAGGAGACAGCATCATCAAAACCATCACAATAAACTGAATGGCAAACCAAGGGATATTTTTAGCATTTCGGTAAATGGATATGATGAAAAGAATAGCCAATAGTGGCGACATTATGGTTGAAAAACCAGATATTCCTGTTGTGCCTTCATCGCCTGTAAAATATGCCTTAACAATGCTACTAAGAAGCGATAAGGTGGCAAAGATGGATTGCCTGCCCCAGCCAACAAAAATATCAAGATATTCTGACTGGTATTTTTCATCCCCATGTAGCCAGATATACCTCGAAAACAAATCAAATATTTTATACACAGCGACTGCCAGCACAAATAGCAGCAGGTAATATAAAACAACACGGAGAATTTGTCTGCCATTAACGTTTCCCTGCAATAAATGTAGCAGCAGTGACAAGAACATTAAGACTAACAAAAATGATATTAAGGCCTGGTAAACCGACAGGGCAAGCACGAAGAAAAACAGGGGGGCTAGAAAGTAAACGACCTTTATTTTCTTTTTCCAGATATGTTTTTCAAATAGAACGAATGAAATAGCTGTAAACACCATACCCATTGCATAATACATTCCTGAAGTATTAAATGCAATGTAGTTTGCATGAATAGGATGGGAAATATATAGCATGGCAAAAATAATTTTCGACCCCCGGCTTAATGGGATACTGCCCGCTACGATTGTTGCCGACAAAGCCAGAGAGATAATAGTAAGAAAAGTGGGATAATACGGCAAAACGGAGTGGGGGTTAATAATGTGATTGAGCAAGAAAACCCCCCATCGGCCAACCGTTAAATACACCACAGACTCCGAAGCTGAAATAAATGATGAAATGTCTTCATCAATCGACAGTGAGAAGTTGAATAGCTCATAGCCATAAGCAATCAGCCCAGTGAGAAATGAAATTATTAAGACTTCCCTATTATTGTCAAAAAACGAATAGATAGTTTTTTGAATGGGATTATCACTGCCCATCAAATTAGTATTTCTCATTTTAATCATGATTAAGCTTTATTTGTTTTCCCACAAGCACTTCTATGGAGTGAATAATGTATTCACCCGGATAAGTGCCGGGGTCAAAGCGCAATGCTTTGCCATTTATTGATTTTACAGGCAATAAATAGTGTATTTTATTATGACCCTGGTTAGCCTTAATGCGTATTGATTTATTTTCAGAATATTGTTTTTCACCTTTGGTTTGATAGAAAACCTGGGAAATACTACTGCGGGGGATTGTAAATTCAATATTAATCACAACAAGTTTGTCTTGTTGCAAATCTAACTTGGGAAGTATAAGAAAAGGTACTCAAGCAAAATTTAAAATGCATTGTCGATAATATGAAAGGTAGGTGAATAATAAAGCCCTAAATTGCAAAATATACATTTATAAATTTTGCCGACTAACTTGGACAAACCAAAACAGGAATACACCCTAAGTTTTACATGATCACCTTGTTTGGTTTTGGCTTGTCCAAGTTAGGATGAACATACTGTTTGTTAATTAACATTCTCTCGGCAAACTGAAATAATACGATATCTGGTTTGTGCTTTTCAACAAGTTGGGTTAATTCAATCCCTTCAATCTGATTGTAATGGCAATAAATAACTTTGCCAAAGGTTTGATTTAAAAATGGGGATAAAGCTGTAGAGAAAGAGTCCTTTATAAGTAATAAAGTTTTTTGCTTTGAAGGATTGTAAACAATTGACTGCTCATTTACCAACATTTGATCAAGTGAATTAATAGGCAAAGTATCACCAGAATAATTTGTTTTGATTAAATTATCAGTCCAGTTCTTGCACTTTATTATATGTGTTCCAAAATCATCAAGAGATTCGAGATACATAAGTGATAGAATATCACCACCTTTTGAATTATTGATAACATTGAAACTTTTAGTATTTAGCTCAATGGCTTTCAAATCAGGAAACTTCTTTGATAGTTGGTTTAATATTTCAAGGTATCCGATATATGCCCCAATCAAAGACCAGTGTGTTCCTGCTTTGTAATACAATAAGTTTCCCCAAAATTGTTTAGCATTCAGTAAGGTATCTATTGGGCAAAAAATGTTGAAATCAGGATTTGATAACAATACTTGCTGTAGCCTGTTGTTTTTATCAGGCTTAATGTAGTTTGGTAAATATTCAGAATAGATAGAATGTTTGTTCGGCACAACACAAACATACATCTTCGCACCATGTGCTTCCAGGTATTCTTTTCGCTGCACGAAACTCCTATTCCATTCAAGTAATTCTGCATTTGTAAATTTGCTTCTACCAGAAGTTTGGTCAATTACCTTATTGTAGTTATTACCTAAAAAAAGGAAACCATTTTTTCCAAATATACCCCTCCCGGGTTTGATGGACACACCAATTTGTTTGTGAATTCGCGAAAAGGTCATGATCAATTCTGAGCGTAGCGAAAAGTTATCGTTTATATACGTTTCATAAGCCGTGCAAAAGTTTTTGATTGACTTAATCTTAAATTCAAATGCAGGCTTACTGGCTGGCAATCTTTTTTCGTGGTGCTTGAAAACATTATTTGTGGTTAATCTTATATTGAACACTGTAAGAATCCCAATGCCAGATATCAGGATGAAAAAGACAAAAACGTATGTGAATTTAAGTTTTTTTGACATACTTTAAAATCTAAAATAAATAAAAGGGTTGTACGTTCCGGAGGCCAATGACATAGCTGAAAACACAAAAAGCAATACCAGAACACTTAAATAAACCGCATTGATTATATTGTTTCGTCGAAAGGAAAGGGACATCATCTTTTTATGAAAAAATGGAAATACCGGCATCGAGAAAATAATACCCACAATGAGGGCCAGGATAGTATTCGCTTGCAATAACTCCTGAATTGTGTGCCAATGGAATGGTGCCGAATTGAAGCCAAGCATAACCAGAAAAAAGTGTAAGGCTTCCGGCAGGGTTTCAGTCCTGAAGAATGCCCAACTAAAATTTACAATAAAAAGCAAATATATGTGATGAATAGATTTTGGGAGTCTTTTAAAAGTTTTGGCCATGTGTAGCCTTTCAATGATTAAAAAGAACCCATGAAAAATTCCCCAAACAATAAAATTCCAACTTGCGCCATGCCAAAATCCACAAACAAAAAAAACAATAAGTAGGTTGCGATAAGTGAATAGCTCCCCTTTCTTGCTTCCACCCAGGGGGATGTATAAATAATCGCGAAACCATGTGGATAAAGTAATATGCCACCTCATCCAGAATTCACGAACAGAACGCGAAATATACGGGTAATTAAAATTCTCGGGGAAAGTAAACCCAATCATTCTACCCAGGCCAATGGCCATGCACGAATAGCCTGAAAAATCGTAGTATATTTGTAAAGAGTATGTAATGGTACCTAACCATGCAATTCCTGTTGATAATTCAGCTTCTGGTAAGGCAAAAATTGCCTCCGCAACGGATGCCATTGTATTTGCAATAATTACTTTTTTTGCAAGACCAATAATAAAACGTTTGATGCCAATTACAAAATCATCAATAGTTGTTTTATGATTGCTTATTTGTTTTTCTATATCGCTGTACCTTACAATTGGGCCTGCAACCAGTTGTGGGAACATTGTAACATAGGCGGTAAATTTTATAAAATCCCTCGTTGCTGTTACTTTACCCCGGTAAACATCAATGGTATAACTCATCGACTGGAAGGTGTAAAAACTTATACCTAATGGTAAGGCTATCCAGGTAGTTTGCTCCGAAATATAATTATCAAGTCCAATTTGTTGAAGGAATGTATAAACATTTTCTACAAAAAAATTGGCATATTTGAAATAGGCTAAAAAACTTAAGTTGGAAACAATAGATACAATAAGCCCCAGTTTTTGGTCCCGGGTTCGGCTTGTTCCTCCTTCAAGCTTTTTTAGGTCATGCCTGCCATATCCTTTTGCTATAACTATAGCGGCCAGATAATCGATACCCGTTGATGTTATTAGTATCCACACCAGGAAATTCTCACCCCAAAAATAAAATAACAAACTGCTCAGCAGTAAAAATGCAAATTGCAATTTTGAGCCGAGCACATGAAAAAGAATAAGAAAAATCGGCAGGAAAAAGAACAGAAAAGTTATTGAACTAAAAATCATAGGTATTACCTTTACCAGAAACCATTAATGCTGTAAGTTTGGCTAATTTTGATTTTATATTTTGCATAGCCGGACCTGGTGAAGACCCGTAACCAACAAATTCAAGTTTTTGTAAGACATAGAGCCCCGGATGATTTCCCGGGTCTAAGCGCAACTTACCTATAATTTTATCGTCTGGAATTTCTATATAAATTGTATTCCTTCCTGAAGTTAGCTTATGCATTACCGATTGTTTTTCACAGTAGTTATTAGTTTGTGCAGTCTTAAAAAAAATTTGCAGTACTGTATTCGTAGGGACGCTAATACCTATCTTTATTACTTTTGCTTTTTTTGGCAAGCTCAACGCAGGCAGAATTAAATAAGGGTCATTACCTTCAGATGTAAACGCGACTCCCTCTTCGTTTAAAGTAATGTCTGTAATTTGATTTTGGAACTTACTTTTCTTAAAAATCGACTTGTTAGTTACCTTAAGTATTGGGCGTAATTTATTATGCTCAATTTTCGGTTTATTAAATACGCCGTTTGAATTAGATTTTGGCATATAGTAATAGTTATCCATTTGATGAAATAAACTTCCAAAAAGGGCATCCAAGATCTCGAAATCTAATGTAACAATCGGTGGATATTCGGGATACATTGAAAAATCATTATCGAAAAGTATATTTTTGTTCGGCTACTTTTTCGATAAATTACTATTTGATATTTCAAAGAGTTTATAAAACCGTTGTGCTTCATTTCGTGGCGGTAAAGTTTTATTTCCAATGCACTTCTTTTCAAGGTTATCGATTAGTCCGTTCTTGAACGTGTGGTTAAATGAATAGAATTTGTCATTTTTATAGCTTGGGAAATACTTGTTGAACCGGGAGATGATTAATTGGGTTTGGTTGGAGAGGGAAACATTTTGGTTGTTTGGTATAACAAGGTTTGATTTGATTAAATCTATATCGATAATATCAAAAAAATCTGCAAGTAGATCCCCTTTGTGAAACTGTTTTTGGTCAAAAATCCGGATCATTATACTTTCCTTACCAAAAACAGATGACCATTTATCCAATAGATTTTCATAATTGTAATAATGATCAGAAGATGTGATATTCTTTGGGAAAATATCTTCGAGATACACCCCGGATTTGCATGCAGTACTAAACATACCTACAGCTACCTGATCTTGCCGACGGAGGTAAACACAAATTTTTATTTTATTAAAATATGGAGATAATGTATTTTTAAGAGTTATGATTTCAGAAACATGGCGTAGGCGGGAATGGAAGTGTTCGGATGAAATAATTGCTGTAGAGGTTGTGGACGTGAAACTGTTTAGTTCAAAATGAAGTGCTTTAATAAATTCATCCTTCCACTTTTTACGTTCATCAATTGTCGTTAATCCAAGGTCTATAATATAGTCATCAACATTGTTAAAATCCATACAAAAAGCAGCGAGCTTCCTGGAATTTTCAGAGCCAGGTGATTTAAGGTAACTAATGCCATTTTCGGATAAGAGTGTACGATTAATGGATAGGCACTTCTGTATTGTTGTTGAACCTGTTTTTTCGGTGCCAATATGTATGTATAGTGTTTTTTTCATTCTTTTGAAATAAGGTACTCAAGCAAAATTTAAAATGCATTGTCGTTAATATGAAAGGAAGATGAATAATAAAGCTCTTAATTGTAAAATATGCATTTATAAATTTTGCCGACTAACTTGGACAAACCAAAACAGGAATACACCACGTGTTTTACATGATCACCTTGTTTGGTTTTGGCTTGTCCAAGTTAGGGGCACTGTTAAATCTAGCGTAAAAGGATACTGCATTGATTTAAGATTTAAGTATGTTGCTTATTAGAAAAAACCTGCTTTAACTCACTGGAATTATAAAGGGTCGCGAGTTCATCATCGGTTAATTGAGGCCATATATGACGCAAACCATTGATTACACTTTGGGTCATTAAATCAAACACATCCTGATTTATGTTAAAGTTACTGAGGATATATTTGTGCATTTCAAAATAATCGGGTATAGTATTCGCAGGGTCTAATTTATTTCTGGCAACAACTGAATCTGTATGAACCCGGTGATAGTTCAGGTGATTCGAGTTATAGCTTATTTTGCCACTTTGCAGTAGCGAGGCGTACGCAAACCAATCGCCTGCATTTCGGAAATTGATACAAGCTTCAAAATCAACTTTCTTAATGGCTTGAGCTTTAAACAAAACACCACTAACATTGGGTATGGTATTTCTAATGGAAATAGCATTTATAACTTCTTCCCTGGCCGAATTGATATAATCGTTCTCCCACTTTACCTTGGGATAATTCAAGTTGTCGTAGTGCCCAACATTCAGGTAATGATTTTCATAAACTTCGCCATCTTCATTTATACGATGTGAAGCGCTATACGAAATCACAACTTCTTCATCATTAAAAGCAGGGAGCAAAGCTTTAAGAAAATCAGGATCAGCCATGTCGTCCCCTTCGGCAATCCAAATATACTTTCCGGTGGCTAGTTTAACACCTTTTTGCCACTGAACAAATGGAGACCCTGAGTTGTGCTCGTTTTTGTGAATTGAAATTGAAGGATGCCAATTGTAGCTCATGGCAACCTTGTAACTATTATCCATCGAGGTATCATCCAAAATGATAATTTCAAAATCCCTGAATGATTGATTCAGGATACTATCAATCCTATCTCTCAGAAAATTGGCATGGTTATAAACCGGAACGATTACACTTACCAGGGGCTTGGAGTTCATCACAGAATGACAAATTTTCAGGATTTCGGGCGCGGCGATATCAACAGTATGGCGTTGAAAAAGTTTTTTTCGGGCACACGCTCCTTTTTTGTTTCGCAATGATTGGTCAACAATTAAGTTTTCAATCGCATCTGCGGCTTTATCAACATCCAAAAATGGGACTATAAAACCGGCATCATCTTCAATAAATCCAGGCATTCCGCCACCGTCTTTAAAACAAACAACCGGTAAGCCACATTCAGCGGCTTCGAGACAGACCAGCGGGAATGGATCTTCGCGTGAGGATAGATAGAATATATCTCCGGCAGTAAATAGCTCTCGCGGATTTTCTGATTCACCAAGGAAAGATATTTTGTCCTTGAGTTCGTGTTTTTCGATGTATGCCTCCCAGGTGCTCCATTCGCCCCATTCCTCTTTTTCTAAATCCCACTGGTTCATGCCAATCCAATAGAACACAAAATTTTCAACTCCTCTTTCTTGTAGGATTTTGGCAGTTTCGATAAAAATGTCTGTGCCTTTTCGCCAGTAAATGGTTCCGCACGACCATATAATAGTCTTGTTTTGAGGTAAACCATTTTTAGCTCTCTGCAACATTTTTTCGGGTAATTCGGTAATTACAGGCTGAATGAAGGCATTCACACAGCGTATATCACTTTTGGGGATGCCATGATTTTTGATGATATTTTCCGCAACAGGCTGTGAGCAAGCTATGTGGATTTTGGAATACTGCTTCCAGCTATCCCTTACTTCTGTTGTTGTATATCTTTGTATCGATTCCTCAAGCTCATGGATATGGGAGATGTAAGGGGCCTTGAAAATGGTTAAAAGCGGGTAAAGATTTGGTGAAACTATTGTGTTACCATAAATCAGGTCAATCTCACCTATCTCTTTTTGTAAAGCCCTGATTGCTTTCTCCAAATCCTGCCTTGAGGTCATCTCTTCCCACAGAAAAATTTCGGCAACTTCTTTATAAGCCATATATAAAGCTCCTCCGTCAATCCCTGCTTTTATTGCCAAAACAAATATTTTGACATTGGTGTGCCTATTTAACCATCGTAATAAACTTAGCAATAATATCTCGGCTCCTGCCCTGAACAGGTCATGTGCAATGAATAGAATTCTTTTTGGGTTTCCAATAGCAGGATGTTGGTTAATTGTTTGTCTTACTTTTTTTTCGGGAAAGAAAACTGTTTTATTCCCGAAACCAGCATGTGTTATAATTTCACCAAATAATCTTTCAATTGCATGAGCAAGGGTGCCATCTAACTGTCCGGTTTCTTTTTCAAAATCACTGGCTTCTATTTTCTTTTCATTTATTAAATCAAGTGCTATAGGCCTGAACCATAGCATTGAACCAGCAGGAAATTCAATATTCTGCGAAGGGTCGGTCAAACCTAATTCAGGGAAAAAGTATTTTGCCTTCTCAAAGTTATTCGCATTTCCTTTTTCTGTTCCCCAAGCCTTATCCAAATTTAAATATGTCAGGTAAGGAAAAGTAACAGGCCAAATAGAGCCAACTTTTTTATTATTTGCAAATTCTGCAATAATCCTGTTTACAATAGGAGTACTGCCCAGCAGATTATTTAAAAGATATCTGCGCCACCCAATCAGGCTTAAACTATGACCACTATGCTTTGTATGTATTTTGCAAACCAGATCATATTGCATTAATTCATCTTTCAGGAAAGATAAAAAGGGATAGATGTCACGGCCTCTGTTATCCAATGTTTTTACAAAGGTTTGAACGTTTGATAGTTTTTCTGTAAATAATTTTTGTATGTCCTCTTTATCATGTGGAGTACTGATGAATAAATCAAAAGGCACTGGTATGTTTTTTAAATAGCTGATAAATTCGCTTGCAAGATCAATGTAATATAAATGCAAGACAACGGCTATTTTAAAGTTAGGTGTAGCCATCGCCTCAGAGGCTAAATCTGTAATGTCTGCCTTTGCCAAACACCCTGCTTCATTCAATTGATATGGTTTCGTAGGATAAGCTTTGGATTTTCCATAATTTAAATAATGGATCAGTGGATTAATTCCAGAGGATTTTACATCAGGCCATTGATTTAAGTAAAAAGCACTGTCGAAATCTTCGGAAGGATTACGCCCTTCGAAGCCGCCGTAAAGCAGGTAATGCCTTGCGGGATTTTGTTTCGACATGCTCACATCCGGGTTGTTTTGCATATAAAAGTCCGCATCGAAGAGCACGCTTTTTTCTATCCGGCGCACTTGAGGTAGCAGCCTAAGACGCTTTAGAGTATGAAAATTCAGGGCTCTTAGCGGTTTGGTAATACGCCACGACCACGAAGCGGTAAGTTGTGCAAGCACCAGCTTTAAGCGTTCAGCTTCCTTCGCTACGTGTATCTTGGTCGATTCCAGTTTTTTAAGATCGCCAAACAATTTTTTATTTTCAGCTTTTTGGTTTTGGATAATTTGCTGGTTTCGTTTCAGTTTATTTTCAAGCTCTTCTACGGTACTGTTAAGATTTTTCCGCTCTTTGGCCAACTGACTGTTTTGTTCGACAAGCTTAACTTTTTTCCCCAGGTTTTCGAATAATTGCAGAATGAATGTATTGCTATTTGCATTTTCGATAAACCGAAGAAAATTTTCATCCACCTTACTGCCTGTGCATACCACCCCAAGCCCGTAACCATGTTTAAAATTAAAAAATGGATATTTATTTTCAATTTCATCCATAAGTTTCCACACGCCAAATCCTTCATCGCGTACCTCGGTATCATGAAATAGTATCACACCGCGCTCACTCATTTTTGGCAGCCAGGTTTCAAAATCGTGCTTTACTGCCTCGTAGCTATGAAAGCCATCAATATGAAGTAAGTCGATGCTTCCATCTTCAAAACGATCCACAGCATCATCAAAAGACATTCTGAGTAAATGGGAGAAATCTGAAAAGTACTGCTCATTAATGTTGTTTACATATTTAAATACGGAGTGGTCGAAATAGCCTGCCTGTTCATCACCCTTCCAGTGATCGATGGCGTAGGCCCTGGTATTTATGTTTGATTGAGCGAAGGTTTGGCAAAATGCAAAGTAGGAATTCCCATGATGCGTTCCCAATTCAACAAATATCTTTGGCTTTAACATATCGCCTGAAAAAAATGCAAAGGGAATGTGTTCCATCCATGCTGACGGCTTGTCGTTGTATTCAGGTACTGAAAAAATCGAATTTGTTAATTGCATGGCCTGATTTGTTTGTGATTTTTTTGTGATATCTTATGCATGAAGTCATCTCGTGAAATAGGGGTAAGCTCTTGTTCTTTTTTCCAAAACACGCCGGTCCAGTCTATCGGTACAACTTCTTCGTGTATATTAAAAATGCGGCGATAATCTTCCACAGCCTTTTTGCAGGCTGCAACAGCCCCCCAGTCATCGATGATGCAATAGCCGCCCAGGGATAGTTTTGGGTAAAGGTAAAACAGCACATCGATGGTCGATTCGTACATGTCGCCATCAAGCCTTAAAATAGAGAGCTTTTCGATGGGAGCTTTGGGCAAAGTGTCTTTGAACCACCCTTTCAAAAAAACTACCTGACCATCGAGTAGTTTATATTTTTCAAAATTCCTCCTTACCTCTTCTTCCGTAACTTTGAGTTCATCGAATGTATGATGTTTGTCATTTTTGTCATCCGGATAAAGTTCGGAACAGGGCTTAGGCAGCCCATCAAAACTATCGGCCAGCCAAACCTTTTTATCCCTGATTCCAAATTTTTGTAAAACTGCACGCGCAAAAATACATGCCCCACCCCGCCAAACTCCGGTTTCGATAAGGTCACCTTCAATATTTTCCAGGATGGTGTCCACCACACAATGTTCCAGGTTGGTAAGCCTGAGAAAGCCAATCATGGTTTCCCCTTTTTCAGGCCATATTCTTCCGTGATATTTATCGGGAAAATAATGTTCGATAATTTGAGGATTGTTAATCAGGAACTCAAACGGAATATTATCAGGCAAATCAATGCTTAGAATTTTTGTTTTCAATTTGAAAAAATAGTTGCTTGAATCATCGTCAACCTCAACAATATTAGTTAATCTGCCACGCATCTCGTGCCAGGGTCTGGTTCTCCTCTTTTTTTCGATAACAAAAATACCATCGTAATAATGCAACGAATGGACACTTTTGGTAAATGTTGTTACGGGCAATTCCTCATCCCGTGTATGCCAGGCGTTCAATCGGTCGATCAAGGTCTTACTGTATTCGATAAAAGTAGTGGCTTTGCCAAGCCCGCCACCATACTCGTCCCAATACGAAGTGTGCGTATCTTCGCAAAGATAAATCCCGTCATCATTTACATGATCAAATAATTCTTCAAAAGCAATAATCTGCTCCTCCATCCTATGTCCGCCATCATCAATCAAAATATCAATTTTTAGAATTTTTGTTTTTAAATAAGATAAAAAAACCCGGTCGGACTGTGAGCCGATATATATTTCAATTTGTGGCTCTTCGTATTTTTTGGATTCAGGGTTAATGTCGATGCCAATGATCCGGGCTTTGCTGCCAAAGTAATTTTTCCACATTTGCAGACTGCCACCGTGAAGTACACCAATTTCGAGAATTACACACTCCTTTCCAACAAAATGCTGAAAATGACGGTGATAGATATCAAAATAGTGTGACCATTTATAGATTGCATTTTTCTGATTGGAATAAAAATAGGACTTCAGGGGATTTTTGTTTTTAATCGGGGCGGAATTTTTCACCTTGTCCGGGCTTTTAATTTGCCTTCCCTCATCTTTGCCATGATTCAGGTAATGAATCAATGGATTAATTCCACTTTTTGCAACATCCGGGTTATCCGCGAGATAAAAAGCACTATTGAATCCTTTAGAAGGATTGCGCCCTTCAGAGCCGCCAAAGCGTATAAAATGCTGAACGGGGTTGATATTCGCGGAACGAACATCCGGGTATTTTTTCAGGTAATAATTTTCATCGAAAAGCCCGCTATGGTTAATCAGCTTTATTTGTTTACGCCATCTGTATTTATTTGATGCTTTTGTCAGTATCGTGTAGATAAAAGTTGGTTTTACGATGCGTACCAGCGCAGCAGACACTTTTAAAACTAATTTGTTTTTTTGGGATAGTGCTTCCTGTTGATCCTGAATAATTTTGAATTGCTTTTGATTCAAATTTTGAACACTTTGTAACTGACTTCTGAGTTCATCGATTATTTTCCTATCCTCTGCCATTTGTTTTTTCGTTTTCTCCAGTTTTGTTACAGTCGTTGATGTATGAGCCATCACATTCCTAAGCTGTTTGATTTCGTTACCTAAGGCTTCTGCGATCACACTTATTTGCTCGTAGCTATAACAAAGCTGTTCGGGCAATGGCGGGGGTTCTTCAATATCGCAGCGGTACTGATGCTGCAAAGGCAAGTGCGTATTTACCCGCTCAACATCCGGTTTTATTTTCTCCCACATTGCTTCCTGCACATCAAGCGGAGGCAGGATGGAATCCGGGGAGATATCCGGGAGTTTTTCGCATAGTGGATCGGAAATCAGATCGCCGGATTCACCCAGTATTCGGTTTAGTTCCATCTGCAACACCAACTCAGGATAGGTCATCGAACGATTAACCCTGCTTACAGCAGGATGCCGGAAAGTATCCACCGGAACTTCGAGCCAGGAGGCCAACTCCCGGAGTAAATGGTTTTTGCATCGGCTGTAATTTTTAAGCCTAAGTTCTATTGACGGGCAGCCTTCGACACGATCGAGTATTTTTTCGACATCGTTACTCCCCCCACTCCCGGTTTTTATATATTCATGCAGCTTGAAAAGTGGTATGTCATAAACACCCTTGCGCTTGATGTTTTGCTGCCAATCCGAAACAATTGCTTTTATGGGATCGCGAATAAATAGCAGAATCTTTATCTTATTAAATCCGTAGGACAAAGCTACTTCCCCGATAAATTTTTCAGCTTCTGATTCGTAGAAGTCCGGGAAAAGAAATTCGCTGGAAAAAAGTAAGGCATTCCCGCGGGTAAGGCGATTCGTTGCTAATACGGTTTCAAAATTTTCTTTCGACTTCAATAAATTGACCGCGTTACCCGATGAAATGCGATTGGCCTGGCTTATCTGAGCATCGTCTCCTTTAGCATAAACAATGCCGTGTGCCGCCATTGCATCAATACTCAGCCGAAGGCTAGATTGAATCCAGCTTGTGCCGGTTTTACCATGACCGATATGAAGATATAGTGTTGCCATAAGCAGGAGCTTTATTGATACCCTGTGTTTTTTAGATATTACTTTTTGTTTTATTTTGATTTATCAAGCCCTTCACGGTTTAGCGGAACATCTGACTGATCGTCCAACGGTTTGTTTTATTTTTTACCAGGATTAAGTCCCTAACGGGACTGCTCCCAGGGGCAATATGTTGTAATAAACAAGGTGTGTGATAAAAAAAAGTCATGTAGGGAGGTAATAGGCTCTTAAAAAACAACTAATGCTAACATGTTAACGATATTTATGCTGCTGTTTTTTACCTTAAAGGCTTTTTTCTCTCAGGGAAAAACGTAGTGCCTTGGTGGCTGCTCTTGTTTAATTTGCCCCTAAAACAGAGTAGCAAAAATCTTCGATGATGTTTATTGGAGTTATGACCACAGGCTGAA
>Ga0307990_1000034_pt1 | contig 122432 bp, 112 predicted proteins | sample EllFjometagen129_FD_203168 | JGI IMG/M metagenome (GOLD analysis project Ga0307990, IMG submission 203168) | Marine microbial communities from Ellis Fjord, Antarctic Ocean - #129 | ecosystem: Environmental > Aquatic > Marine > Unclassified | place: Southern Ocean | collected 2014-10-08 | reverse complement strand
TGACCGTCCTGTGCACCTTCTCTGTAAGGATCAGTGCAAAAGTCACTACAAAAATAACAGATGATAGTATAAATGTAATTGAAGTTGGTGATACTGCTGCGGCACCATGTCCAGTCATTACCCGATATCTCCTCTGAATAATATTTTTGTTACAGCCTCTCCCCTGAAGGCGGATAAACACTCAGTTCCGAGTCAAAAAACTGTGTCAAATGAGATTACTATAATGGCATAAGATATGCGTTGAAGTCAACTACTTTAATGAATTTGTATTCATTCCGACATGTAAACAATCATTGTACCAATAGGATATCTTTCAATAAAAACAAAAAGTTATACCATCTTTACGCACAAGCAGATCAATTTAGTCTGAATATCCGTCTCACGATATGACATCCGTCCCTGGAGTCCCTGACATAATGTTCAAGGATGAAAAGACAAAAACATATATGGCAACAGTTATACAAACGGCCAACAGTGTCTTGGAGAATTTGAGAGAAAATGTAAAGCTAAGCCCTAGGGCAATCAGATAGAGTCTATAGATTTCGAGGATAAATCCTCCCATGGGGACCCAGGAAATCAGGGCTGTCGCCGCTGAATAGGCAGTTACCCTAAAGGCCGCTTCATATGTCCCTGATCCCTTGAAAAGCCCTGTGACGATAACATAGAGGATCCAGGCTGTTAGAAAGGGCATTACAAGCCCGTTGAACAAACTGAGGGCAATGATGGCCCCTTTTTTAAGAGTGAGGCCAACAAACAATGTGTGAATCAGAGCACAACCTACCAGGAATATACAAGGGTTTAGCATGCCCCCTTCGCTTCTCATTCCTTTGTAAAAGGACCTGGAAAAAAATATGACGTCCTTTGCCAGGTGAAAAAAGCTGCTTAGAACATTGCCGGGATCAAGGTCTTTTATTGTATTGTGCTTTGAGGAGGACATAGGGTCTCATGCCTAAATAAAACCCTGCCGAGCCGTTTAGGACCAGACAGGGTTATTGTAGGCTACGTATTTTTAAACGATAGGCTTATTGGTTCAGAACAAATTGAGTTATCTCATGGAACAGGTCGCCCATGCGCACGACCCCGATGAGCTTGTCTCCTTCCACAACCGGCAGGACATAGACGTGCTCCTGCAGCATGATGTGAGCAGCCTTTAAGATACTGTCTTCGGCATCAATAGTGACTGTACGAAATTGCCACCCGGCCTTTGTACGATCCCATATCTTTAAGATGCTCGTGTAAATTGCATTTTCGATATCGACCTTACTCGTGTCATCTAATAAGGATTCCTTGACAGACCGGGCGAGCCGTTCCTCATTCCCTTCTTTTGATTCCAGCAGTTGGTCCCAGAACATGGGGATCCCTACCTCGTAATGCCGTGCAAATCTGGGATCAAGCCCCTTCAGGATATCTTTCTCGGAAAGCATACCCACGAGCTTATCTTCGTCAAAAACCAGGACCGTATGGTGACCGGCCTCATATGCCTCGCTGAGCTTGGCGATTGCCTCCCTGAGCGTACCCGAATACTGCATATGCGGGTACTCGCTCAGAGAAATGACCAGGTCTTTTACCTTTTTTCTTTTCATATCTCCTCCTAAGCCAGCAGGTGTTATCAAGATTCACCGCGACTATTTATGACACACAATGTCTCTGTCTATTTTCATTTCTTATAGATCCCAATCATGAATCCGGTCCATTGACCTATTGGACAGCTCCGCTTTGCAATACAGCCGTGGCCTTTTCAAGGATATCCGGAGGGAATCCTATAATATTATACATGACCAGGAACCCCAAGAACCAAATAACTGCCATGGAAAGGACCCAGAGCCCAAAGCCGTATTTCACAAAGTCTATAGGTTCAATCATATTTTTGCCCGTATCCGGATATTTACCCAGGCCATAGACAATGGCGTTATTCGGCGTACCCACGATCAGGAAGTGCGCAAAGGAGGTGGCAAAGGCCACGGCCAGGCCCACGGCCCAAGGCTCGCCGGCATGCTGGGTCATGATACCCATTGGAATTACAATCGGACCCAGAAGCGCGGTAGTACCTGCATCAGACATGAAGTTGGTCATCAAACCGGAAAGACCGGAAAGACCGACCCACAGGCCGAATCCCTGGTCCATATTGACTTTTCCAAGGATTTCCAGGAATGTCTGTGCCAGCCACATGGCAGCGCCGCTCTCTTTGAGAAGTGCACCAAGGGTCAGGGCACCGCAGTACATGAACCAGGCATCCCAGGATATGCCGCCGAGGATCTTTTTCCAGTCAGTCGTCTTAAAGATGACCGGGATCAGTAAGGCCAGGAGCGATGGACCGCCAAGCCCGAGACCACCGAAGATCCACAGTAACAGGATCAGCAGAAGCATTGCAGCGGTTACATACTCCTTATAGGTCATACTGCCCATCTTTTTGGTCTCTTCCTTGATGGCTGCAAGCCCTGGAGTGAGGTCTTTGGTCTTGATATTTTTGCTGAAGAAGACCAACATGTAGACCGCTACCATGAGACCCAAGAAAGGTACTATGGGGAAGCCGTATGTCATCCATGTGAAAAAGTCCATGGGCACATTGTATTCTTCCCAGAACCCCATCATGATAACGTTACGACCACCGGCTGCGGGTGAACCAATTCCTCCCACATTCAGGGCGAAGCAGAGGGTAAGTAACAAAAACTTGGCAAGGGCCGGTTCATGTTCGATCTTTCCCCCCTTTGCCTTGGCTGATACCGCCCCGAAATAGACCGCTGCCATGACCGGGGTCATAAACGCACACATGGCATGGGCCGATATAAATGAGCCTATCATTGACATGCTAAGGCACAAGACAAAGATGGGGACATAGAATCCCTTGGTCCAGCCCAGGAGCCAACTCGCGAGCCGCTTGTGAAATCCAACGTCCACAACAGCAACGCCCATGGCAAGCACACCGAGCAGGAACATCGGGGCGTCACCCGCAAAGGTCTTGCCGATCATCTTGCGGGGAAGGAGATGGAGAAAATAGGCCAGAATCGGCATCAGTATCCCCGTCAACCCAATCGGCAGGGCCTCAGTGGCAAAATAGATGACCGCCATTGGGATGATTCCAAGCACGATCATGGTCTTGCGGGAGGCACTCTGCACGTCGGTTGCTATTTCCCAGTCAATCAATTTTTGGGCAAACCCGTATTTATCTACAATATCAATTACACTCTGCGGCGTCGGCAGGACAAACCCGACCAAGATAAAGACGCTGGCCCCAGCTATCATCCACAACATCTTGTTGGCCAGAATCCCTCCACCACCTGTATCATTTCCTGCGTCATGACTCATTTAGAAACTCCTCCTTCTTTAAGGAAAACTTTGGTGTCACGAAATCCAATCTGGACCCTGCATTACAGTACAGACCTGGGTGAGCTTACGATGTCCTCAACCTTGGCTGCGCGGATGCGCTCTTCCTGCTCGGCTTTTCTACCATAAGCCTTGTCGAGCTTAGTGACCAGATCTGAAATCTCGCACGGTTTTGTGAGATAATCATAGGCACCCAGTCTCATTCCCTCGATAGCCGTGTCTACGGCTGCATGTCCGGTCAACAGGATTACTTCCGTCAGCGGCTTTATCCTCTTGATCTCACGAAGGGTCTCAATTCCGTCAATACCGGGCATAAGTACATCCAGAACGACGATATCGAAATTGTATTTCTTCACCGTCTCAAGTGCCTCTTCGCCACTGAAGGCTGCGGTCACATCGTAGTTGCGCATGGTCAGACGCTCGGACACAAGTTCGACAAATTCTTTTTCGTCATCCACAATCAATATCCTAATTTTCATAGTTTTCACCTCCCGGCGACTAACTCCAAAGACGCAAAACACGCAGAGGAATTTTTTTTGATTTTACTTTAGTTAAACCTGCGTTTTTTGCCCCTGTGGTCAGTCTTGTTTTTGGTAAAATTGCCATCACTTATTAATGTCTCTATTCCCACGTTTGAGAATCGAGTGCTTACTTCTTGTTTTTGAGCGAGTTTTTTTTCTGGCCAGGGCCTCTCGCACCTTTTCAATCAAGTCTTCGACATCAAATGGTACAGTAATGTCATCAGAGGCCCCTTCACGCATACCCTGCATAGACAGGGTAATATTGTCAGGACTGCTTATCAATATTATTTCCGCATCGGGCTGCTCGCGTTTGACGCTTGAAAGGGCCTGCATCGTGGCCTTGCCCTTGTATCTCGCATCCAAGAGCACTATGTCCGCATGCGTGCCTGATGGAATTTCCAAAACCCCATTTCCGATGTCTGCGGTAAGCACAGACATTTTCCTCTGCCTCAACTTGTCCGCCAAGGTCTCTAAAAAAAAACCGTCTTGTAAAACAATAAGGATTTTAGGTCTCATCACGGAGAAGTCCTCAAGTCTTAAAGGTCTATTAAGGATGTCGCCGGATCAACAGGAGTTGACCATTTCTAGTTATTTTTCCATATTAATGGTTGCAATCATTGTGCCAATAAACTAATATTCTATAAAAACAACATGTTATATAATTTTTTATACAAAGAGACATTATATTCTTTGCCACAATATGAAACAAAATAGAACATATATGACAATCTGAGAATTGACTATCCGATAAATCTTAATAATATTAATATATTAAGTATTATGGGCAAAAAGAATGTTGAATTACTATTTTGGGATTCAAATTGTTTCAAGATGAGACAAAACTATCCTGGTAATATAGTGTCTATCTTGAGTTTATCTGAAAGGACCAGCTTTAATGCCTGCTCATGGAGACCGATAATGTTGTCAAAGACCTTTACTTTTTTCCAGGTAAGGTATTGATAATGGACTTCTTCAATTCCTCCGCAAATAACAACCGATGCGTCTTCTTTGATAATAAGAGCACAGATTTCTTCCGGAGTTGCGCCGGGTAGCAGGATAATTCTTGGTTCCCCAATCAGTTGCCCCTTATGCGCGCGAACAATTATTACCTCGTTTGCCAAGTCGAACCGTGGCTCCACATAATTTTTTGATATGGGAATCAGTATTTTCATAATGGATCACGAGACAAACACAAGCCATATGCGGATTTTACTCCAACCCATGCTGTTTTATTTTTCTCCACAAAGTGCTCCGTCCCCAACCAAGTAATTCTGCCGCCAGCCCACGTTTGCCTCCAGTCTTCATTAACGTATCCATTATCATTTTTTTTTCTACTGATGTCCAGCTTATGGACTCAGACGCTCTGTCTGGACATTCCGGGTTATTATCCAACGCGCCCATATCTGCCTCAGACCCTTGATCGATAGATGAAGGTCTCTTCTTTATGGAGGAAGCCATGTACTTTGGCAGATGTTCAGATCGAACCGTATTCCCCTGGCATACAGTTACAGCATATTCCAAGATGTTACGAAGCTCACGCACATTTCCAGGATAATAGTAATTCAGCAAGATATTCAGGGCCTTCTGGTCGAGGCCTTTGACAGATTTTTTCAGATTGGAGTTGAGAAGGTCCAGGAAATGGTCGATCAGAAGGCGAACATCTCCATCACGTTTTCTAAGGGGAGGTAAGTGAACGCGAAGTACATTCAAACGAAAGAACAAATCTTCCCTGAATTTGTCTTGTCTGACGAATTTTTTTAAATCACGATTTGTGGACGCAATCACCCGGGCATCCACCTTTACCTTTTTCGAGCTTCCAAGGGGGAAAAACTCTTTATCATCCAGAACAGTCAGGAGTTTAACCTGAAGAGGCAGAGGCAGATCGCCGATTTCGGTAAGGTAAATAGTACCGCCATGAGCCAAACGAAACATGCCGGGTTTATCTGTATTCGCACCGGTAAAAGCCCCTCTTGCATAACCAAACAACTCCGATTCCAGAAGCGATTCCGGAAGCGCACCGCAATTTACCTTGATAAAGGGATAACGTGACCTTTTTGATGCCTGATGGACGGCAGATGCCAGAAGATCCTTGCCCGTTCCGGTCTCACCTGTAACAAGGGCCGACGCATCTGTCTGGGAGATCATTGGTATCAGTTCGAAGATCTCCTGCATCTTCGAACTGTGTCCGATGATTCCTTCTACATGAGATATGTCGTGAATCTTTTTCCCAAGGTTCTGCAAAATGGAAATATCCTCCAGGGTTAAGACCATACCCAACAATTTCCCTGAAGAATCCTTGATCGGCGATATTGTAAAACGAATGGGAATCTTCTGCCGTCTTCGATTGATAATGTCACCTTCTACAGATGTGGATTCCCCTGTTTCGATAACGCTCTGCAAAGGATTTCCCTTATGCCTCAAATTACTGCGAAGGATATAATCATAATAGATCCCCATGGCCTCTTCACTATTATAACCAGTCAAGGCGCCCAGAAAGCGGTTCAGCCCAAGTACCCGCTGCCTTTTATCAAGAACAGCTATACCGTGGGGGATACCGTCAAGCACATGAAGGAGGTCTGCCTTACGTATTATTGTCGATTTACCCATGGTCATATGTTGTCAAATTACGAGAAACAATACACGTTAGCTAACTCAAATGCCCGCAGTTTTGTGTGATCATGCATGATTTGTCCCTATTAGTCTTCTACCTTCAGCCTATCCACCTGAAGTTACCTGTATTATGTTAATGACTGGCATCCTTCACGACAAGTCAAAAGTAGTTTACACTTTGTTGATCTTGTATTTTGGCAGTGAAATTTGAAACTGGAAACTTGAAATTGGGGAAAATACTTAAGCATATAGATGCGTCACCTAATTTCGAATTTCGAATTTCCAGTTTCGACATCGGCATTCAATTCGATAATACACGCTTTTTCATAAAAAGTGTAAACTAAGGTGGTAAAGCATATGAAACGAATATTCATTATCATATCGGTTGTCTTTGTTTTGACCGGTATTGCCTCTGGAACTGAGTTTACCCAGAGGTTCAATGCAAAAGAAGGTTTAACGTTAAAACTGCCGCACAACTGGGTTCGGATTCCAGGGGAAGTCCTGGATGAACATTCCAGAAAATTGCAACTGACCGCACCTGATGCGGAAAAATCTGCATATGATTACGGTTTTCAATTATCCGGTGCCAAGCATTGGTTTGCATGCCCGTACATACTTATTTGGCTGAACAAGTCAGGCCGAATTCCTGAAGGCAAGATGGAGAAATTAACTAAAGAAAACAGGAGCGTGGGGGAAGTATCTAAACCAATCGAGGAAAAAATTAGTGGGATTCCGAATACAGAGGTCGGAGAGATCCTATACGATTCGAATGATCACACTTTATGGATGACCTTCATGGCAGACGCCGAAAAAATAAAAGGTCTTATTGCTACAAAGCTGACCAGGAAGGGCTGCATCCAGATAGTATGTTACGCTGAAGACAGGGATTTCAGCGAATATCGTAAGCTGTTTGAAGATATTGTGAACAATATTTATTTAAGCAAAGACATGGAATACAAACATCGAATAACGGATTCCATACCCATCATTTCACAGATCAACTTTGATAAGCTCCTTTCCCACGTCTTCACGAGCGCGCTTCTGATCGCTGCAATCTGGTTGCTGTTAAATAGAATTAAGAAGAAGTCCTGATGAACATCGAACGTCCAACATCGAATCAAAACCTCTGCCATCTCAAGCCCCTCAGGCCTACTATAATGGCGAGAACACTGAGAATAAAGAGCCATGAGATTCGTCCTGATATCTCTGTCTTAAGAACCGCGTCCATCAAATTGTCAGGGTTATAATAGACAGTAACGATTTTGCCTTCAGGGTATTCCCTCAGAATTTCTATAGCGCCACTGTAATCGCCGATTATCAAAGTATAGGATATTTGGGAACTTACATAACGATTGCCGGCCACTGAATATTCGTACTTAATAAATGCCCTGCGGCCTATAATTCTCTTGGCACCGGCTATGCGCGACTTTATGATTTTTCCTTGTGTCGTTGGCCAGTTTTGTGACTCATAACCCTTGTAGATTTTGTAAATTCCATAAAATCCAATAACAATTCCTGCAAATAGAATTATAACTAAAGGGTTGATATTTCCCTGACGATCGCTGTTTACTCCACTTTTCATGAGTTTTATGATTATTCCGATTTTCTTCTAGTGTCATGTCAAGTGAGAAGTGACGGCAAGATTGCGAAGTAATTTTACCTGCCTGCAAGGCACGACTGAGGGAGCATAGCAGTGCTATGTAACTGAAGGAGTAACGCAGTCAGGCAGGTAAAAGGACGAGCAAAATGCGTCAGTTGTTGCTTGACAGGACACTAGGTCATAAGTCTGTTTCTTCATCTTTTCCCATTAAACATTCGATGTTGGACGTTTGATGTTCGATGTTCATCTTTTTTATGAACTTATGCCTCAGGACAGGGTAAGCGTAAATTCTCCTGCCCCGGTGTCCAGCGTAAGTTTACCCTTGAGGGCTTCGAGCAAGGCATTTGCCTGTTCTGTTGGAAACGTATCTGCCGTCGTATCCTTGAGACCTTCGAGATGTGTGAATCTGATCCGCACGCCGTCTTTCGTTTCCTCTGTAATAAGGCCGACGGTTTTCCCTCCGCCGGCAACCTCCATGGCAAAATCAAGACACAACCAGACGAAATTTTCCAAAAGAAATGGGTTTGTTGTGACCATCACCGGGTTCGTTGACGGCTCTGGTTTTAAGGTCACGCCTCGCATTGAGACAAATTTGCTCGAAAGCATTTTTACAAGCTCGAGAATTTCGTTCAGATCAACATTGACCACAGGTTCATCAATGCTGTGCGCAAACCTCGACATATTTTTTACAAATCCATCCGCCCGCCAGACCTGCTTTACGACCTTTTCAGCCAATGTCTTAAGACGTTCCTGATCAATGGGCATCCCCTTTTCTGACATGAGAATGAAGTCTTGCAACAGTCCGATGTTTTCATTGATAATGGCCAGGGCGTTTTTGATATCATGACAATTAGTGGCAGACATCTTCCCAAAAAAATGGAGCCCTGTCTCTCCAATCATGTCCGGTTTACAGTTCATGGTATACCTCCTTGAGGTGGTCAGACCATCATTCTTTAAGGGCCTCATTTATCTTACTGATAAGGGCCTCAATACTAACCGGTTTTACCAAATAGTAAGCATTGGCGGAACCGGCCAGGAAATCATCTTCTGAACCATGCCCGGTCATAAAGATAAATTTCATGTCAGGATATTTCGCCTCAAGCATACCCTTCAGTTTAATTCCACTGATCCTGGGCATCTTGACATCCAGTACGGCGAGGTCATAAGTCTCGATCTCTGCCTTTTTAAGCGCGTCTTCCCCGCTGGTAACCCAGTCCGCGTCGATTCCCCTGAAGGAAAGACGCTCCGCCAGAGTCGAGACAAGTTCCATTTCGTCGTCCACTAGTAATAAACGCATATGTTTTACTTCCTCTCTTTATCAATCTTTAATGGTAGAGTTATAATAAAAGTAGTTCCCTTTCCTACTTCACTTTGCACATTGATCTTGCCGCCGATCTCATGGACAAGACCACTTGTAATGGACAGGCCGAGACCTGTCCCGCCCTTTTTCGTCTTGGTGGAAAAAAACGGACAGAAGATACGTTCGAGGTCTGCCTTGGGGATACCGCACCCGGTGTCAGTGACTGTGGTCGAAATAAAGTCTTTACCTTCGCGTTTGACCGTGATATCCAGACTACCGCCTTCTTCCATGGCAGCAAAGGCATTATTGACCAGATTAAGAAATATCTGTTGCACCTTGCCCCTGTCGCTTTCGAATTCAGGGATATCATCAGGCACATTCAAAGAGACTGTGATAGACCTATACTCGGCCTCTTTTTCCAGAAAGCCCAGGACCTCTTCCATGACCTCCCGCACATCGATGGACCGGATGTTCACTTCCATGTGCCGCGCAAAACCGAGAAGCCGCTTGGTGATTGTCCCACACCGCTCCACAGAGGAGATAATCGAGTCTATAAGGCCGATCAGCTTCTCATCACCTTTATACATCTCCTTATAGGTAAACATATCCTTAATGAGTCCGGCCTTTTCGTTGATAATGGCCAGGGGATTGTTAATTTCATGGGCCACGCCAGTGGCCAAGCGTCCGATGGAAGCCAACCTGTTGGAGTACTCCACCTTGTGCAGACTATTGACCCGCTCATTGTCAGCCAGGTAAATCTTGTTTACAAGATAGGTGGCCATGCCCAAGGTGACGATCAGAATTACTGTGATGCTGACCACCAGGAACCAGAAAAGCTCCACGCGGGTCTTATACCAGCGCTCCATGAGTTCTTTTTTCTGCTGAACGATCATCAGAATGAAAGGCGTATCAGGGATATACGCATAGCCTACAACAAGCGATTCCCCTTTGGACATCTTGCACTCAACCACTTGTATTTCCTTAGAGTATCTCGGAACTGGCAGAGAAATTTTTTCTAGAATCTTGCCGTGGTACCGGGACGGCGTCTGAAGCACGCCTTTGTGATTAATAATAAATACGTCGCCTAAACCACTTACTTCGATTTTGTTAAGGGCTTTCTTGATAGGTTTGATGTCCAGAGTAGCCCTGAGTATATAGTAGGAACCGTCTGGGACGGTGTACTTCTTTGCAACAACCATGTGCGGGACATTCCGGAATCCCAGAAAGAAGTCGCTTGTGTATGTACCACTTTCAACTATTTTCTTAAACGATTCCTGACCGCTATAGTCCTTATTTGCAAGAGGGTATGGTCCCACATAGTTCGTTTGTATGCCGTAGGAATCGATTACCCCGAGGTCCACAACACCACCCAGCCTTTCCTCCAGATTTTTCAGTATTTCGGCCAGCTTAATTGGATCCTTCAAGTCCTCGTAGGTGTGCTCATTGGCTACCAGATCTAGCACGGTCTTATGTTCATTGAGGAAATATGAAACTGTCCACCAGGTATTACGCACAAGTCGCGTTGTATTATTACGCGCCTCGGACTCTATGGCATCCTGTGTTACCTCATAGTGGATCAAAGTCATGGCAATCAAGGGCACAAGGGCGACACTGGCAGTAAGAATGACCGCCAGATTCCAGATGCGGCGGAAGTTGAACAGGTGCCTTTTTGTGCCTATACCGGCATCCGGACCACCATTTGACCAGAATTTTGGTTTCAGTTTTTCTATTATCGACATACCCAAATCCAAATGTATACTATTAGGCACTGTAAAGGTTATTTTGCGCCGATGCGATTATACATAGAACAACTATTTTTTCAAGGTAGATAGACTTTCGGTAGACTGAACCATTGAACCCGTGAACAGTAAAAATTTTTTTAAGGATAAGCAATTTTAATAAAGTAAGGAAAAATAATCGGCTGAGTAAAATCAGCTCTAGAAGGTCCCAGAGAGGGACCCCTTGGCAGGAGAACCATTTTATAAGTCGAAGAGTAGGCAACCCCGAAGATAGACAAAGATCATCTTCAGGGATCGCCTATGCATAAAAATTAGCCCTTTTGTTCCTTTTTCTGCTGGATCTTTTCGTTAGCCTTTTTGAGTGTGTCGCTCAACAACTCAATATCCACCGGCTTGTGCAGATAGGCAAATGCGCCGAGATCCATGCATACCTTTCTGTCGGCCTCAGAACCATGCCCTGTGAGAATGATGACCTCAATCTTCGGATTGGTCTGTTTAACCCGCCGTAGGGTCTCAATGCCGTCAATGCCCGGCATCTTGAGATCCAGGATCATGACCTCCGGCTCGTCCTTACTGATCAGTTCGAGGGCCGATTCACCATCGTAAGTCACGGCCGAGCCCATTTCTCGCATGATCAGCCGCTCGGACAGGGTCTCTACAAACTCACGCTCGTCGTCCACAAGCAATACCTTTGACGGCGTCTCAAGGTCTACCTTCCGGTATACATCTGTTTTGTGAAAGCCTTTTCCCACCTTGGTAACCACGGCTTTGACGCCGGGCACTCTGCTGACAATGGATTTGAGTTCTTCCTCAAGCCGGCCGAGCATCAGGACATGCTTGTTGATGCTCAGCTTGACCGAGCCGTCCTTGACATTCACGCCCGCTGAGTGCCCCTCTTTGACCAGGGCCACTTCTACCTTGGCTGCAAGGAGGAAGTCCTCAACCGCCTTTTTCGAACTCTCAGTGGTCTTGACCACGTCACTGTCCAAATTCTTTATAATAAGCGCTGCTGCTTCCGTTACGTCTTTCTTGTCCATGGGAATAACGATGTCATATAGGGAAGCTGCCCAGGGATCTTTGTTGCCGAACAAGGTATTGACCCATGCGGCGCGGTCATTATCTTCATTGTGCATAAGCTTGACAGCCTCTTTCTCAGACAGTCCCTGTTCTTCAGCAGCCACTTTGGTCCTGAATTTCAGGTCTGCGATAAGGCAGACACGGAGTACGTGACTGACTTCTTTTGGAATAAGCTGACCTGAGAATCCTGAGATAACAAGATTGTCATCTGAGAGCGTCTCTGCCAGAACGAGCCTGAGATAGGCAATCGCGCGTTCCTTTTCATGGGTGAACTTGTTGAATACTGATGTTGTGGCTGAAAAGGCCCGCTCTATCTTGCCTTCGGCCATGTCGGAAAGTCTGGTTGCATCGCTGACAAGACTTTTGTCCGTAACAAGCCTATAGCCTGTGCTGTTTATTACTTCCTGAACTACTGAGTCTTCTTTGCAAAAATTACCACTGAATACTGTGATGACAGACATATCTAACTCCCTTTTTTAGCTATGCATGGGTTAGTCTGCAAACATCCATAAGCGGGCAGACTCCTTCCACGTCGTCCATATGCGCCTGAGGGTGAATGGCGCAAATGGCTATTTCCAAAGTCGGATAAATGTGGTCCTCGCCGATTTTTTCCAACAGGAACGTGCGTTTCAGTACCTTCATGACGGACTCGTTAATACCGCTGAAAGAGATATCCAGGCCTGCTGCTCTGACCCTGTCTACAATCGATGATAATGTCTCTTCGCCCGATGCATCCATATCATTAATGCCATCAGACACGATAAGAATATGCCTGAGGTCTTTCATACTCTGCATACGTTCCATAATCTGGTCTTCCAGATAGCTGGAATTAGCAAAGAAGAGCGGGCCGTCAAAGCGTATTAAAGCCATATACTTGCACTGCTTAAGTCCATGAGCTATAGCATCGCGCATGGATTCGTCCTCGTGTCTTGCCAGTGATGCAACGGTCGGTCTCATACCTTTATATATATATATCATAAGCGATAGGGCCACGCCAAGCTCAATACCTTTTTCCAGGTGGGGCGCTAAAGCAAGAGTGACTGCAAAACTAACTATTGAAATAACACCATCATACCACTGGGCCTTCCAGGCGTGAATAAAACCGGAGATATTCACTAGGCCAAGGACCGCCATCATTATGACCGCAGCCAGCACGGATTGGGGCAGGTGGTATAGGAGCGGAGTAAAAAACAGGAGCGTGATAACCACGGCCGCGCTGGTAAACACGGCCGACAGACCAGAAACTGCACCGGCCTGGAAGTTGACTGCGGATCTTGAGAAGGAACCGGAAACAGGATAACTCTTGCCGACAGAACCCAAGATGTTGGCCAGCCCCTGGCCGATGAGCTCCTGGTTGGGATCGAGACGCTGGCCTGTCTTGCCGGCAATTGCCTTGGCAATTGCAATGGCCTCCATAAAGCCAAGAAGGGAAATAATAATTGCAAAGGGCAGGAGTTGAAACAAAATTTTCATGTCCAGTTTCGGCACAGTGAAAGAGGGCAGCCCCTCAGGTATTACTCCGATCACTTTGCCGCCTCCCATCATGACCAGCTTGTCGGTCTTGAGCAGCTTGTTGCCCACTTTGATGCGCCATGTGCGGCCATCACTCTGGACACCGTCCGGAGTCTCCTCTCTTGGATAGAACATCAACGAACCGTCAGGTTGCTCCACACCATTGAACAGGTACTGCCTGAGTTCAGTCCTGTAGACGTGGGCTTTCTCTTTGAGCTCCTCCATCTTAACTGCTATGACACTTGTATCACGCTCTGCGTTGAGGATACCTATGGTGTCGTGGGCGCTCTTGGCCTTATCCAGGGCCTTGGAAACGTTGGTCCGCTCTTTGGCCAGCGGCGTTATGCCGTTTACTGTCTCATTAAAACTCTGAACAAGTTCTTGCACCCTTGGGCACTCAATGGCCGAAATGTCAACACTTGCATTGTGCTGGAACCCGATGGCCCATGAAATAACCGTTGTTATTGTCACGGCTACGAGCACATTCGGGATTTTGGGGACGATTTTTCTGAGTCCGAACATGATGGCAAAGGCAAGTGCGCCAAGGAACAAGGTGGGCCAATGGGTATAGTGGATTGCTTCCTGCACGACCCTGATGATCGTACCATAATGGTGCTCGGCCTTATCCACATAGACACCAAACAGCTTGGATAACTGTGATGTGGCAATGACAATAGATGCAGCATTTGTAAACCCGTTGACCACCGGGTGTGAGAGGAGATTGACCACAAGCCCAAGCCTGAGTACGCCAAGGATGAACTGAAACAGGCCGACCATGAGGGCCAGTAAAAGGGCATAGGCAATATAGCCCTCTGTGCCTGCCGTGGCCAACTGCTCAAGGGAGGCAGCGGTCATCAGCGACACAACCGCCACAGGCCCTGTGGCCAATTGACGACTTGAGCCGAACAGGGACGCTATCATGGGGGGCAGGAACGCGGCATACAGCCCATAGTAAGGCGGCAGTCCTGCCAATTGCGCATAGGCCATGGATTGGGGAATGAGTACCATCGCAACAGTAAGACCCGATAAAACGTCAGCCCTGAGACTGCCAAGATCGTAGCCTTTAAACCAGCCAATAAATGGAAAGATTTTTGTCAGCATTGGAAACACCTACTCCTGAATCTATTTTTTCTGTAACATCCTGCGGCACAACTCCATAAATTCCTTGTAGAGTGCGCCTGCATCGTAAAGGTTATAGGTTTTGAACCGCACCAAGCCATCCACCATGGAAAAGATGATCAGCGCGGTCTTTTTGGGAGACATTTTCCTTATGGACCCATCCTTTTGCCCGAGGAGAATGGCCTGTTCGAAACCATTTACAAAACAGTTGTAAATGGCCTCTAGATGCTCCCTACATATAGGATTTACCTCGGCGAGTTCGTGAGGATAGCGACGGTGCAGAAGAAGAAATTGCTCTTCCATCATTCCGGCCAGATAGAAGTAAAAGGAGATGGCGCCCTCGATCATGTCCAGACCGCAATCAAACTCCTCTTTTTCCAGGTATCGATCAAACTCCTCTATGACTCTCTTTCTGGTGTCCTCAAGGATGGAGAGGAAAATATCCTCCTTGTTTTTAAAATGATAAAAGATCGTCCCTTCAGCAGCGCCCGTCGTCTTGGACAACTCGGCAATGGAGGTCTCTTTGAACCCTTTTTCCGAAAAGAGCCTTGTTGCGGCCTGCAATATTGTTTCTTTTTTGGACATATTATTATCTAAGCCATTCGCAAAACACGGTATTTTTTTCATTGCTGTGTAGCTCATTCGGTCAACCCTCTAAATTAGACTGAGCGTTCAACCGGTTTTTAATATATCCAAATAATGACGTCAAGGAAAATTTTCCCCAAGGCAAAAAAACTGGACTTATGAGGTTAGATATTGGATTTAATGTTGGAGAAGTGAAAAAGGATTATCACGAAAACACGAAAAAGAAATTAAACTTGATAGTATAGGAATTTCCATTTGGGTTTTTGTTTCGTGCTTTCGTACCTTCGTGTTTTCGTGATTGATTTTAAACAGATTTCGTTTAGATGCTTTTTTTGTTCAGACACTGACTATTCCAAATTGATCTTGTTATATCCATCCGCAAGGCTGGTATTTACATGCACTACCTCTTTATTAAGATTTTTAAGGGGATAGTCGTCGGTAACCATTGGCAGGTTGTGAGCATCCTCTTGAGTTTTAAGCACTGTTCCTGCAGGCACATAGCGTCCATCCGCAATAGTGACCCCCATAACAATGCATCCAGGTTCGATTACGCAGTTACTTCCCACTTTTGCCATGAATACCAGTGTCTTCATCCCGACGAATGTATCATCTCCTACATGTGCAGGGCCATGAATCTGAACCTGATGAGCCAGGGAGACTCTCTTGCCTAGGTAAACCGAATATTTTTTCCCTCCAGCCTCAACTTGATTTTCCTCAATTGGATGGCTATTATCTTCTGTCCTGAGTGCATGGAGGATTACCCCATCTTGCACATTTGATTCATCCCCTACAAAAATCGGCTGACCTTCATCACCTCGCACCGAAGCAAAAGGCGCAATCATAACTCTCTTACCTATAAATACGTGACCAATTACCGCGGCAACTGGATGAATACAGGCAGATGAATCGATCTCAGGCAAATATTCCTTCTGGCAGAAATCGGTAATAGCACTTTGATGTATCATATTATCGCTCCCTTGGTGTGATTTGTGTACTTATACGAACCCATTCCAAAATAACAATTAGTACTTTATTTCCCAAGTTTCGTTTCAGCTATACTTAAAGATGATTGGTGGAAAAGGCAAGGTACGTATTGAACAAAAAAAGGTTCCAGAGATGATCTCTGGAACCTGATTGAAATCTACTAATATCAAAATACTCTAATAACTCTAAAAAATGGTGGAGGCGGCGGGAATCGAACCCGCGTCCGAAAGCATTCCACTCAAGCATCTACGTGCGTAGTCTGAGTTTTTATTTTTCGCCTGATCCGCCTCACCCAGGCAGGGTCGAATCAGGCTAGCTTGGAGATTTTTGCTCCCAAAGGGACAAGCACCCAAGAGAAGCTAGCCTGCTAAATTTTCACCTAATTCCAGTCCACAGGCATACCGGATTAGATGTGGCCGATCTAAGCGGCCAGTGCGTACTCGTAATCAGAGTCGGCTTTTGTGTTTTTTCCTGCTTTTTTGCGAGGTCGCAGGGCCCCGGCACGCCACTTAAGCTTCCATACCTCCGTCGAATCCAGTTCGCCCCCATATTGAAGGGCACATAAAATTAATTTACAATTTGTTGATCTTTTATTTTGGCAGTAAAATTAGAAACTTGAAATTAGGAAAAACACAAAAATGTAAATACTTACCTAATTTCGAATTTCCTGTTTCGATATCTACATTCAATTCCTCTAAAATATAAGAAGTAAATTAAGATGTGTCAACTTTGCTTTTTGCAATGACGCAAAGATTGCCTGCGTTCAGGATTCTATAGACGCGATGATGAGTTGGGTCGATTTTCGCGGCAGAAAGGGCCTGATCCACACTCATGGCTTTGGTTATGCCTAGTGCAACTGTGTCGGCCTGCGAGAGGCCTTTGCTGACCGCAAATACCTTTACTGCCCGGCAATTAGGATCGGTTAGCATTCGTATTCCAACGGCCTTGTGGTCGCCCAGCCTGTATCCACGTCGGCCGACTATGTCCTTGGCGGCCGAGGCGGTAGGTGCCTGAACGAGCAGTTTTATAAAGTGGTCCTGTCCGATACCGTTCTCGCAAGGGGCCGACAGGACGATCACACCGCCGTTACGGACAGCCCACTGGTTGTTCATTATGGCCTTGTCAGCCTGGTAAAAGCTCTGACCAAGCGGGCCGGCGGTTTCTACGATGATCGCGTCGGCAGGGACGTCTATCTCCTGGATAAAGGCGTCCTGGGCTGTGGGAGTGAGGGCGTCAAGGACCGATAACGGTGTACCCCCAGCGGCAGCGATGATCGTGCTGCCTGTCTGGACAAGGTTTACGCCTGCCAGACGCTGCGAGGCGGCCAGATCCTCCAGCATCTGCGAAATTCCTTCAAATACCGGATTGCCTGCGAGACGGCCGGGGCAGGAACCGGGAAGAAGGGCGGATGCATGATTAAATTCCACGTCTGCATAGGCTGCACAGCCGATGGTGAGGGTCTTGTGTGCGCCTGTGAATCCGGCAAAGTAATGCGGCTCAACGCTTCCGATGGCCAGAACAGGCCTGTCCCCAACAAGCCACGGGTGTACTCTCCACCCGTTCGGCCTGACCGGGACCAGTTTATCACTTTGGCTATCGTGCCATTGAATTTCCTCAATTGGCAGACCCTGAATCAGTTTAAGCTCGAAACCGCGCATTTTCTCTAAAGAATAGCGGTGTGTGCCTGTGGCAACCAGGATACGAATACAGGCCGGATCAATTAAATGGCTGAGGACCTTAAGTACCCTTGGACTGTTGGTCTGGCGTTGGGGATCGTTGACGACCACAGTAAGGATTTGCGGTTTTTCAAGGCACTCCAGGGCATTGCTGACGGCCTTTTTCAGCAATACCTCATCAATAGGCCTAAAGACGTCCAGGCGGGGCCGCAGAGTTATGATGTGGTTTTCTTGTTTGGCCTGCATTTAAAATGATTTGCTCAGGCAGTTCCAACCTTTGGGATTTCCATTCCTCACTCTTTTTCACAGATGGCCTGGTATTCATCTTCGTAAAAGAATTTCTCAGCACCGAATGCCGGGCGGAGGTGATTCAGCCAAGTGGCTTCAGGATCGAATCGTGCAAAGAAAGGACGCTGCACCCAGTCCGGATTGCGGCCCTGGATAAAGCGAAGCACAAAGACCTTTTCATTGTTGATCTCCGCAATACCCTGGATCTCTATCTTGCCGGGACCGGCGCTCATGGAGGGTCCGCGCACTGTGCGTGCCAATCCTGATACCTTTAGAATGGCATTATGATATATCTCATAGGCCCTGGCTAAAGGCAATTCAAAGTAATGACAGGCACCGGTATTGCGTGCCATGAACATATAGTAAGGGACAATTCCAAGGCGTACCTGCGTGCGCCACATGCGTGCCCAGATTTCAGGGTCATCGTTTATGTGTTTCACTATGGGACTCTGACTGCGTATTATGGCTCCAGTGCCACGGATTCGCCGGATGGCCTTCCGGGCTATAGGCGTTTCCATTTCCTGCCAGTGGTTGCAATGGGCCATGATAGCCACATGTTTGCCGCCCTTTACCATACGCTCCATCAGTCTCAGGAGATCGTCAGCATCGCTGTCACTTACATAGCGATATGGCCAGTAGGTCAGGGACTTGGTTCCTATACGGATGGTTTGTATGTGCTCGAACTCAGGCTGCAACAATGGTTTTAGATATTCCTTGAATAGGCTGGTTTTCATGACCATAGGGTCACCACCGGTTAGCAGAAGGTCAGTAACATCCTTGTGCTCGGCCAAGTAGTGGTGCAGGTCGCTGGTCTCGCCGGCAGAGAAACGCAGCCCATCAACCCCAACGAACTGTGCCCAGCGAAAACAGAAGGTACAATAGGTATGGCAGGTCTGACCCTGGCGGGGGAAAAACAGTACGGTTTCCCGGTACTTGTGTTGCATCCCCTTGAGGGGTCGGCCATCCAGAACAGGGACATTCAGAATCTGTTGACCGGCAGGATGGGGATTGAGCTCTGCGCGTATTTCATTGGCCACGGTCCGTATCTGCTTGTCGTCAGCACCTTTGCGGAGTAAGTTTGCAATGCGATTAAAGTGTCTCCGGGTGAGCATGTCCGGCTGTGGAAAAGTGAGCTTGAAGATCGGATCATCCGGGACATTATCCCAGTCTATGAGGTCTTCAATCACATACTGATTGACTCGGAACGGGAGTACTTGGGCCACTACCCGCATGGCAAAACGCATGTCATGAGGCAATTTTACAATTTGGGGGATCTGATCAAGTTGACGCGCAGAAAAAAAACGAAGATGCAAAGGTCGCCTATTCGGGATCGAATGTATCCGGGAAGTTTGCTTAAGCTTCGGAACGTAATACATAATGCATATCCCTTTGAATGTCTTTAGTCGTGACACCTACAGGATAGATTTTGCCAATCCGTCAATTTAGAAAGCCACAACAGGATGGTTATCACCAAATGATAGGTGCTCGTTTGCCCTCAAAAAAAGCGATTAGGGCTTCCAGTCTGCTACAATGGGTCGTATATTAAGTTTTTTACCATACCATTTTCCGGCACAGGTTTCAATCCGCCCCGAGGGAATATGCCTGACGTGTAACCGCACAGGACGCACCTTTGTAACCGTTCACGGGGTTACAACGCCCCCGTTTTACCACAACTCACCGAACTGTAAGCGTCCGCAGGGTGCTGCAGATGCGAGGCGGAGGGTACGCAGACGTACTTCCTGTACTTCAAGTGCCCGACAACAAAGCAGATGCGGTGCCCTGTGAACGCTTACGCACCTTTTTTATAGCCTTGCCGTAAATTATTGCGGTTGAGTATCTTGAACTGCTGGACATTGTCGATTAAAAGACTGAGGTCAAAATCAACTGAACCTTTGAACCCCAAAAGTAAGCGTTTACAGGGTACTGCAGATGCGAGGCGAAGGGTACACAGACGTACTTCCTGTACTTCAAGTGCCCGACAACAAAGCAGATGCGGTGCCCTGTGAACGCTCACTCCCAAAACAGGAGCCGGAAGTGTCTATAAGAGCTGTTCGCGGATTTAAGGACGTATTGCCTGATGAGATCGAGCTCCGGCATCGAGTTGAATCCATTGCCCGCGGTGTTTTCAATGCCTTCGGTCTAAAAGAGATACGGATTCCTTTGTTGGAAAAGACCGAGGTTTTTGCTCGGAGTATTGGCGAACTTACTGATATCGTTGAAAAAGAAATGTACACATTCATCGACAGGAGCGGTGATTCTTTGACCCTCAGGCCTGAGGCAACAGCGGGTCTTGTAAGGGCGGTGAACGAGCATAAACTTTTTGCCCGGTCTCCGGTGTTAAAGCTGTTTACAACAGGACCCATGTTCAGGCATGAACGGCCCCAAAAAGGCAGGCTCCGTCAATTTTATCAGATAAATGTGGAAGTGATTGGAACAAAGGCCCCTTTTTCAGATACTGAGGTTATCTGGATGGCATGGGATATTCTGGAGCAACTTGGACTCAAGGATCTGCGTCTGGAAATCAATTTTTTGGGTTGCCCTGCATGCAGGCCTATGTATAGGAATGATCTGAAGGAATATCTTGAGGGTGTATTTCAGGATCTCTGCCCTGACTGCCAAAGAAGGAGCAAAATAAATCCTCTAAGGGCCTTTGATTGTAAGAACGAAGCCTGCAAAAAAATTATGGCCAAGGCACCCCTGAATAGGGAGTATCTATGTACTGAGTGTGCAGACCACATGGAGAAGGTGTTGGCCTTTCTTAAGACCCTGGGCATACCATTTGTCATAAATCCTTACCTGGTAAGGGGTCTTGATTACTATGTGATGACCACCTTTGAGATAGTCTCTCCTGATCTGGGTGCCCAGAGCACAGTGGCTGCAGGAGGCAGATATGACGGCCTTTTAAAGGCCATGGGCGGACCTGATCTTCCTGGAGTCGGGATGGCAGTCGGGGTTGACCGGTTGTTGCTGCTCCTTGAAAAGGATAAGAAGGGACCATCTATTGATCTGTTTATAGCAGCTCTGGGTCCCAGGGCCAGAAAAGAAGTTATGCCCTGGATAAAACACTGGCGCCGTCAAGGGCTGGCTGTGCAGATGTCATACGAGGAAAAGGGCCTTAAGGCCCAGATGAAGCAGGCCGGTAGGGCAGGGGCCTGTTATGTGCTCATAGTGGGAGAAGACGAACTCGATAAAAAACAAGTGGTGCTCAGAGATATGATGACCCGCGATCAGCATGAGGTACCTGTTGATGATGTGATTTCAGCAGTGGAGAGGCTGGTTAGTGTCTGAACGAAAAGGCTGTTCAGACACAATTTTGAATTTTGAATTCTAAATTTTGAATTAAAAAAGGAAGTAAGGAACAGGAGATTTATTGTACATTCCTAACCTTAAAGAGGTAAATTGAATGGATTTAATGGATGGGCTGAAGCGTACCCATGATTGTTATAGTATTACAGAGACGGACCTGGACCAGGACGTGGTCCTGATGGGATGGGTGCTCAGACGGCGGGATCATGGGGGGCTTATTTTTATAGACCTTCGCGATCGCAAAGGGATCACCCAGGTGGTATTTGCACCTGAGGTACACGCTGATTCACATCAAAAGGCCCACAGTCTCAGAAGTGAGTATGTGATTGCAGTAAAAGGCCTGGTCCGCAGAAGACCCGAGGGCATGGCGAATCCAAAGATAAAGACCGGCATGATAGAAGTCGCATGCCGTGATCTGCGCATTTTGAACACCTCCAAGACCCCTGCATTTTCCCTTGATGAGGAAGGGGAAGTGTCTGAGAACCTGAGGCTAAAATACCGTTATCTGGACCTTAGAAGACCCCACATGGTTGAGAGCATATGCCTGCGGCACAGGGTCTGTCAGGCCATGAGGTCCTATTTGAACAGCAGGGAATTTCTAGAAATCGAGACCCCTATGCTGACAAGAAGTACCCCTGAGGGTGCCAGGGACTACCTTGTGCCCAGCAGGGTTAATCCGGGTCGCTTTTATGCCCTGCCACAGTCTCCCCAACTCTATAAACAAATCCTTATGATCTCGGGCCTTGATCGTTATTATCAGATAGTCAAGTGTTTCAGGGACGAGGACCTGAGGGCTGATCGTCAGCCTGAGTTTACACAACTGGATATGGAGATGTCCTTTATTGATGAAGACGACATTATTGACCTGATAGAGGGCCTGATGTGCTTTCTGTTTAAGGAGACCCTGGGCAAGGACATTAAGACACCGTTTCGGAGGTTGACCTTTCATGAGGCACTGGATCGTTTCGGGACCGATCGCCCGGATACGCGCTTTGGCCTGGAGCTCTGCGATATATCGGACATTGCCGCCGGATGCGGGCTGAAGGTCTTTCAGAAGGTGGTTTCTGCCAACGGTGTGGTAAAGGCCATAAATGCAAAAGGCATGGTGGATCTTTCCAGGAAAGACCTGGATGATCTTACTGAGTTTGCAATAGGTTTCGGGGCCAAGGGACTTGCCTGGGTAAAAATAAAGGAAGACGCCTCCTGGCAGTCACCCATAGCAAAATTTTTCTCTGAGGAAGAGAAAATAGCAATAGTACAGCAGTTAGATGCGGTTCCGGGAGATATAATGTTCTTTGGGGCGGATCAAAAGGCCACGGTATGCAGGGTCTTGGGAGAACTCAGGGTGGAGCTTGCCAGGCGCCGGAATCTTGTTCCTGAAGGAAAATTTAATTTTATATGGATTACTGAGTTTCCTCTGTTAGAATATGATGAAGATGAGGAAAGGTTTGTGGCCCTGCACCATCCATTTACTTCCCCCAGGACCGAGGATATGGAATTGTTATCCAGCGACCCTGCGAACGTGAGGTCCAGGGCCTATGATCTGGTTCTTAATGGAATTGAGATAGGTGGAGGCAGTATTCGTATTCATCAGACTTCTGTTCAGGAAGCCGTCTTCAGGGCTCTATCAATCTCCGAAGAAGATGCCAGGGACAAATTTGGCTTCCTTCTTGATGCCCTGTCATATGGGGCGCCGCCTCACGGAGGTATTGCTTTTGGCCTGGACCGTCTGGTAATGCTCATGGCAGGAAAAGATACTATAAGGGATGTCATGGCCTTTCCAAAGACCCAGAAGGCCCAGTGTCTCTTGACCAATGCCCCTGCAAATGTGAGTATGGCTCAGTTGGCTGAGCTGTATTTGAAACCCGGCTGGAAGAAAAGTGACTAAAGTGAGCTAAAGTTGTAGTGCTTTTCATTCAATAGTTAAAATACATAATTCATAATTTTGTTTAAATAAGGAGTTTTTATGGCAAAGTGGAATCCCAGACGCAGATTATTGGATCGCCAAGGTAGTGAATATTGGAATTTTACTCTTCAGGATGCCCCCCAGGCCAATCTGATGAGAGATATCTATCCATATAATGAAGTGTGTAAAATTGATTTTGACCACAAGCACATGATGCCGTCTCCATGCGAAGACATGCTTATAACTGATACTACCTTCAGGGATGGCCAGCAGGCACGACCCCCATACACTGTGAAACAAATTAGCTATATTTTCGATTTAATGCATCGTATGGGAGGCCCAAAGGGGATAATCCGTCAGTCTGAATTTTTTCTGTACACCTCCAAGGATAAGGAAGCTGTGGAAAAATGCAGGGAGAAGGGATATGACTTTCCACAGATTACAGGGTGGATAAGGGCAAAGGCCGAAGACCTGAAGCTTGTAAAGGAAATGGGCTTGGGGGAAACCGGTATCCTTACCTCTGCCTCTGATTATCATATATGTCTGAAGCTCAAAAAGACCAGGGCCCAGGCCATGGAAGCCTATCTGGCCATAGTTAAGGACGCCCTGGATCTGGGAATAGTTCCCCGTTGCCATTTTGAGGACATTACCAGGGCGGATATGTATGGCTTTTGCGTGCCTTTTGCAATAGAGCTTATGAAATTGAGAGAAGAGAGTGGGATAGATATAAAGATCAGGCTGTGTGATACCCTTGGTTATGGCGTTACATACCCTGGTACAGCTCTTCCAAGGAATGTTTCAAAGCTGGTAAGGGCAATGATAGATGACGCCGGAGTGCCGGGAGAATCCCTTGAGTGGCACGGCCACAACGACTTCCACAAGACAGTGATTAACGCCACTACTGCATGGCTCTATGGGTGTGGTGCTATAAACGGTACTCTGCTGGGGTTCGGCGAGCGTACAGGCAATACTCCCATAGAGGCGGTATTAATAGAGCGTATAGCCCTGAGGGGAACCGATGATGGTATAGACACAAAGGCCATTACAGAGATGGCCAAATTTTTTGAAAGGGAACTCGATGTACATATTCCCAAGAACTATCCCCTGGTCGGCGAGAATTTCAATGCGACCAGTGCGGGCATACACGCAGACGGTCTGCTCAAGAACGAGGAGATTTACAATATATTCGACACGGGCAAGATCCTCGGCAGGCCGGTAGCTGTCATTATTTCCGACAAGTCCGGTACAGCAGGCATCGCACACTGGATAAATGCACACAGGGAACTGGATGGTGAACAAAGGATTGATAAACGTCATCCCGGAGTTGTGCGGATATACAAGCAGGTTATGAAAGAGTATGAGCAGGGCAGGGTTACCTCCATGTCAGATGAAGAGATGCATATCCTTGCCAGAAGATACCTGCCCGAGCTTTTCATTTCCGAGTTTGACAAGCTTAAGCTCAAGGCCCATGAACTCGCCTTCCACCTGGTGAAGGACCTGATAGATCGTAAAGAAATACGCTCCATGGATCCTGAGCTTGCAAAGCCCGGTTTTGCCCAAATCCTTGACGATAATCCTTTTATTCAGTTTCTTTACGTGGTGAATGCAGACGGACGCAAAATCACCCAGAACTTTACTCATTTGGAAGATAGGGCTAAATATGCAAATTACCAGTTGGATAGCGATTTTTCCGCCCGTCCCTGGTTTATCGAGCCCATAAAGGATGGCGAGATCCATGTCAGTGAATTTTATACGTCAAGGATCACCGACGCCCTCTGTATTACAGTGTCAGGCCCGATCCGCAATGATGAAGATGAGATTGTCGGTATACTGGGAATAGATCTACGATTTGAAGACCTCGCCAAAATGGAGCAGGAATCCGAGGAATGAGAAGGGTGCTATTCGGAAGAAATGGACTGGTCGTACCTCTATTGCCCTGATCTTCCCTGATGTCTACTCTGTAGGTATGTCCAATCTCGGCCTCCAGTCGGTCTACGCTAGGCTTAATGCCGAAGACCGGGTGGTGGCTGAGAGATTCTTTGTACCAAATTACCAAATCACCAAATCACCAAATCACCAAATTCCCCATTCTCTCTGGATCTCGGAAGAATCCAACAGACCTCTGAAGGACTTTGATCTCATAGTTTTTTCAGTGAGCTTTGAGTCCAGTTATCAAAACATGGTAAAGGCCCTGGAAGCAGCAGGGCTGTCTCTCAGGTCTGAAAATCGTCAAGACCGGGAACCTATTGTACTGGCAGGAGGGATTGCTACCCAGATCAATCCTGAACCCATAGCCCCTTTTGTGGATGCCTTTCTTCTTGGCGATTTCGAGGCCATTTCAGAGGCCTTTGTCTCATGTCTGCCTGAGTTCACTGACCAGGGCCTTTCAAGAATTGAACGATTAAAACGGCTTGCGGACAATGTCCCCGGGGTCTATGTCCCAATATTTTACAGGCCTCTCTATAATGCCTCAGGAGATCTGGTCGAGTGGGAGTATGAGCAAGGCCTTCCTTTTCCTGTTGTTCCAGCCATCTTTATTCCCAATTCCCAATCTATAACTCCATCGGTTCCGCACACCAGGATCCTCAGCCCGGATTCTATTTTTTCCAATATGTTTTTAATAGAACTTGCAAGAGGCTGTGGTAAAGGTTGCAGGTTCTGTGCTGCAGGTTTTGTGTATCGACCTCCCAGGCACTGGTCCATTGAGAGCCTAAATGTAGCCCTTCAAGAGTGCAAGGATACTGACCGGGTGGGGCTGGTCGGCCTTGAGTTTCTTGGGAGGAAAGAGATTGAACAACTTTGCAGAAAGCTCCTGGATGAAGGACTGAAGCTCGCCTTTTCATCCCTCAGGGCCGATGATATTACTCAGGACCTTGTCCGTCTCCTCAAGGCCTCGGATGCCAAATTGGCAACTATTGCACCGGAGGCAGGGTCCCAACGGCTGAGGCAGGTCATCAACAAGAATCTTAATGAAGATGTAATTCTGGAGGCGGCAGAGACACTTGTATCAGGCGGAATCCCGAACTTAAAACTCTACTTCATGCTGGGCTTACCTTTTGAGACCGACGAAGATGCCCAAGCTATCGTGGATCTGGTTGATAAAATCCGTCGCGCTGTCAGACCAATTGGTCAATCAAGGGGTCATCTGGGCTCTATAACAGTGTCAGTCAGTACTTTTGTGCCAAAGGCATGGACTCCGATGCAGTGGGCCGGGGCTGTAAAGAAGTCAGTACTTGAACGTAGAAGGCGAATACTGGAAAAAGGTCTGCGTCGTCTGCCCAATGTGAAGTTACAACTGGATTCTGTGCGTGAAGCCACTTTTCAGACAATACTGAGCAGAGGGGACAGGATGCTTGCACCTGTTCTGGAGGCAGTGGCGCTCAGAGGAGTCACCTTGAGCAAGGCCATGAAAGAGGCTGGTCTATCAGTCGATATGTATTACAAAATTCTGGGTAGGGACACGAATTTTCCCTGGGAGATCATAGATCACAGAGTACGCAGAGAATATTTATGGAAAGAGTGGAACAGGGCATCAAGGGCCAAGGAAACCGCTTTTTGTATTCCCGGAATATGTACTAGGTGCGGGGCCTGCAGAGAATGAGCAAAAAGAGGACATCTCATTAAGGCTTCCTCCTCTAAACGATGAAATGCTGGAATGTACAAAAACAGCTTTCATTTTAAGCTGCTGGCTCACGATATCGATATGCTTATGAATTGTCGAAGGGGTGAGCTCGCTGCGGTAAAATTTCCGTTGCAGCATGTCGTTATATGCACTTTCATTCGTTTTCTGACTTCCGATTCCAAATACTTGCCAAAATCGCCCCTGAAATGTTGTGCCAGATTGAGAAAATTGCACTGGGTAACGCCGTGGCAGGAGAGAAATGAGCGTGTGCCAGTGCTGCACCGAGGCCCGAATTTTGCGTGCCCACCTCGATTGATATAGCACGACAATTCCTTTTATCTTGTTTAAAAATATGAGCTACCACATATCCCAATAACAGGCCTAATAAGTTATGAAAAACAACTGCCAGTAAAATAACGACACCCATTTTAATTATATTATTTACATTCAAGGCCACAACACAAGCAATGATTGCCATGATGGCAAGCACGGAAACAGATGGTGTCCATTTCTCAGCTTTATCTGCAAATTTTGGTACAGTTATTTGCCTCCGGCGACAGGTTCCATAGAATAAAGGAACGGTAGTAACGAAAACAAAAGGGATAAATTGAGACTATGGAAAATCGTAAAAGTTGGTGTCCCTTGACACGGGGCACTTAATTACAAAATAGCACTAAGCAACATGCGGTGCACGGCATTCCAAATTTAACGGACGCGGTTACGGTCGGGTGTAGCGTTTTGTCGTGTGCCGGGCACGGCACACGTTCTTAAGGACGAGGTCATTATAGCAAACTCGGGCTATAATGGACAAGTCCCAGACCCAGCCTGATGGAGGCGAAGGGTGTAGCGTTATCGCAACAGGCAACCGGTAACGGTTGTCTTAAAGGAGGCGGCCTTGCTACGGCGGGGTAATGCAAATGTACGGGGCGACGTACAGAAATCGAGTCAGGCGCATCTGGTTGGGACCAGCCCGCAACACAGGGTTAAGTCCTCTATCCATCTATAAGGACCATGGGCGTATACTCGGCGCTCACGTATAGAAAGACATGTGTTCACCCCGGGAGGTCCGTTGTATCTCTTGTGACGGCTGTTTGAAATTACCGGCATAAGGTAAAGCCGGTTAACAATTTCGTATTGATTGCGTCTAAACATGTATCAAAATCTGTTTCTTGATCACTCATTGTTTCAACCTCATAGTAATGTAATATTTGCCATAACGTAAAGCTGAGTGGCTGGGCAACGATAACCGAAAAACTATGATAAAGGTAAAAACTACCTGTCAAATACTGCCTTTCAAAAAGCGGCACGGCTTTGCCCAGTCCCTCTCAAGCGGCTTGTTATGGCTTTTTATTTCAGTAACTTATCATATCCAGAATGAGTCTCAATCCAGAACCATAACAACCACTCTTCCATTTCGATGGCAACCGCACGATGCTTCTTACCTACTCGTACAGACCAGTAATTTCCTACTTTTTTAAAGTGTAATGATGGATGCATCGAGTTTTCTTTGAGAATCTCAAAATTCTTGTTTGCCAATTCTTGGATGTATTTTGGGAGCTTTTCGTATTCTTTCCAAAAAGAAGGAGAAGTGAAATGATTCATAGCTTTTTAAACTTCCCTCTCTTGAAATCAGAGATTGCCCTGTTGGCAATATCGTCAAGTTTTCCCGAAGCCACGTCTTTCTCAAATTGCTTGTCCCATTCTGATGCATCAAACTCTTCAAACCATGATCGAAATTCTTTAAGTTGCACTTTAGGCAACTGAGCCACTTCTTTTTTTATTTGTTGGACCAATATCATAATTTCACCTCACTTTCTTCCTGCCATAACGCCTGCATCACCGGCAAAATAAAGTTGCAGAGCGAAGTTGTGTGCCGGGCAAGGCCCGGCTGCTAACTGGTGATGCTTGGGATTGTGACACAGGTCCCGAGCAAAGTCCATACCCAGCCTGACGGAGGCGAAGGGTAGCCAAAGGCAAGGATGCTACAGCAATGTGTGCCTGAAGGAGGCTGGAGGCAAAAGCGTGGGTCGACGCACAGGTATGCCCCGTACCAAAAGGTAGAGGGCAGGCAGATGAGGCGGGGGAATCCGGGACGAATCCGCAACACAGGATAAAGTCCTCTATCCGTCAATGGTGAACCTCGTATATCTGACGATCGTGCGCTGAAAGTAGCCAGGGCTCACCCCGGGAGGCCCGCTGCATCTCGGTATGATAGCTGCGTGAGATTACCGGAATAGGGAAAACCGGTTACCAAATTCCCCGGCGTTGGTGGAAGATCGTGTCCTGATCGCCAGCGAGCCACACTCCGTGAGGAGAGGAACACAAAATTGAAGGATGCGACGGCAGCCGGACCACCGAGTGAGCAAACCGTAAGGGGCGTCAATCGTGTAGCGGAAGTCAGCAGAGGGCATAGTAGCCAGTGAAACGAGCCGTGCGAATAGAAAAGCCGGGAGGTCTCACACTGCTGAAGGCCCGAACGGTGGCCCCAACCGAATAGTGGGGATAAATGAGAGAGGTAGTAGGAGATACTTCTAATGAACCCATTGCAGCAGTGCGCTGAAGAGTTCATTGCGTCGTGGCTATCTGAAAACCCGACAGGACAGGTCCGGCTCATGGAGTCAATCCTTGAGCGGAACAACATGAGATGTGCGGTAAGCGTGTAGCATGCCCTGCTCGTTATGTTGATGATTGTGTCGTTGTATCAGAAACAGACGATAAGGGAGCCGAGTGATGATCACTTGGGTCTTTGTTCCCCTGGGTCTGATTCTGCCTGATCAGCCGAACCGCGTAGTACGGACCCGTACGCTGCGTGGTGTGGGAGGGGGGAGCTGTGAGGCTCCTCCCTATCCCGATGGGCATTTTCTGTTTCTCTATCGGATTCATTCTCGTGATAGCGAATCCGCAATATCTTTTGCCCAAGGTGCCAAGTCTTGATATATTTTTGCAATTTTACCGTCATTTACCCTGAACATTAATGAAGGATCAACATCAGTCTCCGAGTTATCGTAAAAATAGGCTCGATCAACCGATGCTAATGCTTCGATGCACTTAGCTATTGACCGGTAATACCTGCTGATAATTTTTAAAATCGGAACATCATGCCCGCCTTCCATGACACGTAAAGCAACTCGCTGGGCATTAATTGATGGATCGTTAGTACAGACGAAAAACAACCGAATGAAAAAGCCGGCTTCTTTGGCACGTTGGACAAACTCAAGCTTTTCCTGAGTTGAAAAAACTGTTTCGAGTGCCATGCTGCTCATATCTGCTAAGCAGCTTTCCCGCATTTCTTGGGCATAATTAGCAGCTTTGAGTACAGATTTTGGCGAATTCCAGTCACCGAACTTTTGTTTCGCAATGAAGTCAGGATTGATGTAAACACAATCTTCCATCCACTCATGCCGCAAAAGTTTCTCAGTAATTGTTGTTTTCCCAGAGCCATTCGGACCTGCTACAACTATAAGCCTTGGTTTCTGTATCTTTTTCATGTCGACACAGGATTATTCTTACGGGATACCGCTTCTGAAATTACGGCCTGAAGTTTATTAATATGTCGTGCCATGGCTTCTCGTTTACGGCTACGAGCGTCTTCGCCAGCCTGTTTTATTAACTGGAAAAGTTGCTCTTCTTCAGCCTCATGCTTTTTGTTATGCAGATTGATGCTGTTAACCATAATAGGATCTCCTGATACTGCATGATTTGCCCAACGTTTTAGTTAAAGTGCGGCTTTTTTGCGTCCGCTGAATTTTTTTGTTGGGCATTCTTTATTGCTTTTTGAAGTTGCTGAATCCAGATGGCATTCCCTTGCGAATTTAGATGTATGCCGTCGCCGTCATGAAATTTATCTGCAAGATTCCCTTTTGCATCAACGAGTAGTTGTCCCGCATTCACAAAAAAAAGATTCGTGGATATCTTGGTCAACTCTTCAAGCTTAAAGTTAAGTCTCTTTATACGATTTTGGTTTCTGCCTTGACACTCTTCACGAACTTCCTCATCAAGTGGCAATATGGCACTGAAAATGACAGGAATGTTCTTTGGTATCTGATCAGCTATGACTGAGTAATTGTGAAGTATGTCTTCATTTGATCGATATTTCATGTCATTGACACCAATAGCAATTACAACAGCACTTGCCCTTTCAATTGATTTGTAGGCTGGAAGTCTCTGTAAAACACCGAAAGTTGTATCACTGCCAATGCCATAATTGCAATTGATAAGAGGGTGAATCATTATTATAGGCTGTTAGCGTTGCCCGAGAGCCGCACTTATAAGGTAATACCTATCTGATCTAATATCCACGCTACTTCTTTGTTCTGCGCAGGATTATCACATACCTGCTTGTCACTCCAAGTATCCTTTTCTGTAACCGTTCACTGGATTACAACGCCTATTTTACCACAACCTACCAGGCTGTGAGCGTTTACAGGGTGCTGCAGATGCGAGGCGGAGGATACGCAGACGTACTTCCTGTACTTCAAGTGCCCGACAACAAAGCAGATGCGGTGCCTTGTAAACGCTTACGTTTTTCTTTTATAATTCTCGTACCGCCTTCATCTCATATTCTTCAATTAATCCTTCATCAGCAAAACTGAAGTAGCGGTTGTCTCCGATGATGATGTGGTCAAAAAAGCTAATGCCGGTTGCTTTGGTCGCCATCATCAGGCTTCTTGTGAATGCTTTATCATCGTTACTGGGGGTCACCGCGCCGGAGGGATGATTGTGGGCCACAATGATCGACGGGGCATTATATTTGATGGCCGTCTGGATAATATCGCGGATATATGGATTTGCCCGGTCAACTGTGCCATAGTCGATATCAATCATATCTGATACGGCATTCCGTCTGTCGAGGAGCAGCAGCACAAAACGCTCCTTTTTTAAGTCTCTCATGAGAGGCATAAGATAGTTTGCTACGTCGGACGATTTTTTAATGGAACCTTCCATGGCTTTTTCTTCGCTCAACATCCTTCGCCCCAACTCTATGGCCGCCTTGATCTGTGCAATTTTGGCATCTTTCAGACCAAGTATTTTCTTGAATTCAGAAATATCAACACCGCTCATAGAACGTAAGGATTTGAACTTATGGAGTAGTTCCCTGCCGATATCAACTGCACTTCGACCAGGTGTTCCCGTCCTGATTAAAATAGCGAGAAGTTCCGCATTGCTTAACGTCTGTTCGCCGTATTTAAGCAATTTTTCCCGGGGGCGGTCGTCTTTTGACCATTCGCGGATAGGGAGAGGATATCTATCTTTTGTTTTTTTCATAGAAAAATTTGAGCAAGATAAAAAGGGACTGCTTTTGACCCATGTTCATTATCTCCAGAGTTTGCCTACAATGTCTGTCATAAATCTCCTAGTTTTTTTTGACAGGATTAACAGGATTGACGGAATTTTCTCTTTTAGTGCTATCTATCATGTAAATCCTATCTAATGCAAAATTCAATCTTTACCCCCGTATTTGGCCTTTCCTTCAGCAACTGCTCTTTGCTTCAGACGCCTCTCGCGGTGAATTTCCACATGAAGGGTCAACGTGCTCAAGGAATGGTCCTCATATGACAATGATAGCATCGTTGGGCCGACGTTCGTGCAAAGGGGCGTTTCTTCTTTCAGATGGTTCGGGTAATTCCAGGGAGCGTGCTTTCAGAAAGTCCACGCAGAACAACTGGGTATGTTTGCCTGTATCCACGGAAATAGATTGAACGCTTGTCGGACGTGCAAGCTTTTTCTCATAACGTGTACGGATGTAATCGACAATAAATTTTTTTGTGTCAAACCGGCCATAAAGCTACCCTCCCGGTTCATATTTTGGTTCCAAAATAATATCCTATAATGCCCCGACTTTCCCATATGAACCGGCACGGCTTCTTGCCGATTTTGCGTTTGTCTCATGATACAGCTGGCAGATAGTCCGTTGCAGCCAGCGAACGTGCCGCGACATGAAAGACGATCGGCGTGAGTTCTCCGGCGATTTTGTACATATTTGGGATCAGCAGCAGCAGGCCATGAGACGAGGTAAAGGTTGTCGTGAGTGCCCCTGTTTGTAGCGAACCGTGCATTGCAGCATGGCAATTTTATCTTTTGATTGTGAAATATTTTGCCCGGTTGACAACAGGCATAGGCATAGGAAAAGATTTTTGCAAAAATATTATTGATCCACAGGCTTCTTGACGGCACAGATCTCAAGAGTAATTTTTTTTAGATTATAGCAGCACATTCAAGATTCCTCCGACCAGCAAGCTAGAAACAATCATAATAGTGGTAGCTTTTATCAGATCTTTGGCCCCAAGCTCTTTGAATAGAACGACAAAGGTCGCGACGCAAGGGAAATACATAGTCAACACTACACTGGCCACAATAAGCTGCCCCATATCCAGCCCAAGCGGCAGCAGCATACCCACAGCCACATCTTTTCTTAAAAAACCTACGATCAATGAGGCGACCGCTTCCTTTGGAAGCCCCAAAATGCCGACGATCACAGGAGCAGCTGCCTCACTGATCCATTCTATGATCCCGAATACATACAGAATGTTTACAATGAGCACTCCCAGAAGTACAAAGGGGATCGCTTCGGTCAAAAAGCTCCACATCCTCATCCATAGTTTCTTTGCCAGACTCCCAAGATACGGGATCCGATAGGGCGGGATCTCCATAAACGTCTCGGGTGTTTCACCTTTGAGCCCCTTGTTAAGCAAAAAGCCAAGCGTAAGCCAAACGATAAAGAGTGTAAGAAAATAGATTCCGAAGCCCTTGATGCCATAGGGACCCAACAAGACAAATACCATGGCGGTTTGCGCCATGCAAGGTACGGCTATGGCCATCAAGGTCGCTGCGATAAAGCGCTGTTTTTTAGTTTCGAGTATCCTGGTGCTGAGTGCCCCCGGAACATTGCAGCCAAATCCCAGAAGCATCGGAATAATAGCCAGCCCGTGCATTCCAAGCTTGTGCAAAACCGTATCAACCAGGGTTGCCAGCCTCGGCAGGTAGCCGCTGTCCTCCAGAATGCCCAGCACCAGGTAGAAAGCAAATACATAGGGCAAAACCATGGCAAGCGGAACATACAGACCGGTCGTAAGCAGTCCCATTGATTGTATATAATCAATCTTCCCTTCGATTAAGGTTCCGACCAATATATCATGGATGACACCGCCTTTCCCCAGCATATTGCTTAAGCCGGTCATTACAGGAAGATAGAGCTCAAACAGAGGATCGAACAGGTAAGCAATAAGATTTTCGCCCACAAACCGGACCGCCAAAAAAACAAGTGCCAGAATCGACAGCATAATCGGAATTCCCGTCAGCGGTTTAATGCTCATATCCTCAAGATTTTCCAGAAACGTATGTTTTTTCGGGGTGATTTTTTGAACTTCCTTGATGATCTTTCCGATTTCACTCCATCGGCTATCTTCATCATATATATTGGCATGCGTTTTGGCTTCATGGAGTCTTGAGGCAAGCTCTTTTATGCCCTCTCCCGTTACGGCAACCGTCGGTACAATCGGAACATCCAGATGGGTTTCAAGTTTTTTTGCATCGATATAAATACCCAAATGCCGGATTTCATCCCAAAAATTAAGTATCACAATGACCGGGATATTTCGCTCCAGCAGCTGCAGTGTCAGGTAGAGGTTTCGCTCCAGGTTAGTCGCATCCACCACATTGATGACCAGATCCCCCTCTTCGAGCATACTTACTGCGACCTCTTCCGCCTTTGATGTCGGCTCTAACGTATAGGTCCCAGGTACATCGATCACTTCTGCCAAATGGTCTTTGAGTTTCATTTTCCCTTTCTTGAGCTCGATCGTCGTACCGGGATAGTTGGAAACCATGACGTCCACACCGGTCAACCTTGAAAATATAGCCGATTTCCCGACGTTGGGATTTCCCATTAAAAGTATTTTCATCTTCTGACACCCATCTGTTTTATTCGTCTCTCAACGGCGCTACGACTATTTTCTTTGCCATCTTCATGCCGATGGTCGCTTCGGTATTGTCAATTTCGATGACAACAGGGCCATGAAAAGGTTGTGCGGTTATCTTCCTGATAGTTTTTCCTACCCTTATGTTTAGCGAAGCGAGTTTTTTTCGAAACCCTTCTCCGCCTTCCAGCCGATTTATGGTTACTTTTTTTCCTGATTTCAAATCAAAGAGTGTTAATTCCATGCTGTCCTCCTAAGACTTGGTATATACTGATTATACTATAGTAAATGTAAGAAGAAAGCTGAAAAGATAAAGAGTTGGCGCATATTAGTCCACTTTTTACATTGTCACTAAAATGCCTGAGAAAGGGATATAATACTATAAAACGAGGAGGACAAAATGGCTGAAACAGCATGGTTAAGTAAAAAACTCGGCAGTGGAAAGATCTTGTGTCAGGCGTGTGCACAAGCCTGTAAGCTGGACGAAGGTGAGTACGGTATCTGTGGTGTCAGAAAAGTCGAGAACGGCGAACTCAAACTGCTTGTGTACGGGCTTGCCGCCGCGGTAAACGTTGATCCGGTGGAGAAGAAACCGATGTTTCATTTTCTACCGCAAAGCAGGGCCTTTTCAGTAGGAACAGTAGGATGCAACTTCTCCTGCAAATTCTGTCAGAACTACGACATCTCCCAGTACCCTAAAGAGCACCATCACCAAATCGTCGGCCAGGAACTACTGCCTGAACGCATCGTCGAACTTGCGATAGAGAACGGATGCCAATCGGTCGCCTATACCTACAATGAACCGATCGTCTTTTTTGAGTACACCTACGATACGGCAAAACTGGCACATGAGAAAGGGCTGAAAAACATCTACGTCACCAGCGGCTATGAGACCCGCAAGGCCATTGACCTGCTCGCGCCGTATATCGACGGAATGAATATAGATATCAAGGCTTTTACGGATGAGTTCTACAAAGAGATCTGCGGTGCTCGGCTCAAACCGGTACTTGAAGCCGTCAAACATGCTCACGAAAAAGGGATCTGGATCGAAATGACGACGCTACTGATCCCGGGTAAGAATGACTCTGATGAAGAGATCCGCAATATTGCAAAATTTATAGCAGGGATCGACCCTTCCATCCCTTGGCATCTCTCCGCATTTCATCCGATGTACAAGATGCTTGATGTTCCCCACACTCCCGGATCAACATTGCGTAAAGCCTACAAAATAGCTCAGGAGGAAGGACTGAAGTACCTCTATGTCGGCAATATCGATGATGAAGATCATGAATCGACCTACTGTCCTGGTTGCGGCGAAAGGGTGATCGACCGGCAAGGACATATCGGGCAGTACGTCAACAACGAGCTTGATGAAAACGGAATCTGTCCATATTGCGGCTATGCTCTTGAAGGGGTATGGCACTGATAAAAGGATAGGAAATCGTTATTACCAACATCGGAGTATTTTTTCATAAAAGGGCCCTCAGTTTCTCCCATGCCCCGGAGAGACGTTTCGAAGAAACCGGTATTACAGTGCCAAGTTCAGGGGCAAATATAGATACCCTGTATTCATAAATGAGCGTTTCAAAGTGCCTGATCTCTTCTTCAAGCCCTGTTTTTTTATTTGTATCAAGAAAGGCCCTGGCCTCGTTGAGGTATAGCAAAAACGGCTCTAATCCGGCTGCCTTTGCCATATCTTTTAGGGGATTTACGTATGCCCTCCGGGCCCTGATAGTCAAAGCATTCAGGTATCGTGGCAGGTCGGGAAGCTGATCCAGCCTTGCATTTGCAGGAAAGTGCGGCGGAGTGAGTCTTATTAGCTCTGCTTCAAGGTCTTTAAGTACCGGAGAGCGGCTCTTAGTGTTTGTAATAGTATTTTGAAGACGCATAATTTCTTGCTTCGCTGTGATGTGGGCCTCAAATACTTCTTTCAGTAATTGTATGATCGGGCCGGCTTGCTGAAAAACTTTCCCCTCCAATTCCTTGGCCTTCTTAATAAGATCGGATCTGCTCGGGATTTGCTTCCAGGTTCCTAACAGTTCTCTGTAGAGAAAGGCATATATGGATTGACGCAGTTTCTGTGTACCTCCAAAGGCAATGCAGGCCTTTGGCGACAGATCGCCGGGGACACAGTTTCTTTTGAGATATCCAAGCTCTTTGCCCAGGTAATCAGCGAGGAGTCGCCTTGCCCCTTGTTGGGTTTTTGAAAGGGCTTCATCCTGATTGAGAAAAAGCCTTATACATACACTGTCATCTTCTACAACAAGTCCTGGAAAGGCCTTTATGGGATTGTCTTTGTCTCCTGAAGAGCTCATGACCGAACTCGGGAGATCTGGAAGATTTCCCAGATTGAGCCCGGACACTTCCCATCCGGCCTTGATCTTTAACCATTCGGGATCATTTTGGTCAAAAGTAGAAGGGGACTTTTTCCATCTATCCTGTATGCGGTTGAGGTCATGTCCTGAATCAAGGATTTTTCCATTCCGGTCTATTACCTCGAATCTCATCAAGAGGTGATGGGGGATGTCCTCAGACCGTGGCCACATTTTCCTTTCTATATGTATTTCATATTGCCTGAAAAGTTTTTCCTGTAATGAGCGAAGCAGGCCCTTCTCTGTTTTTTGGAGTTTTTTCCCTATATTTTCCGCGACCCTGGGTATTGGTACCAGGTGTTTGCGAATTTGCTTGGGCAACGATTTCAGGAGATAGGTAATCTTTTCCCGGAGCAGGCCTGGAACCAGCCACTCAAAGGGCTCAGGTGATAAAGAGCAAAGTATGCCCGAAGGGATCTTTACAGTAACTCCATCCGCCTCATCACCCGGACAAAAGCGGTAACTCAGAGAAAGCCTGTGTTCCGAGACCTTTATGTGTCCTGGAAACTGGGCGGCCACGTCGGTATCCGGGATTGATCTGAGCAGAGCTTCTTTTGTAAGGCATAGAGCAGGAACATCATTGTTGGCAATACGCAATGCCCTGGCAAGAGAACGCTCATTACATATCACTTCAGGCCCAAAGTTTTTCTTCCCCTTATAGGATTTGTCTCTGAACAGTATTTTTTCTATCTCACTCAAACCTTGGTCATAAAAGGAATAGAGGATTTCCTCGTCCACCATGATGTCCCGCCGTCTGGTCCTGTCCTCCAGGTCCTGAACCTCTGAGATCAGCTCAATATTATGGACAAGAAAGGGGTATTTGTTTTTAAACTCACCTGGAATCAGCGCCTGTCGTATAAAGATCTCCCTGGATTCGGTCGGATCAATTTTTCCGTATCTGACCTTTCGTCTTTCCACTATTGGGAGACCAAAGAGCGTAACCCTTTCCCATGCCATTACCTCTCCACGGCGTTTTTCCCAATGTGGCTCCGAATAACTGTGTATGCAAAGATCGCCAGCCAGTTTTTCTATCCATTCGGGCTCAACTGCAGCCACTGTCCTGGCAAAAAGCCTGGATGTCCGTACTAGTTCTGTTGCTACTATCCATTTAGGGCCTTTTTTGTAAAGTGAGGAGCCAGGAAAAAGGAAGACCTCTCTCCCGCGGGCTGCGAGGTAGCGGGACCCCTCCTGCTTAAGGGCAATCTGCCCCAAAAAGCCTGAAAGAACAGAACAATGAATGGACCTATTGATTGAGTGATTTGGTGATTTAGAAAATTTAGTGATTTGGTGATTTGGTGATTTGGTGATTTGGGGGAATTCTTCCGCTTCTCGGAGGATATCCATTATTTGATCATGGATATCCTTCCATTCCTGCATCCTGTTGTAGGAAAGAAAGTTTTCTCTGCAATATTTTCGTATCTGATTCCTGCTGCGCCCGGCTTTCAGCTCTTTGTGATAGGCATTCCACATCTTGATAAAGGTCAATAAATCAGAAGAAGGGTCTCTAAAGGAGCTGTGGGCGTGGTCTGCCTGGCTTTCTTTATCTGCTGGGCGTTCTCTAGGGTCCTGGATACTCATGGCCGACGCAATTATGACAACCTCTTTCAGTACATTCTCATGCCGGGCCTCAATGATCATCCTTGAAATTCTGGGATCAAGAGGCAGCCTTGCCATAATTCGCCCTGTCTTGGTCAGCCTGCCTGCTGCATTGAGGGCCCTCAATTCTCTCAGAGTGGTAAATCCCTCTTTTATGGCCTGGGAAGATGGGGCATCCACAAAAGGAAATTTATCAACAGGCCCAAGTTTCATTGCATAAAGACGCAGTATGACCTCGGCCAGATTTGATCTGCGGATTTCAGGCAGAGTGTATTCCGGCCGATCCTCATAGTCCTCTTCGCTGTAAAGCCGAACACAGACCCCGGCATGGACCCTCCCTGCACGTCCTGCCCTTTGGTCAGCGCTGGCCCTTGATATAGGAACGATTGGAAGTGCCTTTGTGCGGGATCTGACGTTATAGCGGGCAATTCGAGCCAGACCCGAATCCACGACATACATGATTCCAGGGACTGTAATGGAGGTCTCGGCTACGTTCGTAGCTACTACGATTTTCTGAACCTGGGCCGGCCTGAATATGCGCTTCTGGTCAGAAGCGGCCAGTCTGCCGTACATGGGAAGTACCAGGGCCTCATCCTTACACCCGGCCTTCAGGATCTTGACGGTTTCCAGTATCTCTCTTTCCGTGGGAAGAAAGACAAGTATGTCACCAAAGGGATCTTTCCTCCTAATCTCCTCCGTCGCAAAAATAACCTTTTCAACAGTAGTTATATCAGATTCTTCATCTTGTTCTATAGGTTTATAATTTATCTCCACTGGATAACCGCGACCTGCAATTTCTATTACCGGGACTTTGCCGAATGCCTGGCAGAAATGTGCAGTATCCATTGTAGCGGATGTGATAATAACCTTTAGTTCAGGCCTGACCGGCAGGAGTCTTCTGAGTATCCCCAGGAGGAAATCTATGTTCAGGCTTCTCTCATGGGCCTCATCTACAATTATGGTATCATATGCCCTGAGTTTGGAATCTTGCTGTATTTCAGCCAGGAGCATGCCATCCGTTACAAATTTGATCCTGGTTTCAGGCCCCGTACTGTCTCTAAAGCGTATTTTGTAGCCCACGAGTCGGGATCCTTGAGGCCCCAGTTCTTCGGCAACTCTGGCAGCCACAGTTATAGCCGCCACCCTTCTCGGTTGTGTACAGGCAATCTTCCTATGCGTACCCCTTCCTGCTGCGAGGCATATTTTGGGCAATTGAGTGGTCTTCCCGCAACCTGTCTCCCCGCTGACAATTATGACCTGGTTCTGTCTTACAGCAGAGACCAAATCATCCCACGCACTGCAGATAGGAAGACCAGGGAAGCAATCAGGAATCTGGAATTTAAAATCAGGAATTCTAATCCTCACTCTTAATTCTTCATTCTTTAAGGTAAGGATTGGTCTTTTTCTCTTGTCCAATAGTGGATGTCGGACTGTCCCCGTAATTGTGCCCGGGGAGCACTATGGTGGGATCAGAAAGTGGGAAAATGTGGGTCTTGAGGGACTTGATCAAGGTCTCAAAGGAGCCTCCCGGCAGGTCCGTCCGGCCGACAGCACCGACAAACAGGGTATCTCCTGTAATTATATAACCGTGCCCGTAAAGGCATACTGATCCAGGAGAGTGCCCAGGAGTGTGGATTACCTCAAACCTGAGATTGCCGACCTTGATCACATCTCCGTGGGCAATATATTCATCTGCCGGAGGAGCCGGCTCAAAGCCCCAAGCCCTGAACATTTCAGCCGTCTCAGGGTTTCTGAACATGATGTCGTCGGCTTTGTGCATCAACACCGGTGCCCCGGTAAGGGCCTTCATTCTCTGATTTCCGCAAGTATGGTCCGGGTGACCATGAGTATTAACTATATAACGCAGGGTAAGGCCGGAATCGGTGATTTCTTTTGCCAGTTTTTCTTCACTCCCTGCGGGATCAATGATCATGGCCTCGCCTGTATCAGGACATCCTATTATATAGGCCTGAACATCCAGGGGGCCAACTGTATAGATTTTTAATATCATCCGGTCTGTGTTTCCTTCCATTTATAGGGGCAGACCTGCGTGTCTGCCCAAACAACGGGCGAACACACAGGTTCGCCCCTACAACGGGTTTATTGAATATTTACGGGACATATTGGTTCATGGTTTTTTTAACCGCATAGGTCGCAAGATCTTGCTCCAAATCTTATCGCCGTCGGCATCTGACTTGAGGAGATAGACCTCGCAGTTGCCAACCACACCATACGAGGCCGTTTTCCCAACTATAATATAGCCATTGTCAACGGTCTGTCGAACTGAATATCCGCTATTAAACTCGTATCTCACGAAGGTTCTGTTCCAGACCTCGTTGCCTTTGGCATCTGTCTTAATGAGGTAAAGGTCACTGCTACCTGTATTGTCATGGGAGCATGTACTCCCAACAATAATATACCCCCCGCCTATAATCTTCTGGACTGAGTATCCCTGATCCCTATACTTTCCTCCAAAGACCTTATACCAGGTCCTGTTACCATCATTATCTGTCTTGATGAGGCAGATGTCACTGTACGATGCACCGTGGGGCCATGTAGTCCCGGCAATGATATAGCCGCCATCATCAGTCTGCTGGACTGATCTTCCGGAATCCCGATCGTTCCACCCGAAGGTCCTGCTCCAAACCTCGTTGCCTTCAGCATCCGTTTTGATGAGATAAATGTCATCTTTCCCTGCGCCAAAGGAATCAGTCTGCCCGGCAACAACATATCCTCCGTCACTGCTTTCCTGAACTGAATACCCGTAATCCCGACCGCTTCCTCCAAAAGTTTTGCTCCAGACCTCGTTGCCTTCAGCATCCGTTTTGATGAGATAAATGTCATCTTTCCCTGCGCCAAAGGAATCAGTCTGCCCGGCAACAATATATCCTCCGTCACTGCTTTTCTGAACCGAATACCCGTAATCCCGACCGCTTCCTCCAAAAGTTTTGCTCCAGACCTCGTTGCCTTTGGCATCTGTCTTGATAAGGTAAACATCACTAAGCCTGTGACCGTGAGGCCATGTCGTCCCGGCGATGATATAGCCGCCATCATCAGTCCGCTGGAGTGAATGCCCCTGATTCACGTCTCCTGACCTGAAGCTTTTACGCCAGACCTCGTTGCCTCCGGCATCTGTCTTGAGGAGTAAGACGTTACTGTACATCCCACCAAGAATCCATGTAGTCCCTGCAATGATGTATCCACCATCATCAGTCTGTTGGACCGCATTTCCCGAATTCCGATAACTCTTCACTGTTTTCTTTTTCCATCTGTATCCGTGGGAGTGAGTACTCCAGAAGACGGTCAACGATATTATGCATAAAAAAAGTAGAACTTTATTAACCAAGGCCGTGGAATTCATACGATGTCAATCTGTTTGCGTTTCCTTCCGTCTCCTTTTGAGTGCAAAGCTGCCTGCGGAAAGACCGGCGATGCAACCTTCTCCCACGGCCTTTGCCATCTGAAATGGAGGGCCGCATATGTCACCTGCCGCATAGATGCCAGGTATGTTGGTAGCCTGTTTTCTATCAATGATAATATAAGTAAATTTTTCCGGATCCAGGCTCACTCCCAGAAAGGCCGCGAGCTGCATGGCCCCCTTGGCGCCTTTTTCAATAAAGAGTCCATCAAGGGAAAGTTCTGTGCCGTCGCTGAGTATAATGGCATCCAGCTTATCCGTGCCCTTGATTTCCTTTACTTTGGACCCGGCAGCCATTATCACATTGCCTTTTTCCAGCTCTGCCTTGAGCGCAGGGTTCACCTTCAGATCCTTAGTTATTATGAGCGTTACCTTTTTAGCTATTTTACTCAGAGTGACTGCACCATGGGCAGCAGCGCTCCCGTCTCCCACTACTGCCACCACAGCATCCCTATAGAAATTTGCGTCACAGTCAACACAGTAGCTGATTCCTTTGCCGACCAGGTCCTTTTCTCCTTTAAGCCCGAGGCCTTTACGTGTTACTCCGGTCGAAATTATCAGGGCATATGCAGAGTAAGTCTTTCCGCTCTCGGTAGTCACCTGGTATGCTTCATCCTGAAGGACAGCAGTCGCTACAACGTCTTCTTTTAAAAGTTCCGCCCCAAAATATTCTGCCTGCTGCATACCTGCTGATAGGAGCTCCTTTCCTGTCTTGACTCCGGGCACACAGCAGTAGTTTTCAATATGGGCCTTGTACAGACTGCTGGATTCCGGACGGCCCAGTACCAGCACCCTGGCCTTTTTTCTTGCCGCATGAATTGCAGCCTGCAGACCGGCAGGTCCTGTCCCAAGAATAATTACGTCATATAAAGGAATAATCTTTTCGCTTTTTTCGTCCATATTCTTTCTATTTCCTAGTAAGTTATTTATTTCTGTTTCCCTGATATCTGGTATTCTTCCATAAACCATGCGCCAAGATCCATCATCTTGCATTTTTTACTGCAAAAAGGCCTATAGGGATTTTCCTCAAAAGAAACTGGCTTACCACATCTGGGGCATTTAAATATTCTGGTATCAGTAAAACTTTTTTTCATAAAGAGCCTTAACATGTCGAAACTGGAAATTAGAAATTAGATAATGCATCTACATCTTTGTGTTTTTCCCAAAGGCAAGTTTCAAACTTCACTGCCAAATATCTTTATCTTATTAGATTTGAAGTGAAGGCCTGCGCTTACGTCCACGGGTTGTTATAAGACCTATAACCCAACCAACTATAAGAATCCCGCCACCGGCTAAAAACCACTTTATTTTGCTATTATCCCTGAGATGTTCATTCTCCTGCTGGGCTATGGTATATTTATGTTTTACTTCCTGGAGTTCCTCTGCTGTTTCTGAAAGGGCCTGTTTGAAATTTAGTACATCTGCAGCATCTTCTTTAAGGCTATCATAGTTTTTTCTGGTTTGATCTCTGTCCAGAATACAGGCTTTCAAGTCCTGCTCATACTGATTCCGGGCCTCTGAGGCTTCATCCAATTGTTTGCTAATCTCGGTTGTCTGTTTCTTAAGTCGATTTCTCTGAGTCCGTAATGAAGCGACCACACCCTTTAAAGGTAGAGAATTGCTTAGATACCTTCTAAGCATCCACCCTTCCTTGCCGTTTGATGTACTTACCCTGGCCCAGGCCCCGTCTTCCTCCAGCAGTTCCACCTGACTACTGTCTTGTATCACGGCAAGAATCCTGTATTCTTGACCCTTGCCACTTCTTAAGGGTATCTCTGCGCTAGGTTTCACGTACCAGGATTCAGCCAGCAACGCCGACGGAATAAAGAAAAGGCTGCTAAAGATGATTGCTGTTACGGAATACAACAGCATCAAGTAACTTGGTAGAATCTTTAAATTCATTTCCATGAGCTTTATAACCATTACCTCTGTATTTTTATATTATATACTATATAATGTCTGAACGGAAACCCCAAATTTTGTTTTCTCAGTTTAGGCCAGAGACAATTAACATATTAAGTTTACTTCCTTTTTTAAATTCAAAATTCAACATTTAGAATTCAAAATTGTGTCTGAACGGTTTTTTCGTTCAGGCACTATATAGTGTCTGAACGGAAACCCCAAATTTTGTTTTTTCAATTGTTTGTGTGCGTCGAACGAGTATAGCGAGCGGGTGGCAAATTTTCATGCTCGGGGGTGACGAAAGGCCTCGTCGTGAACATTTAGGTCGATTTCCTTGGTATTTGTCTTGCGGCCGGCGGTGATGAAGGGTTATAAAGAGTTGAATTTTATCATTGATTCATTATGACAAAATAAACATTAAAAAAAGGAGTGGAGTATGAACATTTTGGCTTTTGGACCCAATGGAAGTGGTAAAGGAACCCAAGGCGCGATTATCAAAAAAAAATATGGTATCGCCCATATCGAGTCGGGTGCGATCTTCCGGAAAAATATCGGCGAAGGGACAGAACTTGGTTTAAAGGCCAAGGAATATATTGATAAAGGTGATCTGGTTCCGGATGATATTACAATCCCGATGATACTCGACCGGCTCAAGGAAGACGATTGTAAGAATGGCTGGCTTCTGGACGGTTTTCCCAGGAACAAAGTCCAGGCGGAAACCCTTGCAAAGGCCTTGAAGGACGAAGGTATGGATCTGGATTACGTCTTGGAGATCATCCTGGACCGGGAGGTAGCCAAACTGCGAATCATGGGTCGCCGACTCTGTGTTAATGATAATAACCATCCCAACCATATTGCGTTTGATGCTATTAAACCTGTGGAAAAAGACGGCAAACTTGTCTGCCGGGTATGCGGCGGTGATCTTATAACAAGGCCTGATGATCAGGACGAGGAAGCCATCAACAAGCGCCATAACATTTACTATGATGATACGACTGGAACAATGGCTGCGGTCAACTTTTTCAAGAATTTAGAAGGTCCTAAAGTTATTTCAGTGGACGGAACGTCCTCTATCCAGGAAGTGTCCGAATCTATTATGAAAAAGCTGCCTTAGAATTAATCAGGATCAGAATTAAATAGAAAAAGCGGAGGCGAAAACGCCTCCGCTTTTATTTTGTACGTATATAAGGGCCTGGAAAAAAATAACATGGAAACTATTTTCCAGCTTCCCACCAGGTCAGAAGCCCAAGCTCAAACTTGTGGCTGAGTTCTTTCTGGAAAGGATAACATCTAATAGTAAAACCTATCCGCCCGCTTGAAAGACAGAGTAGTGTTCCTTCAAAGACAGATCCTCCTCCTTCTTGCTGCCCATTTATGGGAAGCATCGGTAGTGGATGGCCTTCCGGGATCTCTCCTTTATCGTCCAGTCGACCAATATACGCCTCAACCCGCACCTCTTCAGGATCCAGCCCGCCAAGATCCAGTACGGCCTTGATCGGCAAACGATCCCCGACCTTTGGCGATCCGTTGATCGGGACCTGCAAATCAAGTATTTTGACTTTGTGCCATACTTCTGATGTCTCCCGTTTCCAGCGGGACAACTCCCTGGCCTCCTTCCAGTTATCCTTTGCTAACAAGTGCCATTTGGAGATGTTGGGCAGATAAAACCGGCTGGCATATTCTTCCACCATGCGGTTTGTATTGAAATAAGGACACACGGTCTGGATAGAATTCTTCATCATCTCAACCCATCCATGGGGTATATCATGGGCAGATCTATCATAAAACAGTGGCACTACGGTATTTTCAAGCAGTTCATAGAGAAGCCGGCTTTCCACCTCATCCTGGTATTCGCGATCTTCATACTCCTCACCCGCACCTATAGCCCAACCATTGTTGCCTTTATAACCTTCACACCACCAGCCATCAAGGATGCTCAGGTTGATTCCGCCGTTGGCCGGAACCTTCATGCCGCTGGTCCCGCTGGCCTCCATTGGGCGCAGAGGGGTGTTAAGCCAGACGTCTACTCCCTGGACCAGGTACCTGGCCACTTCTATGTCGTAATTTTCAATAAAGACTATGTACTTTCGAAACTCCGGAGTGTTGGCCATTTGCACTATCTTGTGGATGAGTTCCTTGCCGTACTTATCCTGTGGATGGGCCTTGCCACTGAAGATGATCTGTACAGGACGCTCTTCATTAGTTAGTATCTGCCTGAGCCTGTCAGGATCTCGAAAGAGCAGGGCGGAACGTTTGTATGTTGCAAAGCGCCTGGCAAAGCCTATGGTAAGGGCCTCAGGATCCAGGACCTCGTCAGCCAGCTTCATCTGGTAACCTGGGGCACCTTTTGCCTGAAGCTGCTTTCTGAGCCTTGCCCTGGAAAAAGATATAAGTCCCTCTCTCAATCTTTCTTTACTTCTCCATAGCTCAAAGTCAGGGATTTGCTCGCTCCTTTTCCAAATAGCGTGATTTGTGGGCTCATCGATCCATCTTGATCCTAAATATCGTTCATACAGCATGGACATCTCACTTGATAGCCAGCCGAGTATATGTATTCCGTTAGTGACATGGGTTATCGGGATCTCGTGCTGTGGAATCTGGGGCCATATGCCACCCCACATCTTTTGTGTGACCTCACCGTGAAGCTTGCTCACGCCGTTGGTTTGAGATGCCATATTGATAGCAAGTACTGCCATACAGAATTCTTCAGCCTGATCACCGGGATTGATCCTTCCAAGGCCAAGGAATGCATCAATACCAATGCCCATTTCATTTGCCAATCCTGTGAAGTACCGGCGGATCATTTCAGGCGGGAAGCGGTCTATTCCTGCAGGGACAGGGGTATGAGTAGTAAATATGCTTGTGGCACGCACGGTCTCCAGGGCCACGTCATAAGGCAGACTGTCCTTGCGCATTATCTGGTTGATACGTTCCAGTGCCATGAAGGCGGAATGGCCTTCATTCATGTGGCAGACCGAAGGGCACTGGCCAAGGGCCATTATTAACTTTATTCCCCCAATGCCCAGCACTATTTCCTGCTGGAGCCTGGTTTCAAGGCTGCCGCCATAGAGATACGAGGTAATCTGTCTATCTGAACGGGAATTTAATGGGACATCAGTATCCAGGTTATAGATTTTGACACGGCCTACATTAAGGGACCAGACCCGTATGTGGACCTCTCTGCCCTCAAGCTCCACCTGGACTGTCAAAGGGTTTCCTTCTTTGTCCCTAACCAGGTTTACCGGCATATTGTAGAAATCATTTGAGGGATAGGTCTCAAGCTGCCATCCATCAGGATTGAGATATTGTTGAAAATACCCGTGTTTATAAAGAAGACCAATTCCTATGAGGGGAAGCCCCAGATCACTGGCCGACTTCATGTGATCACCAGCAAGGATTCCAAGCCCCCCGGAATATAGAGGAAGGCTTTCATGCAGGCCGAACTCAGCAGAAAAGTATGCTATTATCCCGTCATCCCGATTCTCACTGATCTTTTTATACCATGTCTGGGCATGTAGATAACGTTCCAGTTCCATTTGCACCTTTTCCATTCTGGCAAGAAAGACATCATCCCCCTCAAGCCTTTCCAGCCTGGGTTGCTCAATGGTGCCCAGCAAGGAAACCGGGTTATGTTTGCACCTCTCCCACAATTCCCGGTCCATGTCCTGAAAGAGATGGATAGCCTCAGGGGTCCAGGTCCACCAAATATTACGAGCAATAGTCATCAGCGGCATCAAACGATCAGGCAGGCTGGGAACAATTGTAATGCTTTGAATTGTGAGCATTGTCAGGGTATCCTTGCAGATGGAGTATTTTGAGCAGAATCACTTATGAATAATAAGCTGCCCATCTTCAACGTCAACTAAAACTTCGCCTCCTTTTGAGAGTCCGTGGAATAGAATGGCGTCAGACATTGGGTCTTTTATCTCCTGTTGTAAAATACGAGCCAAAGGACGTGCTCCAAATTGAGGATCATATCCCTTTTGGGCAAGCCAGGACCTGGCAGCAGGTGTGACATTCAGTTTGATCTTGCGTCCGGATAACTGCTCCCGGATTTCCCCCAGGAGTTTGTCCACTACCTGCTCCATTGCTGAAACGGTCAAATGGCTGAAAGATATAACAGCCTCCAGCCGGTTACGAAATTCCGGGCTGAAGATCTGTTTTATTATATTCTCCCCTTTGTATTGGCTGTCTTCCACCTTTGCACCAAAACCAATTATCTGGCTTTCCATCTCTCTTGCCCCTGCATTTGAGGTCATAATCAATATCACGTGACGGAAGTCTGCCCTCTTACCTGTATTATCGGTAAGGGTGGCATAATCCATAACCTGAAGCAAGATGCTAAAGAGATCGGGATGGGCCTTCTCTATTTCATCCAAAAGTAGAACACAGTATGGGTGCTTACGAATGGCCTCGGTAAGAAGACCTCCTTGATCAAATCCAACATAGCCGGGAGGCGCACCAATGAGCCTGGCCACAGCATGCTTTTCCATATATTCGCTCATGTCGAATCGCTGGAAGTGTACTCCAAGCACTGCAGCGGTCTGCCGGGCAAGCTCCGTCTTTCCAACTCCTGTGGGTCCCATAAACAGAAAAGAGCCGATAGGACGCTCAGGATGAGAAAGACCGGCCCGGGAACGCTTGATGGCTTTTGATAAGATTTCTACAGCTTCATCTTGGCCGAAGACCAAGGATTTTATGGATTCTTCGATTTTTTCAAGACGAAAGCGGTCCGACTGAGTAATAGTCTTTGCAGGCAATCGGGCCATCTTGGCAATTACATTTTCGATGTGACGTGTAGTAACAAGCCTTGGCCTATTTCCACCATTGCCTGAAAGTCTCAATACAGATGCCGCTTCATCTATTACGTCAATAGCCTTGTCCGGCATATAACGATCTGTAAGGTATCTACCTGATAGTTCAGCCGCAGATTTCAGGGCACTATCAGTGTACTTTATTCCATGGTGCTTTTCGTAATGTGACTTCAGCCCCTTAAGGATTTTCACCGTCTCTCCCACACTAGGTTCCAGAATCTCTATCTTTTGAAAACGCCTTGAAAGTGCGCGATCCTTTGCAAAAAAATTCCTGTATTCCTCATAAGTGGTTGAACCTATACACCTTAGCTCACCATTTGCCAGGGCCGGCTTAAGAATATTTGAGGCATCCAGAGACCCTCCACTGGTGGCTCCTGCTCCCACGACAGTATGGATTTCATCAATGAAAAGTATTGCCCTGGGACACTTTTTGATCTGGGCAATAACCGCTTTGAGCCTGGTCTCAAACTCCCCTCTGTATTTGGTGCCGGCAAGAAGCGATCCCATATCCAGAGTATACATTTCCGTGTCTTGTAAAGGCTCAGGCACTTCGCCTTGCCCGATTTTTAGTGCCAATCCTTCAGCCATGGCCGTCTTGCCTACTCCGGGGTCGCCCACGTAAATAGGATTATTCTTTCTGCGTCTGCAGAGGATCTGCATTGTACGTTCCAGTTCCACCTTTCGTCCAACAAGCGGGTCAATTCCTCCATCAGCAGCCTTCTTCGTGAGATTTATAGTAAAGGCATCGAGGGCACTTGCTGGTTTTGTTGAGGATTTTGCCTGTTTCCCAGCTTGGGAATCTATCTTTCTTTGGGGGCTAATGGTTTGATAAGAACCAGTTCGCTCAATCCCATGTGATATGTAATTCAGTATATCCAGCCTGGTGATTCCCTCCTGATTAAGAAAATGCGCTGCATAGGAATCTTCCTCGGTCATCACTGAAGCAAGAAGATCTCCTATGTCGGCCTCTTCTTTTTCTGCGGACTGTACATGCATAATGGTCCGCTGGAGCACCCTCTGCAGGATTACCGTGGGTTGGGGGCCTTCTTTTTGATCGTTCGGCAATTTCTCAAGGTGAGTCTCAAAAAATGTTTCAATTCTGGATTTCAGCCGGTCAGGATTGCCCCCACATGCCATTATGGCATTCTCTCCCTTTTGGTGGTGAATTATTGCAAAAAGCAAATGCTCAAGAGATAGATATTCATGATGCCTAATATGAGCCTCCCGAGCCGCTGCACCTAACATTATTTCCAAGTCTTTGCTTATCATTTTTTTACCTTTCTATATATATTCCATACTGGCCTTAAGGGGAAAACCTGCTTCCTTCGCATTTATGTGAACGGCCTTTACCTTTGTTTCTGCAATCTCACTGGTATAATATCCACAAATCCCAAAACCGTTGCAATGCACATTCAACATGATCCTTGTTGCCTCTGACGATGACTTATGAAATATATCTTCCAAGATCCGTACCACAAAATCCATTGTCGTATAATCGTCGTTATATAACAAGACCTTACACATGGGCGGTTCCTCGTTTTCCTTCTCTGCAACGTCTTCCAATTGGTCTTGATTCTCAAGGTCGAGCCAGCTCATTTTTTCGCACTTCCTAATTCTAGTTCGTCATATTTGGAAAATATCTGGAAAAAACTAAAAATATTAAATACTAAGTGTTGATAAATGATAAATCTTTTCCATTCTTTTTCCATAATTCAAAATTCAAAATTCAACATTTATTTGTGCGTCTTTATGGTCTCCAGGATACTCAATCAGCATAAGAAATTCCCTGTTGCCTTTTGCTCCGAGGATAGGTGATGGCGTAACTCCTATGACAGTCAGTTTCAATTTATTGCAAAATAAAATTAGTCTATCCAAGACCTCGTAGTGAAGCTTTGGGTCTTTTACTATTCCGCCTTTTCCAACTTTTCCTTTCCCAACCTCGAATTGAGGTTTTACAAGGGCAATAATACGACTCTCCCGATTCATAAATGGAAGAATAGAGGGTATTACCAGCCTGAGTGAAATAAATGACGTATCTATTGTAGCTAGATATATTTGAGAATCCAAGACGTCAGGAGGCAAATATCGTATATTGGTCCGTTCGATAGGCACAACCCTTTCGTCATTCCTCAAACGCCAGTCTAGCTGACCGTAGCCAACATCCACTGCGTAAACCTTTGCTGCCCCTTTCTGGAGCAAACAATCTGTAAATCCTCCGGTAGATGCCCCAACGTCCATACAAACAAGACCGTGAACATCTATTACAAAATACTCGAGTGCGTGCGCAAGTTTCAGTCCACCACGGCTCACATAGAGATTCAGGTTCTCAGCAAGCTCTATTTGAGCATCAGCAGAAAACCGGTGTCCTGCTTTATTAATGATGTGTCCTTCAACTCGGACCTTGCCGGTACTAATGAGAGCTTGGGCCTGATTTCTTGAAGTGGCAAGCCCTTTCTGCAATAAAATAAGGTCAAGCCGTAATAATTTTTTTGCCAAAATAGTTAATTTTATGGTAGCTCTTAAGTTAAAGTAGTATTTAGTGTCTAAACGGAAAAGCTGTTCAGACACAATTTTGAATTCTGAATTCTAAATTTAAAATTTAAAAAAGGGAATAACCTTTTAAAATAAATTGAGGAATTAAAATCAATAAGTACCTTCAATCCCTCAATTATCAGTAAGGCAATTTTTGCTATTTGTAAAATAATTTAAAGATATAAGGAATACAAAATGGTTGTTACAAAAGAAAAAATTTTGGATGTACTAGAGAAGATGAAGGACCCGGGCCTCAAAAAGGGCCTTGTAGAGCTTGGGATGATTAAAGATATTGAGATAGCCGGCTCAGCAGTCCTTGTTACCGTGGCCCTTACCGTGGCCAGCTATCCTATGAAGAATCAGATCAAGGACGATGTCGAGAAAGCTATACACAACGTAGAGGGTGTGAGTGAAGTCAAAATAATTCTCACTGCCATGACATCTGAGGGGAGAGCAAAGCTGTTAGGCCAAAAGCCATCTGAGATGCAGGGAATAGAAAAGGTAAAGTGCATAATTGCTGTTGCCAGCGGGAAGGGTGGGGTAGGCAAGACTACCGTTACTGTGAATCTGGCAATTGCACTTTCAAAAAAGGGTTTTAAGGTAGGGATCCTTGATGCTGACATGCATGGTCCGGATATTCCGATAATGCTTGGCATCCACGAGCGGCCTTTAGGTTCTAAGGGCATGCTTCTACCAATTGAGAAATTCGGTCTCAAGGTTGTATCTACAGGCACTTTGGCAGGGGAGGGGGTGCCGATAGTCTGGCGAGGCCCTTTGGTAACCAAGGCTATTAAAGAGTTCCTGGGACATGTGGCCTGGGGAGAGCTGGACTATCTATTGATAGACCTGCCTCCCGGTACAGGTGATGCTCCTCTGACTATGGCGAAATTAATTTCTCTTGACGGTGTCATAATAGTCACTACTCCTCAAAAGGTTGCCCTTGCCGATGTGCGTCGATGTGTTGGTCTATTCGTAGGTCAAAATGTCCCGATCTTTGGGATAGTGGAAAACATGTCTTTTCTTCGTGTTCCAGGTGTATCTGAAGGACAAATCCTGGAGGTGTTCGGTAGTGGAGGGGGAGAAAAAATTGCCAAAGCATTCGAGGTCCCTTTATTGGGTAAGGTTCCACTGGACCAGAAGATCAGAGAGGGAGGTGATGCTGGTAAACCCATGACCCTCGATACTGATAGCGAGTGTGCCAAGATATTTGACAGTATAGCGGAAGAACTTTTGGAACATATAAGAAAATGACTTAGATTATTAACTTAACATATGTATATAATGTAAGTTTTAGGCATCTGGAAATTACAATGTCAAACAGGGTTATCCCCCAAGCTTCAAAGGCCTTTGAAAAAATCGCAGAGGCCTATGACTCCTGGTATGATGATAATCCCCTTTTTCAGTGTGAACTTAATGCCTTAAATGAGGTCGTTTCAGCATCCCCCTTTTCTTTGGAGGTGGGTATAGGTTCCGGACGTTTTTCTCATGCCCTGGGTATACGATATGGCGTGGACCCAGCTCACGGGCTATTGGCATTGGCCAAGAATCGCGGAGTGATCTCTATACAGGCCATGGCCGAAGCTTTACCATTCAAAAAGAATAGCCTGGAGCAAATATTTTTCATCTTTTCCTTTTGCTTTTTAGAAGATTCGTTTAAGGCCTTGCAGGAAGCAGCAGGTGTTCTCAAGAGGGGTGGCTTATTAATAATCGGATTTGTACCCAAGGATTCAAACTGGGGAAGCCTCTACGAACAAAAAAAACGGGAAGGACACCCTCTTTATAAATACGCCTCGTTTTTTTGCTTGGAAGACCTGTTGTCAAATATTGAAAAGGCGCATTTTCGTATATTAGGTGGGACTTCTACTCTTTTCCAATCTCCAAAATTGAAAAAATATCACCCAGAGAAACCTATAAAGGGCCTACACTCCAAAGCCGGATTTATTGTTTTGGTAGCTGAAAAAGACTTTGAACATTCTTAATGGAGGCAAACCATGATAGATACTGAGACCGGATTGCGAAATTTGGAGGGCTTTGTTGAAGATCTTAAGCATGAACTCGTCCGAGTTAGAGAGCACAAATATCGGACAACTCTGCTTCTTGTGGAAGTGGATGATAGAATAAGTGCGGATGAACCTCACAAGGGATCTGGCCTTGAGGAAGTTTCTAACAATCTTTCCGAAATATTAAGAAACAATGATTCCATATATAGGATAGCCAAAAATAGGTTTGTTGCGATCTTGCCGACAACATATGAGGCAGGAGGGGAGGCGGCTGCCTTGAGGCTCAAGAAGTTGATTCCAAAGAAAATCAAAGAGCGTCTGAATATACCTTTTTCCATATCTGTTGGTGTCCTGAGTATAGACCCGCAAGGAACAACGGATCATACAAAGTTGCTTGACTCCCTTGAAAGAGACCTCTTTAGAGACCAAGACTGTCAAAAACTTGACTTTGAATTAATTAAAAGGGAACCAAAAAAGGAAAAAACAGGGCATGTTGTGATATTGGGCATCAAATCTCAAGAATTGGATGCAATGGCTTCTATTTTATCACTTAAAGATTATGAAGTTCATTTCACCAGTAGCCGGGAAAAGGGCCTTAATGCCTTAAGAGGACAAAAAAAAGGAATTCTGATTATCGATCCTGATATCTCTTCGGAGACAGGGCTTGAGATATGCAAAAAGGTTCGTTCAGATCGAGAATTACACGATATATATATTATTTGCCTTCAGAAAAATCCCAACAAGGACTTATCTGTATTAGCAGATGAGATCCTGCCGGTAGACATTGGAATAGACCAGATTGTTAGAAGTGTTTCATCTGGTTTCAGGATTATGGATTTTAAAAAAGAAATTTTAAAAATTCCTATGCTTCTTGATATTCTTGATTTTATTGGGCGCGCATCTCACCAATTAAACCAGCCGTTACAAATAATTATCGGAAAGATCGAAATTTTGCTTTTAAATATGGAACAAGATGGGAATGTTGCCGCAACGTTAAAAGAAATTCGAAAACAGGCCTTGCGCACAGCAGACATCAATCAAAAAATCAGTCGCCTGACGAAACACGATATTTCCAGTGAACTTAGTCTCGAGTGATTCAAGAATTTAGGAATTAAAATCAACAACATGGATTCAATGGCATGGTTTTAGTTACTAAACAGTATTTATTTTACATAATATATATTATGCGACATTAACAATAACCGAGAAAAAATTGCCTCCTGCCTTCCGGTGTCTTTTATTCTGAAAATCTGTTGAGCCTCTGTTATTTGTAGTTTTGGCTTTTGCGGAAAAAGCGTGAGGTTGGAGTTAGGAGAATCTTAATCTTCTTGAGGAGGAAAAAATATTGTCTTGGTTTATAAAATTCTTCAGCATGCTCTGTGCGACCTTATCAGCATCTACTTTATAAGTACCCTTCCGTACCTGTTCTTTCAATAACTGTATTCTGGCAGCCCGTTCAGGGTCTGGAATATTCATTTTGCAATAATCGAGAACCTGAAGACAGCTTATTTCTATCTGCTGAATTCGAATTTTTCATGTCTAAAAACTCCTAATCAACAATTTATGTTCTTATTATCGGCAGGAACACGCAATATCTTAAATTTTGTACGTTTAGCATCTAGCTAAGAGGAAAAACCTTGGCAGGAGTGAAGACTTAGCACGACGTCATAGTCAGAGGTAAGATGGGGATGAGCCAATTATTTATTTTTTTGGCTCATCCCAGGTCTTATTACAGAATTCGTATATTTTGAGCATAGACATACTTTACCTGAACACGGGATATGAACCCCGAAAAAAATTCCGGTCTGGCTGATATAGCCAGCTATAGTTACCTTCTTTTACTGGCTTTACTCGACGTGAGTGCTTTTTATTCCACTGATTCGGACAGCTTTGTCCCAGGCTTGAATTTTACTACTTTCTTGGCAAGAATTTCCATGGGTTTTCCTGTGCGCGGATTGCGACCTGTACGAGCTTTCCTCTCAGTTACGGAAAAAGTCCCAAAACCTACCAGGGTCACCTTCTCTCCAGCGTTGAGTGCCTCAGTGACAGCTTCCATAAATCCATTTAATGCCTTGTCCGCAGCAGTTTTGAAAATGCCGGATGACTTTGCCATACGATCTACCAGTTGTCCCTTGTTCATGTTACCCTCCATTTATATTATTTTAAGTTATACTTTGATCCTCAGATCAAAATAGCGAAATCCTATATTCTGTAAAAAGCCTTGAATTTTCGTCCATTGCCCTTCTACATCTAACCTTTCCTCTTCCGAAACCTCCAAATACGCACTATTTCCTTCCACATGCAATTTTGTATTCTCCATCTGCATGTCAGTTAGAAATTCTTCGGCAGATTCTATCTTTTTAATTAATTTTTTTGTAATAAAAGTTCCGGTGACCACTCTGGTCGCAAGGCACGACTGACTGGGCCGATCCCATGTTGGCAGACATAACTTGGCACTCAATCTCCTTATATTGTTTTTATTCAGATTACAATATACAAGAGGCTTTTTTACTGATAATTCTTGTATTGCCTTGAGGCCCGGTCTATCGTTATTAAGGTCATCCAACTGGGTTCCGTCCAGCAGATTCGAAATTCCATGTTCTCGACAAACTGACCATAGTTCATGGTACATTGCATACTTGCAATAATAGCATCTGTCACTCCCATTTTCCCTGATACAATGGAAATCGAATGGATACCAAGGCACTTCCTTGAGCGGCATGCCGATTCTATCAGCAATGCTATGTGCCCAGGTTTGCTCCTTCCCGGACAGAAAAGGCGATACAAGGAGAAAGGGAACAACCTGCCCAGGACATGCATCCCTCGCTATTCTCAGCAGATAGGTACTGTCTACTCCACCCGAAAAAGCAATGCCAACCCCACCCTTCATGCTACTCAGGTATTCTATCAATAATTCAGAGCTTCTTGATTTGTTGATCAAACTGTGTTTTTGGTTGACAAGAGTTCCTGGGGCTCTCCAAGTACAAATCGGCCCTCACTAATCCATTTCTTGAGTATCTCTGCAATCTCCCGTGCCCTGACATAGCTGGAGAGAGGAGCGGTCTGGACGTCTTTCCCTCCTATCCTTATGGTTCCGCTTCTTAATTGTGCATAAGTGACTTCCGTAAGGCATGTGCTTTTCCCCAAGGGATAATCATGACCGTAATCAATGACCTGGGTTACAATATCCTCATCGGATATAGCTGTTCGCATGGCCATCTCTTCGTTAAGAATTGGTATTGGTATTCCGAGCCCTACAGCAAGGGAACAACCATAACCAAGGATACTCACGCCCACTAGCCACCGAGGGTGCATCTGTTTGAGATCGCCGGTTACCATAAGCGTACCTGCGGGTTTGCGCGGCAGGCCTTTTTCATTTCGAGGAATATCAGGATTATGCTGGGTCCCGGCAGAAAGCACATAACCCGGCCCGCCGCCTAAGAAGATGCGCGTACCAGTGCCGATAGTTTGATAGTATGTGTCATTCAGTAACGGACTTAACTGCCCGGAAGTGCAGTAGTTAGCATTGCCAAGCCTTGGTCGCAAAGTGCCCATGTATGTATAAATGGTTTTTTTGGTAACATTTACTGCGCAGTTATAATTCTGGAATGAATTTCTAGGATTACAGAGCCGGGCAAAAGGCAGATCCGCAAGGGTGACTTTTTTATCTAAGCACCGGCTTGGATAACAATGGGTCCCATAAGACTCGGCTGTTAAATTTATTGACTTACCAGCCACTAAATCCTGTATTACATGTCCGCCTCCATAGAGAAACTCCCCAGGATAGACATTGTTGAGAGGGTCGTTGTTGCGAGGTTCTGTAGCCCCTAAATACACATCCAGTGCAGCAAGACCGGCATAGGCAGGCACGCCGTTAAGCCATACTTTGGCGGCCTTTATCCCTGGCACACAAGGCCCGATATTGATGAAAGCGCCGGAAGAACACATCGGGGAAAAAGTACCGGTAGTCACAACGTCTACCTTTCTTGCTGCCTCAACTTCCCCATGTTTCCGGACAATGCCGATCATCTCCTCGGCAGTAACTACGACTGCTTTCCCGGATCGGATCTTTTCGTTTATTTCTTGAAAAGTTTTATTGACTTGATAATGAGCCATACTCAAATTCCGTAGCTGTTTTAGTCCAGTATAGAAACTACCTTGTGGTCTTCATCCTCTAATGCCTGGACAATAGCCGATAAGTCTACTTTTTCCAGCCTGATGTAATAGATCTTTTTTTTGGATGTCAGCGCTTCTACCCCTATACTAATTACCTTTCCTCCCATCTCACGAATCAGTCGAAGCACGTCATCAAGCGTTCCGCCTTTTTCAGATAGAATGATATCCAACCGACAACTTTCCTTCAAAAGCCCAAAGAGTTCTATAAAGGCTGCAAGTATATCAGTAATGGTGAGTATTCCAATCAATCGTCTTTTTTCAAGAACAGGTAAGCCACCAATTTTGTATTTGTGGATCAACTGTGCGGCAGAATCAATACTGGCATTTGGATCCACGGTAATAGGGTTCACTATCATAACGTCTGAAATGGAGAGTTCGTGAACCATGGAGGGAAAAAAATATTGTCGCAAGTTGCTTTCAGTAACCAGCCCTTGCATTGAATCATCTTCTACAACAGGCAAATGCCTTATGGAATGCTGGTGCATTAGTTTTACCGCTGAACTGATGGAGGCCTGAGGGCTGATGGTTATTATGTCTTTGGCCATCCAGTTTTTGACTTTCATTATTCCCTCACTCAAAAAACATCTTACACGTTAAATCCCCTATGCCCTTTCTCAAGGGCGGAGAATCTGGATACTCGAGAAACATATCTTATGACACGGCAAATATCATTGCAAGTCTGAATCCGCCTCCAATGCCTACATACTCAAACTTTGTGACTTTGCAAGAGGCACTATTGACTTATTTTATGCAATCCCTTATGAGTGACACATTAAATTTTTAATGAGGAGATCAAATGTCCAGGCACAAAAAGATCGAAAGGCATAGAGAAATCGAAAGAAGACGTAAAAGACGTGAAAAACGACGTAAGCTGCGGGCTAAAGGACTGCTGCCTCCATCTAATTCGTAATACCCCTGCCCTACCCTACTCAGACACAATTTTGAATTCCGTGCCTCAAGCTTGATTTATCATGGCTGCAAAGGCCCCTGCACCAAAGCCGTTGTCTATGTTTACCACCGCAACCCCTGTAGCACAGGAATTAAGCATGGTAAGCAACGGAGCAAGACCCTGGAAATTGGCCCCATAGCCCGTACTGGAAGGGACCGCCACCACAGGAACACTGACAATACCTCCAAGGATGCTCGGCAATACGCCATCCATCCCCGCCACAGCTATTATGACACTGGCCTGGCGTAATTCGTCCAGATGATCAAGTAATCTATGAATACCAGCTACTCCTACATCATAGATCCGTTTAAAAGGATGTCCCATAAGCTTCAGGGTCAGACAGGCTTCCTCTGCAACCGGCAGGTCAGCCGTACCGGCTGAAATTACCAGGACAGTTCCTTTATTTGACGGCCTAGGCCTGGAATTTTCTCCCAACCAGGTCAGTGATTTGGGTATTGGGTAAAATTCTATCTCCGGTATAGCCTGGACAACACACTCTGATTGTTCCTCTGATACACGTGTCACAAGTACCGGCCCGCCAACGGAAATCAGCTTGGAGACAATGTCTACTAGTTGTTCACATGTCTTCCCAGGTCCGTAAACGACCTCTGGGAATCCCTCCCTGATGTGTCTGTGGTGATCAAGACAGGCCCAGCCCAGGTCCTCAAAAGGGAGTTTTTTAAGGCTCTCTATTCCCAGGTTTATAGATAGATCGCCCGCCCTTATTTTCTCCAGCAGCTCCCGGAGTTTTGTCTCATTCATAAAAATAAATTGGTTTAAGATCTGTTATTAACTTATGAATATATTATATGATTTATGCAGTGCCATGTGAACGCTTACAGCTCGGTAGGTTGGGGTAAAAGGGCGTTGTAACCCAGTGAACAGTTACAATTCCTCCAAGTATTCCTTAAGAGGAATCAATTGTTGCTCAAATTGATCAGTGACTTCAGAAGATATCCGAGACCACTCCTTTTGAAATTCAGGCAATGAATCAACATCTATCTCGCTGGCCATAGCCGCACCATACTGTTGTGAAACGGCCTGCTTTATTCCACCGAGGTGGTCCTGCATCTGCATTTTTAACTGTTCGTGATATTGATCACGAGTCTGCTCATAGCTTTTCAGCAATTGCTCGATGCGAGGAATAGTCTGATTGGCAACACTGCCTTTTAGTTCCAAAAAACCACTCAGGGCCTTTTTTATGCCCGGCCACTGGTCTTTATTCCTGGGTAAAACAATATTCCTTAACAGTATTTCTGTGGCTCCCTTTAATACCGATGGCATCTCATCCCCGGAAATATCGCTGAAGCCGGCTTCAAGATTCTCAATTTCACCTTGCATATACCTGGCAACTATTCGGTGGCCATGATCCAGCCACTTCTCAGCCTCCAAATCTTCCTTGGTAGCACGTCCCAGACGATCCGCCTTTTCCATAGCGATTTCAATAGCGCTTCTAATCTCTGCCATTTTCAACAAACTCCTATTATGACGGTCGACAAAACCATGATATCCCGATAAAACTAAAATTAGCATAATCACACCGGTCATAGGAATCAAGATCAGACTTCCGGCCCAAAAATAATAAAGGCGAAAATAGCCGCTCAGGAGAATTCTATGCCTAAGAAACCTTCTTGGATGAAGACAATGTTAGATCCTGCATCATATCCACATCCTGTGGATGATGTTCTTATGATTCAGACACACATTTCCTGGGTATTCCTGGCAGGAGACAGGGTCTATAAATTCAAAAAGCCTGTGGACTTTGGTTTCCTGAATTTTACAACACTGGAAAAGAGGCACCATTTTTGTCTGGAAGAGCTACGGTTAAATCGCCGGCTGTGTGCGGAGATTTACCTGGATGTGTGGCCTGTTACCAATGATGATGGGCAAATAAAAATTAATGGGACCGGGGAGCCAGTGGAGTGGGCCGTGGTTATGCAGCGTATGCCTGAAGAAGGCATGATGGTTCGCCTCCTTTCTGAAAATATGGTAGGCAATGCCGAAATTGATACGGTTGTTAATAGACTGGCGCCTTTTTACAAAAAAGCCGCCGCGGGACAGGAAATCAAAAATTTTGGGACAATAGACATAATACGTCAAAACACAGAAGAAAACTTCGATCAGACTGTATCATTTGTTGGGAATCTCATCGAAGAAGCCGCCTACAGTCATATCTGTAATTACACCAGGTCTTTCATTAACAGCAATAAAGCTTTGTTTCTGTCAAGAATGGAACAAGGCCTAATCAAAGAAGGCCACGGGGATTTATATTCTGCAAATATCTGTTTTGACAAAACAAATAACGCTGTTTACGTCTTTGACTGCATTGAGTTTAATGAACGCTTTAGATGCGGGGACATTGCCTCGGATGTGGCCTTTTTGGCTATGGATCTCGACTATCACGGTCTTCCAATACTCTCCAACTATTTTGTCAGGTCATTTTCTGATCGGATCGGGGACGCCCGGCTTCTTGAGTTAAATGACTTCTATAAGTGTTACAGGGCGTATGTAAGGGGTAAAATCGGTTGTTTTACCTGGGCATCCGATGGAATAGACAGTGAAACAAAAGAAAGTGCCAGGCGTCAGGCCTTAGAATACTTCCGCTTGGCGTTAAATTATGCAGGCGGTATCGGCGTACCCGACCTGTATGTATTTTTCGGCCTTTCCGGTACGGGGAAGTCCACAGTTGCATCTGCCTGGGCAAAAAGCCATCAACTTCCTTTCTATAATTCAGACAGGGTAAGAAAGGAATTTGTAGCCGGGATACCCACAGATGAACGCCGCTGGGAGCCCTTTGGTCAGGGCATTTACAGCCAACAACAGACTTTAACAACATATAGGGCATTGGCCTGCCTTGCCGGCAAACATCTGATGCAGGGGGAGTCAGTGATATTGGATGCCACTTATCGGGACAGGGAAGAGAGATTTAGACTTTTTGAATTAGCCAGAGAGGCTAAAGCAAACATCCATTTTATCTTGTGTACCTGTCCTGAACATGAAATAAAAGGACGCTTGACCCAAAGAACCCGAATAAAAACCCAGGTTTCAGACGGTCGGTGGAAGATCTATCTGAAACAAAAGGAACTGTTCGCCCCAACAGATGAACTTGATCAGGACCATTTAATGGTACTGTCCACAGACAGATCAATAGCGGAGCTGCTGCACGAGCTGGACAAAAAATTGTAAGCGTTCACAGGGCACCGCATCTGTCCAGAAAAGATCCATTATTTCAGGGCGATAAGTACCCGCAAAACTCCAAGAATAAACAGAATAACAGCAACTTCCTGGTGATGGAAAAAGCTCAAGTTCTGCACGAAAAAAGCCGCTGTGATCAGAAGTACGCCCATGCCTATGGGTTTCAGGTAGGCACGTACATATTCTCCCAGGATTTCCATGGTCTCCCCGGACAGCTTTATGTGCAGGTTGTCCTCACTCAAATGTGTGATAATTATCTTCAGCCGCCGCACGGTCAGGGGCAAGGACATGAGCTCGCTTTTGAATGTGGGGAATAACCTGTTTTCCGCACCCAGTGCCCTGTTAATATTTTTTATCAGAACAGGCAGGATGTCTTTAATGCCGTTAAAGTTTTCAATAAAGCTGGTCCCCAGTCCCTCCACGAGGGAGCTGGCCCGCATGACATAGACCAGTTCCTGTGGAACTTTGAAGGGAAGTTCCCTCATGGAGTCCAGTACATCAAAGGCCAGGTTCTGCATGCTCGTGGCGTTCAAGTTTTCATTTCCAAAGATATCAAACATGCGCTCCGCCAGTTCCTGCATTTGGTCTTCCCGTGCCGTAGCTGCGATTACACCTAACCGTTTGCATGAGACGATAAAGAGCTCAAAGTCTTGCTCATTGGCGGCCTTGATCATCTCAATCATGGCCACCCGGGTGGAGTTGGACAAACGCTTGACCATTCCGAAGTCAAGGACAATCAGCGTACCGTCTTCCCCAACTAAAAAATTGCCAGGATGAGGATCGGCGTGAAAAAGGCCGCATACCAGCATCTGTTCCATATAGAATGAGATCATCCTGTCCATAAGGGTGGTAAATGGGATATTTGAGCGGGCCAGGCCCTCTTTATCATCAATACGCATCCCTGTCTCAAAACTCATAACCAGGGCGTCACAGGTACAATGGCGTGGATATACATCGGGAAATCGGATGCCGCTCAGTTGATAGATCTCCCTGAATTTACGAAGATTGTCCAATTCAATGGACAGGTCCACTTCTTTGACGATCATGTCGGCGAATTCATTGAGCACTGCTTCTAAAGAGTTCTTTGTAAGCCGACTGAAGAAAGGATGGAAAATCCTGAGGAAAATACCAATAATTCTTATATCATCAAGGACGTCCTTTTCAATGTTCAGGCGGCGTATTTTCACAGCCACCTTTGTGCCGTCATCCAGTACGGCCTTGTGCACCTGGCCTATGGAGGCACTGGCAATAGGACTGTGTACAAAATGACGAAAGGGCCGGACTGAGCCAAAGGCCCGGTTGTACATGACCTCAAAATCGGCCCGGTCCATGGGCTCGACCTCGTCATGGATAGTCTTAAGCTCCCGCAGATATTCCTCGGTAAAAAAATCGGCCCTGGTGGCCAGGACCTGGGCCAGCTTGATAAAGCTTACGCCCAGGTCAAGGATGGTTCGCTTGAACGCGGCTGGATCCAGGGGACGTATATAAAGAAAGTGCTCTTTCTTGCGGACAATAACAAATACGGTGAGCAAAAAACGAAATGTCTTCCACACCCGTCCTGGATTATAATTTTTGAGCATCAGGCCTTTTTTATTATTGTTTTCAGTTCTTCAAGATCCTCCTTGGTGGCTAGGCCCATCTCATGGATGGTCTCTTTGAGTTTTTCCTGGATACGCGAGTCAAATGCATCCTGTTCCTTCTTGGCCCGGTCTTTAGCGTCTTGAATAAACTTCTTGGCATCTTCCTTATTGATTTCCCCGCGTTTCTCCAATTCTTTCATCCGTTCTTTGAGCTTATCCTTTGCTAAAAAAGCAGCTCCGAGGCCAAGATACAGTACATCCTTTGCTTCCATTGTCTTTCCTCCTTTTTTATTTTTTCATAATCAAGTGCTTTATACCCTTTATCTGTTTAAATGTAGCCCCTTCGTTTATATACTGAATAGCCTTTTGCGGATCAACTACTTTTGAACCGGCAATCATATCAACCCCATAGTCAAAAAGTACAGGTGACAAAGGCGATGTCGCCCCCACCATCACAACAAAACTCTTCCTGCACAAACTTAATAATTCATCTACTGTATGATTGATCAATGACGTACCAGTAATAGCCACAACGTCAGCCATAGGCAGTACATTTTCAGCCTCTTCTTCCGACAGATCCCCTTCCTGGGGTCTTTTTTCTATTACCCAGAGTCTATTGGCCAATTTCCGCATCCTGGGAATAAACGGGAAATGGCCCACGACGCATACGTTTTTGCCCTCTCCTTTTTCTGCCAATATTTCAAAGGCATTCAGTTCAACACAACGGTCTTCATCGATCTCTATCAATGAATTCAAGGCCGCCATTCCGATCGATGCCTCCAAAAGATTATCTGATCGAGCATATTCTACCACTTCTAATGCGGTTTTTTGAGCCAATTTGCCTACATCTCTGACCGGCAGGTGGGGAATGCAATCATCCTGAAAAGTAGAGGACAATCCACAACCTCTGCTGACTACTGCTGTCCAGTGTATACAGGTATGGATTTCATGAATTTTATAATCTTCTGTCACAGTGGAGATAATATCATTGAGTATTTCCATGTAATCTTCCTTGGGATTCTTACTAAAGTTTTGCAGTTGTTATTGTTAACTGCTCCATGATTATATTTTCTAACATATCAATAAGTTGCAAGAAGCTATCTGGTTAAAACGCTCCTGATTCAGAAAGCGATAATAAGTATCCTTGCGAGCATCACACATCTTGCGGAAAGAATCATCTGCAACTATCCATTGATCTGTCAATTTGCGATTCCAAACAAATATTTCTTTGTACGATTTCCTTTTGCAGAGAAAGTGATAATGGTTTAAAGTGTTTCCTAGTAATTCCTTTATTTAGTATTTCTAGTATCTTAGCTAGATCAAGTATAATTTCTCAATAAGTCCAGGTAACAGTCACTGGATAGTCGCAAAATATAATTTGCCCAGATTCGTGTTTTTTCCAATTTCAAATTTTACTGCATAAGGTCAGTGTAATGTACCTAACAAGGCAACTTCAGAAAGATGATAGCATAAAATATTTCATCAGACATTCCTATCAGGGCGAGTCAGATACGTGGCTTAGCAAAAGCCTGTTTAACTTGGGTAACGATCCTGAAGAATACATAGTCTATGTGGGGGACAGGGCATTCTATATTGACCCTTCTGTGGAGGAAGCCATCTCATCCCAGGGAGTTGTTTATAATTACGATGAGCTGGAGGAGATATTTATGCCCTTTCTGGATCCTGAAATTCGCAGGGTCGTGGAACAATTTGGTAAACGTGGGGGTAAAAGGCGCAGATACAGCAAAGAGGAGCTCACAGCCATGCAGAAGGACATCCATCCTTTTGACCGGCGCAGACTATGCTTTCTAAAATTCTGTGACACAAAGATAGATGATTTGTCAAACCAGCCCTTTTCTTTTTTTAATATCTTGCTCAACAAGTCAAGGGATGAAATCGAACAGGTCCTTGAGGACATGGAATTTATGCTCAGTCTACCCGAGAAAAAAAAGTACCTCTATGCCATATTTGATATTCCCCGGCGGTTTTCCCCCAGACTTACGCGTTTCATTCCTGAAGCCCAGGATCAAGACCTCATTGACAAATACTTACTGGAGGAGATCTGCAAGCTAGACCAGGATTCCACTTTTTTAAATCAAGGCGCAGTCCCTTGGAAGGTAAGAGGTCTTCATCCTTATCTGCGAAAGTATTTGATCCAGTACTTTGATGTTTTATACAAATGGCCAATTACTGACAGAGGTGCCGGACATAGAACTACAGGACGTAAGGTGTGGCCGCCTCCTGCAAAATCCTCAGATGAAAAGCATTTTAAGGCGATGGGTATAAGCGCTAATAAATTTTCGCGCATGGAAAAGAAGGAATTTATTCTTCTGTTCAGGCGCAAGGCCCAGGAGCTTCATCCTGATAAGGGAGGAGACCATGAGGCATTTATAACTCTGCAACAGGCATATCAGATCCTTATATGTAGGAAGACATAGCAGGACTGCGAGCGATCTGTTAATCCTTGACCTCATGGTGCCCCCGGCATGATTCGAACATACGACAGATTGTATCTACCAACCCGCTTTTTACCTGACATCTTTGGCTATTATATAATACGTTAATAACGATATTTCCTATGCAAAGTCCAATATAAATAAGGATCGCCAGATCAATCTATACAGTAGAAAATCGCCCATGTTCCAAGAAGTGATATGTCTCCGTGGCGACCCTTTTTGAGACCACAAGCCCCATATGGCTTACCCGTAAAGTGATGAAATCGCGGGCCTTAGGGATACGCATTTCCTCAAGACAAACGGTTCCGTCGCCTGAACGACCGACAGCGCCGATAAGTCTGCCAAAGCCTAAATTCAGAGTGCCGGCTATGACGCCGAGGTCCCGCTCACCTGACCATACAGGGCCATCACCTTTGAGCAACTGGGTTATGCAGCGGCCGAGCAGATTCCGGCCACCGGGAAAACAAATTAAGCGCTTTGCTGTTTCACAGCCTTGATATGGCGGACTCAGGGCGACGATGCGTCCGGGACGCTGACGGGGGAAAATTTCAAACAGCTTTAGAACAACCAGTCCCCCCAGGCTATGTCCCACAAAATGGATAGTTTGAGCCGGAATTTGCTCCACGAAAGTGTTCAGGCGAGTTGCTATCTCGGTAAGATCCATGCGGGTGCTGGAATAATGGAAAGACCATGGTCGATAGCCAAAACGATTGAGCCTATATCTGAGGAGGCTCATTTCCATCCCGTTCATCCAGAGGCCATGGACAAGTATGACAGCTTCTTTATTTTTCAGTTTCCTGCTTTTCGTATTCAATGTCAAAATCAATCATTTTTTTTGCGTTTTCAAGGGCAATGTCCTCATTTTTCCCGGCGCGGTTACTGTGTTTTACCTCTTTCCCTTCTCCATTGAGTATGGTCATGGCAAACAGAGAACACCTGTCTTCGTGGGGCGTGATTTTGATAGTATGATCTTTGTACTTTATAGTTTTTTTAGAATTTTCCATATAAAACTCCATACAGAGCCTTTTGCAAAATTCAAGATTTTGCAAGAGGCTCTACAGAGCATACTCGAACAATGCATCCTCATCAATATGGGCCTTGGCCAGTTCCACAAGATGTTGGTGGTGCGTAAAGAAAATGATTTGCGTCCGCTCGGCCAGTTGGGCCAGGACCTGCAGGGTGGCAACGGCCCGGTCGTCATCAAACTTGATCAGGATATCGTCAACGATGAATGGCATGGCCTCGTTTCTTTCCAGATACGTCTCAAGGCTGGCCAGCCGCACTGCCAGATAGAGCTGGTCAGCAGTCCCGTCACTCATGCCCCCGACACCGACGATCTCCTTGCCGCCGGGCCGGACGCCCACAAGCACCGCATCGCCTCTTTCGCTGAACTCCAAACGGAGCCCCTCAAATGAACCGAGAGTCATACGGGCAAAAAGATCCGTTGAGCGTTTCAGAATCGGACCCTGGTTCTTTTCACGATATCTTTCAATCGCCTGACTCAAAATAGTTGATGCGAGCCGGAGGCGGACATATTGTTCCGCATCGGTTTCAAGGCGAGCCAGAAGCCCCTGCCCTTCTTCAGCCAGCTCGGCAGCCCTGGCACTGCCGTCCATTTTGCTCAGCTCAGTCCGCTCGCTCCCGATGGTCTGATCCAGATCTGATTTCTGACGGATCAACTGTTCGATTTCCTCACCAAGCCGATCCACAACAGGATCGATGCTGTCAGGATCAACGCTCCGGGCGTCTTGGATAAACTCGTCAAGGGTTGCACCGCCGCTCAGTTTGCGCAACTGTTCTTCCAGTTGCTCAAGTTGGGACCGGATCTGCTGCCGGCTGGCCGAACGTTCCTCAGCCGCAGGCAGGTCCTCATGGCTTTTGCAGCGGGCCTCTTCACACATGGTCGCCAGTTGGGCATGGATCTTGGCTATCCCGTCTTCAGCGATCCGCAACTTTTCTTGCTCCTGTCGGCCTTGTTGCTCCAGGCTCTGCTGTTGCGTCTTTGCCTTTCTGGCCCTGGTAAGCCGGGCATTGAATTCCGCAACAGCCTGTTCGACCGGAATTCCTGACAGGTCCGGGACCTCACGCCCGGTCAGATCATGGACTTTCCCTGCAAATGCCTTTGCGTCCGTATCAATGCCATCAATCCGTTGGCGAAGTACCTCCGCCTCTTTGAGTTTCACAAAGAGGTCCTTGATATCCTCTATCACAGAGACGGCCTGGGCAGGGTCGGCATCAGATTCAAGACCCAGAAACCGGATCGCCTTTGTCCATTCGGATTGCCACTGCAAGAGGTCCTGTTCGGTCTTTTTGGCCCTTGATTTTGCTTCCAGCAAATCGTTTTCCTTTTGTTCCAGATCACGGACAACCTGCTCGTGTTCGGACTTTATCCGGACCATACGATCGACGACTTTTTGGCTCCTCTCTATAAGATGGACCAATGTCTTGTCTGCATATGCAGCAGGCTCTCCCAAAGTAACAAGGCATTCGCTCAATTCCCTGCAATGCGTCTTGATCAGGGCTTTAAGAACGCCGGCCTTTGCCTTTTGTTCACGAATAGTCGAGACCTGGTCTGCCAGGGCCCTCTGGTCCTGGGCCCATACACGCATTTCCCTTGGCGATTTTGGTGAAATCCCGATTGCTTCCCACACCGCGAACCATTCTTCTTTGATCTTTGCAAGCTCAACTTCAGCCGTTTTGACCATATCTTCCAAGCGCACGCATTGATTTCTGCGCGTCTCGCGGTCCGCAAGAAGCGTGGCTTTATTCGCGACCCGGTCGGCCTCACGCCTGAGCCGGTCAGCAAGTTCATCGGCGCGTTGAGCACTGAGCTCATATGCCCCTGCCAGGTCGTTTGCAGATTTAAAAGATGCCACAAAATCCCGCTCATCTATCCCTGGTTCATGTCTTTCCTCCCAGGCCCGGCGGACAAGCTGCCAGCCCTCTTCGCGTCTGCGTCTTGCCCTAAGCAAGTCGTCCTCAGTAGGGACTTCCTGCTCCAGCCTCAACTGTTCGATCTTGCCATCAAGTTCCACCACATTACGTTCGAACTCATCGATTTCAGCAAGCTGCTTTGTAACTGCTTCATCTGCTTGACTCAGACGATGCTCAAATATATCAATGGTCTCAGGCAATGGAACAGGCAACTGTTCCAGGTCATCAAGATTTCCCGCCCAAAGTTGCTGTCTCTTTAGAGCAACCCCTGCCGCCTGCTCAGTCAGGCGGATTTCCGTGCATTCTGTCTGAAAATGCTCTTCCAGCGCCCCGTGTTGTCGTGCATGCTCAATGGCCCCATGGAGATCACTCGTATCTCGTGGATCTTCGAGACCGGCAAGGCTTTTCTTCAGATATTCTATTCTTAGGGAATATTTGGAAATCTCCTCCCCGGCGCTTTCCATCCTGGTTGCCAGCTTCTCATGCGTGTTGCCCAGCCTCTGGATCCTGACGCTTTCCGCCTTACTCAGCCGAAGCTGCCCGGCCTGATCGAGTGTGAGGTCCTCACGAAGCTCCTTTAGAATCGCAGTTGCGTCAGCCTCCAGGCTATTCCTTTTAATTAAGAGTTCTGCCCGGTCCTTCATTGCCTTGCGTTGACTGCCCAGGTCCTGATGCAGTTGTTCGATCAAATCCGCGTTTTCAATAAGGGATTCAGGAATTGCCAGTTTCTCAAGTGTCTTGTTGATCTCTTTGAGACTTTGGCTGGCCTGTATTTTGTCGTTTTCTGCAATCCGAAGATCTGTAAGGGCATCCCGCCGCCGATTGCCGAAATCAGCAGGCAGGAGCACTGCATCGGCGCACATCTTAAGATCATTCAACAACCCTTTTTGTTGGCTAATGGCAGGCAGGGCCTCTCTTATCCTCTCCAGACGATGCTTTTCACGCTGTTTCTGTCCTAAATCCTGATCAATAGATTGCTTGCGATCAAGCGCCTCACGCAACGCCACGTCATGCCGGACCCATTCCTGGCCGGGCAGCTCTGCTTCGCTCAGGGCCTTTTTGTTTTTCTTGAATGTGGCCAGCGCTTTATTGATTCGTTGTGTCTGTCCCCTGGGTTTGAACAAATTTTCGGCTTCTGCCTGGAGTTCGTCCTGGACCTTCCGGAGGTCGGAAATCCCCGAGCCTGCGGCAAAAAGGACCTGGCCTACATCTCCACCTCCCTGGATGATCTCCTCTCCTCCCTGGACAAGGTCAGCATGGTCAATGCCGAACATTGTGGCAAATAGATCCGAGTCCACTCCGCCCAAAAACGTATGAAGATGCGATTCGTCAATCAGCGTGGCATCGTCCCTGGCACGGAGTGTATTGACCCTGCCCTTCCGGCGCACAAACTCAAGGACCGCTCCGTCGCTTTTCAAGAGCTTTCCCCCGATCCGCAGCTTTGCGTATGGATGAATGAAGCCGTCTGAAGACCTCTCCGGGATCCCATAGAGTAGTTGTCTGAGCGCACGCAGGGCCGAGGTCTTACCTGCCTCATTCAGGCCATAGACAATGTGCAGACCTTCATGTCCTTTGTGGAGATCGAGTATCTTGTCGGTGAACGGACCGAACGCAAGGAGTCCTATCTGGAGTATCTTCACGGGGCATCCCCTTTTGAGACAAGACGACGGAGCAACATGGGCCGGACCTGATCGAGCATATTTGTCACCCACTCGGTATTGTCCGGTGAGATGGCATCCCTGCCCTGCTTGATCTCCCTTGGCAGCTTCTTCCAGAAATCATTTAAAGATTCACCAAGCGTCCCAAACCGGGCCGGATCAGATTGGACCTCATCAAGCAGGTGGAGAATCTCGCCCACCGGACCGTCGGCCGGCTCAGATACCTTGCCTCTGGATAAGGGATTTGTTCGGAGTCTTACCTTTTCGATCCAGATCCGGCCATTACTCAAATCCATTGCTGCCGACCTTATCTCATTGGTCCAATGCTCCGGATCAGCCGCTAGTTCGGCATGGACACGGCACGACCCTTCCACCTCAATCCGCGTCACCAGTGGCAGGCCGCTTTGTTCAAGTAGTTCTTTAACCTGTTCACAGATACGATCTACAACGTCGTCGCCTCTATCCGCGCCTGATGCATCTACTTGACACCGCATCCAACGAATGACGTCAAGCGGACGAAAATCAGCGTTTGCACGGCCGCTGTCATCTACAGTAACGAGCATACATCCCTTGGGGCCGGTTTCTCGAATGTGCCTTCCCTGAATGTTTCCGGGAAAAACGATCAGCGGGTCCTCGTGGAGCACCTCTTTTTTATGAACATGTCCCAGGGCCCAGTAGTCATAATCCTTTGATAACAGACCCTCAATCTTACAGGGTGCGTAAGGTTCATGACCTTCGCGCCCGGTCGCACAGGTGTGGAGCATCCCGATGTTAAAGCAGCCTGGTACAGCCGAGGGATATCCGGCCGACAGATCCTTCCGCACTGCCTGTTTTGCAAAACCCTGACCGTGGATCGCAACCCCGAGGTCTTCAAGATGGACAGTGCCCGGTTTATCAGTGGGAAACATAAATACACTGTCAGGAAGCCTGAGTGTTTTGGTCATCTTGCTCGCAGCGTCATGATTCCCGGTAATAATGTAGACCGGAATCCCGGCCTCCCGCAGTTTTGTCATCTGGGAGACAAAATAGAGACCTGTATTATAGTCCTTCCAGTCACCGTCATACAGGTCGCCTGCAATGAGGACAAAATCAACACGCTCAACAATGCCCAGTTCTACGAGATTTTCCAGGGCCCGTCGTGTTGCATGACGCAGATCTTCAACAGGTGCGCCATCATAATGCTCAAGCTTCAGTAAAGGACTATCCAGATGAATGTCAGCAGCATGAAGAAATGTAAACATACTCAATCCTTGTAGCTGGAATCTCGTCTGCCGGTTTCCTCACCATATCGTTTGCAGTCCTTTCAGTTTACGCAACTTTCCATCACTTGTGACGAGTTTGCCCTTGTGAAATTTGGCAGTTGCGGCAATAATCCGATCTGCAGGGTCAAGATTGTCCTTAAAAGACATGGAGACAGAAAGATCTGCGATTTGTGGCGTGATTGGGATGACCCTGATCTGCCTGGCATCCAGAATCAGTTGCATGAATGTCAGATAGTCGGTACCGGGATTCAGGCGTTGCCTCTTTACAAGCATGGCGATTTCCCACAGCGATATGTCGCTACAAGAAAGCGCTGATTTTTCCTCTCCTTTAGAAATGGCGTGCCGTGCAGATTTACTTAATCTTCCTGGATTTAGACTGTCAAAAATGAGAATACATGTATCAAGCACAATCATCTGCTGCATCCCATTTTTCATCTATGGGAGAAGTAATATCCCCGATCTCACAGATACTTTGTAGCTGTTTGAGCCGTTTCCGGGCAGCCGCCTTCACATCCTCCGGGGGAGAAAGGCGGGCCACAATACGTCCCCTTGAGGTAATAACAAGTGTCTGGCCGGAACCGGCCTTGGCCAGATAATCGGGTAGATGATTTCGTAGTTCAGTGATATTAACCTTCTGCATAAGGAACCCTCACAATTTATGCAGGATTTAGGTACAAACTGTACATTTGACCTGTACAATTATAAAAATTTGACATTATAAGTCAAGAGAAAAACCACCCACATTTTCCGTTTTGCAAGCAGGTCCCCCCAAAGGTCTTTTCCTAAACAGTCATGACTGGAAATTTTGTCACCCGCTCGCTATACGATGCTCTTCCGCTAATACTTTGATTTAAAAATTGGTTATGCCCTTTGTTTACAAAGTTTCATCGGCTGCTTTCCGCCCAATTCTCCCGAACAAACGAATCAGGAAGATTTCTCATATGTTTGTCGTTTGCGACCAGAATCATGCCGTAACATTTTGCCGTCGAGGCGATAAGCAGATCCATGTCGGGGATTGTCTTTCCGACTATGCTCAGTTCCGCCTTCGTCTCCCCGTAAATCTTCCATACACTGCGAATCACGGGAACAGGAGGGACAGCCGACAGCAGCACTTCCAGTCTTCTCCGGTTATATTCTCTCCTCTGAGAACGTGCGACTCCGTAAAGAAGCTCTCCGACAGAGACCTCGCTCATATAAACCGTATCATTCCGTATTTCGCCGAACGCCGCCACGGTGTTCCGCTCCTGCGAAGTGAGCCTGTGTATGGAACTGCCCCATCCGTTCATAAGATAGACACAGTGATTAGTGTCAAAAAGATATGCCATTATTTCTTACAATTTGGGAGTTTCAGTATTCACATGAGATTCGCCGATGATTTTTGTCAGTTCCTCCGAAGCTCCCGGCTCATATTCTTTCGGAATGAGATTCAGTATCCGCTTCTGTTCCTCGTGAGTGATTATCGGCAGCAGCATTCTTTCATTGCCGGTTTTCTTTTCGGATTTGTCTATGATTACTCGGATGTAAGTATCAGGCGGGATACGATGATATTTTATTTTTTCAGGAAAATCTCTCACTCTTGTTATTATTTCCATTTTGCAGCCTGCCTTTTCTGTGTTTCACAATTACCCGCTTGCTTATTTATCATTGTTGGGCAGCAATGCCTATAATCCCTTTATCGCTTATACCTGCCCATGAGTTGACCTTCGGCCAGGATGTGGCCCTTTATGGCCTTGAGCAACTCAGCCTTGGTAAGACCCGGCTCCTGCGAAAGCTCTGCATCCAAGGCATAGATCTTAAAATAGTACCGATGCGTTCCACCCGGAGGGCATGGCCCTCCATAGCCGAATTTCCGAAAATCATTAATACAGTGTTTCGCTCCGTTGCGATCATTGCTCACCTCATTTTGCCAAAAGAATCTTTTTCTGGCACCTGTATTAGTTTAATACATGTTTTGATCATTTGCCATTTGGATGTAAACATTACTTCGGGTTTCGGATTTCGGATTTCGGCTTTTTTGTTTGTGCAAGCTTATCTTCTACCGCCAACGCAGCCAATAATTTGCCATAGCCGTATAAAATTCCCGGCCTTGATCATCGTTTCGGCCAATACGATGTTAAACTGCAGAATATCGAACAAGGAATCTCGAATCATGAAGGATTTTAGAATCATTCCCTTCGACGTTCATGATTCCTTGTTCGATATTCGATATTCGAATGTCAGTTCGAGTGGCCCAAACGATGATCAAGGCCTGATATCCGACAAGGATTCACTATCAAAGGCAAGCAAATGGTCCTGGATGTTCAGTTCTTCAGCAAAATATCCGGATATCAGGTTATAGGTGTGAGAGTATATGATATGACTTCGCCACTGAGATAAAAACACAGAAGCATTGAGGCCCTGTTGATCGTTCCGGATCAAAAAATGATCTATACCGACCGGCAAGTCGGCTTTTATGTTTTCTCCAAAATCAGTCACTAAGAGCCTGATCAAAAGATCCGACAGGTTAGGGAAATCGTTTGAATAGCCGAATGTTCCGGCCATAAATTCCCAAAACGGCTGATCCAGCTCCAGCTTCTTGATTTTCTCCCAGACTTTAGGCTCTTTGTTCGGGTCAAATGACCCTTCGGCGCAAAAAGAATGCAGGATTTTCATCAAAATGTAAAACACATCCGGGTGGTCTGCCTTGGTCACAACTGCCAGCATCTTGAGGTCAAGATCATCTTCCGAGTCCTCAGGGCTCACCCATTTTTTTAGGTTGTTAAGCCGTTCCTGGCTACGGAAAAAATTCTTCCGTCCTTTCAAATAAAGGCGCATGCCCTGGCTGGTCAGACCCAGTTCGTCGAGCACTATGGATGCCTTGTCCGCATGGAAGGTATAGCTGTAGAGGCGAATATCCAGAAGCCAGTCTTCTTCAGGGACAGGTTCAGGATATGGTGCGTAGATAACATACCGGCTTTCTGTATCTTCAAGTTCCAATTTGATCTTTAATTCAAAAGGGCCGGTTTCATCCAGACGGAGGGTGGTAACTCCTTCCAACTCCAAAGAAGGAATGATCTCACTGAATTCCCCTTCCCTGTCATACCAGAAGACTATCCGTTTCTTGTATTCCTCGAAAATCTGTTTCAGGCTGGCTGTTATCTGTTTAATGTCCATAAAATAAAATGCTTGATCACCCAATCAACAAGATCCAGTTCTATGCGCTTGTCCGCATAATACCGCAGTTCTTCATCAAACCCATCAACTCCGCCTGCTTTTTCTTCAAAGTGTCCAGTTTTTTTAACTCAATGACCCCGGCCGCTTCAGGTGATAGGATGAAAAATCGCGTTCAAAGAGCTGCAATTTTATCAAGCCTTCGAACATGAAAAATTTCATTTTTTTTGATCGCATCAATTTTGGATTCTTCAACGACCAGTACGGCGATAGTTTCACCAATTGCATTAAAAACTTCCAGCGAATAGCCTGTTTCCTGCCCCGGTTCTCCGTCGTGTTTTTCTACAATGGTGGCTAAATCACCTTCATGAAGCCCATATTCAGGAAAATCTTCTTTCAAAGATACGCGTGTGAAAAGCGGGTATGCCATTTACAAGTCTCCTTTTACCCCCTTCTTTATTGCTCATAAATAACATGCGGAAGAATAAATAAATCATACTCATCTTCAACTTTGATGCACTCCTTATGGCAAGTCTCTAAAACCTGATCAATTGAAAGGTTTTTCGGAATCCTTATCTCAAACGTAAGATCTTCGTCTTCGTAATTAGAAATCGGCTTTATATTTATTCCTGAATAGATGTGATGAAGGGAATGCACAAATTTTGTGACAGCTTCTGCCAGGCTCCTATGAATTGCTACTGTTTGCGGCATTTCTTAACTTCCTCCTTTTTCAGCCTACGCTTCCTCTTCAACGCTTCACATGCAACCTCGCGGTTACCCACGTATGACCCAGAGCCATGATGAATCAGCTAATTTTTTCATGTAGGGCTCTTTCATCCCCTACCCTATGCCGGTTTATTTTGACACTTTCGCAACGTACCCTAAATATTCTCAACCCTCCCCCACTCTCTCAACATTAAAGTCGACCCCCTCTTTTGGCCGATTATAACAAAAGAGTTTCATACTTACTTGTCACAGGTCAAGGGGTTTTCCATTTTTATTGGATCAAGTCCAATTCTGATGTTCCTTTTTGAGAAAAGATTTCAAAAGGAACATTTTCAGGCCGAGTAAACTAAAACGTTCTTCAGTAGACAGGATTCATAGGATGAGCTGGATACAAAACAGGAAGGTAATACATCAATATTTCAAGCTTGGCCTCCAGGTCCGCAAACGTCTCCGATTGACGGTCCACTCTTGATCTTTCTGACTGCTGTTGTTACATGTTATGCTGTCTGAAAGGATATTAAATCCAATGCAATGAAGAGGCTTGGACCCTGAGTACACGGAGAGTAAACCATTTATGTCCTCGTGGAGCGCAATGACAAATCCCCGGCCTGTCCCGCTACGCAGAATGTGCGCCTTCTCGGGGTTAACAGCAAGCAATCCCATACTACAATAGTTAAGGAATGCCCTCAGTGCTAGGACCAGTCCGGCTTACCCAACACGCAAACACAGGGTAGGAATGAATGGAACAGGTTGTCATAGAGAACCCGGTCATCAATTCACCCTTTGAAGAACCAAAAAGGCACTTCCTCTTTTCCGAAGAGGGTATCACAAATGAGATTGTGGAAGCCCGACGCGAAAGCTCCTACTTCATCCCCATTCCCAAGCCGAAAAAGAAAGGAAAACAAAAGCAGCTCTCATTCGAAACCGAATGGACTCAGGACCGGCTCAAAGAAAACGAGTTCATCAATCATGTACGTGCCCGAGTCGCCAAGTGGAGGCAGGGCCGGTATTTAGGCATCACAAAGACAACCGGGCGTCTGCTGGAATACTGGCAACGACCGGAGCGGGAGCCAAGGCTCTTTTATTGCCAGATAGAAGCCCTGGAAACAGTCATTTACATCACTGAGGCGGCCAAGAACTACGGTGACGCCTGGATTGAAAATGAACTTCGCAGGGCCAACGAACTTGCCAATCCTCTCCTTTATCGCCTGGCTTGCAAGATGGCCACAGGCAGCGGCAAGACCGTGGTCATGGCCATGCTCATAGCCTGGCATGTCCTTAACAAAAACGCTAACAAACAAGATCGTCGGTTTTCCGACGCCTTTCTCATCGTCACACCGGGCATCACAATACGGGACCGCCTCCGGGTCCTGCTGCCTAGTGATCCTCAGAACTACTACCGGCAAATGGATATAGTCCCACCTGACCTGAGAGATCAACTCGGAAAATCCAAGATCATTATCACCAACTTTCACTCATTCAAGCTCAGAGAGCGTAACAAGTCCAGCAAACTCACCAAGAGTATCCTGGCCGAAGGGAAAGCCAGCCCATTTACCGAGACTCCGGCCCAGATGGTCCGCCGGGCCTGTCGTGATCTAGGCAAAAAGAAAAACATCTTGGTCATAAACGATGAGGCCCACCACTGTTACCGCAGAAAACCGGACGGTGTAGAGGAAAAGCTGAAAGGTTATGAGCGAAAAGAGGCTAAAAAAAGAGAAGAAGCCGCACGGATCTGGATTTCCGGACTCGAGGCAGTTAAGGCCAAAATTGGCATAAGAGCCATTTACGATTTATCGGCCACGCCTTTCTTTTTGCGTGGCTCGGGTTATAAGGAGGGGACCCTTTTCCCGTGGGTAGTTTCTGATTTCTCGCTTATTGACGCTATAGAATGTGGGGTCGTCAAGGTGCCCCGGGTGCCCATAGCCGACGATTCCATGGCAGACGACCAGCCGACCTATCGCGACCTCTGGCTTCGCATCCGCGACCATCTGCCTAAGAAAGGCCGGAAGACCCAGGCAGTGAGCGGGGAACCGAAACTACCGGCTGCATTGGAAGGAGCCCTCCACAGTCTCTACAATAACTATGAGAAATACTACCGCCAATGGGGGAAAAACGCCGAGGCCCGGGCCAAAGGCCAAACACCTCCGGTCTTTATCGTGGTCTGTAACAACACCAATGTGTCCAAGCTCGTCTTCGATTACATATCCGGCTGGGAAAAGACTTTGCCCGGCGGTTCCACGATTATCGTCCCAGGCCAAATGCCTGTCTTCAACAACGAGCGTAATGGCGGCTGGGGCCGTCGGCCCAACACCATCCTGATAGACAGTGAGCAGCTTGAGTCTGGAGACGCCATGAGCCGAGAGTTCAAGAAAGTCGCTGCTCAGCAAATCGAAGATTTCAAGTCCGAATACCGCACACGATTTCCTGGTCGTGACGTAGATAAGCTCACGGATGAGGACCTGCTACGCGAGGTGATGAATACAATCGGCAAACCCGGAAAGCTGGGCGAGCAAATCAAGTGCGTGGTCTCAGTTTCCATGCTGACTGAGGGATGGGATGCTAACACCGTGACCCACATATTGGGCGTGCGGGCCTTCGGGACTCAACTCCTTTGTGAACAGGTAGTGGGCCGCGGCCTGCGCCGGAGGAGTTACACAACCAAACCTCAACACCTGAAAATGAACGGCAAAACGTTCGAGTTTGAGGCCTTCCCTGTTGAATACGCGGAAGTCTATGGTGTCCCGTTCTCGTTCATTCCGTGTGCTGGGTCTTCACCCGATCCGGAACCTGGCCCGGAAATAACTCATGTGCGCGCCCTGGAAGACCGGATCTCCTGCGAGATTACCTTCCCGCGCCTCCTGGGGTACCGTTACGAGCTTCCGGGCGAAACGCTGGCTGCCAACTTCACTGACGAATCAAAGCTTGCGCTTTCCACTTTGGATATCCCTACGAAAACCGAAAACGCACCCATTGTCGGCGAATCCACCATCCTCACCTTAGATGATTTAAAAAAACGTCGCATACAAGAGGTGGCCTTCCTTTTGGCCAAGCTGACATTAGAAAAATATTTCCGCGATGACGATGGAAATTCCAAGCCCTGGCTCTTTCCCCAAATCCTGGCCATCACGAAACGTTGGTTGGACGAATGTGTTGTCTTAAAAGACAACGTGTTTCCACAACTGCTCCTCTTGATTGAATTTGCCAACGATGCCGCCGACCACATCTATAGGGCCATCGTTGCCGCTGAGTCAGGAAATAAGACCCTCAAACCCATTCTTTACCCGTACGACCCCACAGGCTCCACGCGGCATGTGGACTTCGACACCACCCGCCCGACCTATAAGACAGACAAGGACAAATGCCACATCTCTCACGTTGTTGCGGATACCAATTCATGGGAACAGAAAATGGCCGAAGCCTTAGAGGATATGGAAGAGGTATCTGCTTATGCCAAGAACCACAACCTCGGGTTCAGCATTCCATACACCATCAATGGTCAGGAAAGAAACTATATCCCTGATTTTCTGGTGCGCATAGATGACGGATGTGGGAAAGATGACTTGCTAAACCTGATTATCGAGGTAACCGGTGAAAAAAGGAAGGACAAGGAGGCAAAGGTCGCCACAGCACGTCTTCTCTGGGTTCCGGCTGTGAACAACCATGGTGGGTTTGGGCGATGGGCTTTCATGGAGATAAGAGATCCATGGAATGTCAAAAACACGATTCGTGGTTGGCTCCGTGATCATAGTGATATGCCCGGCAAGGAGAATTGAGTATGGCAAGGAAGAAAAAGGCGGACAAGACCACACCTGTTGAGAGCGTGAAGCACAAGGACAAGCGCGCCAATATCCCAACAGAGGAACTTCGAGATTTCGTAAAGGAAGACGAGAACCAACCCAAGACCATACTCTATCCCCGCGACCCGTCTCTGGACCCTCAGCTTGTCTGGAAAGGGAAGGACGAACAGGACCAGCAAGAACTCGCCGTGCCATCGGTGCCCATCTATATCCAGGAGAAGGTTCACCCCCAGACCATTATAGAAGACGTGCGCCGGACCGCTCGAAAGGAGGTCCCTGCCCAGTTTACGCTCTTTGCCGATTTCGACGGTCTTGAGTTTGAAGAAATGATTGATTTCTACCGCCACGGGGCCAACTGGTCAAACCGGATGATCTTAGGGGACTCGCTTTATGTTATGACGTCTTTGGCTGAGAAAGAGGGACTCAAAGGTCAGGTGCAGATGATCTATATTGACCCGCCTTACGGGATCAAGTTCGGATCAAACTGGCAGGTGTCCACACGGAAGAGAGACGTTAAGGACGGTAAGGCTGGAGATGTAACCCGGCAGCCTGAGCAAATAAGAGCCTTTCGGGATACGTGGAAGCTGGGGATTCATTCGTATCTTGCTTATCTGAGAGATCGATTGGTCGTGGCGAGAGAATTGTTGACCGAGACGGGGAGTGTTTTTGTGCAGATTGGGGATGAGAATGTGCATCTGGTGAGGTGCTTGATGGATGAGGTTTTTGGGCCTGATAATTTCATAGGAATGCCCATCTTCCGAAAAACGAGTGCGAAAGCTTCGGGAGGGCTGGATTCAGTCTGTGACTTTCTCCTATGGTACGCCAAAAACAACGAGCAAATGAAGTATCGACAACTTTACATGGGACGGTCCTCCCGCACCATGGAAAATGTCTATAATTGGATTGACGATGAATCCGGTGAATGTCGACGAATGTCTAACCTCGAGTTGCAAGAGCCAAGTAAACAAAAAGGTCTCCGATTCATGATATCTATGCTTCACTCCCAGAGTGGGGGACAGGCATCAGCTTTCAAGTATGAATTCGGGGGCAGTATTTTCAAACCTTCAGGTCATTTTTGGAAAACGACAGAAGAGGGATTGAACAAATTAGCTATGACAAACCGCCTAATCAGAGTCGGAAAAACGTTAATGTACAAACGCTATGCGGTTGACCATCCAGTAGTGGCAGTTACGGGACTGTGGGACGATACTGTATAAAGTACGTTTGCTGTACCGAAAATCTATGTCGTTCAAACCGCAAACAAGGTGATAGAAAGATGCCTCCTCATGACCACGGACCCCGGGGACATAGTCCTCGATCCGACGTGCGGGAGTGGCACGACAGCATACGTGGCCGAGCAGTGGGGCCGTCGGTGGATTGCTATGGACACTTCCCGTGTGGCCCTCGCCCTGGCACGCACCCGGCTTATGGCTGCTAAATACCCGTACTACTACCTTGCCGATTCCCCCGAAGGTATCAAGAAAGAAGCGGAAATCACCGGCAAGATGCCGCCCGAATATAAGACCCAGAATGATATCAAGAAGGGATTTGTATACAAGCGGGTGCCGCACATCACCCTTAAAGCCATTGCCAACAATCCGGAAATAGATACCATCCATGCCAAATGGCAGGAAAAAATGGAGCCAATCAGGATTAAGCTGAACGGCCTGCTAAATAAATCATGTGAAGAATGGGAAATTCCCAGGGAGGCAGAAAAGGCATGGCCCAAAGAGGCCGAGAATTTCCATAAAGAGTGGTGGGATTTGCGAAAAAACCGCCAGGAAGAAATAGACAAATGCATTGCTCACAATGCCGAGCAGGAGATTCTTTACGACCAGCCCTATGAAGACAAGAAACGTATCCGAGTGGCAGGCCCGTTCACTGTGGAGAGCCTATCCCCACACAGAGTCTTATCCACTGACGAGAAAATACCTGCTTCAGAAAAGGAGGGGCGAGAATCCACAGGGGCCGGTCAGTTTGAGACCATGATCTTAGAGAACCTGAAAAAAGCCGGGGTTCAGAACACAATCAAAAACGAGCGGCTTCATTTCGACCGTCTGGAGAACTATGCCGGAACCTGGATTCATGCCGAAGGGGAATACACGGAAAAAGACGGGAAATCCCGTCGCGTGGCCGTCTCCATCGGCCCGGAACACGGGACAGTCGGCCCCGAACTGGTCAAGGAGGCTGCAAAGGAAGCGGTGAAAGGGGTGGGGTTTGATGTTCTGATCATATGCGGGTTTGCATTTGACCCCCATGTCTCCGAAGAGGCCAAGCGCTATGGCCAACTGACTGTGCTCCCGGCGCGCATGAATGCGGACTTGAGCATGGGCGACGAACTCCTCAAAAAGACCGGTGCGGGCAACCTTTTCATGATATTTGGAGAGCCGGACCTCAGAATAGACAAGACAAAAAGCGGACAGATCACTGTTGAAGTCAAAGGCGTAGATGTCTACGATCCGACCACAGGACAGATCCGCAGCCATTCAACTGACGACATCGCCTGCTGGTTCATAGACACGGCTTACAACGAGGAAAGCTTTTTTGTCCGCCACGCATACTTCACCGGCGCAGACAGACCATACGACAAACTGAAGCGTGCCCTCAGAGCCGAAATCGACGAAGCGGCCTGGTCATCTCTCTATACTACAAAGAGCCGCCCATTCGATCCGCCCACCACAGGCAAGATCGCAGTTAAAGTCATCAACCACTACGGAGATGAGGTGCTGAAAGTTTATGAAGTTTAGCGCACAAGTCAAATGCGTCGTTCTCCCCTCTCCTATTCGACGTTGAAGGTTCCACTCGTAACTTGTAGACGTTATTTCTATTAAGGGTTTACTTTGGATACTCAAGACTCTCTGATCGTTGATGAGCTGAAAAGAGATAGCGCGCTCGGAATTAGACTTCTGGTAGAGACATACCAAAACCGACTATATGCTTGGGGTCGGGCCACGCCAACTAGCTGGCATTGCAGGAAAATTGAGGGACGTTGTTGACTGACTTGAATCAATCTTTCATTATCCTGTCAAGCGCTTCGGATATAGTAGACGCGGAAACTCCCACTCGGCGGCCTACTTCAGCTAGTGAAATTCTAAGAATCTCTAGCAATTGATATACTATCTGTGCCCCAATCTGACAAATCCGTCTTCTACGACTACCCATCCGCAGATCCTTTGGATTGATATTTTTTTCGGCATATTCGCTCAATGAACTCAGCAACTTTTTGCCTGCCTTCATACGAAACCTCTTCAGATGGTGGAAATTTATGCGATAAGACTCGTGTTCAGTCTGTGAAAATCTGCGCAATCTGCGGATTGGGGGACGTTTTGGGAAACGGAGTTAGTTTAATAGCTTAATTGACGTTGATTTGGCAAATTGCTGTCATAGCGGCATGCCTCGACACAGACGGCTCATATCCCCGGTGCGATTCATCATGTCATCACCAGGGATTTAAATCGCCAAAATATCTTTCTTGACGACTGAGATCGGAATGACTTGCTTGAATACAATTTGTAACAGCTTAGAGCATAGTTACCTGAAATACTTAACCAGAACTCTAGGGTTATTGCTCCCGATAGCATCCACGCCCATATCAACATAAGGCTTTAGGAGATCCTGGTAATCAATATTCCAGATAAACACCTTGAGGCCTTTCTCGTGGACTATTTTAACAAATTCCCTATCTACAAAAGAGTATTTCATCACCAGTGCGTCTGCAGATGCCTGGGTGGCAATACATGCGTCCACAGGAGATCCCACAAGCAGTACGCCTGTTTTGATGCGGCTGTCCATCTCTTTTACAGTCTTTACGAACCTGTGCCAGAATGAGATTACGCAGGCTTTATCGAACAAGTTGTTTTGTATTATGAGATCGACAACCGACCTTTCCGTCCCCTCTTCCTTCAACTCAATGACCAGCATCACCCGCCTGTCAATCAAATCGATGACTTCCTGGAGCGTGGGTATTGCCTCACCTTTGCCTGCGTCCAGCCTCTTGATTTCCTGCACGGTATAACTGCTGACCGGGCCTGTTCCATTTGTGGTCCGGTCCACGGTCGCGTCATGTATCACGACCAGTTCTTTGTCTTTGCTGAAGTGGACATCAATCTCCACTGCATCCACCCCAATATCAATGGCCCGCTCAATGGAGAGTAAGGTATTCTCCGGCTCCAGGGCCGCTGCTCCTCGATGTCCTATGATCATCATTTTGAATATCCTCAACTTTAGGCACTTCAAACTCAATTAATTTGATAGTATAGAAATTTCCATATCTGAATTTCCAATTTCTAATTTTAACGTTCCGTGAACGCTTACAGTTTATCAAACCTCAGAACCTACTCTACGGCAAGTCATGAGAAGTAAAAAAAAGAGCCAAAAACATGTTGGATTATAGCAGGATATGGATAATAATGTGCGAGATCGAAAAAAATTGAAAAATGTTAAAAATATCCAACCAAGTATCTATCCCTGATAGTGAAATCGAGATTAGTGCTATTCGTGCTCAAGGGGCAGGGGGCCAGAACGTAAACAAGGTCTCCACCGCAGTACACTTGCGTTTTGACATCAGGGCTTCATCACTTCCCGATTTTTATAAAGAGAGGCTCTTAATGTTGCACGACCAGCGCCTTACAAAAGAGGGAGTGATTGTTATTAAGGCGCAGCAATACCGTAGCCGGGAAAACAACAGGGAAGAGGCGTTGATCCGGCTCCAAGAATTTATAAAAAGTGTGGCGGTAATTCACAAAAAACGAAGACCTACTAAACCGACACGAAGCTCTCATAAAAGACGCTTAGATCGAAAAACCAAACGAGGAAAGGTCAAGGCTTTAAGAAAAAATGTGACTACTAAAAAAATTGAAGATTGATTCCGCTGAAAAAACCCAATCTGCGGCGTTACTTCAATTTTCCAGTCACTGCGACGTACGATAAGTACGTCTCATGCCTGGAAAATTTCGCGCCTTGCATCTCGGGCTTTTTGAGCGGAATCATATTTCCGGATTTTTGCAGTGTAATCAAGATTGAATAAACAAACCACAAACCACGAATGCAGATATCAGGCGGGTATGGCTGCGGAAATCACATCATCTTTGTGACCAACCCAGGATGGTATTTCCCAGGTTCTATCGTTTTCCACATAGTCCCAGGCATAGGAACGATTTAATAATTCCTGGGTCAATACATGATGCAGGGTGTGTCCGCTCTTTACAGCTTTGACCTTTCCTAAAATAGGCGCACCCAAGAGATAAAGGTCTCCGATCAAGTCCAAAACCTTGTGGCGGACAAATTCATCAGAAAACCGCAAACCACCACTATTGTGTATTGATGTATCGCCCACAACCACAGCGTTTTCAAGGGACCCACCCAAGGCAAAACCATTTTCTCTAAGCAACTCCACTTCACTGAGAAAACCAAAGGTCCTCGCCTTGCTGATTTTGCACTCAAATGTTTGCGGCGTGATCCTGTCAACAAAACGCTGTTTGGCAATAAGGGGATGTTCAAACTCTATTTCAAAAGACACAATAAAATTCTTGCAAGGCTCAATACTCAGAAACTTATCACCCCTTGTCACCATTATTGGTTTCAGAATCTTAATATATCCTATGGGCTCATCCTGGGCCTTCAGACCTGCCTTTTGTAAAAGAGTGAGAAATGGGGCGGCGCTCCCATCCATTGCCGGGACTTCCGGACCATCAACCTCAATCAAGGCATTATTCACACCTGCTCCCGACAGAGCTGCCATCAGATGCTCAATGGTTGAAACAGATCCTCTTTCAGTACCTATAGTGGTTGCAAATTTGGTATCCACTACATACTCTGTCCGGGCTGGAATAACCTGTTCAGGGCTCAAGTCAGTACGAACAAAACAAATTCCAGTATTGGCCGGAGACGGGTTTATTTTTAAAGAGATCTTTTCCCCGGAATGCAGTCCTATACCAAACGCCTTTACAGACTTTTTCAGTGTATGTTGAAAATTGGTCACTATTATTTTTCCTTCTTGTATTTTCCCCAATTTCAAATTTCAAGTATTACTATAAGCAAGAATAATGCCTAGCATGACAACAAAATTTTTATCTGTGATTTCAGTAGGTTTTAAGATGGTAAGTGATCAACCATTAATCAGGTGAGACCAGAAAGTCCGGTCAGGTAAGTAAAAGAGCGACAAAAAAGTCACTCTGGAAGTATGACGAAGTTGCTATTCAAGTAGTAATGCCCAGGCGACGAAGTGCACGCTCATCCCTGGACCAGTCCTTAAGGACCTTGACCCGAAGATCAATATACACATTTTTACCCCAAAGCGATTCAAGCTCCTTTCTGGCAAGAATCCCGATTTTTTTAATAAAACGACCATCCTTGCCGATAATGATTCCTTTCTGAGACGGCTTTTCCACAAAAATAGTAGCTGAGATCCTTGTGATCTGCTGTTCCTGATCATCCTCAATTTCTTCAACATTCACTGCTGTTGAATAAGGGATCTCCTGTTCTGCAAGCAAGAAAATTTTCTCCCGAATAAATTCAGCTACAAGATCATCTCTGGATTGGTCAGTAATAACAGCCCCGTTGAAATACTGAGGCCCTTCGGAAAGCAACCTTAATATCTCGTCAATCACATAATAAGCACCACTTTCGTACTTGGCGGATATAGGCACGATTGCTTCAAATGGATATATATCTTTCAGCTCATCAATCATGGGCAGCAAGGTCTCTTTTGCCACTTTGTCAATTTTGTTGAGCACCAACACTACAGGCTGCCCGACCTTTCTTAAGAGGTCCAAAATAGCAAATTCCTGACCTCTACGTCTTCGAGTTACGTCAACCACAAACACTACCGCATCCACATCCGCAAGTGCCTTAGTGGCCCAACGCACTAATATTTTATTAAGAGGCTTCTTGGATTCGTGAATCCCTGGTGTATCCACAAACACAATCTGGAATTTATCTCCAGTAAGTATGCCTTTTACCTGACGTCGAGTTGTCTGGGGCTTGGGAGTGGTAATTGCTACTTTTTCACCGAGAAGTTGATTAAGGAGGGTTGATTTTCCTACATTTGGTGCCCCGACTATTGCAACAAAACCTGAACGAAAGCCTGTCTGTTCCCCAAATTGGTGCGAGTCTTGTAAGTCTGTATCCATTTAAAATCTCAAGTATCTAAAATACCCAGCGCCTTCCGGGCAGCATCCTGTTCAGCCTCTTTTTTACTCCGCCCACTGCCTCTTTGTAACACTTGACCATTAAAGTTAATTATTACCTGAAATATCCGCTGATGATCAGGTCCACTAACTTTTTCGATATCATACACAGGTACACTATGAAACCGGCCTTGAGTCAATTCCTGAAGTTTGCTCTTGTAATCCTGGCCGAGTCCTATGTCCACTGCCTGATCAAGCAAATCACCAAAGGACCTTTCAATAAAAGAAAAGACCTCTTCTATTCTACTGTCGAGGTAGATGGCCCCTATTACTGCCTCAAAGGCATCAGATAAGATAGACGGCTTCTCACGTCCTCCGCTCCTGTCTTCACCCTTGCCCAGTCGTAAGTGTTTCCCCAGTCCGAGTTTTCGAGCCTGTATGGCAAGCTGATTCTCGTTCACAAGAAACGATCTCATACGAGTTAGCTCACCCTCTCTACACCTCTCCCCATAGCGGGTAAAGAGAAAATGGCTGACTACAAGCTCCAGGACAGCATCACCAAGAAATTCTAAACGTTCATTGTCAAGGGCACCTATCCCATGCTCCACAGCATATGAACGATGATTAAGGGCCTGCTCCAGAAATTCTAGACGGGCAAACTGATAGCCAAGACTGATCTCTAGATCAGATGCAGAATCTTGCTCGGGCTTGAAACTGTCAGATTCTTCCATTTATGTCTTTGGGAAATAAAAAGGTGTGAAGAATATAGCTTTGCAAATAATATAATACGATAATCATAATATTTTCTTGTACCAGAATTTGAACTGAACAACAAGATGCAAGAATGACCTATTTATCAAACCATCATTGATATATACACATTTTACCTTGATTTCCTTTTCCTATTTTGGCATTCTGCTTTAATTGAGGAATTAGAAATAATATGGATTTAGGGATCCATGTCCAGTGTCCAATGAAAAATGAGAGGAAGATATTATGCGTAGTGACAGAATGAAAAAAGGTTTGGAGAGGGCACCCCACAGGGCGCTATTTAAGGCCATAGGTTACACTGACGAGGAACTCCAGAGGCCCTTAATAGGCGTGGCCAACTCCTTCAACGAAATTATCCCCGGCCACATACATCTGCGTCAGATAACAGATGCGGTCAAAGCGGGTATCCGGATGGCAGGGGGAACTCCTATGGAATTTGGTGGGATTGGCGTCTGTGACGGCATTGCCATGAATCACCAGGGAATGCGATACTCTTTGGCCAGCAGGGAATTGATAGCTGACTCGGTCGAACTCATGGCACAGGCCCACCCCTTTGACGGCCTTGCACTTGTACCGAACTGCGACAAAATAACTCCTGGTATGCTGATGGCAATGCTCAGGCTCAATATTCCTGCTATAGTTATAACCGGTGGTCCCATGCTGACAGGAGACTGGAGGGGACAAAAGGTCAACCTGATTTCCGTATTTGAGGGAATAGGTCAAGTGAAGGCAGGAAACATGAGCGAGGCGGAACTCTATGAAATTGAGAATGAGGCCTGTCCTACATGTGGCTCATGTTCCGGGATGTTCACAGCAAACTCAATGAACTGTCTTGCTGAAGCCCTGGGACTGGCCCTTCCGGGAAACGGCACTATTCCCGCAATATCGGCTGCTAGGATTCGTCTCGCAAAGGTCGCCGGCGCTCAGGCGGTCCGCTTAGTGGAAATGGATTTAAAGCCAAGGGACGTGGCCACGCTGTCTGCCTTTAAAAATGCTATTGCCGTAGATATGGCACTGGGGTGTTCAACCAATACAGTGCTCCATGTACCTGCAATCGCTAACGAGGCAGAAGTAGATCTCCCCTTGGAAATCTTTAATGAAATCAGCGCCAAGACACCCCATCTATGCAGCATGATCCCCGCAGGCCCGCACAGCCTTCAGGAACTTGATCTGGCTGGAGGTATCCAGGCCATTATCAGGGAACTGGATAAACTGGGAGTCATCGATACGAATATAAGAACGGTTACAGGCTCCACGGTTGGAAAAAATATTGAGCAGGCAGCAATAAACAATATGGATGTAATTCACCCCGTTACTGACCCGTATCACAAAGAAGGCGGCATTGCCATACTATACGGAAACCTTGCTACTGAGGGTGCCGTAGTTAAACAGTCTGCAGTAGCTCCTGAGATGCTGAGGCACAAGGGTCCAGCCAGGATTTTTAACTCCGAGGATGAGGCATACGACGCTATCCTGAACGGACAAATCAAGGCTGGAGATGTAATAGTGATCCGCTACGAAGGGCCAAGAGGTGGACCGGGTATGCCGGAGATGCTTTCCCCCACGGCCGCTGTAGTTGGAATGGGACTGGATAAAGACGTCGCCCTCATAACCGATGGCAGATTCAGTGGGGGAACCAAAGGCGCAGCTATCGGCCACATATCACCTGAGGCTGCCGACGGAGGCACAATAGGTCTGATCGAGGAAGGAGACATTATAGAGATCGACATCCCGGCCAGGAAACTGAGCCTTCAAGTCGCTGAAGTGGAATTGGATCGAAGACGGAGTAATTGGAAGCCGATGGAACCTCGCATCACTCAGGGGTACCTCGCACGGTATGCAAGACAAGTAAGTAGTGCCTCCAAGGGGGCTATAGTGACCTGAATAGTGTCTAAAGTTAAAAGTTAAAAGTGCCTAAAGTTAAGGTAACGCTTCGCTCCATCTATTTATATTAACCGCGCTGAAAGCGCGCACCATAACTTTAGGCACTTTAGGCACTTTAGGCACTTATAACTTAATTAAAAGGTTATATTCCGTCTTGGGAAACCAGGTCATATGCCAGAATTTATAAAGCTTTGATGCTGTAACATAACTTGAAGAGGCACCAATTTTTCTACAAAAGCGAAGGAGTTCATCTTTTTCACTGCATATAATATGATATGATTGGCGTCTGCGGGAGTGATAGTTCTCATGTATAGCTATATTGCCGCGTTCGGCCCAGACCACTGCGTGTGGAATTTCACTAAAGGCAAAAAAGCGGATACTGAATTCCTTTTGTAGCGGCTCTATAATACTTTCCATATTGGAAAATGGTGGTTTTTTGGGTCTTGCCACAGTATTATCCAGATTCTCACGAAATATTAGTTATCACAATTCTCATCGGCAAGAAATTCAACAAACTTAAAACTGACTTGAGCAGGTGAATACCATGTCAAGAGACGCAAAGATCAGCAGGACTACAAAAGAAACCGACATAAACTTGAGTCTTAATATAGACGGCCAAGGGAAAGCCTCAATAAACACAGGGGTGGCCTTTTTGGACCATATGTTGACACTTTGGACTGTGCATGGCTTCTTTGATCTGGATCTCGATGCCACAGGAGACCTGGAGGTCGATGCACATCATACGGTAGAAGATATAGGGATATGTCTGGGAAAGGCTTTGGCCAAGGCGATTGGGGACTTGAGCGGCATAAAGCGTTTTGGAAATGCCTCCATACCTATGGAAGAAACCCTGGCTTGTGTAAACCTCGATATCTGCAATAGGCCTTATCTGGTTTACAAGGTAAATTTTCTTACATCCAAAACAGGGAATTTTGATACGGAACTGGTTGAGGAATTCCTGCGGGCCATGGCAGTAAATAGCGGCATGACTCTCCACGTTCAGGTACCTTATGGAAAAAACAGCCATCATATTGCGGAAGCGGTCTTCAAGGCCTTGGGCAGGGCTATTGATCAGGCAACACAGTTTGATCCCAGATTAAAAGGCCCTCTTTCCAGCAAGGGGATGCTATAGCTTTCAGAAATAGGGATGGTTATTATAGGTTTATAAGGCTAACAATATGAAAGGTACAGATTTTAGAATATCCCCAGTCATTTCCCTTTTTTTGCTGTTATTTTGCCTGATTGCCCCTCTTTTGTTTTTACATGGGTGCAACGGCTTTTTTCAAAAAAAGGGTGGAACAAAGCAGACTCCGCTTCCAGTGCTAAACCGGATTGCGGTTCTTCCAATGGACCGGGCATCCGCCCAGCCTAGTCAGGAAAGGCCAACCTGCCTCTTGAGCGGCCCTTTATATGATGTCCGCACAATAACGCCGGAGGCAAGCGATGAATTAACACGTCTTTTATTTCAAGCTTTTCAGGGTAATCAAAGGTTCTTGATTGTATCTGAAGGCCGGTGCATAGGTTTTTTGAATGCCATGTTAGCCACAGATATAAAGGCTTCCGAGCTCCGGTTGATCCAGGCATTTGGCGAGGAGCTCAAAGTAGATGCCGTATTGTACAGCAAGCTCTTCAGGTTTGAAGATCGCATAGGCGGAGAGTATTCGGTCAAAAGGCCTGCCTCTGTGGCCTTTACCCTCCAAGTAATCCGGGTTTCAGACGGAGCAACACTTTGGCGTAATACGTTTGATGAGACACAACAGGCATTAATGGAAAACCTCCTGAAGGCCGGGCTATACAGGAAAACAGGCTTACGCTGGCTTACTGCCGCACAACTGGCAGAATATGGCCTTAACCAGGCAGCTGACGAACTCAAAAATCTCCTTCCCTGATTTCCGGCTGGATGATAGTTATTCGCTCCCTACCAAAAAGTGTGAACGGTTATGCCAAATGAAAATATCAACTAGCCAGGTAGTTGAATTCCTGGAAGGTCAGCGTTTTATCTGCGCCCAATGTATCGCTAAGAAGGGAGCCAGATATCACTTACTGACCCATCTTGGGAGGGAAATCAACCTTGCCTCCAGCCGTTTTATCCATGTATCCACGCAGCAATTATTTGCTAAACCAAGAGATCTCCGTATTAAGAAACTATACGAAATTTATGACCGCAGAGAGGCACTGAAAGAAAAAATCAACATTCCTGAACTCTGGGAACTGGTTGAAGACGAACAGGCACTCTGGCCCCCGGGGAAACTGGCTGAACTGGCATTTAACCAAGCAGTGGAGCCCGACCATGAAGCCGCCTTTATTCGGGCGGTAATAGACGATCATACATACTTCAAATTCAGAGAGGGGATGATAAAAGTCCAATCTCCTGAGGCAGTCAAGCGAATTCTGGATCAACGTGCCAGAGAGGCAGAACGTTTTGCACGACTTATCAGGGGAAGCCAGTGGCTTGAGGACCTATGGTCAGATGATCCATCAAAAAAAGACCAGGCCATTAAAGAACTTGATGACCCGGATATTTCGTTCTGGATATCAAATATTAAAAACTTCTGTATAAACGGAGACGAGTCAGAGCAGGCAGTTCTGGTTCGCGAACTGTTCAGGCAGGCAGGCCTTAGCAACCCCACAGCCCCCTTTAATACCCTTATCAAGGCAAAAATATGGGATGAAGAAGAAAATCTTGAGTTGCTCAGATATGAAATAGACACCGAGTTTTCCAAAGCGGTCATCCAACAGGCGGAAGCGCTGGCTGAATCCCCGGCAGATACAAAAAAAGAGGGCCGGGAGGACCTGACCGACCTCCATACTTTTACCATAGATGGACCGGAAAGCCTGGATCTTGATGACGCATTGAGCTTCAGAAAGGTCAATAATGAATGGGAAATCGGTGTCCACATAACCGACATCGGGCTTCAGATAGAGCACGGCACCCCTTTATTTAAAGACTCAATCCAGAGGGGAACAACCATTTATTTGCCGGATCGTAAAATCTCAATGCTCCCTGAAATACTTTCCCAGGGGGCTTGGAGCCTTGAGATGGGAACGGATCGCAGGGCCCTATCCTTCTTCATATATTTGGACCCGAAAGGAAACATCCTCTCCCAGCGAATAGTCCGTAGCGTAATCAATGTTAAAAAGCGCCTTACGTACGAGGACGCCGAGGCAAGAATAGCGGAAGAAGGACATCTACTTCACACTCTTTATGAACTCTGCGTCGCCCGCCAGACCAGAAGAATTGAAGACGGCGCCCTTCCTCTGCCCATTCCCGAATTTGTCATACAGGTTGATGAGGCAGGAGAGGTAGAAGCAAAACTTTCTCAACCCGGGCCAGGCCGTTTTCTTATAGCAGAATGCATGATTCTGGCAAATCTTGTAGCAGCCCAATTTGTAAAGAATCATGCTATCCCGGCACTTTACCGAAGCCAACCTCCACCAAGGGACCGCATTATCTCCGGAAACGAAACAGATCTGTTGGCCAATTTCAGGCAAAGAAGACTCATCAGTAGAGGTAATCTGGGGACTGAGCCCGATATACATCACTGTCTTGGTCTGGATGTATATACCACTATAACTTCTCCATTAAGACGTGGGGTTGATCTCCTTATGCAACAACAGATTACATACATGCTTTCAGAAGGCAAACCACTTCACGCAAAAGAGGACCTGATAAAATTTGCCATATTCCTCCAACAGGGCCTTAGTGCTGCTGCTGCAGTACGCCAGGCAAGGACCCGTTACTGGCTGCTGAAACATCTGGAAAAAAGGAAAGATGCGCCACTTGATGCCTGGATACTGGAAACAGGTCACCGCAAAATATTTGCAGTACTTTCGGATTATCTTCTGACTGTGGAACTTCCGATAATACCGGGGCAGAAGTACTCCTGGGACCAACAAGTCAAGGTGCGAATCAAAAAAGTCAACGCCAGGGAAAATATTCTAAAAATGGACTGGGGACACTAGGAATTTACTAACCGTTCAAAGGTTCAGGGTTCAGGGTTGTTTTGAAAAATGAACATCGAACGTCCAACATCGAATAAAAAACAAACAAACACCAATACCGAACATTCAACAGCTATTTCTGTTTCTTCATCTTTTCCCATTCAACATTCGATGTTGGACGTTCGATGTTCGATGTTCATCTTTTTCTTGCCCCTTGCCCCTTGAACCTTGAACCCTTGAACCTCTACGATATTTAGTTTAGGTATAAAATTATGAAAAATAGCAATCTTCACAGGAATATACTTGTAAGCTCACTTTTGTGTTTCGGCAGTCTGACCGGTCTGGCAGGAGCGGCAGTCTATTTTGATCCCACTCTTATGAATAACTGGATCGGCCCTGCCATGCTGGGAGCCCCTCCGGCAATTGGCCTGATCTTCTATCTCATAGCAAGATCGTGGACGAAAGAAATGGTTCCCTCCCAGGACGTAGAGAAAACTGTCGAACCCGCAGAAGAGAAAATCACGACAGGCCCTGAAACAGCACCGCCTCTGGACAAATCTGACGCCTTCAATCACCAAATCACCAAATCACCAAATCACCAAATTCCTCATGCCTCTGAGATCGCTATAGTCCAGACTTTGGGTCTGCTCCAACGGGAAGGCCGGCTCATCGACTTCCTGCAGGAGGACATAGAAGCCTATGACGATGCCCAGATAGGTGCTGCGGTCAGAGAGGTCCATCGTGGGTGCAAGGCCGCACTAAAGGAAGTTTTTGGGCTCTCGCCCGTGCTTAAGGCCGCCGAGGGAAGCCAAGTGGAAATAGAGGAGGATTTTGACCCTACCCGGATCAAACTTATTGGCAATATCCGGGGCAATCCCCCTTTTAAGGGAACACTCCGCCACTGCGGATGGAAGTTCACTGAAATACACTTGCCCGAATGGACGGCAAAGGAGAAAACCGACGTCCTGGCACCTGCTGAAGTGGAGATATTGTGAATGAACCCCGATATATTGTCGGCATAGACCTTGGTACCACCAACTGTGTTCTTTCTTACATAGACACCCAGGAAGAACATGACCTCACGGCAACTCCGATAAACATCTTTCAGGTACCTCAGCTTGTAGCCCCTGGAGAAATCGGGGAAAAGGATCTTCTCCCCTCCTTTATCTATCTCCCCACTGATCAGGAAAAACAGGGGGGAAGACTCACAATGTCATGGAATCCGTTTGGTGACCGGGTAGTCGGAACCTATGCCAAGTCCAGAGGAGCAGAGGTCCCTGGTAGGCTTGTTGTATCTGCCAAGAGCTGGCTATGTCATACCGGGGTGGATCGCACTGCCCCGATTTTGCCTACCGACGCCCCGGAAGATGTGCAAAAACTCTCCCCGATTGTGGCCACGGCCTCATACCTGCGCCACCTTAAGGCGGCATGGAACCAGACTGTTGCCAAAGAAAGCAAAGACCGGCTGGAAGAGCAGGCTATATATCTTACCATTCCCGCATCCTTTGATGCAGTGGCCAGAGAACTCACCGTAAAGGCCGCAAGCTCAGCAGGCTTTGATAACATTACACTTCTGGAAGAACCTCAGGCGGCCTTTTATGCCTGGCTCCACGCACGCCGGGATAGCTGGAAGGAGGAAGTGGGTCCAGGGGACCTTATACTGGTCTGCGACATAGGAGGAGGCACCACGGATTTCAGCCTGATTCGCGTCACCAGCGAAGACGGAGAGTTCGGTCTTGAGCGGGTAGCAGTGGGTGATCACATACTCCTGGGAGGCGACAACATGGATCTTGCCCTTGCATACAGCCTCAGCGAAGGCTTAAAAGCCAAGGGTACCCGGCTTGATTACCTCCAGATGCAAACACTCTGGCATAATGCCCGAATGGCAAAGGAAAAACTCCTTGCCGATCAAGAAATTTCAGAAGTCCCTGTGGTTATTCCTGGACGGGGATCAGGCCTCGTGGGGGGCACGGTCCGCACCGCCCTGAGAAAAGAGCAGGTGGAATCTTTGATGCTTGAAGGTTTTCTCCCTACCTGCAAAAGTAATGAACGGCCTCAACATCATCCCAGGCTCGGACTCCAGGAAATGGGGCTGCCCTATGTGAGTGATACTGCCATAACCAGACATCTCGCCAGGTTTCTTGATATCCATTCAGATAAATCCGATTCCTCCCAGGGTGTGCCGGGACCTACTGCCATCCTGTTCAATGGAGGGGTATTAAAGCCCCGGATTATACGCCGGCGCATATTAGAGATTATTGCTCCATGGCTGCGTAAAAAGGGATCTCCTGAACTAAAGGAGCTTGCAAGCCCGGATCTGGATCTTGCTGTCGCGCAGGGTGCGTCATATTACGGCCTTGTATGCAGAGAAGGGGGACTCAGGATCAGGGGAGGCATCGCCCGTTCATACTACATGGGGATTGAAATCGCCAGGCCGGCAGTACCCGGCCTCCCTCCAGCCATAAAGGCCCTTTGTGTTGTTCCTCAGGGCATGGAAGAAGGCAGTTCAGTCTCCCTTCCGGAAAGGACTTTCGGACTTGTAGTCGGACAACCTGTGGAATTTCGTTTTCTGGCTTCTACTATTAGGCCGGATGATAGTGTTGGAGACCTGATCAATGACTGGGATGAAACCATAGAACCCATAACGACCCTTCAGACATCCGTGGAGGCATCAGGGATTGAACCCGGAACCGTGATACCGGTTCAACTCGAGGCCACGGTCACGGAAATAGGCACCCTGGCCTTGTCCCTGGTCTCAAAAGAAAAAGACCTCCGCTTTGATCTGGAATTTAATGTGCGTGGCTGAGTATATTATTCCATGTCATCTATAGTGCCATTTGATTCCAGAAAATGTCTCCTGACCCAGGCCAAGAAATACATATCTGATCCAGGACTAATAATTGCTGAAAAGGATCGGGCAATACCTTTGCTACTGCGGGCGCTCAAGCTTGGGGAGCTTAAACTCAGACGAGAAATTATCTTATTATTGGGAAGCTTTGCCAAAGAAGATGTCTACTGGCCATTGTATGAGATTATGTGCGACCCGGAAGAGCCGGACGAACTGAGAGATCAGGCAGCTTTACACCTCAGCGTAATAGGACCGTTTCTGGATGATCCCCATTCCCTGATCAAAAAATTGATTGCAGACATGAAAGACCCTGATACGGATATCAAAGTCCGTGCCATATTAGCCCTGGGCTGGGAAGGCAATATGGGAGCCGCTTTATCCCTGATTGAATGTCTCTATGACCTTGATGAAGAGATACAGGAAATAGCAGTCAGTGCGTTGTGTAACCTGAAGGACAGCCGTGTGCTTGGGCTTCTGTTTGACAGGATGCAGCATTGCTCTCTGGACCAGAAAAGGGCCATCCTCTTTAATCTGTGGAGGTTCAAGGATAAGCAAAAGGAAGTTACTGAAATTTATAGAAAAGAATTAGAACAAGGGGAACCCTCCCTGAGACTGTACATACTCATACTCCTGGGACAACTGGACAACAATATGAGCCACAAGGAACTCTATCGCTCTTTCCTCAAAGATCCCAATCCGAAGATAAGGGCCATTGCCCTTGAGCGCCTGGGTGCCATGAGGTCAATAGAACTTGAGCATGTTCTACCTTTTCTGGACGACCCTGCCATGGAAGTTAAAAGGACGGCCATAAGTATTGTCCAAAGTTATAAGAAGTAAAGGCTGAAGGCTGAAGGCTGAAGGTAAAAGGCTTTTAGGGACCTTCAGCCTAATTAGATGCAAGGGGAATCTCAGGCATATAATCTTCAACAGCAGGGAATGATCGAAGGTCCTTGGCAATGCCAGCCTCTAAAAAATTGTTTACCCACCAAAAAATGTTTCTATGACGCACTACCTCCCTGAGCCTGTGCATCCTATTATGCCTTTCCGCTTGATCCATGTGAAATGCCTGATAAATGGCGTTGGACATTCCTTCAACATCATAGGGATTAACCATGATAGCCCCTCTATGCAACTGGGCTGCAGCACCTGCAAACTCACTGAGAATCAGCACACCATTTTCTTCCAGGTTGCAGGCACAGTACTCTTTTGCGACCAGGTTCATCCCGTCTTTCAGCGGAGTAATTATAGCGATTTCAGCCAAACGATAATAGGCCAAAAGCTCAGAGCGGTCCAGGCTCCTGTAGAGATAGTGTATCGGCACCCAGCCTGATTGGGTAAATTGCCCATTTATTTCACCAACAAGGCGGTATAGCTCTGCCCTAAGCATCTGGTATTCAGGGACCTCCTCTCTGCTGGGGACTACGACCTGAACCAGGGTGATTTTACCCTGAAGTTCAGGAAAACGGGAAAGTGCATCTTTAAAGGCCTCAAGCCTCTCCGGTATACCCTTGGTGTAGTCAAGGCGATCCACACCCAGTATTACCTGGCGATTCGGTAAAGCCTCGTGGAGGTACCATGCCATATCGGCCACTTTTTTAGATTCTGCATCCCGGACAAATGCATCATAATCAATACTGATAGGAAAGGCACCTACCCTGACCCGCTTATCTCCAACAATAACAGTAACGACGGATCCCCTTCCAGAAATCCTGATACCTGGGCTTATATGACGGAGGCACTGGACAAAATTCTTGCGGTCCCTCATGGTCTGAAAACCAACAAGTTCATATTCAAGGAGTGCCCTGAGGATCTGAGCTCTCCATGGTAATTTCATAAAGATGTCCGCAGGCGGAAAGGGAATGTGGAGAAAAAATCCTGTGTTCCTTTCTATCCCAAGCTCCTTAAGGGACTGGGCCATATGCATGAGATGGTAGTCATGGACCCATATATAATCGGTTTTACTGCTGTGCTTTGTTGTAATTTCAGCAAATTTGCGGTTGACATTCAGATACTGCTGCCAATACCTGGGCTTAAAATTACAGCGAGTCTGTAAATCATGAAACAGGGGCCAGATAACCTCATTGGAGAATCCATAGTAGTAGTCGCCGACCTCATCGGCTGAGAGCGGTACTGGATAAAGCCTATATCCGGCCTCACGAGACGCCGGTTCCATGAGCCCGGCAAGATCTTCGTCATTGGTGCCTCCGGACCAACCGATCCAGATCCCTCTCCGGTTCCTGAAGACCGGAGCAAGTGCGGTCACAAGGCCACCTGTACCAGGTTTTATCTCCAATCCGTCCGGTCCATGGACCAGACGAATTGGCAAACGATTTGAAACTGCTACTATCCTGGTACCTGGCTCTTCCACACATTCCTCCATTTCTTCCCTAAAAAATTGCGACCTGAGCGCCGCAATAAGTGCCTAAAGTGAACTAAAATTTTAAGTAGAATTGTGGTTAAGAATGAACTGTAACTAATGAATATATGTAACTAAAATTATAGTCTTCTAATACTACATGCCTTGGCCCACTCTGCAAGAAATTGCAGAAGTTCCTCAGGAGGCTTTATCCAAAGGTCCGCTCCCGTAGTCCTTAGCTCGGACCTGACCAAGACCCCGATACCCCTGCCCTTGATAGTGCGGAAGGCATCCTCGTCAGTTCTATCATCTCCGAGATATGCAGCAACCATATCTGACCCTGATTCCTGAAAAATGGTCTCAACCGCTTGGCCCTTGTGACATCCGGTCGCCCTGAATTCAAGCCCACCATCAAAGCTATGGAGACCAAGACCGTGCCCCTGTTCCAAAGAAGACGAAAGGCTATGGACCTGTGTCAAGATTTCCTCTGCCTTCTCTGGTGGGAGACCCCGCACATGGAATGCAATGCAACCTGGCTTTAACTCACAATAGGGCTCAAGGCCTGATGCTTTGGCCCAATCAAGGACCTCTTTCAATGCCTTATCCGCTTTAGCTCCAACAGGCAAAATCTTGTATGTACCGTCTGTATAAAGCCTTTCCCTACCGTGTGTTCCCCATATCTCAGGAATGATTTGCAGTCCCAGCAGGGGCAGGAGGTCTTCCACGCTCCTTCCGCTTATTACAACGACCCTGCAACCACCAGTAACTATTATTTTTTCAAGGATCTTCCTTATCCCAAAATACGGCACCGCCTTATCCCGCTCCACTCTGAAAGGAGCAAGCGTGCCATCATAGTCAAGGAGTAAGGCCCTATTTCTACTTCTCGTCAATAAATCCCAAAACCATAAAATGTCCAGTCCTGGAGAAAGGACTCTCATTGTACCATATCTATCCTGTCTTCAAGACCGTGAAGCACACCGATCATCAATGCAAGGTATTCCCTCAGGTGTCGTGTCAGAAGAAAATTCTCCAGAACAAGACGCCTTGCCCTGATGCCCATCTCTTCCAACCTGTCCGTACGGTGCAGCAGATAACGGATGCGCAGGGCAGCGCCCTCAGGACTTCTTACCCTGAAACCGGTAAAATGATCTACTACCTGGAGACGAATTCCACCTGTGTCTCCCCCGATCACCGGTTTTCCTTTCCACATTGCCTCTGTGACAGTGAGCCCAAAGCCCTCCTTTATGGACTTTTGAAGCACAATATCAGAGGCCCGCTGCAAGGCATTAATAGTTCTGTGGGCATCGGGCGGAAGAAGCAGTACATGGACGTCCTCGTTGTCTTCTGCAGCCTTTCTGACCTCATCAAGCACCTTTTCACCTTCAGGGTCATCAGTGGCACCGCCACCTGCCAAAACCAGTTGCAAAGGCACCATCTTCCTGGCCTGTTTGTAAGCCTCTATTACGCCAAGAGGATCTTTAAACCGGTCAAACCTGGAGACCTGTAAAATCAAGGGCAGATCCGGTTTCAGACCGAATTGGTCAAAGACTTCACTGATCTCATCTTCGGGAAGATCAATATTTTTTTCACTCAAGGGATCTATGCTGGGGGCGATCAGGTACTGGGGATGAGGCAGAAGTTGAGCAAACTGCGCCAGGGAGAAGATGCTGGCATCATAGTCCTGTATCCAGTTTTTTAAATACTTCCATACAGGACGATATGGACGGCTGCAGTCTATATGGCACCTCCATACCCACTTTCCACGCCTATTGGGACAGAAGTTGAGAAATGGCGCTGGTTGCGGATCATGTATAAAGACAAAATCAGCCTCTTCAAGGACAGGCCGAAGTCGCTCGGCATTCTCTGCGTTAACGGTCTCATAGGCCTCCAGCATGGCCTCGGACAACTCTACCGGAAAGCCCTGGATGGCATTGTGAAACCCCTTGGTACATTGATAAAAATCAGGGCTACCCTCCAATACTTCCCACTTCACATCAAGACCCAGGGCCTCCATCATCGGAACCAGTTTCCTGAGGATCTCGGCCACTCCTCCACCTTCCTTGGTGGAATTTACATGAACCACCTTCATGCCTTTGAGGGGAGCAGCCAACTGGTAAAGGTGATTTACTACGTCCCGGCCTGCCACTTCTGCATAGCGGTCAAGGAGTTCGTTCATGAGTTTCCTCCGCCGAAGTATTCCTCCAACACACGGGTAACCATAAAACGCAATTCTTTCAAAGAAGAAAAGAACGGATCAACAGCCATAAGCTTAAGTCTAAGATCATTATATTTATCACCCCACCCTGTCAACCAGGCACTAAAGTCGTCACTTCTGTCTTCCGTCCTCTTCCGGGCATCTATAAAGTGGTAAAATATGCTTCCGATAGTCATTTCCGGCACTCTGGAAGGCAAATCCGACGGTATCTCCAGATAACGTCCGGTATCCAATACCACTATCTGGGAGCGGACAAAATAAAATTGCTCGTCGGCCCTTGTCCAGGGCACAAATTCATTCTCGTACAGCCTGTCTTCTACCCGTTCCACCAACTCCTGCCTGACAGACTCAATATCTTCATAATCAGCAGGGTCAATAACACTGAGCTTCTCTGCCAAGGCCTTTTCGTTAAGACGATGGTATACCCAGGCTGCAAAATCGTTACTGTACTCAGGTTCGTCGAACTGGGGTTCCAAGAAACGTCCCCAGAAGTGATGATATATGCTTCCTTCTGGAACTCTCAGCAGCCCTTCCTTAAATTCTCTCAAGTTTTGGGCCTTGTAACCAGTGGCCATGGATACAAGTGCGCAATCCCTTATATTGAAGGGTTGAGTAAGCGGGCTTTTGTCATCAACTTGTTCAGCCATGCCAAGGGACCTCCTTTGGTCTCACCTTAATATCAGAACAGCATATAATGTTAGTATATCCATTTTCCCTTAAGCGGGCAAATAAAGAAAAGTGGAAAATTCCTTGACTTAAAAAACATCGAACTTATTTTTTTCTTGAGATTTATTTGACTTCATTTAAACCAAAGGAGGAATATACCATGTTTGAAATTACACCTTGGCGGCCCTTGCATGAACTGAGCAATCTTAGGAGGGAGATGGAAGATCTTTGGGGAAATTTGGCCGGTGAAAGAGAATTTTTGCCCATGAAAGGGGAATGGATGCCTGCTTTGGATGTATCAGAGACAAAGGATTCCCTTATCGTAAAAGTCGAAATTCCCGGCATGGAACCTAAGGATGTTGACATATCTCTCTCTGGTGACCTTCTGACAATAAAAGGGGAAAAGAAACAAAAAACCGAGGAGAAGAAAGAGAACTTCCATCGCATTGAGACCCGCTATGGAGCTTTTTCCAGGACAATCAGAGTTCCTGTGTCAGTGGATTCTGACAAAATAGAGGCATCCTATGATAACGGGGTCTTAAAAATTGTCCTCCCCAAAAAGGAAGAGGTAAAGGCGAAACAGATCGAAATCAAATAGGGCTGATCCTGTCCCGATTTTCCAAAAAACTGAAAGGCGGCTTTAATTGCCGCCTTTTTTCTTTATATTATCTGATTACAAGGACTTTTTTCAGCGTAATCAGATAATATACCGCAACAAAGCAAATGATCAGACGCCGGCGTAATTCCGCAAGGTGCTCTGTAAGACCTGTTTTTTCCTGGACGGCAAGCAGCAGGCAATAAGCAGGCAGTGTAGCTGCCTTGTCAAAATTCATAGAACCAGTCATTTTTGCTGAGTATTGTGGCCCCATCGGCCTCTACAAGCGCCATGTTTTCAAGACGAACTCCGGCTGGCCAGGATGGCACACACCCGCTTCATTCGCTGTAAATAGTGAGATTTCATACCTGCCCCGTAGCTCCGTGAGATGGTACTGGGGTAATCTGCGGATAAAATATTAAAGTCTGCCCTAGCAATCAGAGATTCCTGGCCACATCCTTTGCAAAGTAAGTAATTATGACATCGGCCCCTGCCCTGCGGATGCTGAGAAGAGACTCCTCCACGACCCTGGCCTCATCCAGCCAGCCCTTGGAAGACGCGGCCTTTATCATTGAGTACTCACCGCTTACCTGATAGGCGGCAATTGGAAGGGTGAACTCCTGCCGCAGGAGATGGATTATGTCGAGGTAGGGCATGGCAGGCTTCACCATGAGGATGTCAGCCCCTTCCTCAAGGTCCAGCATGGCCTCCCTCATGGCTTCCCTGGCATTTGCAGGGTCCATCTGGTATGAACGACGATCTCCGGATTTAGGGGCGCACTCTGCCGCTTCACGGAAGGGTCCGTAGAATGATGAAGCATACTTTACTGCATAGGAGAGAATAGGAATCTGGTCAAAACCGTGCTTGTCAAGGGCCTCCCTTATTGCCCCTACACGGCCGTCCATCATATCGGAAGGCGCTACAATGTCCGCCCCGGCCCTGGCGTGGGAAAGAGCGACCTTTGTCAGCAGCTCCAGGGTTGCATCATTGTCTATCCGGCCATTTGAGAGCACGCCACAGTGCCCATGTGAAGTGTACTCGCAAAGGCACACGTCAGTCACAACAAGGAGATCAGGCACTGACTTCTTTATGGCGGATATGGCCTTTTGCACCACACCGCTTTTTATCCAGGCATGAGAACCCCTTGGGTCCTTTTTTTCAGGAAGGCCGAATAAAAGGACTGCATTAATTCCTAGATCAAAGACTTCCTTGGCCTCTTTTACTACCGCGTCCACAGAAAACTGATAGCAGCCGGGCATGGCTTCAATAGGCTGCTTAATGCCTTTGCCATGTATAATGAAAAGGGGATAGATAAGGTGTTTCGGGCTCAAGGTGGTCTCACGGATCAGCGCACGCAGAGATTCCGTGCGGCGCAACCTTCGGGGACGATATTCAGGGTACATCATGGCAACCAGTCCTCCAGTCTTTGAATCAGATCATTTACGGTAAAAGGCTCCTCAATAAAGCCGCTGCAGCCGGCATCGTATAAACGTTCCCTCTCTGAAGAAGAGGCCACCGCACATATAAGCACTACCGGTATATTCTCGGTTTCAGGGGACTGCTTGAGAAGCACGCTCACGGACAAGGCGTCCAGTATGGGAGCATCCTTACGTATAATCACCAGATCAGGCAACTCGGCCTTTGCCAGATCAAGACCTTCCTGGCCGTCCTCGGCAAGGAGCAGTTTGAGCCCTGTTTGGTTCGCCAGTTTACGAACCGTATCAATTACTGACTCTTTATAATCCACAAGGAGTATGGTCTGGCCTTCTTTCACTTGATCACTCTCACAAAAAACTAAGTTGAGCGATTAGCTGTTAGCCATTAGCGTTTAGCTTTGGAAAATCAGGACATTACGTTAATTAGAAATAACACCCAACGGGTGAAAGTTCGTAATAGTAAAACATCCTGTAATCATTAAACTAATAGCTAACCGCTAAAGGCTAATCGCTCAATTTAATAGCACGCACGAATAAGTCTATTTATATAGAGCTCCGGGTTATCCACTGCTTCAGCCGAAATATTAAAAACATCCTGCGCAGTCTTTTCCCTTATAAGAGTGAGACCATATTCAAAAATATTACACAATCTCTCGCACTGGACATAGAGACTGGAAGAATCATCCAGACAACTATACAGCAACATGTCCACTGCGTCTTCCTCTAAGTTAATCCTCAGACCGCAACGGTTAAAAAAAGAGTCCTCGTAACTTTTTATCTGCTCTATCCATAATTGCACCCTCTCACTGGCCTCCCTAAAGTCCAAATCTTCTTTCAGGGATAGCTGGGCTACGATGTCCAACCTATTACGTGTAAGCTTCAGCTTAGAGTCTTCCCACCTGGGTAACTCCTCCTGCTCAAGGCGAGAAATCAGGATCTTTTTTTCCTCAGCAAGCAAGGCCTGATACCTTCTCAGCCTTGCCTTGTCCTTTAAATTCTCTAAAAGTTTTTGGAGCTCTCCCTCCGGATCATTAACCAGATTACCGGTCACTACCAAAAAAGACACGCTAATTGAGGGCAGTTTTTTTTCAAAGGGCAGCAATACCCTTTCCACCACGCTCACAAGGGCCCTTGCCCCTGTATGTTCCTGATAGGCCTGACGGGCAAGGAGTCTCAGGGCATCTTCTTCGAATTTGAGGTCTATTCCATAGGCCCTGAAGTCCTGCTTCTTGCTCATGATAATCGGGTTGTTCGAATTACGCAGTATCTCAAACAGATCCTGCTCTGAGAGTTCTTCCAGAATGGAAATAACAGGAATCCTCCCAACGAACTCAGACTCAAAGCCGTATTCAACAAGGTCCTGTGGCTTCACGTGCCGTAGCCACTCCATCTCATCCTGGGTATCGATCTCTGCGCCAAAGCCTATACTATTCTTCCTGAGCCTATCCTTTATTATGTCGCCAAGGCCTCCAAAAGCGCCACTCACTATGAATAATATGCTGCGCGTATTAAGACTCTGTTTCTCTCTTTTTCCAGTCCTGCGGTATCTTTCTATGGCCTGTATCTGGGAAATAGGGTCATGGGGGACCCGTATGTTCACCTCGGTCTCCTCAAGAGGTTTTAACAAGGCCCTCTGGACCCCGGCCCTGGAAACATCCGGTCCGTTTAAGTGGTGAGAAGACGCGATTTTGTCAATTTCATCTATATAAACAATCCCGTACTGCGCCCTTTCGAGGTCACCATCCGCTTCCTGGACCAAGTCACGGATCAAGTCTTCTATATCTCCCCCTACATAACCTGTCTCACTGAACTTTGTGGCATCGCCCTTTACGAAAGGTACGCCCAGTTTCGCCGCTATGAGCTTGACAAGATATGTCTTCCCAACTCCGGTAGGACCTATGAGGATTATATTATTCTTTATGCTTCCAATCGAATGGGGATCTTTTCCCTTTTTTTGAAGATATGTGATCTTATTAAAGTGAGTACATATCTTTGTTGCCAGAATGGCCTTTGCCATATCCTGCCTGACCACATACCTGTCCAAGTAGGCCTCAAGCTCCTCCGGCTTAAGCTTAAAGCTTATTTTTGGGCCCTTCTCAGAATCAGCCCCTTCTTTCCGGTCGGTGCTATCAGGCTTTACTTGCCAAGGAAAAGCCATCTGGGATACTACCCGTATTCTACCCCCATACCTTTTGGAAAGATAATCGCTTATCTCCTTTTCCAGGTCTTTTTGTGAAGGCAAATTCACAGTCCTGCCAAGCTTCTCATTGGTGATATCAGAAAGTCCTGTGCTCAGATCCTTCGAAGCATTTTTTTTATCATCTTTCTTTTGCATATATATATTTTATAACAGAAGCAAGCTATAAGCTCAATCCCGGATAGTCAACATCCATGTCTTTGCATACTTTCGGCCCATGTGATAGTTTTAAAAAATGTTGAATTGTGAATGACGAATTTTGAATTGTGGAATAAGTTTAATATATTACCTTAATCCAAAATTCATCATTCAATACTTTTCCCATACCCGGTGGCTTTATTTATCAATTTTCAAATATTAAAGGAGAATTCAAAAATGTCCATTCTTAGTTATCTGACTCTATTACTAACGCCCCTTTTTTTCCTGGTCCAGGCCCAAGACTGCCTTGCGGCCGCCTGTCCTTCCAAAGAAACCACACAACAGAAGGTGGTAGAGATCTTTAAGAAAAATATCAGTGTCATAAAGATCCAGCCTAGTGCTATCCCGGGGTTTTGCGAAGTTCAGGTAAATTTCAAGGGCCAAAACCGCATCTTATACACTGACCAAAAAGGTGAATTTCTGATCACCGGCGTTATCTTCAGAAGCTCAAACGGGACCAATATCACCAAAGAGGCAATTGATGAACTCAATCGTTTTAGTGATTCCGATATCAGACGTCTTGAAGACCTCACTACCTTTACCGTGGGTTCAAAAGGGGAAATTGTTTACTTCGTTACAGACCCGCAATGCCCATACTGCAAAAAGGCAGAGAAAATTGTCACTCAAATGGCAGAAGCAGGGGATTTGCAGTTAAAGGTCCTGCTGTTCCCTCTCGGCTTTCATAAGGGTGCAAAGGAGCAATGCATATCCGTCATTTGTGACAATAAAGGCCTGGAAGGCCTTCACAGCGGGCATAAATCAGAAAACCAGTGCCAGGAGGGAAAAGACAAAATTGAAGATACTCTCCGCTTCCTGCAGCAAAAGGGTATAACAGGCGTTCCGACCTATATCTTTAAAGACGGGAAGTATCATTCAGGTGTGCTCAAAGAGCAAGCCATGGAAAAACGTCTGGGGCTTCCAGAGGATAAGACCGCTTCCTCCACTCGTTCCATTGACGGATCATAGACTCCGGCTATATTGTGCTTCAGCGAGTTAATATTCCATACCTGATAACAAGAGGAGGAAACCACTGATGAAAGACTTGAAACAGATGTACAAGACAATACTTGGGGACCAGTTTCCTCTAGAACTCCGCATATCCTTCGGGGATCAAACACTGATCTATCGCAAACGAACATGGAAGATAAAAAACAACACTACCGGAGAGCTGGAAGAAAAAGGTATCCGTTACGGAGAAAATCCGGACCAGGAGGCAGCACTTTACGAACTTGTAAACGGAAACCTTGTCCTGGGTGACTGCTCTTATATTGAGGCAGGAAACGGTCTGGTAAGCTCAATAAACGAAGAGGATATGATTCAGGCAGGCAAGCACCCCGGCAAGATCAATCTCACTGACGTAGACAATTCTCTTAATATACTGAAATTTCTTGCCAAAAGCCCTGCTGCTGTCATAGTAAAACACAATAACCCATGTGGAGTAGCCTGCGGCAATACCCTTGAAGATGCCCTTATAAAGGCATCCAGGGCGGATAGGCTGGCAGCATTCGGCGGCTGCGTTTCCCTCAACAGGTCTATAGACAAACCAACAGCCGAGGCACTTAACAACCAGTATCTTGAGGTCGTGTGCGCACCTGATTATGAAGAGGGCGCAGTAGACATATTGTCACAGAAGAAAAACCTGAGAATTATCCGGATCAAACGGATCGACCAACTGGAGACTTATTGGGACAGGCGTTTCATAGACTTCAAAAGCCTGATTGACGGAGGAATTATAGTCCAGCAATCCCCTATAAATAAAATCCGTACCAGGGAGGACTTGAAACCTGCTGAATGTGAATACCATGGCAAGACATACAAGATCAATCGTTTGCCGGATGACAGGGAGTACGAAGACATACTGTTCGGCTGGGCAGTTGAGCAAGGAGTTACTTCCAATTCCGTAATCTATGTCAAAAATGGAGTAACCACCGGGATAGGTACAGGTGAACAGGACAGAGTCGGTGTAGCGGAAATCGCTGTCCACAAGGCATATACAAAGTATGCAGACATTTTCTGCTATGACAGGTTTGGAATACCATATAAGGACCTTGAGCTCCTGGTAAGTAAAGGAGAGCGTGACGTTGCCGAAAAGGATGAAATCGATCAACATGTAAAGGCAGACCGTGGCGGCCTTCCGGGCTCTGTTATGGTCTCTGACGCATTTTTCCCATTCAGGGACGGGGTGGATGTAGGTATCAGTCAGGGTATTTCGGCAATCGTACACCCAGGTGGCTCCCTGAGAGATGGGGAGTCTATCGAAGCGTGTAACGAGGCCGACCCCCCGGTAACCATGGTCTTTACGGGTCAGAGGGCCTTTAAACACTGAGCAGTAAGGAGCATGATACTTTGAGGACACCCTCTCTCAAAATTGTTGAAAAAATCGATCTCCCAAACAATCTTGTTCTGGAATTACACGACTATTCCCGGCAGGTAGCCGGGGACAGATGGCTTATGGGACTACTTGCCAGGATTCCAATAGAAATCAGTAAAGAAGATTTTGCTGACAGACCCAAGGAACTTTATAAAAACTTTTTAAAAGAACAGGGACCTGTAATAAATTTCGAGCTAAAAAAAGAGAGAAACTTTATAGACGAAAAGGAAAAGGATCAGGTCTTTAACCAAATGTTGAATGAACTGAAAGAAAATGTATTGTCCTACATGGGGCACAAATCCTTTGCAAAAGGATTCATCCGGCGACAGATTCAAGCCTTTGAGGAAAAACAGAAGTGGCAAAACTTAATCATCTGAGTCAACTGGACCGTCCTGAGATAATCGATTCCTTGTTCAAGAACATAAAGGATTCGTATGGCACGGCAAAAGAATCTCGCCCAGCCGGTGAGGCAACGGCAGAGGCATTGACAGCAAAATCCCCGGACGGCGTTGAGATCTATTGCAGGGTCTTTAGTGGAATACAGGAAGAGCCTCACATCCTGTTTTTCCCAGCAGAGTATGACTGTGAAGCAGATATCATTGATCTGGCAACCGGGCTCGGGCAATTTGGCATTACCCTGATAACAATGGACTATCGTGGATGCTGGAAGAGTGGTGGAGAACTTTCCTTTAGCGCCTTGCATCAGGATGCCGAGGCCTTCTATCAGGATGTGAAAGACTGGTATACCACAGAACAAAGGACCGGCCCGGTGGTGTTCATGGGCCGTTCCCTTGGGTCTGCCGTTGCGCTGGATCTTGCCTGCCGCCACGAAGATGACTCCCTGGCCCTTATTATGGAAAGCGCCTTTGACTCGACAGAAGGCTTTCTTTCAGGCAAGGGTATTCGAATAAATGAATTAGGGCTTTCAGGAGAAGACCCTTTTTCAAACCGCTCCAAGATGACTAACTACAGCAAAGCAGTCCTCTTTTTGCACAGCCACCGCGACGAGGTCGTATCTCTGAACCAGATTGAGTGGCTGGTGGCTGAGAGTCGCTCAAAGGCAACCCAGCTCCAGATCGTCCCCACCGAGAGCAGGGAGGACATCGCGGAAAAGGCAGGGGATCTCTATTTTGCCGTCATAAAAGACTTCCTTAACCGACGTATGGGGCGAAGACCACGTAGAAGGCGGAAAAGGAAATGATCAGGCCCATACGCCCTCAATAGCCTCTCCGCACTTGCTGCATTTTCCGTCAGACAACAAATTTTCCACTATCCTGAAACCGATTCTTTTGATAAGTTCTGCGCCGCAGGCCGGGCAATAAGTATTTTCTCCGCCCTCACCAGGCACATTGCCCTCATAGACGAATCGCAGGCCTTCTTCAAGACCTATTTCCCTGGCAAGACGCAAAGTGGCAACCGGAGTAGGCGGCCTGTCCAACATTTTGTAAGTGGGATAAAACGCAGTGACATGCCATGGTATTGAGGGATCGACCCCTTTAACAAACCTGGCTATGTCCCTCAACTCCTTTGGGGAATCATTCCACCCTGGAATAACCAGGGTCGTAACCTCCACCCATACTCCCAATTCGTGCATCAGACGAACATTATCAAGCACAGGTTGAAGCTTTGCCTTGCAAACATCGTGGTAAAATTTATCAGTAAAGGCCTTAATATCAATGTTTATTCCGTCCAGCACAGGAGCCAGATGCCTTGTCACCTCCGGGGTCATATAGCCATTGCTGACAAAGACGTTCCTAAGCCCCCTCTTTTTAGCCAGAACTGCGCAGTCATAAGCCAACTCATAAAAAATTGTGGGCTCAACATATGTATAGCTGATACTCTTTGCTCCGTGCAGAACCGCGGCATTTACAATATCCTCCGGGTCCCTGTCTTCCCCTGGTATCTCTCCTTCATGTATGCGTGGATACTGAGAAATTTGCCAGTTCTGGCAGTGCAGACACCTGAAGTTGCATCCTACTGTGGCAATTGAATATGAGATTGAACCCGGCAGAAAGTGAAAAAGGGGTTTCTTCTCAATGGGGTCGGAATTTTCCGAAATTACCTTTCCGTACACAAGGCTATAGAGCTTGCCGTCCCTGTTCTCACGAACCTTGCAAATTCCCCTTTTCCCCGGCTTGATATGACAATAGTTGTTACAGAGCCGGCATTGCACCTTTCCTTTGTCCTCAACTGTATAAAAAAGTGCCTCTTTCATATCAGGACTTCTCCTTTTTAATTTATGACCAAACTGATAGCCTTCCCCTTCTTCTATTTTTTGTATTATATCATAAAGCATGAATCCGTGCTAATTGATGAGGGATGGAGAGCACTATGGCAAGGTACTTAGTTGTATCTTTTTACGTTTTAATTAGAGATGTCCGAAGAGATTAATGAACCCGCTATTTACAAAAGTTCCAAGGGCAATTAAAAACAGTTAGACTGTATTTTTAATTAAATTCACAGTAACTTCTCAATAAGTCTGGGTACCAGTCACTGGATTCTCGCCTTCGCGGGAATGACGATTGGGTGTGAGCGCCTGTCATTCCGGCGAAAGCCGGAATCCATTGGATAGTCGCAAAATATGATTTGCCCGGACTTATTGAGAAGTTACAATTCACAAAATGGATCTATAAAAAATGCTAGAAGCTCTGCTCTATCCAAAAAACGTTGCGGTAATCGGGGCATCAAGGACGCCTGGAAAGGTGGGCCATGAGATAGTAGCCAACCTGATCAATGGCGGTTTTGCCGGTGATATAATACCTGTTAATCCGTCAGCAGACCAGATTCTCGGACTCAAATGCTACAAAACCCTCAAAGATTATGGAGTAGCTGTGGACCTGGGCGTTGTGACAGTGCCCCGGCAGAATGTCATGGCTGCCGTACAGTCCTCTATAGAGGCAGGGGTGAAGGCCTTTGCCGTAATTACCGCTGGGTATAGGGAAACAGGCGAAGAAGGTGCAAGACTTGAACAGGAATTGGCAGGCCTTTGTAGGGCTCACAATGTACGTTTACTTGGACCTAACTGTCTGGGCATTATGAACTCGCATCACCACATGAATGCCTCGTTTGCCGGGGACATGCCTGAAGTAGGAGGAATATCAGTCTTTTCCCAATCAGGGGCACTGTGCACTGCCATTGTGGATTCGTCTGTCACAGGACATTTCGGGCTTGCAAAGCTCATAAGCCTTGGTAACAAAGCGGATCTCACAGAAGTAGATTTCCTGAGGGTCTTTGCCAGGGATGACTATACAAAGGTAATTGTTGGATACCTTGAAGATATAGTTTCCGGTGACGAATTTGTGAAGGCAGCAGAAGATGCCTGTTCCATCAAGCCGGTAGTAATTCTCAAGGCCGGGACTACCCCTGCAGGCCTGAAGGCCGCCTCTTCTCACACAGGAGGTCTTGCCGGAGCTGATATGGCCTATGGTGCGGCTTTTAGACGCTCAGGAGTAATCCGGGCAGATAATTTTCAGGCCCTTTTTGACTATGCATCGGCCCTGGCAATGCAGCCCCTTCCCAAGGGTGACCGTGTTCTGATTATTACAAACGCCGGTGGGCCGGGCACAATGGCCGCAGATGCTGTAGAAAAATCCGGCATGACCGTCGCGACCTTAGCCTATAGTACTGCAGCCGCCCTTAAAGGAAAACTTCCACGGGCATCAAGTACAGGGAATCCAGTGGATGTGCTGGGCGACGCTGATCCGGAAAGATATGCCATTGCATTAAGCACCGCCCAGGATGATGATTCAGTAGACTCCATCATCGTAATCCTGACACCCCAGGCCATGACAAAACCTGCTGAGACTGCAAGGGCCATTGCCAGTTGCGTAAGATCCGATAAGCCTGTTCTCGCGGCATTCATGGGAGGCAAGCATGTAATGCCGGGAAACAAAGAACTGGTTGCTGCCGGACTGCCGGTCTATAACTCACCTGAACGGGCAGTCGGCGCCCTCAAAGCCATGTACGAGTATTCAGTGTGGCGGCAGCGTCCACCGCGGATAGTGACACGATTCAGAGTTAATCGCCGGCGAGTGGAACGGATTATTGCCCGACATCTGAGGACCAAAAGGACCCATGTTGGAGATATTAAAGCCAAGCAAATCCTGAGTGCCTATGGCTTCAGAATACCGGAAGGCCACCTGACAAGCACTGCTGACGAGGCTGTAGAAACTGCGGAGCAAATAGGCTACCCGGTAGCTATTAAAATCGTCTCACCAAATATTGTCCATAAAACAGACCTCGGTGGCGTGAAATTACACCTGTCTACGGCTGATGACGTACGAGACGCATTTGATCTGATGATGCTCAGAATAAGACAGGTTGCACCTGAAGCCCATATCGAAGGCATTTACGTGGAAAAGATGCTGGCACGGGGCATGGAAGTAATCATAGGCATGAGCCGTGACCCACAATTTGGTCCGATGCTCATGTTCGGACTTGGGGGCATATTTGTTGAGGTAATGAAAGACGTTACCTTTCATCTGGCCCCTATCACCACAGAAGAGGCGTTTCAGATGCTTAAAAGCACCAGGTCCTATGAGATGCTTAAGGGGACCCGCGGAGAAAGAGGAGTGGATTTTGCCGCAATAGCTAACGGACTTCAACGCATCAGCCAGCTCGTGACGGATTACCCGGAAATTATCGAGCTGGATATCAATCCATTTATTGTCGGAGACATTGGAACAGAACCATTTGTGGCCGATGCCCGAATGACCTTGACTCGCCAAGAGACCAAATAATGAACAAACCAAAGCATACAGGATACGACCCAAACTGGCAGGATAAATATAAAGACATGATCGCCGCTCCCGGGCAGGCGGTCTCGCACCTGCGGCCCGGACAGCGAGTATTTGTCGGGACAGGGTGTGGAGAACCGAAAGAACTGGTCAAGGCCCTGACCGACCGCGCCTCTAAACTGGCCGACATGGAGATTGTCCAGCTACTTACCTTGGGCGAGGCCCCTTATGCCCACAAGGAACTTGCCGATTGCTTTCTGGTAAACAGCTTTTTTGTTGCGGAAAATGTCAGGGGGCTTATTCAGGAAGGACTTGGCAAATATACACCTATCTTTCTTTCAGATATTCCACGGCTTTTCAGTTCAGGTCAGTTACCGCTGGATGCAGCCTTAATACAGGTCACACCTCCGGATGAGCGCGGGAGAGTGAGCCTGGGGGTCTCTGTGGATATTGTCAAAAGTGCTGCGGAAAACGCCTCGCTCGTCATTGCCCAGGTCAACCCCCAGATGCCCAGGACCCTGGGAGACAGTTTTATTGATATCTATGATCTGGATTTCCTGGTTCCTGTGGACACGCCCATTTTTGAGGCCACCTTGCCTGAAAGCACGGAAGTGGCTCGCGAGATCGGAGAACGCATCGCGGCCCTGGTAGAAGACGGATCAACTATTGAGGTGGGGATCGGACGAATCCCGCATACAGTGGTCAATTTTCTGAAGGAAAAGAAAAATCTCGGTGTACATACGGAGATGTTTACGGACAATATCATAGATCTGATAGAATCCGGAGCTGTAACCGGTGTAAAAAAGACCCTTGACAGGGGCAAAATTGTTGCCAGTTTCTGTTTCGGGACCCGCAGGCTCTATGACTATATCCACAACAATCCCCTCTTCTCTTTTCGCCCGACTGAATATGTCAATAACCCCTTTATTATAGCCAAACAGTATAAAATGGTGGCTATCAACACGGCATTAGAGATAGACCTTACAGGCCAGGTCTGCGCGGATTCCATTGGCACCAAATTCTACTCAGGTATCGGCGGACAGGTAGATTTTAACAGTGGCGCAGCCAGATCGTACGGAGGCAAGGCGATTATAGCCCTGCCATCCACCACAGCGGACGGAACCACTTCACGGATCGTTGCAAAGCTGAGCCCTGGTGCCGGCGTAGTGACCACCCGTGGGGACGTACACTATGTGGTAACCGAGTACGGCATGGCCTATCTTCACGGCAAAAGCGTCCGGGAGCGTGCCTTGGCACTGATCAGCATTGCCCACCCGCGTTTCCTTGAAACCCTCCTTAAGGAGGCTATTGAGGCCAAATATCTCCGCAAAGAGCTTGCCGATGTGGGAGAGAGCTTCATAATAGCTCCTCACGAGGCAAAAACCTCATTACTTTTAGATGATGGAACGAAAATCAACTTCAGACCCATACACCCCACTGACGAGCCAAAGATGAAGGACCTGCTGTACACCCTCTCTCAGGATGCCGTGTACTCCCGTTTTATGACACACGTACAGCGCTTTCCCTATAAGCAGATCAAAGACTTCGTGTACATTGACCACAGAAAAGAAGTAGCCATTGTAGGCGTTCTGCCTGAGGCCCATGGGGAAGATATCATTTCAGTAGGTCGATATTACCTGGATCCACGAACTAACCGCGCAGAAGTCGCATTTGTGGTCCTCGACGAATGGCAAGGCCGCGGCATAGGCAAGTTTCTGTTCAAACACCTTACTGTCATTGCCAAACGGCATGGTATCACCGGATTCACTGCTGAGGTCCTGCGAAGCAACAAAAAAATGCAGGCAGTTTTCAATAACAGTGACTTGCGGGTAAAAAGCAAATTGAGTGATGATATCTACAGCTTTGAGATGGATTTTGATTAATTAGAAAACAAACTCCGCCACCAGGAAGGTATGGTCTGATGGCTTTTGAGCAAGCCTTGGGCTGATATCTATATATGCCTTTTCAGCACGTTCTGCTAACACAGCCGTAGCAAGTATGTGATCTATGCGCCAACCTAAATGCCTTTTGACTGCATTGGGTATCCTGTAGTCGTAAAACGTATACTGGTCCGGATCCGTGTTAAACTTCCGGAATACGTCTATAAATCCCCATGCCTTGACCTTCTCCAACGCTTTGCGAGCATCTTCGTGGAAACAGACATGATCTACATGGCTATCCGGGGCATAAACGTCTTTTGACTCAGAGGCAACGTTGAGGTCTCCACACCAGAGTAATGGTTCGTCCGTGGAATAATTCCTGTCAAACAGGTCCCTTAACCTTTCAAACCACCTGAGCTTGATCTGAAAATACATGTGGTCCAAGGACCTACCCTGGGGGACATACGCATTTACAACAGAAATATCCTTTACAACACACCGGATGAGCCTGGCTTCATCCTCCGGGCTGTTTTTAGGATCATCAAAACCGACAACCATGTCTTTTATCTCATGTCTGCTGGCGATCGCAACGCCATTGTAAGACTTCTGACCCTTGTAGATCACATTATAGTCTATTTTGTTAAATGCTTCCTTTGGAAAATCCTTATCCTGCACCTTTGTTTCTTGTATGCAAAGCACATCAACCGAATTTTTTTCAAGCCAGGGAATCACTATATGAAGACGTGACCTTATAGAATTTGTATTGAAGGTGGCAATGCTGAATTTGTCGATTTTCATATTCTGAGACCCTTGCCGGATATGCCAAAAACACAACCAATGCCAGATTTATGCATTTCACTATTTATTACGATAAATATGCAAGAGATAAAGGGCATCGTTCATTCACCAGTTTACAGTTATTCCTAAAAAGGAGATATTATCGAATTGAATGCCAATGTCGAAATTGGAAATTCGAAATTCGATAACACATTTATATCTTAACATTTTTTCTAATTTCCAATTTCAAGTTTCATTTCTTCACTGCCAAAATACAAGATCAACAAAGTGTAAACTACTTTTGACTTGTCGTGAAGGATGCAAAAATCATAAAGGAAAATTCGATGAGTATTGATCAACGAAAACACGTTAGGACACCCACTCAGTTAATGATTCAGTATTCAGATCGACATCTTTTCTTTACAGAATTCCTGAGTGACCTCAGTCCTAGAGGAATGTGCATAGTGGCTTCGAAACCGCTCGAACCCGGAACCAAGCTAGTTATCACCAGTTCGACACAACCGCCGATCAAAATTGAGGGGATAGTTGTATGGAGCAAAAAGAGCATAAAGAACAAATTTAAATACGAAATAGGCGTCCAGTTCGCTGAACTCTCACAGGACCAGAAATCCCAAATTGCAGATATTATAAGCTCAATTTGCTGGGAAATAAACTCGACCCATTAAGATGAATAATTTTGAAGAATTACACCAAAATCTTTCTCCCCTTTCGCGTTTCATTTTCATGAGAGTTTTTCGAGTGCCTCGACGGCAGCTTCCATAACTTCGTCGGAATAAGGACCTTTGCGAACACTGTTGAGTTTCGGGATCACACTCAGATCCTTTGATTCACCCAGAATATAAAGGATATCGCCTTTGACCTTATCGTCTACCTGGAAAAACCGGTCCCACAAAGGCGCGATAACCTGCAAGGCCATTTCTTTACGCTCTTCGGCAAGAAATTCAAACGTCACCATGGCACCAAGACGAATTTGCCATTTCGTATGTGTCAGCAGATTCAGAAACGCAGGATAGATTTTCCCGCTTTTTATCATCATCTGCGCCAGACCCGCGGCATCACCCTGCTCTATGATCTTTCTGAGCGAATCGGTACCGAGCTGGGAAGGATCCCGGGTGAGCATCATATGGACGAGTTCTTCGAGCTGAATCTCTCCTGTCCAACGAAACTGATCATCCAGTATAACCGTGGGCACCGACTGGACGTGATCTTTTTCGGCCCTTTCAGAGAACAGGGTACCATCGATAACAGTGATATAAATCAGACTTTCCGAGGCGGCAAGGGTCAGCAGCAAGGTCACTACCTGGGGACAAAAGGGACATTGGGGGGCAATATAGACCTTCAGCATCGCAGGGACCTTAAGCTGATTAAGGTCGTCCCGAACAGGTAAAGCCAGTTTCCCTGCAAGCATGTCCCGTCCACTCAGTGCATCCAGGAACGGGACCAGCTCTTTTCCCAGAGGCACGGCCTGATAGCTTATATTCTCCCCGATGCTGATTTCCGGTGCCTGTTCGCCGTCATTCTCCTCTCTTTCTATCCGGACGCCTGGAGCCAGACGGGTAAAGTCCTCGCAAAACTCCTGAATTTGCTTGCTGCGATGGTCTTCTGCCCGGATAAAACCGATCCGGATTTCTCCGTCGATCTTCCTGTACCACTCTGTTATGATCGATTCGTCCTCGGGAGTCATAATAGTCGCTTCTATACAGAATTATTATGTCAATCGTCTAGGATTAAGGAAAAGCTTTATATAACCATCCGGTCGGACTTCAGCCAGAAGTTTTTTAGCCCGTCTGGATATCTCCAGCATATGCTTCGCCCCTTCAGACTGTCCATCCCAGAAATTGATCACAAAATCTGCTGACCTGAGCAATACCTCATTTCTCATCATAGTGGCATTTAGCCCGTGCTTCTCCCACTCCGAAGGAATAATCTTCCATTCAAGTCCTGTTTCGCAGGCATAGCGCTCGCCTAGACGATCAGCCCCAGGAGCATTTCCAGAAAGTACAACGTCTCCGTCAATCAGCAAATACTTCAGTACACCTTGGGCCAATTCATAGGATTCTATACTACGAGAACCTCCTACAGCCACTCTTGCCATACAAAGAGCCCCCTTTCATATAAAAAGTAAATCAAGCACACCCTCATGCCTAAATTAATCCCTTGAAGCCATCATTCATCTTCTTCAGTGGGGTTTTCTCTGACAATATCCTTTACATTTTCAAGAATGTAGAGCACATCGTGAACGGTGACTTTGGAGTGTTCCTCACAAAAATCGTCAATTGCAACGAGAATACGTTCAGTTAATTCGTCAAACTGATCGACAGAAAGGTTGGTGGCAGGCTTCGAAGCCAGGAGGGAATCCAGATCGATGCCATAATACCCTGACAACTCCTCCTTTATCTTTGCGAGCCTGTGGGCATGCCCTCGATCAGAACGTTTTTTATCCCGTATGCTTACAATTTTGCCCATTAAAATCCCCCACATGAAATATTTTCTTAATACAGGCCGTTAATATTCTAGCTCAATCTATTGATCAGTGGCAAGTACTTTAAAATAAATTTAGGAATTATCACTTTTATCTAAAGCGAATTGTAACCGTTCACGGAGTTACAACGCCCATTTTACCGCAATTCACCGAACTGTAAGTGTTTACAGGGTACTGTAGATGCAAGGCGTACGGGTACGCAGACGTACTCCCTGTACTTCAAGTGCCCGACAACAAAGCAGATGCGGTGCCCTGTGAATGCTTACAGCGAATTGACATATTCCGGCACAATAAGTAGATTTCCACCATGATTCTAGAAGAACTTACCATGCCAGCCTTTATAGAAGGTCTAACTAAAACCCGCACTATTATAGTGCCCTTTGGTGTTGTAGAGGAACACGGTCAGCATCTACCACTGGGGACCGACACGATCCATGCATATGAACTGGCCAAAGAAACCAGCAAGCATCGTCCTCTTTTCGTTGCGCCACCAGTGTGGTACGGACTCTGCAGAAGCACAAGTCAACATGCCGGTACAATTACAATATCCGGAGATACCTTGAAAAGGCTTACTGTAGAACTTGCCACTTCACTTTATAATCAAGGGCTGAGAAATTTTGTACTCCTTTCTGGTCACGCCGGCGGCACTCACATGGCTGCCCTCACGGATGCAGGCGAAGCGGTACTGTCCAACCTTGAGAAAAGCCGGGTGGCAGTGTTATCTATCCTCGATCTGATAGCTAAAATTCCCGACGGAATTGTAGAAACAGAGAATGACTCGCATGCTGGTGAGGTAGAGACCTCATTAATGCTCCACCTGAGGCCGGCGCACATTGATGGTACAAGCCCTGAAGAGTATCCCTCCTTTCCCACACCCATACTGGCCAGAGATAAAAAGAGGTTCTGGCCCGGAGGCGTATGGGGTGATCCTTCAAAGGCCTCTCTTGAAAAGGGCAAAACTCTGCTTCAGAAAGAAGTTGAAGTCCTGTTGCGCTTGGTAAGCAGAATCGAGTCTTTTGATGGTTAAGGCTGAAAAACGGATATTTATTTGCGTCCTTTTATCTCTGGTAGGGACAATTTGGTTGGCGGCCTGCCAGGGCAGTGCTGATCCTTCCAAGGCCCCTGATTTTACGCTTCTTAATTTCCAGGACGAATCCGTAAATCTGTCGGACTATAGAGGACAGATAGTGCTCATCAACTTCTTTTCCACCAACTGTCCTCCCTGTCGAGTAGAAATCCCTGACTTTATTCATCTGCAAGGTCAATATGGTTCAAAAGGTTTTGCCGTTATTGGGATATCCGTGGACCAGAATGGGAAAAGAATCCTTCCGGGATTTGTGCAGACATTAAGGATTAACTACCCTATACTGCTTGCCACATCAAAGGTGATAAGGGATTATGGAAATATCTATGCCCTTCCGGCATCTTTCTTGATTGACAGAGATCATCGAATTCTCAAACACTACACCGGTATGGTAACCAGGGACGAGCTGGAACCTATTATAGTTAATGCATTAGGAACGGGAGATAAATAAGTTGAACAAAAATTAACAGGATTTTTTGTTGTATTCAAGGCGCGAGGAGCGAGCATAACGGGTTATGTGATCGACGAGCAACGAAAAAGACGGCAAAAAAGACGTTAATTTGTTCAAGTTATTTATTGTACGTTCCTTAGCCATAAATGAGTATTTTTTGAGCAGATCGGGTTTTTTCAGCGGAATCAGGAAATTACTTGCGCAAGGTAGCTATCATTCGTTTGGGTTTGAGGAAAATATCCAGTGCATCACAGATGTTGAGGAAAACGGCGTCACTCGCTATCAAGGCATCACTCGACGCCCCTTCTTTACCAATTACGCACAGACCTAACTTGGCCTCCTTCAACATCAGGGCATCATTACAGCCATTGCCTATAGCCACTGTCTTATCACGGCCAAGCTCTTCCAGAAAAGCAAGCTTCTGCAGATCACCCCTGCCGGATTCCAGTTGATGGATCTTTATACCACACTCCTCCACCAACTGATCAGTCAACTGGTCAAGAGTTTGACCTGTATCCGCCGTCAGTAGATAAGCATCCATTATTTCCGATATTTCCTTTAGTCGCTCGACGACACCGTCAACAAAACTGCCATCAACGGTAATTGTCCCGTTAAGATCCAGTATTATATTGAACAGATTGTAAAAAACCCCACAGGGCATATCTATTTGCATCTTTCGAGAACCAGACATGGCTTATCCCCTCCTCATGGTTTCATATCTGTCAACCCTCGCAAAGATAGACCGGCGAATACGAGCCGGCAAAAAAGCCACAGCCCCATCAGCCACCTTTCTTAGAATGGGAATCAGGTCGTCACGCCCCCTCCAGTTATCTTTAAGCACCTTCTCATCAACCCTGAGGAGTAAACGCAGCAGAGCAACGGCCACCAGATAAATATCGTCAACCAGCCCTACAAAAGGAATCCAGTCAGGGACCAAGTCAAGCGGATTTAACATATAAGCAACCGTAGCACCCAATATAGCCTTATCGGTAGATGAGACCCTCGGATCCCTCAACAGATTTAGCAGCAACCCCAAAAACTGGGACAACAGGGCAATATAACTACGAATTCTAGCATAAATACCGTAATTAATCCGTCGCTGAGGATTAGATATTTTCTGTTTGCCTTTCATGTTCAGTATCATTATTCTTAAATAATAACCTCAAATAGTAAATAAAGTAAAGACGTAAGACTGAAATAAGTGCCTATATCCATTTCACCAATCATAAAGGACGATAACATGAATATGTTACATGGACTGTTATATCCGGCGAGCTACCTCCGCCGGGATACAATGCTGCGGCTTAACCAGGTATTCTCTAAGCTGACTTTGTTGGTACCTACAGAAGAGGACATTAACCTACCTTCCCTATCAAGTGACTGCTCCATGGAAATTGAGGTTACTGCGCCGGCCCCTCTGGGAGACAGGCTCGGCTGGTTCACCGGCCTTATCAGCAACTGGAAATCCTGGGCAGAAGAGATGGGCCTGGGAGAAAAGATTCCAGCCTCTACATTAATACGTGCTGCCGAAGGCGAGGAAGAATCTCTACAGGGAATTCTTAATACATTAAGGGGCACAGAAGTCCCTGACCCGCTCCTGGATGCGCGGATATTTCTCCGGCTTTCATTGGATTTAGATAGACGTAATGACGAATTGCAAACAGACCTTGACAATATGGTAATACATGAAGATAAACTTAAGTCAATATTGAAAGATCCAGGGGAACTCACCGACTCCCAGGATTCACCAAAAGTCCCTTACTCTCCCACTATAGAGCCCCTCCTCATGGCCAAGGAGCGGCTGAGGGCCTGGGCATTGTTGTGGCAAAAATACACAGACACGGGGCTGTGGCCAATCGGGGAAAGTATTACAGTAAAGGATCTGGTCGATGAGGCCTATGAAGCCTTACAGCCCAGAGAGGCCCCTGTAGATCTATTGGACCTGGTATTACCCCTTGATCCCAATATCAAACCAGGAGAATCAGACAAAATCAATAACAGCCTGACCTCTCTAATTAAGGCCATTTCAAACACAACTATACAAAATATGAGCGAAAATGGGGATATCCAGGAATTATCAGAAGAAATACAACAGGCTTGGGACAAAGCTAATATGAACCAAATTCCTGGCCCTAAACTGAACTTGACCCTATATCCTAAGAGGACGTGGACAGAAGTGTTTACAAAGGCCGCTGGCTTAGAATTAGACCACGGAGGCCGAACCTCTACTCCAACTTCAGGGTGGTCCTTTTTCCTGTGTTAATAGTTTTTCAGATAAATATTTTCAAAATTCTGAAATAAAAAGCCCGCCATTTTAATAGGTTAACAGGTCACGGCGCAACTTCTCAATAACTCAGGGTAAGATGTCTGGATTCCGGCTTTCGCCGGAATAACGTTTGGGTGTGAACGCCTGTCATTCCGGCAAAAGCCGAAATCCATTGGATAGTCGCAAAATATGATTCGCCCGGACTTATTGAGAAGTTACAAAAAATAGTTGCTCTATGAAAGAATCTTCAGACCAATGACAGTAATTATATGACAAATAGCCTACTCGGTGCTTGCTGCCTGTATCTTATATGCATGCCTATCCGGTTAGCACAGGCTCGTCTGATTTCCTGCTGGTCGGATCTATAAAAACAAGCACTTATGGCTTTTTGCTTGAGTGCCAAAACACTCAGCTCAATCTCTGCAATGTCCAGCCAGCTCCCGTGTTTAGGAGTGTAATGTATTTCAAGGCGTTCCGCCAAGTGCCTGGCTTCTTCAGGTGGAAAAGCCGTGTATAGCGAGGCTATG